>Ga0265297_10005309_pt1 | contig 19784 bp, 16 predicted proteins | sample Munlanlwell13791_FD_192502 | JGI IMG/M metagenome (GOLD analysis project Ga0265297, IMG submission 192502) | Leachate microbial communities from a municipal landfill in Southern Ontario, Canada - Leachate well 137-91 | ecosystem: Engineered > Solid waste > Landfill > Unclassified | place...
TGCAGACTGAAGCGGCTCCGGAACCTCCGGCGCCTGCACCTTCAGAGCCTGCAACCCCGCTGTGGGTCTGGGTCATCATCGCCATCGGCGCCATCCTCGTGATCGTCACCCTCATCCTCATCTTCAAAACTCGCAGGGTGTAATCACTACCACATAGGCACTCGATAGCACTGAGAGGGGCGGCGCAAGCCGCCCCTCTCTCTTTTTCCCCATCACAAGATCGAGGGCCCGTTTTTACACCTCGTCATTTCGGTGGGCACCCTTCTCTTCGTCATTGCGAGGCCATTTCCCTACATCGTCATTGCGGTGAGGCGAAGCTGCGAGCCGAAGGCGCGGCAGCCTTAAGGCCGTGGCAATCTTGTATAGCCGCAATCACTCACAGGATTGCTTCGTCACTGCGTTCCTCGCAATGACCGGCGAACAAAAGATCATTGACATTACCTGTTCCCTGAAATATGATGAAACCCTGACAGAAAAAAAGGTCCCGAGGAGTTGTTGCCATGCTCATTTACAGGTTATTAGCGTTGATCATTGTTATCCTGCTGGCCGTCGCGGCCGGCTGTGTAAAAGTCAACCCTGACGCGGTCAGCCAGGCGGACCCGGCCGCCATGTCCCTGTCCGAGATCACCACCGCAGCCGTGGTGGACGAGCAGGGCCAGGCCATGGGCGTGGCCAGGGAGGACTTCAACGCCGATACTCCCACAATTTACCTGTCCGCCCGCATCAACAATGCGCCTGAGGATACGCTGGTCACCGCCGCCTGGCTGTTTTTCAAAGACAGCAACAACCAGGAACTGAACCGGCCGCTGTACAACGATTCCATCACGGTCAAGGGGACGCGCTATTTCTCCTTCGGCCACCGGTCGCCCTCGGGCGCCAGCTGGGAGCCCGGCCAGTATGTCATTAAGATAAGTGTCAACGGCAGGGAGTACGCCAACGCCCGCTTCAAGATCAAGGTACCGCAGAAGGCCGATATACCCGCGCCTACCATCACCTTTTTCAAGGCTGAGCCGGAGGCCATCACCTGGGGACAGGCTGTGGTGCTGAGCTGGAGCACAACTGCCGCCACAAAAGTGGACCTCAGCGCGGTGGGCAATGTTCAGGCCGTGGGCAACAAGATAGTCATCCCGGCTGTGAGCCAGGAGTATGTGCTGACCGCCACCAATTCCGTAGGTACGACCACCAAGAAGGTTTACGTGGAGGTAACCTCTTTCAACAGCGACAAGCCGGAGCTGGTAATCGTGGATTTCTGGGCTTCGGGAGACAAGGCCTATTATAAGATCAGGAACGTGGGCGGAACCGAGGCTAAAGAAAGCCTGACCGGCCTCTATGTCAACGGCCTCGCCGCGGACCAGAGCAGGGTCGAGATACTGGCATCAGGCCAGGAGAGAGTGTACGCCTTTCCCACATTGAAGTGGAGCTACGGCACGCAGCGCGGCTACAAGATACCTGTGAGGGTATGCGCGGATGACTACAACCGCATCAGCGAATACGACGAGATAAACAACTGCCTGGTGCTCGACTGGTAGACGCCGTTTCCGGCGGGTTTAAAAACCCGCCCCTACATCGATTCGTTTGTTTCGGGCGGGTCTGAAGACCCGCCCCTACATTTTAACCCGTAGGGGCGTTGCTTTAGCTGCGCCCGCATGCCAGTTCAGTTCCTTGACAGCACTATGGCAGTCACTTATCATAACAGCATCACGCCGACTGGAGGTTGAACCTATGATCAGTTTCCGCTATCTTGTGTTAGCTTTAATAGTCGTATTCACCCTGCTGACTACGTCCGCCGGCTGCGTTAAGGTCAAGGTGGCCGATCAAAACGGCCCTTCGGCGGCGGTCAGCGACGCGACGCTGGCCAATGCGGTTGACAAGGAAGGGCGGCCGATCAACGCCTCCACCACTTTCCTGGTCAACGCGGAGGTGATCTACCTCTCTGTCAGGCTTAATAACGCGCCCGCCAACACGCAGGTGCTGGTCAAGCTGACTTACGTGGGCGGCGAAGTCCCCAGCCTGGCCAATACCACCATGTACAACAATACAAAAACCGGCCAGGGCACGGGATATCTGGCGTTCGCCATGACGCCGCCGCCGGGAGGCTTCCCGCAGGGCGACTACCTGGTCTCGGTCACGGCCAACGGCCAGGAGGTTACCAACACGCCTTTCAAGGTCGAGAACCTTGCGGCACAGAAAGGCTGGCCGCGCATCAATAAATTCTCGGTTTCGCCCGGTACGGTGCCGCAGGGTCAGTCGGTTACCCTGACCTGGGATATCAGCGACGCCACCCGTATCAGCCTGCAGCCCGCGATAGGCAGCATACCCGCCGTCGGCACCCGCAGCGTGACCCCGATGGTGACCACCACATACCAGGTGACAGCCTCCAACGACGCCGGGGCCACCAGGAGCGATGCGACGGTCTATGTGACCGCGCCGCTGGCCGGGCAGCCGGACCTGACCATTTTAGAAGCCTGGCTGGAAGGGAAGATGATATATTACAGGATCAAGAACGCGGGCAAGATCGATTCCCCCCAGACCTATACGCACCTGTACGTTGACAACCTGTTCCCGGCCATGGGCGGAGAGAGCTTCGTCGACGTGCTGAAGCCCGGACAGGAAAAAGTGCTCACCTTCTCCAGCTACGAGTGGCCTTACGGGGCGGAGACGGGTGGGGTGGGATCATGGAATCCGGACGTGGACGTTGTCTATGACCCGAGCATCCAGAACCACACCGTCAAAGTGTGCGCCGACGCCAAGGACCAGGCTTCCGAGACCAACGACAATAACAACTGCCTGTATAAAATCTGGGGCAACCTCTGGAACTATGACCTGCTGCCCATAGCGCACCTCCCCACCTACTACAATAGCTGGGACAGGCTGGACTATATGGAGGGCCTGACCGAGGGCGACAAGAAGGGCGCCCACATCAAGCTGTCGGACGGCTCGCTCGAGATGGTGCCCGAGGCCAAGCCCCAGGGATTTATACGGGGCAAATGGGGCATCTTCTATATGGACCCCTACGGCGAGACGAGGGTCTACCGCATACTCGTCCCGCCCAAGCTGCATTTCAAAGCGAGAGTCGGGCTTTCCAACTACGCCACGGGCAGCGACGGGGTCACCTTCAAGCTCGGATTCCTGGACTCCACGGACACGCTGCGCTGGCTGGGTGAAAAGAAGATGACGGTACCGGGGGTATTCGAGGACTGGGACCTGGACCTGAGCGACCAGCAGGGCGCTTTGGGGTTCTTCCTGCTGCAGGTGGACGCCGGCAACAGCTATGCCAAAGACTATGCCATCTGGAAGGAGGCCAGGCTGATCCAGGTCAGCGACTGACCCCGCACCATATAAAGGTCATTGCGAGGAGCACAGCGACGAAGCAATCTTGTGCGTGACTGCGAGTACACCAGATTGCCACGGCCTTCGGACTCGCAATGACGGGGTAGAAATATGGCCCTCAATGACGCTGGAGGGTTAAATACGATGAAAACGATAAAGTGCTTACTGGTCCCGGCTCTTGTGCTGACGCTGTCTCTGGCAGCCTGTTCAGCACGTCCCGCCGCGGTCTTCACCACGCTGGTCGACTCCGACGGGCGCCCGCTGAACAGCGCCACGGCCTTCACCGTGGATACGCCGCGCATCATATGCTCGGTTGGGACGGCGGGGCTGCCTGTAGCGGGTGAGATCACTGCGAAATGGCTTTTCGGCGGCAGCGACGGATGGAAGCAGATCAAAGAGGAAACGCTGGCCGTGGCCGGCGGGCCTTACCTCGTATTTCCCGCCGACGCGCCCGTCACGGGCTGGGTTCCCGGCGAATATGCTGTTCAGCTTTACCTGGATGGCCGGGAGGCGTCATCGGCCGGATTCACCGTGCGGCTGTCACCGGATGTTCAGTTGCCCGGGATCAAAAACTTCTCGGCCGTACCTGATACGATCACAGCCGGCCAGCCGCTTACATTGAGCTGGAATGTTGAGAACGCCAGCAGTATCAACATCCAGCCCGGCATCGGCGCCGTCACCGCCGGAGGCAGCAGGCTGGTCAGCCCCGCTGCCGATACGACCTATACGCTGACCGCACTCAACAGCGGCGGCCCCTCCATGAAGTCCGTCAGCGTCACCGTGCGGCCATACCCTACCACACACGCCTCGCTGGCCATAGTCGATCTTTTCCGCGAGGCACGGATGGTATATTACACGGTGAGCAACACAGGTGACGCAGTGTCCCAGCCGTCGAGCTCCGAGTTGTACGTGGGCAAGAACGTGGCAGCCACAGGTTACATACCCCCCATGGCGCCGGGCGAGACCAGGACACTGGTCTTCGGCGCTTACAGCTGGAGCTATTCCTTCGATATGGCGGCCACGGTCTGCATAGACGCCGGTGGGGAGAACGGGCCGTCCGGCACAGCCGAGAAATGCCTGACCAGGGTGCTGCCCGGTGCGAGGGTTTTTTGACGCTAAGAACTAAGATTTAGATTCAGGACTATTGCGTCGGTCATCGCGGTGAGCCGAAGCTGCGAGCCGAAGGCGCGGCAGGAAGCGTGGCGATCTTGTGTCGCTGCAACCACATACAGGATTGCCGCGGCCTTCGGCCTCGCAATGACCGATGGAATTTCAAGGAGGTAGTATCAAATGACGTGTGAAGCCAAAACCTGCCCTTTCAGGACGAACCGCCCGCTCATCGTTTCCCTGCTTGTCTCACTGGGGCTTTCCATCCTCTTCTCGGCTTTCCCCTTCGCTGCGGCGCTCGCGCTGGACAAGTCCGGCCTGGCGCTGGCCGTGTTCATGGCCTGGTACTTCCTCTTCCCGCCGCTGGTCATCTTTCTGGCGACGCTCTGGATCAATGCCCGCCAGGCGTACTGGCTGCGCACACTGGGCGCTATCTGGCTGAGCCTCGCGGTCTGGTTCCTGCTGCAGTACCTGCTGTCGGCGCTGGCCGGGCTGAGCGTGATAATCCGCCTGCTGGCCATGCCCGCCGTCTTCACCGGCAACCCCACGGCCTTCCTGGTGGCGGGGCTGATACTCCTCGCAGCCGGGATCGTCGTTTACATACTCGGGCCCCGCGCGTCCAGACCTGCCGGCAAACCGGCGCTGGCCTGGACCGCCCTGGCACTGCTGCTGGTCATCTCGCTGGTGCTGGTGCCGATTTCGGTAATCGCCACATCCAGCCCGGCTATCAAGAGAGCCGATCCCGCATCTATACCCTCACAGGACAATATCTTCCGGATGATCGGGGACGTCTACACCATCGGCGAGCGCAGGCCGGGCTCACAGGCCGACCATGCCGCCATCGAGTATCTGGAAATGGCGCTGCAGGCTTTCGGATTCAAGGAGGTCTATGTTGAGAAAAGCAACTTCGATTACTGGGAGCCGGTTAAGTGGGGCATAACAGTGCAGCCCGGCACGGATGCGTCCTGGCAGCCGGAGTCTTTCTATGTGCCCTACAGCGGGCCCGCCGCGGCGGGCGGCAGCGAGGCCGAGGTCGTTTACCTGGGCAATATCGCCAAACCGGACTGGCAGGACATCGAGGGCAAAATAGGGCTGGTTGATATATCGCCCACCGACGTGAGCTGGGACCAGATGAAGCTCTTCAGCTACATGGCCTACGAGCCCGAGAATTCCCTCAAGGGCTGGGCACACCCCTACCCCATCGGCTGGATGATGAAATACATATCCTTCTACAAACAGGCCGAGGCGCGGCATCCGGCCGGCATCATCGGCATACTGCGCGGCTACCCGGAGATGGGCAAATTCACTTACTATGCCCCCTATGACGGCGAGCTGCGCAGCATACCCGGCATGTACCTGCTGCCCGAGGCGGGAGATAAGCTCAAGGCCCAGGTGGCCGCCGGAAAGACCGTCGCCAGGATAGAGCTGGAGGCCAGGACGGCCCCCGGCGGCGGCGAGAGCGCCAATGTTTACGGGGTGCTGCCCGGGCGCAGCGCGGATACTATTATTATCCACTCGCACCATGACTCGCCCTGGAGGAGCGGTGTGGAGGACAGCAGCGGCGTCGGCATGGTGCTGGCGCTGGCCGGCCATTACGCGCAGCTCCCCGTCTCCGAGAGGCCCTTCACCATGATCTTCCTCTTCACCGGGGGACACATGGTGGGCGGGGCGACCAACGACGCCTTCATCGAGAAACACAGGGATGACATCATGAAGCAGTCGCTTTACGATATCGCCATCGAGCACATCTCGGACGACTACGTGCCTCCCGCCCAGCCTATGGGCGGCGCCGAGCCGCGCGGCGTGTTCATCACGGAGAACCCGGTCACAGTCAGCCTGTATGCAGTATCGGTGGCGGATGCAGGACTGGCGCGCACGCTGGTCTTCCCCACCGGGACACCGCTGGGCGTGCCCACCGACGCGCAGCATTTCGGACGCGCCGGTCTGCCGGTGGTCAGCATGATCAGCGGCCCTGTCTGGCTGTTCGACGACGACGATACGCTGGAGCGCGTGCACAAAGCGTCGCTGGAGCCCATGGCGCGCCTGAATATAGATTTCGTCAACCGCCTGGCAGCCACGCCGGCTTTCCTGCTGCGCTTCAACATCACATGGGCGCTGCTGGCGCTGCTGGTGGCGGTCATGAGCGTGCTGGCGGCGTTTTTCGTGGCGTATCGAAGGGAATAGCGGCTGCGTAGTCATTGCGAGGCCATTTATACCCCTCGTCATTGCGAGGAGCCGAAGGCGACGTGGCAATCTGCTGTCGCCATGGGTCAGAACACAGGATTGCTTCGCTTCGCTCGCAATGACGGTGTAAAAAACTCGCAATGACAGATTATTCATGTCCGATACTTGTCTATTACCTGCGTTGCGTATAAAATACCGCGTACGTCCTCTTAAAAAGTCCCGTGATATAGAATGACGCAGCTTGAGAGCAAATTACGTGATAAATCCGCGGCGGTGGCCGTCATAGGCTTGGGATACGTGGGCCTGCCGCTGGCGGCGGCCTTCGCGTCCGCGGGGTTCAAAGTGCTGGGCATCGACCTGCAGCAGAAGCGGGTGGACCTGGTCAACCGCGGGCGGTCTTATAAAGCGGGCGTGGACGAGAAGCTGCTGGGGAAACTGGTGCGCTCCCGCAAACTCATAGCCACCACCGACCATGCGCAGCTTAGAAAGGCCGACGCCGTCTGCGTCTGCGTGCCCACGCCGCTCACCCGCACGCGCAAGCCCGACCTCTCGCACATCATCTACGAGGCGGAGCAGGTGTCGCGCTATCTCAAGAGCGGGCATCTCGTGGTGCTGGAGAGCACCACCTTCCCCGGCACTACGCGCGAGGTGATGCTGCCCATACTGGAGAGGTCGGGACTGAAGGCCGGGCACGATTTCTTCCTGGCCTTCTCGCCCGGGAGGGCCGACCCGGGCGGCGCCGCGCATGATATGAGATCGATACCCAAAATAGTGGGCGGGATCGACGCGAAATCGTCCCGCCTGGCCTGCCTGCTGTACAGCCGGGTGGCCGATACCGTGCTGCCCGTATCCTCCGCCGAGGTGGCGGAGATGACCAAGGTCTTCGAGAACGTGTTCAGGAGTGTGAACGTGGCGCTGGTCAACGAGCTGGCGCAGCTTTGCGACAAGATGGGCATCAGCGTCTGGGAGGTGATACGGGCGGCGTCCTCCAAGCCCTTCGGCTACATGCCCTTTTACCCCGGGCCGGGCACGGGCGGGCACAGCATACCGCTCGATCCCTACTACCTGGCGGACAAGGCGCTGGAGTACGACTTCCACACGCGTTTCATCGAGCTGGCGGCCGACATCAACGAGTCCATGCCCGGCTACGTGGCCTCGCAGGTCACGGCGGCGCTCAACAGCCGCGACATCAGCCTGGGCGGCGCAAAGATACTGGTGCTGGGGGCGGCCTATAAAAAGGACGTGGCGGACGTGCATGCCTCGCCCTGCGTCAAGCTCATCGCCATACTGCAGAAGCGGGGCGCCTGCGTGGACTATCACGATCCGTACGTCCCGCAGATACTGCTGCCCGACGGCCCGCAGGCCGCAGCAAAGCTCGATTACGGCTCGCTCAAATCGTACGACTGCGTATTGATCGCCACCGACCACAGCGCCTATGATTATGTAAAAATAGCGCGCGGCGCGCGTCTGGTTTTCGACGCCCGCGGCGCCACCCGCGAAATGAACGGCAAAAATATCGTAAGGCTGGGAGAATAGATGACTGATTCGGATAAGGCGGGCCGCAACATAGCGGTGGTCGGCAGCGGCTACTGGGGCAAGAACCTGGTGCGAAACTTCGCCGAGCTGGGCGCGCTGCACACGGTCTGCGACACCGATCCTGCAGTAACGAGCAAATTCAAGCAGCAGTACCCGTATTTAAAGACCTGCAGCGATTACCGCAGTGTGCTGCGGGATGACGAAGTGAAGGGCGTTGTGATCGCCGCGCCGGCCGTGCTGCACCATCCCATGGCCAGGGCAGCGCTGGAGGCGGGCAAGGACGTCTTCGTGGAGAAGCCGCTGGCCCTTAAAATAGAGCAGGGACGCGAGCTGGTGGAGCTGGCCGACAAAAATGATCGCCTCCTGATGGTGGGACACCTGCTGGAGTACCATCCCGTGGTGCTCAGGCTCAAGCAGATGGTGGACGCGGGCGAACTGGGCAAGATCGAATATTTATATTCCAACCGGCTTAATTTAGGCAAGCTGCGCACCGAGGAGAACGTGCTGTGGAGCTTTGCGCCGCACGACATATCGGTGATGCTGCTGCTGGCCGGAGATATGCCGCAGGAGGTGTCCGCGCACGGCGGCTACTACCTGCACCGCGAAATCGCCGATGTGACCATGACCAATTTCAGCTTCAAAAGCGGCATCAGGGCGCACATCTTCGTGAGCTGGCTGCATCCATACAAGGAGCAGCGGCTGGTAGTGGTGGGCGATAAAAAGATGGCCGTTTTCAACGACACCGAGCCGAAGGACAAGCTGCTGCTGTACGACCACGAGATCGAGTGGATAGAGCACAGGCCCGTGCCGCACCAGAAGCAGGCGCGGGCGGTGGAGGTCGAAGTCCAGGAGCCGCTCAGGCTGGAGTGCCGGGATTTCATCAACTCGATCGAGACGCGCTGCCGTCCGCGCGTGGACGGCCGCAAAGGGCTGCAGGTGCTGGAGGTTCTCTCTTACTGCCAGCAGTCGCTGGAGCAGGGCGGGCGCGCCGTGGCCTGCGGGGCTGAGGATAAGGATTACTTCGCGCATGAGACCAGCCTGGTGGAGGGGCCGGTTGAGGTGGGCAAAGGCACCAAGATATGGCATTTCGCGCACGTGATGCCCGAGGTCAAGATCGGCCGGGACTGCAATATCGGGCAGAACGTATATATCGGCAAAGGCGTAACCATCGGCGACAACGTCAAAGTGCAGAACAACGTCTCGGTATACGAGGGCGTGGTTCTGGAGGACGACGTATTCTGCGGGCCCTCCTGCGTCTTCACCAACGTATTCAATCCGCGCAGCCACGTATCGCGCAAGCATGAGTACCGGCCCACGGTGGTGAAGCGCGGCGCGACCATCGGGGCCAACGCCACCATCGTATGCGGCAACACCATCGGCCGCTACGCCTTCATCGGGGCGGGGGCGGTGGTCACCAAAGACGTGCCCGACCACGCCATGTACTACGGCAATCCCGCGCGGCAGAACGGCTGGGTCTGCAACTGTGGCGTCAAGCTCGATTTCGGCCGTTCGCAAACGGCCGTTTGCCCGTCCTGCGGCAGACGCTATAAAAAGCAGGGCGACAAAGACAGCGAGAAGGTAACGGAGGGTGAAGCATGAGCATACCCATGGTCGACCTCAAGGCGCAGTATGCCTCGATCAGGGATGAGATCGACGGGGCGGTGCGGCGCGTGATCGAGAACGCGCAATTCATAGGGGGACCGGAAGTGGAGGCCTTCGAGCAAGAAATGGGAGGCTACTGCGGCGCCGCCTTCGCTGTGGGTGTGGCCTCCGGCACCGAGGCGCTGCAGCTCGCCCTGCTGGCCTGCGGGATCAAGCCGGGCGACGAGGTCGTCACACCGCCCTTCACCTTCATCGCCACAGCCGAGGCCATCACGCAGTGCGGCGCCGTGCCGGTCTTCGCCGACATCGACCCGCTCACCTATAACCTGGACCCACGGCTGATCGAGGAGAAGATCACGCCCAGGACGCGCTGCATCATGCCGGTGCACCTTTACGGGCACCCGGCGGACATGGGTCCCATCATGGAGATAGCAGCAAAGCATCGTTTGAAGGTGATCGAGGACTGCGCGCAGGCGCTGGGCGCGGCCTACTCTTCCCCCGTCATTGCGAGGAGCCCGCAGGCGACGCAATCTCCCCCTCCTGTCATTGCGAGGAGCCCGCAGGCGACGCAATCTCCCCCTCCTGTCATTGCGAGGAGCCCGCAGGCGACGCGGCAATCTGAATCGGAATCACAGCCTTTTCGTAAGGTCGGCACATTCGGCGATGCCGGCTGCCTGAGCTTTTTCCCCAGCAAGGTGCTGGGGGCCTACGGCGACGGCGGCATGGTGGTCACCGGCGACGCCGCGGTGGCGGATAACCTGAAGATGCTGCGCAACCACGGCGCGAAGCAGAAATATTATCACCTGGTGCCCGGCTTCAACAGCCGCCTGGACGCACTTCAGGCGGCCGTATTGCGCGTCAAGCTTAAACACCTGGACGAATGGATAAAGCAGCGCAGGCGGGTGGCCGCGCTGTATGCCGAATACCTGGGAAAAGTCGACGGCGTCGCCGTGCCGCACGAAGGCCCCGGCAGCCGCCACTGCTATAACTATTACACCGTCAGGCTGAAGGCCGGGACAGACCGCGGCGCGCTGCAGAAGAGCCTGAGCGCGCAGGGAATATCCAGCATGGTCTATTACCCCGTATCGCTGCACCTGCAGGCGGTATATGCAGCGCAGGGCGGCAAGAAAGGCGATTTCCCGGTGAGCGAGAAGGCGCAGGACGAGGTGCTGTCGCTGCCCATCTACCCCGAGATGACGGAGCAGCAGGTGGTACAGGTGGCGGAGGCCATTCGCGAGGCGACGCGTTAAAAAAACCTGTGAACGTCTCGCTATTAGCGACAAACAAGATGTATTATAATTGGGTTATCGGGACGGAGCACATTTGAAATGAGCAAGATAAAAGACTTAACAGCGGATGACCTTGAACATTTAATAGAGCAGAAAATGCTGGAGTTCTTTGGCGACCCTGATTCAGGCCTGGTTTTAAGAACTGGCTTTAAAAAAGAACTGCAGCTCAGGCTGAAAAACCAACGCCATAAGATGACTCATCAAGAGGTAGTAAACAGGTTTGTTTAAGGTCGAATGGACCAAGAAAGCGGTAAGAGACCTTGAGCAGCTGGATAAACCTGTTGTTACAAGAATCATAAAGAGAATCACCTGGTTTGCTTCCAACTCCGATAAAGTCGCTCTCGAGCCTCTGTCGGGGGATCTCAAGGGCATGTTTAAATTGCGCATAGGGGACTGGAGAGTCATTTATACAATCAAAGATGATTATGCGTTAATTCAATTTGTAGGGCATAGAAGGGACATTTACGAAATCTGAACCATGAGAATCACACTGGTAGCCGCCACGCGTCCCAACTTCATGAAGATCGCCCCGCTGATACGGGCCATCGATAAGCACAACACGGGTACCGGCAGCAGCGGCGCGAAAATCGAATATATGCTGGTTCACAGCGGCCAGCATTACGACTACCAGATGTCGCAGGTCTTTTTCGAGGACCTGGAGCTGGTGAAGCCGGATATACATCTGGGAGTCGGCTCGGGCACGCATGCCTGGCAGACAGGCAGCGCGATGATGGAGTTCGAGAAGGTGCTGCTCAAGGCCAGGCCGGATTTAGTGGTGGTGGTGGGGGACGTCAATTCCACGCTGGCGGCGGCGCTGGCCGCGGTCAAGCTGCACATACCGGTGGCCCACGTGGAGGCCGGAGTGCGCACGGGGGATATGGGCATGCCGGAGGAGGTCAACCGCCTGCTGACCGACCATATCTCGCATTACCTTTTCACCACCTCGAAGTACGATGACGCCGACCTGAAGAAAGAGGGCATCCCCGCCGGCAGGATCCACCGCGTGGGCAACATCATGGCGGACAGCCTTGTCATGGTAAGGGAGAGCGCCGGGCGTTCGGACGTTTTAAACAGGCTGGGCGTGAAGGACGGGGGTTACGCGCTGCTGACGCTGCACCGTCCCGCCAACGTGGACGAGCGGGAGAAGCTGAAGATGATACTCTCCAGGATAGAGGAGGTCTCCCGCAGCATACCGGTGGTCTTCCCGGCCCATCCACGCACGCTTAAAAACCTGCTCAAATTCGGCCTGGACAAGCCGGCTTCAACCATTATTCTCACGACGCCGCTGGGCTACCGCGACATGCTGAGGCTGGAGATGGGGGCGCGTTTCGTGATCACCGATTCGGGCGGCGTTCAGGTGGAGGCGGCCGTGCTGGGCGTTCCCTGCCTGACCGTGATGGACTATCCGGTATGGCGTATCACGCATGAAACGGGCGGCAACAAACTGGTGGGCAGCGATTGCGCCGGCCTGGAAAAAGCGGCAGCCCGTATCCTCAAATCCCCTCCTCAACCTAAATCTAAATCTTCCATCCCCTTATGGGACGGCCATACGGCCGATCGAATAGTCTCCGTATTGCTTAAGGCTGCGCCCTGACCCCTGCTATCGATACGAGCAGGACGCACTGGTCGAGTTCCCTGACCAGCGGGACGAGCGGGTCGGGCAGCGAATCGGAACAGGCGGTCACCCGGTGCTTCAGGCCTTTCGCCATATAGTCGATGCTGTACCTGACGGCGTTCGCCTGCGGGCTGCCCGGGTATTCAGCCGGCAGAGAGAAGAAGCCCGCGTCCTCGAAGGACTGTTCCAGCCGGCGAAGCTTGAGTGAAAAGACCGGACAGGTATATTTCACGCCGTTTTTCCTGTACAGTTCGCAGCCGCCGCCGCTATATATGCACAACCTGTCGTCCATCCCGGTCAGGCCTCCGCTGCGCTGGTAAACGATGAAAGGATCGCCCGATTCGGCCGGCGGGACTATTGGAGCTACGGTGGTAGTATTATCGGACTGAAGGCAGCCGCCGAAGGCTAAAGCCGCCGCCAGCAGGGCCAGGCAACCTGTCACCAGTATATGATGGCTCAATCTGTTGCCTGGAGCGGTACATCCGCCATGAAACTTCATTTTCGATTAATATATCAGCCTAACGTATATAATGTCAATTGCGATGGCGCTTATGCGCATTGATCACAGTCAAACGGCGCAGAGCTGCAGGCGATGGAGATAAGTTCCTTTGACGGTATCGTATTCGAGCTGGTAGCCTGTGACGCGGTAGAGCGTATCCTGGTTGGCGACGGTATCGATGACAGCCAGCACGTCCCACAGCTCCAGGCCGCAGTGCGGGGGTATGACCAGCTCCGCCCTTCGCCCGTCCAGGCGGGCCCTGGCGAGCTGAGCAGCGGCCACCGCGGCGGCAACCGTACCCGAGGGGACGGCGGGGTTGTGATGGGCGTCCATGCGCTCGCCGACCAGGTCGACGTCGGCCGGGGTAATGGCGGAGCCGGACACCTGGCCGCCGGCGGCGTCCGTGCCGACGACGAAGGCCCGGTTGACCCCGGGGGCCTCCTCGGAATAGACGGCCGAGAGGATGACGTGATAGGCGGGGGGCGGCGGAGGCGCTTCGGATTCCTCCGTTCCGAAGCTGCTCCATGACGGCTCGTTAGTGGTCCATTTAGCGACAAACCAGCCGTCTATATATAAAGCACCTGTTTCCGCCGCCGTCTGAAATTCACACCTGTGTTGAACAGCCTGGTACGTGTAGTTGTTATAAGTGTTCCAGCCGTCGGCTTTCAGCACATCGTCGATACAGCAGCTCCACAAATGGCTTGCCGCATCGTGCAAAATCTCGAACTTGTACCATGTGTCTACGCTGTAAGCCTGCAACGTGGTCAGGGAAAGGTTGTTATGGGCCGTGATATTGCCCGCATTATTAAACCGCAGCGTCATCAGTCCATGAGCGCCTCCGGTGTCAAACAGCCCGATGCGGGCAGTGGCATTATTCTGGGCGACCCTGGCACGGAAACAAAGCCTTATCCTGTCCCGGCCGCTGAAATCCCGCAGTGCGCCTTCCACATAAGAAGCGCTGTCGTCCACTATTTTCATACTCGCTTCGTGGACAGCGCAGACAGCGGTATCCCTTGTTATAGTAGGAGAACCTGGGACAACATCAACCCAATTATCTCTATAGGTACCTGCGTCCTCAAAATCGTCAAACGCAATAAAGGTATCCGCCCCGCTGCTCGCTGCGCCTGCCCCTGCGTTTCCGTAGTACATATAGATCGTGGTGTCGGCCGGATGGGCGGCGATCGATGGGACCTTAACCCAGACGGTGGCCAGCCGGTTGGGCGTGTAACCTGTGATGCTTCCGATCCAGTAATCGCAGAGAGTTTCACCGTCGGAGGTGGTGAAGCGAAGGTCGTCGAACGAGCTGAGCACATGCCCGGCGCAATCCACCTGCTCGCCGCTGGCGCCGGCGCTTTCGCCCACCAGGAGCTTCAACTGATAATCGGTTTGCGCCCCGTCGTCCGTATGGGCGATTACAATTGCCTTTCTATATGTCCAACCGGTTAGCCATGACATGATTCACCTCCCGAATCATACTGACATTGCGGGGCCTCTTCCTTCTTTGTCATTGCGAGGCCGAAGGCCGTGGCAATCTTGTATGCCCGCAATCACTCACAGGATTGCTTCGTCGTTACACTCCTCGCAATGACCGGTGAATAAAACGTCATTGCGGGGCCTCTTCCTTCTTCGTCATTGCGAGGCCGAAGGCCGTGGCAATCTTGTATGCCCGCAATCACTCACAGGATTGCTTCGCTACGCTCGCAATGACGCGGTATCCTCTTTTGCGGGCGGATTTAAAAACCCACCCCTACAACGGAAACTTAAGATAATAGGACGCAGAATCCGTAGCCTGGGGATAGACGATATACCCGGTGAGGCCGGAAAAGAAGATCACGTCCGGCACCAGGGCAAGTAGCTGGCGGAGGACCACGGCGGCGTTCTCGCCGGTATGGACCTCGAAGCGGGGATACGTGCCGTTGATATCGGCGCTGCGGGATTTATACGAGAGTCTGCCGCCCACGGCCTGCACGACCTTTTCGATAAGGTCATAGACGGTGTAGGCATCGCTGTACTCATTCCAGAAAACAGGCCGGTTGAAAGAGTAACGCTGCAGCAGGCCCCAGGCATCGATGCAGCCGACGATCAGGCGGCTGAGGCCGGGGGCACGGGCGTAGGATATCCGCTCGACGTAGTATTTGCCCGCAACCGAATACAGGTCCGTGGTGGCCCGATAGCCGATGGAGAGGGTGACCTGAGCGCCACGCTTCAATTTCCCCGCGGCCGACGCACCCCCTCCGCCGATGCTGTTATAGGCTCCGCGGGCGTTGTCCAGGGTAACCTCCAGGGAAGAGGGGACGTGATCCTTGACAGTTTCCTTTACGGCAACGATATCTGCGGCAGCTATGGAATAATCCGTGCCGGCGCCGGCTCCGGGAGTCGGCGGGGCCCAGGACCCGGGCAGGGCTGTGCGCCAGACCTGGTCGGGCGCCGTGGCATACAGATAAGTGCCGTCGCAGGCCAGCGCCAGGCCGTAAGTGGCGGTGACGTCCAGCGGCCAGGCACGGGACCAGTCGGAATCCTTGAAGGCCGTGCCCGGCTTGAGGCGGTAAAACCAGGGCTGATTATCTTTAGCGAAGCTGAATACCGCCCCCAGCGAAGCGTGATAGGCCAGATAAGGATCATCCACGCCCAGGTTATCGACGGCACGCTGCTGCATGATAGAGCTGACCTGCTCGTAATAGGTCGGCACGCTGCGGCCCGCCCGGCCGGTGCGGAACTGCCTCATATGCATGGCGGCGCTGAAGTCGACGCGGGCCTTATAGGAATTGATGAACTCCCAGCCGGACCATGTACCGGCGGCGTAAGAGCCGCCGTCGCCGTAGATGCCCCTGGCCAGGCGGACGTATGAGCCGTCCAGCAGCAGTGCGAGGATATTCCAGTCGCCGTTGTGGTAGAGGGCCAGGGCGGATACGGCGTGGTCGCCGGAGATCTGCCCGAGGCCCGTGGACCAGGTACCGGATACCCGCTTCTGGATGTAAAGCGAAGTGGGGTCGTTGAAATCGGTGGCATGAGCCACGGCCAGGTCGCCGTTAGACTTGAAGGCCGCTGCGCAGCCGCGTTCACAGGGACGGGTATTGTTCATGACGGTCCATGCGCCGAAGGAAGCGCCGCTGTCGGTGCTCTTCCTGTAATAGAGATAGACGCCATCGGAGCTGAAGGTTATGACCTCGGCGCCGCGGGCGGCGATGGCCACTGGGGATGCGGCCAGGCCGCCGCCCCAGGAAGTCCAGGAAGACCAATCATCAGCGGCTGACGGAGTGGTGACACGCTGGTAATAGATGGTGGCGCCGGCCCGGACGCGGCAGACTGATCCATCGGCGGGTATGGCCGCGGAGTGCAGGCCGACGGGTGTGGAATCGGTGGGAGAAGTGAGACGCTCCCAGGCGAAATCAGACCACTGCAGGGCAGCCGCATCGACCGCGGCCGGGTGGCCGAAGGAGGCGACCTCCAGCTTTATTAATGGTCTGCGGGTGGGCCGCCTTTGTTCAGCGGACAGGGCTGATGATAATGTTCTCATTTTTAATGGTCTCTTGCTTTATTGCGGACCTTTCTTTACGTCATTGCGAGGCCGAAGGCCGCAGCAATCCTGTGTACTCGCAATCACGGACAAGATTGCTTCGTCGCTACGCTCCTCGCAATGACCCGTTTAGATTACGAAAGTTTGACGTAGTCCCAGCCGACCTGGGTGGGGGTGAAGGCGCCGCTGCCGTAGATCGACCAGTCCACGGTCTTGCCGATGAGCTGGGCCAGGCCATCGCGTGCGGTGTAAAGGTCGTTGAAATAGGATACGAGATTGCGCAGCTCCTCGAAGGTCTTGTCGGAGCAGGTTAGGTTATTGGCCTTCTCGTAGTCCTTTTTCAGCTTGAGCATATAGCCGTGGTAATTGACGGCTTCGGCCGGGGTGGGGGGCTTGGCGAGCTTTGTCTGGAACTTGAAGGCCTCGCTGAAAAGCTCCACGGCCTTGTCGACCAGGCGTTTGGCTTCATCAACGCGTCTCTCACGGGGCACTTCGCGCAGGTCGAAGCGGGTTACGATGGGATAGAAGTAAAAGGCCCGGCTGACGGGTGTCACCTCAACGCCATCTTTGCGGCATGATTCCTCGGCTGACCCGACCGCGGCATCGAGGTCAACCGGGACATAGGTATCGGCCGGCGCAGCCGGAATATATGGCGTAACAGCCGGCTGCTGAGCTGCTACGCTCTCAGCTTTTGGGGATTGCTCAGCGGGCGCAGCCTGCGCTGCAGCTGCTTTCGCCCGGGCCTCTGTCGCAACAGTCTTGACCTTCTCCCTGTCGATGTTACCCTGCACGACGGTGTAAATGACGCCGACCAGAGTGACGGCAACCGGCCCGAGCACATCGATCAGGAACTGGCCGACCGTCTGAGCTTTGGCCGGGTCGGTGATGAAAAGGCCGAGAGACCCGGCCACCAGTGAAAGAATAGTCACGATGATCTTCTTGTAACCGTCCAACGGGGTTGTTTCCATTTATACTTTTCTCCTTAAACTTTATTTTGCCCTGTAATTGCGAGCCCTTTTTACTACGTCATTGCGAGCCTTTTTTACCACGTCATTGCGAGCCCGAAGGGCGCGGCAATCTTGTGATCTCGCAATCACGTACAAGATTGCTTCGTCGCTGTACTCCTCGCAATGACCTGTTGCATAGTGCTGATTCGCAAAGACGTTATTCCTCCGATGTCAGCCATCCTGTGACCAGTTTTCCCGGTGAATATGACCTGACTTTTTGAAGCAGCTCGTAAAAAGCTTCGAAGGCTGCCCCGGCCCAGGCGCTGTAGTCTTTGTTCACGGCCTGGCCTCCGGTATTGGCCAGGTTGACCTGGTACTGGGCCTGCGAGCCGACGGCGAAAGCCACGGCGCCCATGGCGATGATATGATCGTGCGCGGCAGGTATAGTTGAAGCCGCGCCCAGGGTATGTGCTTTCAACCAGTAGATATTGCATACCTCGCCGTCGCCCACATAGCCGTCCTGAAAGGTGAGCAGGTCGCCCCACGCCTTGAAGCGGCGGGACGGGTAAGGCTGGTTATCGATGGGATGCTCCACTTTAACTACGTCGATTCGATCCGTGAGCGTGGCCAGGCTGACCGTATTCCCCTGATCGACCGTATGGATGGTGGAGTCGAGCTGCATGAGCGGGCAATAGCCGGAATAGACCAGCACGGCCTTCTGGATGGCGCGGTCGATCTCGTCATCCGTCCAGCGATAGCCGGCGGCATCCTCGTCCTTGAGGTCGCGGCGTACATCAGCCCGCATCCCGGTCAACGTGGTCATTTATGCCTCACCTTTTTCATTTCTTTCGTAGGGGCGTTGCTTTAGCTGCGCCCGCTTCGATGTTTCGTCTGTTTCGGGCGGACCTGAAGGTCCGCCCCTACATTCAGTCTTTCACCCCGATCAGGGCGGCGGCCTTGATATTGGAGAAGAGGGCCAGGCTGACGTACCACTTGATGCGCGTGCGTGAGGCGTCCTTGGTCTCCATCTCGCCTATCCTGATGACCTGCAGACCGCCGCGGTCGGTCAGCCCGCAGAGCCCGTCCTCGCCGAAGGAAAGCGAATAGATAGTGGAGCAGGTATCGCCGGTGAAGGCGGTCTCCACGCTGCCCGCGAGGGTATGAGTATCCTTGATGAAGTCGTTAATGGCGATGGGTATGCCGTTGTAGTACTGCACGAATTCGCCCAGCGCGCCTTTACCGACCTCGAGGTTGTTGCCCGCCGCCCTGGCCAGGGCCATGATCTTGCGGCGTGAGCGCCTGCTCATCATCAGCAGGTCGGGCTTGCCGCCCTTGACGGCATCGATAAGCTGGTCGATCATGGAAAGGGTAAGCGTGGCGCCCGTTGCGCCGGCCGCGATGAGTTGTTCGCCGGCGGTCCCGGTATCGATCAGCTTGACCAGGCCGTCGAACTGGTTGGGGCTGGCCGTGTTGTCCCCGTAGATGAGCTTGTCCTCCAGCTCGTGGCGTATGGCCTTGGCGGTGAGCTCGATGATGGCGGACTCGACGTCCTGAATATTGGAGCGGGTCTGGCGGATGTAGTTGTCCACGTCGGCGTTCTGGCCCAGTATGGCCAGCGTGGCTGTTTTCTGGGTGAATGTGACGGCGGGGCTGGTGGTCCAGTCATCGTTCACGGCGTGCCATTCGGCGGAGGGCAGGGTAAGTTCGCGGTTATAGGTGAGGGCATTGCCCTGGATCTCGATCCAGGGAAGCAGTTGCAGCAGGGGGCTGTCCTTGACGATGGTCTCGATGACGCCCTGGTAGAGGACGTCGTTGGATAGTTTTGCGGCTTCGGTCAGTAATGTTGCCATAAGGTTATTCTCCTTTTATCACCTCACCCCTGCCCCTCTCCTCAAGGAGAGGGGGATTTGTAATCGAGAAGGGGCTGCGCCCCTTGCCCGGCATCTCCCAGGGGATACGGTTGATTTATCTATTTAGTCTTTTTTCCTTGCCTGGCATCTCCCAGAGGGAGGACGATTCGTTTATTTGGTTTTGCCTCTCTTTATGCGGCTCTACATGTCATTGCGAGCCCTCTTTCTTCGTTGTCATTGCGAGCCCGAAGGGCGCGGCAATCCTGTATTCCCGCAATCACGCACAAGATTGCTTCGTCACTGCGTTC
>Ga0265297_10005310_pt1 | contig 19783 bp, 14 predicted proteins | sample Munlanlwell13791_FD_192502 | JGI IMG/M metagenome (GOLD analysis project Ga0265297, IMG submission 192502) | Leachate microbial communities from a municipal landfill in Southern Ontario, Canada - Leachate well 137-91 | ecosystem: Engineered > Solid waste > Landfill > Unclassified | place...
TTAGTGAAACTAAACATTTCCAGCTTATCAAACTGATGCAATCTAAATATTCCTTTGGTGTCTTTTCCATACGACCCTGATTCTTCTCTCAAACATGTAGAAAATGCTACATATCTTTTCGGGAGATCTTCTAAAATCTCTCCTTGATGCATCGGGCCGATTGACTGCTCAGCAGTCCCAACTAAGAACAATTTATCCTTTTCTAAATAGTATCTTTCAGCAAAATCAGCTTCTGTATCTACATACCCCATTGATTTCATCATTTCATCTCTGATGAGAATTGGAGGAATAACAGGAACAAATCCTTCTTTTAAAAGCGTATTAAAAGCTAATTGGATTAAGGCAAATTCAATTAAAGCCAATTCATTTTTCAGATATGTGAATCTAGCCCCAGATACTTTAGCGGCCCTTTCAATATCAATTAAATCCCATTCTTTTCCTAAGTCCGCGTGATCTTTGATTTGAAAATTGAACTTGGGAACCTTCCCCCATTCCCTGACTACCTTGCTTTCTGTCTCATCTTTGCCAACGGGAACATTATCTAATGGAATATTGGGCAAAAGAGATAAATTCTTTTTAAATTCTTGCTCTGTTTTATCCAAAACTTCTTCTTTCTCTTTCAAAGACACTTTTAATTCTTTGGCCTTGGATAATAATTCAGGATTATCCTTAACTTTAGGAGAAATATTATTCTGCTCTTTCCTTAAATTCTCAACTTCTTGCAATAGCTCCTTCCTTTCTTCTTCTAAAGATATTAGCTTATCAACATCTAAATCCACTCCCCTATTTTTTAAAGAAGTTCTTACTTTCTCAGGATTTTTTAAAAGGAATTTAATATCTATCATTCTTTTGGCCTCATCATTGGGAATAGTATCACTTCCCTAATGCTATGAGAATTAGTTAATAGGGCGGCTAACCTATCTACTCCCATTCCATATCCTGCTGCTGGCGGCATTCCATACTCCAAAGCTTCCAAAAAATTCTTATCAATTCTCTGTGCTTCAGTATATCCGGCTTTAAACATCCCTTCTTGCTCTTCAAATCTTTTTCTCTGCTCCAACGGATCATTTAATTCAGAAAAAGCATTGACCAACTCCCATCCTGCAACCACTAATTGAAAATTAGCAAGCTTTTTAGGATTGTCGGCATTGGGTTTGGCTAATGGAAATGCTCCGTAGGGATGATGGATGATAAAAGTGGGCTCCCAGATGTTAGGCCTAGAATATTTCTTATATATTTTATCGGCAATTTCAGCTAATTCTTCCCCTTTATCAATCTGGATGTCTCTTTTTTCCGCTTCTTTTTTTAAAGCATGGATCCCTATTGATTCTAAATCAATCCCTGCGTCTTTTTTAAGTAAGTCATAGAAATCAACTCTTTTAAAAGGAGGGGTAAAATCTATGATTTTGCCCTGATATTCAATCTTCATTGATGCAAATACATTCTTTAAGATATGACTGAATAATTCCTCGCATAATTTCATCAATTGTTTGTAATCAGCATAGGCCCAATAGAATTCACAGCTTGTAAAATCCGGATTATGGAATCTGTCAGCCCCTTCATTTCTAAACACCCTTCCTATCTCAAATACCTTTTCATATCCTCCGACCAATAGTTCTTTTAAGAATAGTTCTGGAGCTATTCTTAAATACAAATCCAAATCCAAAACATTTAAATGGGTAGTAAACGGGCTGGCTTTAGCTCCTCCATATATCAATTGCAATATTGGAGTTTCTACTTCCATGAATCCTTTTTTATCAAAGAATTTCCTGATTTCTTTAATAATTTTTGATCTTAAAATAATTTTTTGCTTTGCTTCCTTATTAAATATTAAATCAACATATCTTTTTCTGAATCTCTCTTCCACGTCCTGCAAACCATGCCATTTTTCTGGCAAGGGAAGAATGGATTTACTAAGCATTTTAAATCCATTTACAGAAAGAGTTTTCTCATCCTGCTTTGTCTTAAAAAGAGTTCCTCTTAATTCAATAAAGTCGCCGACATCAAAAATATCCAAGAACCCTTTGTATTTCTCTTGTCCTATATGATCTTTTTTAAGAAATGCCTGCATTTTTGCATTTCCATCTTCAATATCAAAAAAAGTAGAACCTCCATGCCATCTTACAGCCCTGATTCTTCCTGTAATGAATATTTCTTTTTCTTTTTTAGATAAAGAAGAAAAATCTTCTAGAGCTTCCTCTATCGTATGCGTTCTTTTGACTGAGACGGGATATGGGTTTACCCCCTCATTCCTTAAAGAAGCGAGTTTTGATTTTCTCTGCTCGCGTATTTCATTTAAATTGTCCATATTATATATTTATACCCGAAATATAGGATTTTTCAATCCCTATTCCTCCATCGTAGGCAGATTCTCTGTAGATGTAGATTCTACCAAAGGAGGAGGATTATTCCTGTTAAAATACCAATTTAATACTTCTTTAGCTACAGGCAAGGTTACAGTATGCAAGCCTTGCACGCTTTCGGCAATAACAGTAATTACAATTTCAGGATCATCATATGGAGCAAAAGCAGTAACCCAGTTATGATAATAATTCTTTTTTCCAATTTCAGCCGTCCCTGTTTTTGAAGCAACTTTAACGGGCAGGCTGTTTAATGTGACAGACGATCCATATGTTACTGCCTCCCTCATCCCCTGCCTCACTATCTGTAAATTATCTGAATCGATAAAATTATTTTTTACAACTTCTGATTGAAATTCTTCAATTATTTTCTTGTTTTCATCAACAACTCCTTTGACAATTTGCGGTTTTAAAAGCTTTCCGCCATTAGCAATAGCAGCGAAAGAAGTTACAACTTCTAAAGGGGTTGCTGCCAGATATCCTTGTCCTATGGAAAGATTGTAAGTATCTCCTGGATACCATATTGTGTCATATCTTTCTTTTTTCCATTCAGGATCAGGGACAAATCCGGAAATCTCTCCCGGTAAATCTATTCCTGTTATACTTTCCCATCCGAATTTATCCAGGTATTCTTTAATTTTTGTAACTCCAAGCCCTTTAAAATTTTTGTATCCTGCTCCAGCTGTAAAGAAAAATACATTACATGATTCAGCAATAGCACTTTTTACATTAACAACTCCATGAGTGGCCCAATCATTAAATACATATGGGTTCTCTTTATCCCATGGATTATCTACAACTATTCTTCCTGTACAGTTTACAGTAGTGTTAGGGGTTATTATATCCTCCTGCAAGGCAGCTGCAGCAATTAATGGCTTTATAGTAGAACCTGTAGGATATTTGCTGCTTATCGCCCTGTTAAGCAAAGGGTTGCTTTTATCATTCTCTAACTTCTCCCAATCTTTTACAGAAATTTCCCCTGCAAACATGTTATTGTCATAACTAGGAAGACTAACCATAGCCAGTATTCCTCCTGTTTTTGGATCCATGGCAATAGCTGCTCCTTTAGTAGCCCCAATATCTTTTAATTTAATCTTCAATGACCTGTAAAGAATATCTTGCAATCCGGAATCAAGATATAAAACAAGAGATTTGCCAGTCTCAGGTAGGGACATAATTTTCTCTGAAGTAATATCACCATTAGCATCTCTTTCATACAGCAATTCGCCTGGCTTAGCAGCCAGATATGAGGAGTATAGGTTTTCCAGGCCAGAGCTCTGCCCTGTCTTCCTGAAATATCCCAATAAATGAGACATTGAATAACTGTCCTTATAATCCCTAATAGTTTCATTTTTGATCTTAAATCCCTGGAATTGGCTGCTTGAACTTTCAAAGATTAAAAGCGTCTGGTAATCAAGATCTTTAGATACAACTACTTCGTTCTCATCATCTTCTTTTATTATTTCCTTAATCTCAGAAGAATTCATCCCTAACAGCTTAGCTAAATTATCAATTAACTGATCGGGATTTTCATTTTCTCTTTCTAGTTTTGCCTTATCCGCTACCAAATTAAATGTTGATTTATTAAAAACTAATTGCTTGTAATCATTGTCGTATATCACTCCCCTTTGCGCCTTAACAGTAGAAGAGATAAATTTATTCCTCTGAGCCATTTCAGACAATTCGTTGTGATTTGCTATCTGAAACTGAAAAGCTCTTGCAATAATGGCAATCATTGCAAAAACAAAACAAAACCAGAAACCAATAATTGCTTTTCTTCTTAAGGGAACCTCTAGTTGATAGCTAGATGGGCCAGTTTCTTGATTTTTTGCCACCAGAGCGTCTAATAAAATCTCTTGAGGCTCAAGTTCCACATTGGCCTTTTTAATTTGAAATCTTTTTCTTGGCAAAATCATATATGAAATATATTAGCACAAGAATTAAAAAGTTGTATATCAGGCTCTGCCAATTAAAGAATCTGGCAATATTATCAGCAAAAAAGGAATAGACAAAAAACAGAAGCTGATATGTCAAACAGCCAATAAAAGAAATGAATAAAAAGCTTAAAATATTCTTCTGGCTTATTGATCTAATCGCATATTTTACTATCAACCAAATAATCAAAAATGTTAAGAAATTAAAACCATAATAGAATGAATTAATTTCTGCAATAAATGCCAAATATGCAAAAGAAATTAAATTGAAGAAATCATCTTTAGAGAAAAAACAAATTAGAATACCAATAATTAAAGCGAGGTTGATTGCTGCTCTTGAAATATTTAATTGGCCAACATAGCTTTGGCCGATTAAAAGAATCAAAATTCCCAAAAGAAATATTAAAATGTATTTTCCATGCATATTTAAAAATCAGGAATCACTAATACTAATCCTAAGCTGTTTAAATCCAGGTATGGGGAGATGATAGCTGTCTGGAACGGATCTAAATCTGTAAGTTTTACATATTTCACAGTTCCCAAGGGTAATCCCTGGGGATAATCATTCTGCAAATTTCCAGTTATTACTACATCTCCATTCTTTATCGCTTTGGCCTGAGGAATATTTTCAGCAATCATCTCCATATTGCCTTTCCCCCTTGCAATGGCTTCTATTTGGCTATCCCCTATCTCTACATTAGTTTTAATTGATGGTGCTGTAATCAAAGATATTAAAGAATGGTTAGAGAATATTTTTATAACCTTTCCTATTAAAATCTTTTGGGGATTAATGATAACAAAACCTTCTTTCACTCCATCTTCCTCCCCTTTATTAATATATATAGAGTCAGTATTAATGTCTTTTGCATATACATATGCATCAATGAATTTAAATCCCTTTTGCAATTCCAAATCAAGGACTTTTCTTAATTCTTCATTTTCTTTTTGCACATTTTCTAAATGAGATAATTTGGCAGTTAATTCTTGGTTAGTAATTTTTAATAATTCGTTTTGTTTTAAAATTGAACCGGAAAAAATAATCCTATTAAGAAAAGTATATGTATTTGTTCCTGATTGATAGAAATGATTTTGAGCGTTAACAATCCAAGAAGAAATTATCGGTTTTAAAACAAATCCTAATCCAAAAATTATCAAAACAATAATTATTGCAATCAGCCATCTGCGGCTTGAGTTTTGTCTTATCTTAATCTTTTTTGCCATATTTTCTTATTATATCCCAGCTTTAATTAAAAACTAGAGTGGATAAAAGAAGCGGTCCGGGGGAACTAGTTTCCTCCGGACCGATCAGATACTGTACGCGGAACTGCTGAGGCGGATGATCTGCCATGATAACCTTGCGTTCTCTTTCTGCGCACCAAAAGAGCAAGGCACAGCAGAAGATACACAAGATGGTATATAGGCAGATCTTCCACTTCTTGCTTGCCGGCTGGAACCAAGCAAGCAGGAGAAAGATGCAGAATCCCAGAAGACTACCTATAGCCCCTAAGATGTTAAGGGTCATGCCTTCACTCCTGTAATCTTCCCGATCACAAGTATCGCGACACAGATAAGCAGGATCGCTATCGAAGTTGACAATCCTGCTTCCCATTTTTTCAGTCGATCGCCGCCAGAAGCAGAGAATAGACAACCGATTGTGGTTATGAATACTCCGCCTACCGCGCTTGAGAAGATCGCCAGTACTGTGTTATACCATGAGATTGCTTGCATTTCTCTATCCCTCCTTAGACTCCTGATCCAGCAGCTACAATGGCGCACAGAACCATCACAAGGCCAAGAAGAGAAACCAGTACTTGTTTCATCGCCTCCCCTTTTTTTTATTTTTTGTTCGCCGCTTTTAAGATTAATATTTAATCCCAAAGGTAGCGAACAAAATCTGCGTACAGTATATAAAGAACATTTATTCTTTTTATCATTTTTAAGCACTTTTTTCAATTAGACATAAAACAGAGAATCCGGAGTGTTGCATCCGGATTCCAATTCTCTTGCGCCTTCTTATCCGCCATGATGCTTGATCCACAACAGTCCCAAAAACAGAATCCAGGTCGCGATAAGTCCGATTATGTTCTCGACTGCTTCTCTCCAATGAGCATCTCCATTGATCATAGCTTCTCCTTTTTTGTTTGCCGCTTTTAAAATCAATTTTTGATCCCAAAAGCGGCAAACAAGATGCGCAAACAATGTAAAAGAACTTTAATTCTTTCTACCATTAATAATATATCAATACAACAAAACAAAAAACCTCTTTTATAAGGTTTTCTTTAAGCGCAGATGTGGGGGCGACCTACTTTCGCGGTAGAACCACTATCATCGGCCCTGAGGTATTTCACTTCCGAGTTCGGAATGGAATCGGGTGGGACAACCTCGGTGTTACCCCCACATCTAAGCTTAAATTTTAAAAAAAGAAAACAAAAATGAGAGCCGAGATAAACGGTTGATTAGTACTCCTCAGCTTAATCTCTTACGAGACTTACACCTAGAGCCTATCAAAGTCGTTATCTCCGACTAACCTATGAGACCTAATCTTGAGGGAGGCTTCCCGCTTAGATGCTTTCAGCGGTTATCCCGTCCTAACTTAGCTACCCAGCAATGCCGTTGGCACGACAGCTGGCACACCAGAGGTTAGTTCAGCAGGGTCCTCTCGTACTACTGCCAACTCCTCTCAAGTCTCAACGCCCACGGTAGAAAGGGACCGACCTGTCTCACGACGGTCTGAACCCAGCTCGCGTATCTCTTTAATCGGCGAACAGCCGAACCCTTGGGAGCTACTTCACCCCCAGGATGAGATGAGCCGACATCGTATAAATGTCTATTATCTCTAATAGTATGGACTATATCTTCATCCATTTAAAGTATTTAAATGGCGTTGGCGTATTATAGCAAAATGCTATCTCTTTGTAGCTGGAATTTATTCAAAGAAGTCTCTACGGGGTTATCATTAAAAATATTTTAATGAAACTTCCCACGGTGTTGCCCATTCTTCACAGAATTAGGGGTTCACCGTTATAAGCCAATTTTTCGTCTTGTCTGTTCGCAACAAGATACATCATTACTGATGCAGCACCCCGGTATGTTAAGGTGCCGAACAGAGCCGTTGATGTGGACTCGCGGGCTCTACCAGCCTGTTATCCCCAGGGTAACTTTTGTCTGATGTCTTCAGCGGTTCTACAAACCACTGTCGGTTCACTAAGCTCTCCTTTCGGAACTGCGCGACATATACGTCTTGCAGTAAAGCCGGCTTATGCCTTTGCACAATCACTCCGATTTCCATCCGGAGTTAGCCGACCTTTAGACGCCTCCGTTATCTTTTAGGAGGCGAGCGCCCCACTCAAACTGCCCACCAGACACTGTCCCCCTAGTGCTTCCCTTGTGAGGCTGCACTTTACGAGGTTAGAATAAAGAATTTTAAAGGCGGGTGTTCCATTGGCGGATCCACTTCGTCCGAGAACAAAGCTTCAAATCCTACCCGCTACGCTGTGCATCAAAACTCAGAACCCAATATCTGGATACAGTAAAGCTCCTGGGGTCTTTCCGTCTAGCCGTGGGTATCCGGCATCTTCACCGGAACTGCGTTTTCACCGAGCTGCTCCTAGAGACAGTCCTCCAGTCGTGAAGCCATTCATGCGGGCCAGAACTTACCTGGCAAGGGACTACGCTACCTTTGGACGGTTATAGTTACCGCCGACGTTTACCGGCGCTTCACTCAGTAAGCCCACCGCAATAAAGCAGTGGACATCCAAGCTTGACTAACCGGCACTGGTCAGGCCTCAACCCCTATACATCCTGTTTCCAGTTTAGCAGGGATTTGTGTTTTTGATAAACAGTCGCCAGAGGATCTTTAGCTGCGTCCGCCTCGAAGGCGGAAGGCTTTATTCCGAAGTTACAGCCGCTATTTTGCCGAGTTCCTTTAGGAGCTCTCACTCGTTCACCTTAGTACTCTTATACTAACCCACCTGTGTCGGTTTTCGGTACGGATCCGATTTTTATAATCTGCGGGTTTTTCTGGGCAGCTTGCTCGTCTGAATTTACCCATCCGAAAATGAATATTTCCTCGACCCTTGCAGTCTGTCTTGCGACAGATAACTCAGGCTAAGAACAAGAACCAATTACTTGCTCAGATTACTAAACTGCGTGCCCCTCGAAAAAAAATCGGAGGATTGGAATATTAACCAATTGTCCGTCGGTTACCCCATTTGGGTTCGCCTTAGGACCGCCTAACCCTTGGCTGATCGCCATTGCCAAGGAAACCTTAGGTTTTCGGTGTTCGGGAATCTCACCCGAATTGGCGGTTACTCATGCCAACATTCTCTCTTCCTATCGCTCCACCAACGCTCACGCGTCAGCTTCACTGCAATAGAAATGCTTCCCTACAGCTCCTGTGATAAATCACAGAAACCCCTATCTTCGGTAGTAAACTTTAGCCCCGATATATCTTTGGCGCGAAACCCCTCGACTGGTGAGCTGTTACGCACTCTTTAAAGGATAGCTGCCTCTAAGCTAACCTTCCAGCTGTTTGAGGAATTTCACTACCTTGGTTTACACTTAGTTTACATTTAGGGACCTTATATTAGGGTCTGGGCTGTTTCCCTCTTGACTATGAAGCTTAGCCCTCACAGTCTTACTCCCAACATAGACTTACAGTATTCGGAGTTTGGTTGATCAGTCTGGGAAAACCCAAGAATGATCATTCAGTGCTCTACCCCTGTAAGATATTGTTGAGGCTAGTCCTAAAACTATTTCGGGAAGAACCAGCTATTACCAAGTTCGATTAGCGTTTCACCGCTTACCCCAGGTCATCCCAGAATATTGCACGGTTCACGCGTTCGCGCCTCATCTCGTAGTTTATACGAGATTCACCCTGCCCAGGGCAAGATCACTTGGCTTCGGGTCTCAAACACACAGCCATATGCGCGCTTTTAACGCTCGCTTTCACTAAGCCTCATCTCTTGTTACGAGATTAGACAAGCTGTGTATTTGAACTCGTTGGCTCGTGGTGCAAAAAGTACGCCGTCATCCGACCTTGCGGTCAGACTCCGACTGTTTGTGAGCAAAATGATTTCAGGTACTATTTCACTGCCCTCCCGGGCTGCTTTTCACCTTTCCCTCGCGGTACTTAGTTCACTATCGGTGACTGATTAGTATTTAGCCTTAGCTGGTAGTCCAGCTTACTTCCCACCGGGCTTTCGTTCCCAATGGTACTCAGGAAAGACTTCAAGGAGCGTAAGATTGTTTTCACTTACAGGGCTTTCACCTTCTATGGCCATCCTTCCCAGGATGTTTGGTTAACAACCTTCTCTAAATGCTCTCCCTCAGCAATTACTCCAATTTTGCAATTGAAGCATTCTGACGAAATCCCCCTATGACCCCAAACACATATTGCTATGCATTCAGTTTAGGCTCATCCCGTTTCGCTCGCCGCTACTGCGGGAATCGATTATTCTCTCTATTCCTCTGGGTACTAAGATGTTTCACTTCCCCAGGTATCGCGCCGAATCAGAAATTTTCTGATCCAGCATCTACGGTTTGCGTAGATGGGTTCCCCCATTCGGACATCCTCGGATCAACGGTTGCTAGGCACCTTCCCGAGGCTTATCGCAGCCACGCCACGTCCTTCATCGCCTATCAGTCCCAAGGCATCCACCATTTGCTCATAATATGCTCGGCTCTCACTTTTATTTTCTTTTTGTTCGTCTAGACTTTAGACCTATTCAATTTTCAATTAGCTATCCATTCAATCTTTTAAAGGAATCAAAGACCGCTTCAGTTAAAGCGGTCTTCGCATACACAATCAGAGACGATTAAATCGTCTATCGACCGCTTCCTTTTTTTAAGACGCAATCTAATTCCGATAATATATCCATAGCTGAACCCAGTTTAGCAGAATTAAAAACTATGTCAAGCATCTTGTTGTTGATAAAGGAAGCAGGGCGCTATTTCCTCAATTTGTTCTTCAGAGAATGCAGCAATTCAGAGGCAACCTCTTTACCGCCCAAACCAAAGGCTAAAGCAGCGGCACCGGCAATCATATAGATGAATCCTTGGACTATCACCATGATCAAATCAGCCATTACTCCAAGCTGAACCAATACAGCTAAAAGACCAAATATCCAAACTGCCCATTTTACAATAGATCCGGCAACATCAATATAGTCAATCTTAGCCTTGCTCATTGCTGCCTTGGTGGCTTTCTCTGCAAAATTAGCAACAATTACCGTAACAATGAAAATTAGGACGGCGGCAATCAATCTCGGCAACCAAGCCACTACTCCCAAAACAAATATTGAGAAGGCGGAAAGATTCAAGATATTGGCTGCTATGCCTAAAAAGACCAAAATCAAAATCCATTTGCATAGAGCACCAATGAATTCTGATACTGTCATCTTAATATCAACCTTCTCCATTGCATCTTTCCATCCGGTCTTTTCAAAGAAGTTATCCAGTTTTAATTTCTTTAATATCTCTACAATTAATTTTCCTATTGCAACGGCAACAAACCAGCCAATAACAAAGATTATTATGGCTGCGACTAGATTTGGGATGAATTTAACAAATCCAACGCCAAATTGGGTAAACCCTTGAGTTACTGTATCTGCCCATTCATTAATAATCATAATTATTTAAAAGTATATTGATTAATTTTCAGCCGACCTTTTTGAAATATTGATATATTTTACCATAAAAACTCCTAATTTTGAATCAATAGGGAGTTATTCCCAGCTAAATATCCGGTAGTCCAGCAATTCTGAAGGTTGTATCCTCCGCTTGGCCCATCTATATCCAGTATCTCTCCGGCAAAGAATAGATTATCGATAATCTTTGATTTCATGGTTCTGGAATCTATTTCTTTCAAATTAACCCCTCCTGAAGTTACTACTGCATGTTCAAAACCTAAAACCCTGTCTATCCCAATTCTTAATCCTTTGATTGTCTTTACTAAACTTTCTCTTTCAATCTTAGTAACCTCGTCTCCTTTCCTGCTTTCTTTGATGTTAGAAAATTCCATAACAATATTTATCATTTTTAAGGGCAGTGATTCATGCAAAATGTTTTTAATATATTTTTGAGGATTATTAGAGAAATCTCTTTGCAAACGCAAATCTAATTGTTTTTCATCCAAGCCGGGTTTTAAATCTAAAATAATCTCTGCTTTTCCTTTTTTTAATATCTCCCCTATCTCTTTGCTTAAATCCATTACAATAGGTCCGCTTATGCCAAAATGAGTAAAAAGCATTTCTCCTAATTTTTTTGAAATCTTTGTTCCATTTTGAATTACCGTAATCTCAACATTCTTTAAAGATAATCCTGCTAATTGTTTAACCCATTTACCCTTTGTAACTAAAGGAACTATTGCAGGATTCAATTGAATTATTGTATGCCCAAGTTTTTTTGCCAAAAAATAGCCGTCTCCAGTAGATCCTGTCTGGGGAAAAGATTTTCCTCCTGTGCAAAGGATATATTTATCAGCAATAATTTTATCCCTTCCGTCTGTAATAATTTCCTTTACCCTTTTGCCCTCTATCTTTACGTCAACAATCCTGGTTTTGTTTTTAATAATCACTTTCCCTTTTTTTAAATAACCAATCAAGCAATTCAAAACATTTATTGCTGATCCTCTCATAGGAAAAACTCTTTTGCCTCTTTCAATTTTTGTTTTCACTCCCCTATCCTCAAAAAATTCTATTGTTTCTTTGGAACCAAAGACAGAAAACCCTGGAAAAAGAAATTTTCCATTCTTTCCGTATTCTTTTAAAAATACTTTGTCATCAAATTCTGCATGAGTAATATTACATCTTCCTTTACCTGTTAAAATCAATTTTCTTCCCAGTTTGTTATTTCTATCTATCAGAATAACCTTAGCCCCCAATTCAGCAGCTCTTCCTGCAGCCATCATTCCTGCGGGCCCTCCCCCAATTACGGCAATATCATATTTTGTTTCTTTTTTCATGATTTTAATTTTTTAGCTACGATGTAAAATTCTTTGCTTTTCTTGAAAACAGCTTTTGGCCTTGCGTGTTTTAAGAATTCAAAATGTTTTCCTACCTCTTTAATAAACTGATTTGATTCATAGCTTTCAAACACCTTGCAGACAAAGTTTCCTCCCGGCTTTAAAACTTCCAAAGCTATTTCAAAAGCTCTTTGACTTAATTCTAAAGACCTACCGGCATCTAAAAAATCTATTCCCGAAGTTGAGGGAGCCATATCAGATACAACAACATCAAAGTGTGGAAAATATTCTTTTAATTGCAAAGATTTCAAATTAAAAATATCTTCTTTTATAAAAAGGCAATTTTTAGGCAGAGTAATTCCCAAATCATTAGTATCTACCCCCAATACCCTTCCTTTAGGACCAATTATATCAGAAGAATATATTAGCCAAGATCCGGGAGCGCAGCCCAAATCAAGCACGATATCTTTGGGCTTGATTGCTTTAAACTTTTCATTAATCTCTTTTAATTTATAAATAGATCTGGCAGGATACCCTTCTTTATGGGCCTTGTCAGTATAATGTTCTGATTGTCTGTCTTTGCGGTACATATATTTATTCAATTAAATCGCTTTCATTTAAATTTGCTTGCCTTAATATAGATCTTAAGGTTCCATATGGTATTTCTTTACCATGCATTGGAACTATAACAGTTAAGATAACAGAACCATGTTTTTTGAATTTAGCGTGACTTCCCTTTTGTGAAACCAAAAAGAATCCTTTATCTTCAAGAATTCTTAATAGACGTTTCAATGGAAACGGTTTAGGCATATTGAATATTAAAAGATACCACATTGGGTCTTTCAACTTTAGTAATTCTGGGTATCTTTAAATCCTCTAAATACAAAAGCAAGGCTTCTTGGAGATTTTCTAGAGCTTCCTTTTTGGTCAAACCAAAGCTAGCCACATCCACATTTAAACATTGAGAGACGTAGTATTTTCCTTCTTTCCATATTGTGGCTTTTAGATTAGTTTTCTTCATATATCTTTAGCTTATATCATCTATCAGCCCTGGTCAAATATCATTTAAGTGGACTACATGAGAACCAGTTGGAACCAACTCTTGAAGGAATTGAGATTATGGCAGGAAATAATCCAACCGGGTCCTTCGCTCACATAGTATCAATTTAACAGGTTATTTCTTATTTTTACAAGCTCTTTCAAATCATCTTCATTCTCAATTCCTATAAGGCATCCTTGCAGGAATCCGAGACGATAACTGATACCCTCACTCATTAACTTCCAATTAGTCCTAAACAAGGATTGTTTTATAAGATTCTGCAATCCTATTCTGCTACCATATTCTTGACGCGCTGTCTGGGCTTCTTGAGCAGTAAATTCTACCTTAATACTCCGCCCAAATTCAGGCTTTGAAAATTGAAGGTTTTTATAACCGAATTTTTCTAAAATTGGCGTTAATAGTTTTTCTATCTCGGCAATGGGAAGTTTTTTTATTTTAGCTAATTCATCGTAAAATTTTAGGCTCTTTTCTTTTTCTTCCCAACTATCTACTAGCCTTTTTAGTTGTTCAGCTTCGTAAGGCTTCTCAATGGCCCATTTCTTAACTACCTCAACATATTTCCTAAACCATTCCTTTTGCTTTTCAATAAACTTATAGAATTCCTCGTCTGTTAATTCCTTGCCCCGTTTTTTCTCTATATGCCTGCGAAATTCAATGTCAGCTTTTGTGAAATTATATCTTTTCTTTGGCATATTTGATTTATTTTACCAAAAAACACCTCTTTTTTGAAATGCTCTCTTGTCCCCCTCATCTGCCCTAGTAGGATACCCTTCTCTGTCTTCTCGAACATGTCCTAGAAGATACCCCATATCAGTTTGGTACCAAGGATAATTAGACCAGTAAAACATCCTTGGGAAATATTCTCATTAAGAAAACGATCCTTCTCAGTCATCTATATTATATATTAAAACGAGACAAATGATTAGGAATCTAATTAAAAAAAGTTTGAAAGGGATTTTTTTGTTTGCTAAGAGATTCCCAATCAAATTCATATTTTTCGTTTTCTGCCCACTCCGGTGCTTTTATGCTTAATATCGTGGTATCGCTGCCAGAGATTACATTGTCTGATGATATGTCATATGTTGTAACTTGTTGATATGGACTAAAAACTTGGGGGCCATATTGAGAAAATAAAACTACAAACAATCCACACAATGAATCAATCACATTTCCTAGGTTAGCTAAATTAAATCTTTCTGCTCTATTATGTTTAACTTGATTATAATCCATATACCAAACTAGTTTATTAGTTTTTCCATTAGCTAAATTATTAAAAGGACCGTATTCTCCTCCCCGACCACCATTCCAAAAATTAATTGATACTTTATAGTCAGATAATTTTAATATCGGTTCTAATAGTTTATAATCTTCGATGTTCCATTTATTATCATCTATAGTTTTACCATTTTTATCTGTTTTCTTATAACCGTTAACTTTTAATATTGCCTTCATGTTAGATTCTATCTCTGTACAAGTCCTGATAAATAATTCATATAATCTATGGGAATGAACGCAAGAATTTTCATCGCAAGGATCAATATACTTACAAATTGTTTTAAAATCTTCTGTTATCAGATCAAATGCCATAATTGGAGAGCTCCAATCTAAAATATTCCTATTATCAATAGTATATGATGCATCATATTTAAAACTATTTTTGTTGGGTCTAAAAATTCTGAAATATGGTTTTGTTATGCTCATACCTGTTCCTTAATATTTCAATATGTATTAAAGTATTTTTCCAATACATCAAAATAATCGCTACCGTCATCTAAGTTCTTATAGTTATTTTTATCTATCCATCTAAAGTTATTATGCTCTTCACTTAATTTAAGTTCACCTGAGACGTATTTGCAGTTAAAAATTACAAGATAAACAACTTTCCCGTAATTCCTATGCCCCATTGGAAATTCGTGATACCAAGCTGCGAAAGGATTATATACCTCTATTTCAAGACCGGTTTCTTCTCTTACTTCCCTTCTAAGAGCGTTTATCAAGCTGGAAGCGTCTCCATTTTTGGCTTCCCCCTCTTGAATCTTCCCACCAGGATAGTCTAATCCTTCAATAGGATCATTAAGAACCAAAATCTTGCCATCTTTTTCTATCATGGCTTTCTGTCCTACACAAAATAATGCATCTTTTTTCATATACTATATCCTACCAAAAAACACTTCTTTTTAGAAGTATTCCGGGGTCACTCAGTCGCCCTAACGGGCTACCATTCTCCATCTCTCGAACAAGCACAAGTAGGTACCCCGTGTTAGTCTAGTACCAAGTATAATGAAATCAGTAAAGGATCTTTGGGGAATAGTTTGATAGTAGAAATAACCCTATTCAAGTCTACTTATGATTTATTGAAAATGAGACAAATGAAACGCAGAAAAGGGATATCATCCTATAATTTGGACTTATTAATCACTTTAGTTACCCTGTTATTCAGTTTAAGCTGGGCATTTTTCTCGGTAATTTTATTTAACATAGAATCTCTCTCCCCTAAGTCTTTAAAAGAATATCCACTGTGCCACCAAACACCATCTATGCCTATAAATCTATCGTGAAATATTTTGGTTTTATAGATATCTATTGAATATCCTTCTTTCTTAAGTTTTTTGACCTGTGTAAGGAAGTCTGCCGGACTAGTATTGTATGTAATAATAGTGATATTGATTTTATTATTTAACAATTGAATCATTGCAAGCATTTGATCGTCTATATATTGATCAATGATGGTAATGTTCTTTTTGGCAGACTTCATTAAGTCTCTAATCCGAATATATGATTTATAGTAATCCCCCTTCTCTATATAAGTTTGGGCTGTAGATTTCTCTACTTTTACTCTCTTTTTAGTAGTTTTTAGTTTATAGTCTATGATTAAGGTCTCTAGATTAAAAAAGTTGTCTGCTACTCTTCTGAGAAGATACCCAGTTGATAGAGGAAGAGCAATTATGGATGTATTAACTCCGGTTTGTCTAGCATGCTGAAGAAGGGGCGCAAAATCACTATCCCCAGAAATTAATATAAAATTCCTTAATAATGGCAAAATTCTCATTGCGCCTACTGTCAAATTTACATCTAGATCTCTTGAAATAATCTTATTATTTATCTTTTTTACATTTATGCAATTTACAATGTAACCGATCTTTTTGAGCGATATGTAAAATTTTTCTTGCTGTTTATTCTTGGAATCAATAGCGCCATAGTAGTATATCTTGGTTTTTACGCCAAATTTTTTTACTAGGGTATCAAAAAATTTAGCGTAATCAATATTTTTATTTATTCGCCTAGTAGTCGCGAAAATCCAATCACCATCTATAAAAATAGCTGTTGGAGGATTTATGTTCTTTCCTGCCATCGTTTTATATTAATTAACATAAGTATCCTTTTATTCTATATATTCTTTTATTACGGAAAGAATTATATCGCTTTCTGCTTATCGGTTAATGGTTTGCCAGTGATTTCACTCTCTCTACCTTCTGCTAGACGGGTTTTTGTTTCCCTTGTTCGGACCCTTGAAGAACGTTACCTCCCACTCTCCCCTCTCCATTTCCTCTTTTTTTGTAATATCTATTTTCTCTTTTGGCGGCAATAATCCTTTTTCTATTAGTTGATCCTTTACCAATACCTTTATTTCCTCCCAGTTCTTAATTATATCACTGCTTTCTTCCCACCATTTTTCAAATGGAGGTTCATTTTTTGTATCTTTAAATTCACTATATTGCCCCCTTGCCACAACGTCTGGCGATGGAGCATTGAAACATTTATCCTCAGAAATAATCCATCTATCGTGAATTTGAGATGCTCTTTTACGATTCATTATCCTCAATTCACAATCTACCCCCTTATTTTTCATTTCGGATTTAAATGACTTGAATAAACTCCTAAAACTTTCGTCGCTCTTCTCTCCAGAAGTTAATATTTTGACTTTTTTCACTTCATTAGTATCTAAAAATTGTAAAAGGTATTTTAACCCTTCGAGTGAGAAATACTTATCAACCCAAAATAGATAATCATCACAACCTTTTATGATACGCTCCATCTGTAACCTATTTGAAAAGGGAGTTTCTGGACTCATTAATGGCATCTGTTCTGATTCATCCCCCATTTCAAGAATGTTCTTTATTTCTTCCAAAATGGTTTTTTTTCGTTCTTCAATAAATTCCTCATAATCTTTCTTTGAAAAGTCTTTTCGAAGAAGAATTTCAACGCCTTTCCTTGAAATCAAATGTGTCTCAAGAAGTTTATATATATCTTCTTTCTTTTTTGCCTTTCTAAACATTTCCGCTAGATAAACATTTGGCAAACGATCTCTTATGATTTTCCTGTTGGTTTCATCGTCAATGGGTGTCCTGTTTAATATAGAGTTTATCTCTCGGCCAATGTTTTTCCTGCCCCAAGAATAAGGAACAATATGATGATCTGCTAGTTTTGAGTATTCCGGAAGTATAAATGTATTCCAATCCTTAGCTCCTTTAAGAATTAAAATGTCAAATATCGCTTTATAAATCGACGAGCTCTGGTTATCTTCCGATTTCAAATCTAAATAATTTATCTCATTATTACATTGTTCAATCACGCTGGGGTAATCATTATCATTCTCGAACCATTTTTGCATATCATAAAAATCTTTTGTCATTTGCGATTCTACCGCGCTTGAGTAATTCTTCGTGAAGATTGACGACCAATACCATTTTTTAATCTTGCCTTCAATCTCTTTTCTTCCCTGATGCTTTTCCTTATTTATGTTTATTGCAGTCAATATGGGAATCATAGTTGGATATGGTAAAAATCTGGCATTTATTGCACCGAAATCTCTAGGATTCTGCAGTATTTTGATCGTGCCCTTAACTCTTTCCACAACAAAATCCCAAAGCTCAGTAAATTCTTTCGGGGTATTTATCAGAATAACTTTTTTCTTTGATCCGTCGGCTAATTTAATCACTTTTTGAGAATCAGGAACGAGATAATAGAGATATTTGGGAGCACAATATCCCTGTTTTAGAATTGACATTGTTTGGAGTAAATATAATCTCATTTTCTCCTCATCGGCTACATTAAGATCAACAGAAACTGAACGCCACATCTTCTTAAGATAAATGTCTTTTGGTCTTAACATGGCATTCATTAAATCAAAAATAGTTAATTCCATGCCGGTGCTATTAAGGCGAGTGAAAATATCGCAAACCTTTGCAACTTCAATGTCTCTATCCAGTTCGATATAGCTAATATCATACTGATTAATCATTTCATCAAAGAATTTGTCGATCTTATCCCTTTCAATCTCAGCGTCTTTGGCGCCAATTTTCTTAGTCCAGTATTTTTGGTAATCTTCCATCCAACGGACCCAAGCATGGGATCCTTGCCCAAGGACACAAAGAGGGAAAATCTTCTCTTCAAACTGCCTTATCTTATTGCCGACTAAATCTAGAATTCTTTTGTTTCCCCATTCATAGTAGATAGATTCGCCAAAATTTTCTACCAAAAGCTCTTTTAGGTTCACAAGGAAAAAGCATCTTGATTTTCTCCTAGGATATGGCTTTTTAGGTGCGAAAAATGAGTAATATAAGGCACTTAATCTCTGCTGCCCATCTAATACTACATGCTCCGGATTCGCCTTTCCATCAAAACCGTAAATCGGTTCGCATTTAAGCAAGTCTTGGTTTTCATGGCTAGACCGCCAAAGCAAAAGCGTACCAACGTAGCAATCATCGAAAATTGATTTTAGTAATTCAACAACATCCCATGGCATCCATTCAAATTCTCTTTGGAAATCAGGTATTACATATTCTCCTCCGCCAAGCTCATTAATTAGTTTCCCTAGGTGCATTTTATCTGGAGTTTCTATGTTCTTCATAAAATTTTATAGTTATTTTATTTTTTTCTAAATAAACCTAATTTATATTGAAACAAATCTCCCACTCTATTTACGCTTCTGTTTTCCCACCAGCTAATATCATTGTTCCCCGCCTCATTGTCTTCTCGTATAAATAAATACCTCCATTCTTCTTTATCTAGGTCTGATCCAGTTAAAAGTTCAACGTATTTTTCTGCTCTTTCTTTCTTTACCTTATCTTTATCATCCATTCTCCCCTTTACTTCAATAATGTAATTAATAAACTTGTCCCCTTCTTTAACGCGAGCAATAAAATCTGGGAAATAACGAGCATAAAAACTATGCCACAAGTATTCAATATTATAACCAACACCTTTAAGGTCGTTATAAACCCATCCCGTTACGTCTTCTGCGCCATCAATAAGCTGCGCAACACGTAACTCCGTCTGGTTTTGCATGCACTGTTTATCAAATCCTGATTTCTCTGGTTTTTCTAGTGCATTTTCATAAACTACTTGATAAGGTTCAATACTTCTGCTTTCTCTAAGTTCAAGTTTTTCCGCTGAAGGATTCTCTTTTGATCTTAAATTATTAATAAATCTTATTAACTCCTGTTTTATTAAAGGCATTATTTTT
>Ga0265297_10005311_pt1 | contig 19780 bp, 22 predicted proteins | sample Munlanlwell13791_FD_192502 | JGI IMG/M metagenome (GOLD analysis project Ga0265297, IMG submission 192502) | Leachate microbial communities from a municipal landfill in Southern Ontario, Canada - Leachate well 137-91 | ecosystem: Engineered > Solid waste > Landfill > Unclassified | place...
TTAAACGGCAGGATTGACCTTACGCAGGCCGAGGCAGTAATAGAGGTAATCCGTGCGAAAACAGATTCTGCCTTAAAAATCGGAGTTGACCAGTTAAAAGGCGTGCTCTCCAAGCAGATAAATAAAGACAGGGCTTTTTTATTGGATGCGCTGAGCGCCTTAGAAGCAGGCCTGGATTTTCCGGAGGAAGAGGGAACCGCCGTAGATTTAGAAAACATCACCCAAAAAATTGCCGCGGTAGGTAAAGACCTGCAGGAATTGATCGCTAACTCTAAGCTTGCGCGGGTCTTACGCGAAGGGATACACGCGGTTATCTGCGGTAGACCCAATGTCGGCAAGTCTTCACTTTTAAACGCCCTGCTTAAAGAAGAGCGCTCTATCGTAACCCCTCTCCCTGGGACCACCCGCGATACAATTGAGGAGATAATCGATATTCAAGGGATACCGGTCAGGATCGTAGATACCGCCGGAATATTAGAGCCGCGGGATTTAGTGGAAAAAAAAGCAGTCCAGCGTTCAAAAAAGCATATCGCCGCTGCGGACCTGGTGATTGTTTTATTTGACGGCAGTAAAAAGTTCTCCCGGGAAGATAAGTTCCTCGCCGGAAAGTTAAGAAATAAAAAAGCCATTGCGGTTATCAATAAGATGGACCTTCAACAGAGATTAGAGCGTCCAAAGGTAGCAAAAATATTTAAGCGCGTCATTGATCTATCGGCTAAAAAATTAAAAAATATAGACCTGCTGGAAAAGGAAATTGCGGACTTAGCTTACAGCGGGCATATTGCCGGGGCTGAACCGGTTCTGGTAGCTAACCTAAGGTATGTAAAAATACTCCAGAAAGCAAAGATTGTTATTGCGCAAGCCCTAAAATCGTTAGATAATAGGTTGCCTGCGGAGTACATTGCTCAGGATATTCAGGAGGCATTGGGATACCTGGACGAGATACTGGGTAAAAAATTTTCCGAGGATCTCCTGGATAAGTTATTCGCGGAGTTTTGTATAGGTAAATAAAAAATGAATAAGAAAAAAATTGAGCGGGCAGTAACGGATATATTGGAAGCGATAGGCGAGAATTCTCAGAGAAGAGATTTGCTGGAGACGCCTAAGCGCGTGGCAGAGATGTATGAGGAGATCTTTGCCGGGATTAAGCAGGATCCCGAAGAGGAGCTAGAAGTTATCCTGGATCAGAAACACCATGAAATTATTTTGCTTAAAGGAATACCGCTTTATTCTGTCTGCGAACACCATCTTCTCCCTTTTATAGGTAAAGCCAGCATAGCCTATATTCCCAAAAATGGCCGCGTAACTGGCTTAAGCAAGTTAGCCCGGGTAGTAGATATTTTAGCGCGCCGGCCGCAGGTACAGGAGCGCCTGACTACGCAGATAGCCGAGATCATTATGTCTAAATTAAGGCCGTTAGGGGTGATGGTTGTGCTTGAGGCAGAGCATCTTTGTATGTCTATGCGCGGGGTAAAAAAACCCGGGACACTTACGATTACCTCGGCAGTCCGCGGGATTTTTAAGGAAAATGAAAAGACCCGTTCAGAGGCCTTGGCCTTGATCCGGTCATGAGAGTGAGAGTGGGGCGGTTATGGAGATAAAAAATCAGGGTAAATCGTCTACCGGTATGGACGCAAATTTAGCTGCGCTTTTAAGCTACCTTTTGGGCTTTATCACCGGCATTATCTTTTATTCCCTGGAGAAAAAAAACAAATTTGTGCGGTTCCATGCCCGGCAGTCAATAGTAACCTTTATTGCCTTATTTGTCCTGGATATTGTGCTCAAGTTTCTGCCCATTCTAGGATGTCGTCTGGCCGGCCTGTTGGGAATAGCCGGTATAATCCTCTGGGTCATCCTTATGTTTAAAGCCTACCAGGGAGAGTATTTCAAGTTACCGTTTGTCGGCAGGATTACCGAGCAAGACTCCTAAAGAAAACGTTTTCAAAAACAGCGCATATCCCCTTGAAATCATCCATAGGCGTAGGGCATACTAGTTATAGATCATATACGCTATAACTAGAAAGGATTAAGCCATGCCGGAGACCTATCCTATAGAAAAAAGAAAGCTCGTCCGTTTTCTCGTCACTATCCCTTTAAAATATGCCAAGCTGGCTATTAAGAGCCTCGGCGAAACAACCTGCACGCACGATATCAGCGCGCAGGGCGTTGGTCTGATTACTGCCGAGGAAATACCGATGAATTCGCCTTTAAATATATGCCTTAAGGTCCCGGATAATGGCGAAGAGATCCAACTAGAAGCAGAAGTAGTTTGGTCAAAGCAGATAGATGCATCAAGGTATAGGTGCGGCCTGAAATTAAAAGGTATTCCCATAAAGCCTATCCCCTTGGTCCTCAGGACAATCTATTCCAGGTTATAATGTTAATTGACATACCCCAGCCAAAGTAGTATCATAAGAAAGTTAAAATCAATCTTTAAAACTCAAAAGTAAAAAGTAAATGCTCAGGCCTAAAATACAAGTTTTTATCATACTTTCCGCTTTATTCCTCTCCGGCTGCTCCACCTATAGCGTGCAAAAGGGCGAATCCCCATATAATAAAGGATATGTGGTGGCAAGATACGGAAGGGTTTTGCCGGAATACACCCTGGGAAAAGATAATTCTGTCCCGGAGGAGCAGGTTGCCCGGGAGCGTTTCCAGAGGCGTAAGAAACAAGTCGAAGCTTATTATAAAAAGATGGGCTATATTGAGAACCGTTTTAAACAGAATTTCATTGATCCGCCGATTTTTATGCTGCAGGCGGTTATGGGAGTATTACGCCTGCCGGCTGTCGCCATACGGGACTACAAATATAACCATGACCCTCAATATAAAGAAAAGATAGATAAGCAGGAAGATGCCGACTATAAGGCTGAAAAAGAACGGGTTAAAGCCATCAAGGAGCAGTTAGATGCTTATATACAGGAAGACCTGCAAAAAGAAGTTTCTGCCTCCGGGCAGGCTAAGGTAATGCTTCCGGCCCAGGTAGTTAAGGATGAAACGCCTAAACTTGCTGCTGCGGCTAAAGTTGAAGAAAAGGCAGTGCCGCCTCCGCTGGTTAAAACCGCAGAAAAAGTAGAGCCGCCTGTTGCAGCTAAAGTTGAAGAAACAACAGAGACATTACCCGTAGCTAAAGTAGAAGAAAAGCCGGTTAAAAAGAAAGCGGTTAAAGCACAGATTACTTGTAAAGCTCCCAAAGCAGTAATTATGGCCAGGCCCCTAAAAGGCGCGTCTCCTTTAAAGGTGCAGTTCTATGGCTCCAAATCTTCTTCTCCTAATGGCAGAATAACTACGTATTTATGGGATTTCGGTGATGGAGATACCTCGACCCAGAAAAACCCCAGCAATACTTATTGGAGTACTACTTATGGCTCGCGTCAATTTACCGCTACTCTGACGGTAAAAGATGGAAAGGGCATGACTGCTCAGGCCAGCGTTGTGATTGAGGTTATTGCCGGATAGAATTCCACGAAGTAAATAATATCCCCCGCACGAAAAAAGAAGTTAGTTGGTCGGCAGTTTAGAGATAAAATATTTATGCAGATACAGCTTCCCGTCCGTAAAATAATTGCTATTCAAATTATTTCATTAGTAGTCTTGGGTTTTCTCGTATACGCCAATACCCTGCCGGGAAAATTCCTTTGGGATGATTACGGGTTGGTAAGAGATAATCCTTGCATTAAAAACTTAGCTTATCTTAAAAAAATTTTTAGCATGAATATCGGAGCGGGATTAGATGCGGCCTCTAACTTTTACCGTCCCCTACAAATGCTCACCTATGCGCTGGATTATTCCCTCTGGCACTTAAATGCAGTAGGGTACCATTTAACCAGCATTTTTTTTCATATTGCGGTTGCCCTGGCAGTCTATTGGCTGGCCAGTATAATTTTTAAAAACCATTGGCTTTCTTTCCTCTCCGGCGCATTGTTTGTCATTCACCCTATACATACTGAAGCAGTTGCCTATATTTCCGGGAGGGCGGATATAATGGCGGCGTTTTTTTTCTTATTGACGTTTATTTTTTATATTAAATACCTTAATTCCAGAAGCACCAAACCGCTTGTTCTTACGCTATTATTCTATCCATTAGCGCTTTTATCTAAAGAGAATAGCGTGATTTTACCCTTACTTTTGCTATTCTACCATTATATTTTTAGAGTAAAAGTCAAGCCGCGAATCTTCCTGTTTTTTCTTTTTGAAATAGCCGGTTATTTTTTGATCCGTCTAGCCGTTTTAAAATTACAACCGATTATCCTGCCGGGAAATGAGCCTTTTTATCATAGATTGCCGGGTTTTTTCCTGGCCCTAAGCGAATATGTCAGGTTAATCTTTTTGCCCTTCAATTTGCATATGGAATATGGACTCAGGCTTTTTAAATGCAGCGATTCCGGAGTAATAACCGGCGCATTAATTCTTAGTGCGGGATTATTTTGTATGTTTAAAAAATGGAAAAATAAAATCTGGCCGTTTGCCCTAGGCTGGTTTCTGATAACCCTCTTTCCCGTAGCTAATATTTTTCCGATTAATGCGTATATGGCTGAGCACTGGATGTATCTACCATCGGTAGGAGTATGCCTCGCCGTATCTTACGCGATATTGAACCTGCATAGCTTAAAATATTACCGGCTTTTTGCCAAAATATTAATTGTATTGTTGGTTTTTTACTATGGGTATCTGACGACCCAGCAGAACAATTACTGGAGGAGCCCGATTATTTTATTGGAGAGGACCTTAAGGTATGCTCCGCATAGCCCGAGAGTCAATAACGAATTGGGGAATGAGTATGCGGCGTTCGGGGAGAGCAAAAGGGCGGTAGAATTTTACCGGCAAGCGATTACTGCTGATCCGCGCTATAAATCAGCCTATATCGGTTTAGGTAATTTATATTGTACGGCAGATAAGCCCGCGGAGGCTCTAGCGGTATACCAAAAAGCGGCAAGGCTTTTTTCTGATTCTCCCGAGCCCTATGTTGGCCTGGGTAATGCGCTGTTAAAATTAAGGCGAGGGGAGGAGGCGATAGATGCTTATGAGAAGGCTATAGTGCTGCAGCCGGATGCGGCCTATATCTACCATAATATTGCGGTAGCCTATTTTTCTTTAAAAAGATACGGTCCGGCGGTTAAATATTTCGATAAAGCAAATAAGCTCGGTTACCCGCAAAGCCCTCAATTAGAAGAATCCCTCAGGCCTTATCGATGAAATATCTTGACGGCAAGACGCGCTTATTATAGATTCAGGCAGAATCAGCGGGCGTTCTAAAAACACTGAAAGAAGATGAGCAAGAAAATATTTTTTAAAATTGTTGCAGGCGGGGTGCTTATTATTAGCATAACAGTTTTTATCGGACACCGTATAATAACAGTCCGCAAGCCGAATATTATTTTGATAACCCTGGATGCTTTAAGGCCTGACCATCTTGGATGTTATGGTTATAAACGTAATACCAGTCCGACTATAGATAGGTTGGCTGAACAAGGGGTTATATTTACTGATTTTATCGCGCCCAGCGCGCATACAGCTCCTTCCAACGCATCTCTAGTTACCTCCACCTATCCCAACTTGCATAATGTTAAAGATTGGGGTTATCAATTCGCTCAGGAAATGCCCAGGACCCTCCCCATACTTTTAAAAGAAAAAGGTTATAACACAGCGTTTATTTCCGACCAGATAGGTTTAACATCAATTCAAGAGTTTAAAAGTGGCTTCGATACATTTGACGTGGTAAGATCAATAAACCGCAATCCTCTCCCCGCGCGGATCATCGAGATAACGGATTTGGCGCTAAACTGGCTGAGAAATAATAAACATAAGAAATTTTTTCTCTGGGTATATTATCTTAGCCCTCATGGGCCGTACGTCCCGGGTCGACCTTATAATAAAATATTTTTTCATGATGAATATTATAATATTAATAAAAGCATACCGATTTCTCAAGATTCATATAACCAGACTTCGATTGGAACTATACCCAGCTATTTGTCGGTTGACGGCGTTAACGATGTAGATTATTATATCTCGCAGTATGACGGCGAAATCCGGCGGGTTGATCATCAAATAAGCCGCTTACTGGAAGAATTAAAAAAAGGCGGCCTGGATAAGCATACGGTCATTATCATCAATTCCGACCACGGGGAAGCCTTAGGCGAACACGCAAGGTATTTTTGCCATGTTAATTCTTTATACGATGAGCTAATCAAGATTCCCTTGATTATCAGTTGGGATAAAAAAATTCCCTCTTCTACGGTAATTAACCAGCAAGTTCGCTTAATTGATCTTATGCCGACGATTTTGGATATTTTAAAGATAAAATTTGATCCTAGGCAGGGCCAGAGCCTTTTACCGTTAATTACGCAGCAAGTAGGTAATTTTCCATTATTCGCATATAGTGAACAGTTTAATTTGGTTTCAGTGAGGATGAAAAAATGGAAGCTTATTTACGACCAGAATAGCATGCGGTATGAGCTTTATGATCTAAAAAATGATCCTCGGGAAGAAAGGAATATTGTTGCTCTGAGAAGTGGTATGTTTAAATTTTTAAGGTTTAAGTTAAGCGAATATTTATCTGATGCCAAGGTATGCAATAAACCGGTTAAATCTTTTATGCACAAAGAGGTTAAAGAAAAACTGCGTACGTTAGGATACGTTCAATGAATTTTATTTCTTTAAAAATCCGCAGGATACCTATGCCTAAAGTAAACTTTGGTTATTTCATTAAAAAAATTATAATTTCTAATAAGGAATAAATAATTAAAGCCACTAGAATAGATAAGGCCCCGAAGGTAAAAAAGAGACTTTCGTGTGATTGCCGTTCCGATAGAATACTCTGGTAAGCCTATTTTTGCGTTTATCCTGTGAGTTTAAATTAATCCTCCAATTTTCAACCCCCGTTTTATCCCTTTAAAAAAATCGGCCGTTATCTTGGTATTTCCACCATCTTAGGCGATTTTTACGATTTATTACCCAGAACATATACTGCTTTACAGCAATGGAATAATGAACTCTCCAGTTACAAAGCGAGGTCTTCTCTCCCACCGTCTAGAGGTCAACGCAGAAGTGCCATATTCCACAGCATATTGTTGATTTATTTCTCCTGTCGGTCCACACACCGCCTTCGCTGCAGCTACTGTTGGAATGACCAAGGAACTTACTCTAACCGGATCTTCCGAAAAAAAATCCCCGAACACCCGGAAGAGCGCATTGGTTTTGACTCAGTAGGAAGAGGGGAGAAGAAACTTTACTGATGGAATAAGCGCTCTCCGCTTTAAACAAAAAAATTCCTATCTAAAGAGCGGTATTGAATCGCCTCCGAGAGATGTTCCGCTTTAATATTATCAGACCCTGCTAAATCCGCAATCGTCCGGGAGACTTTCAAGATTTTATCATACGCCCTGGCGCTAAAATTAAGTTCACTCATAGCCATTTTGAGCAATTGGTTTTCTTTTTCGCCTAAAATACAGAATTTGCGTACCTGTTTATGGCTCATCCGGGCATTATAGAATAGTCCTTCGTCCTTAAACCTTTGTCTTTGGACCGCGCGGGACTTATTTACGCGTTCTTTAATCTGGAGAGAGCTTTCGGCAGGTAAATTTTCGCTTAATTCCTGGTAGCGCGCCGGAGGGATTTCAATATGAATATCTATTCTATCCAACAGTGGCCCGGATATTTTTGAACGGTACCTGGCGATCTGGGTAGTGTTGCAGTGGCAGGTCTTATGCGAATCAGTATAGTAACCGCAGGGACAGGGGTTCATTGCGGCTACTAAGACAAAAGAGGAGGGGAAGACAAAGGATTTGAATATACGCGAGACGCGGATCGAGCCGTCTTCCAATGGCTGCCGTAATGCCTCCAGGCAGTCGCGCCGGAATTCCGGGAATTCGTCTAGGAAAAGCACTCCTTGATGCGCTAGGCTGATCTCTCCCGGTACAGGCAGGGAGCCGCCGCCTACCAGGGCTGCGCTGGATATGCCGTGGTGCAGGGAGCGGAACGGCCGAGTAACCATAACCCCGTCTTTATTCAATAAAGTCCCCGCCACCGAGTGCAGCTTACTTATTTCCAGTATCTCCTCTAAGGTTAAATCCGGCATAATCGTAGGTATCCTTTTGGCCAGCATGGTTTTTCCGCTGCCCGGCGGGCCGATCATCAGGATGTTGTGCCCTCCGGCGATGGCTGTTTCCAGGGCTCTTTTAGCCAAAAACTGGCCTTTTACTTCTGAGAAATCTAGGCTGTAACGGTTTTTCTCTTGGGATAAATTAAGCCAATCTAGCTTGACCGGCTTAACCAGTTCCGGGCTATTTAAAAATTCCACACTCGCCTTGAGCGTTTTTAGCGCGAAGACAGAAACTCCAGAGACTATAGATGCTTCTTGGGAGTTTTGTTCCGGGACGATCATTTGTCCGGATACGAATTTTGCAGCAGCCATGGCTATAGGTAAGATTCCCCGGATCGGCCTAAGCGAACCATCCAGGGATAATTCTCCCAGGATGACATACCCGGTTAACCCGGTACTGTTTATTTGTCCGGTTGCCGCCAATATCCCCACGGCAATCCCCAGGTCAAAACAAGCTCCTTCTTTTTTAATTCCGGATGGAGCCAGGCTAACCGTAATTCTTTCGGCGGGCCAGTTAAACCCGGAATTCTTAATTGCTGATTTTACCCTTTCTCTGCTTTCTTTAACTGCGGAATCCGGCAGCCCGACTAAATTCAGCTGCGGCAGCCCCCGGGAAACATCTACTTCTATATCCACAGGGTAGGCCTCTATCCCGCATAAGCCAAAACTTAATACTTTTGCCAGCATATTTACCTCCTTTTTACCTTAAGAGACGCAGACAGAGAGGAAATCTAATGCATATAATATCTAGTCAGGCAGGTTACTCAAGAAAAGGCTTGCAATTTAAAAGGCTGATTATATAATATTTTAATATGAAGAAACCCCTGAGAAACATCCTTATCCTGCTTTTGGCGGCCGGCTCTATCCTGATTGTGCTTAGGTACGTTGCTTCTTTAAAAGAAAATATCGCTTCTCTGGAAAATCAGAAGCAAAACCTGTTGCAGGACTTAGGGAAAGAAAAGATGGCCGTTGGACAGCTTAAGGCCAGGAACGCGGGTTTAAAGGGCTACTTAAAGGCTGCGCATAAAAAGCTGGATAAGTTATTTCTGGATTTAAGCCTGGCAAAAGAGCAGATCGGAATGTTTGATTTAAGATTTTCTATGCTTAGGGCGGAGAATAAAGCACTTTTGGAGGAAAGGCAGAAGCTTGTTCAGGAGAATACCAGTTTGAAAATGCGGTTGAATTCTGTTGATGAGCTTAAAAAAGCCCTAGGCGAACTTAAGCGGCGCGCAAAAATAGAAGGTAACCGCGGGTTCCTGAAGAAGAACGGCCAGCCGACAACCTCTCCGAAAATTAGGATCGAAGTAATACCTGTCCCCAAGGAAAAATAATGAAAGAAATATTCCTGCAATTGTCCCAGAATAAGATTTTTCTTACTACCCTTTCTGCCTGGTTGATTGCCCAGGCAATAAAGGTATTTATCGGGGTGGTGCAAAAAAAAAGGTTGGATTTTCGTCTCTTTGTCGGAACCGGAGGGATGCCATCGAGCCACGTTGCCGGAGCAGCGTGCTTGGCCGCTTCCGTAGGCCTGGAGTACGGTTTTGATAATGTTCTCTTTGCTTTAGCTGCTTCATTCGCTATTGTTGTCATGTTTGACGCTCAAGGTGTGCGCCGGGCAACCGGAAAGCAGGCCCGCATCCTAAATAAAATTACCGATGACATCTATTGGCAGGGTAAGATACATGACGGACGTTTACGTGAACTTATCGGACATACGCCTTTAGAGGTAATCGGTGGGTTTTTGGTCGGTATACTCATAGCGGTATTGGCACGTTAAAAGGGAGAGATACAGTGAATAAAAAAATTTTGTTAGCCGCCGGCGCAGTATTTATAATCCTAGTTTTAATATTGTCCTTTACAGCGAGAAAAAGGAAAAATTATTTTTCCGGGCAAAGATCCGGAGGTACAAATGCGCAAGTCCTCTTAAATGAAGCAAAAACTTTGCAGGAAAAAGGCGACCTGTCGGCCTTAAAAAATATATACCAGAAATTAGTGAATGATTTTCCTAATTCCGCAGAAGTAATGAGTTGGCAGAGGAAGATAGATGATCTCAATATAAAGCTTTTGTTTTCTCCCGCCTTAACCCCCAAGAGCGCTCTTTATGAGATAAAGCCCGGAGATACCTTAACTAAAATTGCCCGGAATTTTAAAACTACGCCGGATTTAATAAAGAGAAGCAACGGTCTAAGCAATGATAAGATTATCCCGGGGAGAAAGGTTAAGGTCTGGAAGGAACCTTTTAGTATAGTCGTGGATAAGTCCCAGAATATCCTGCTTCTTAAAAGCGACGAAGAAATAATAAAAACCTACATTGTATCGACGGGTAAGAATAACTCTACGCCTGTCGGAAATTTTGAGATTACCTCTAAATTAATCAATCCTACCTGGTTTAAAACCGGAGCAGTTATTCCAGCCGAAAGCCCCGAGAATATCCTGGGTACGCGCTGGTTGGGATTAGATAGGCCCAGTTATGGCATACACGGTACAACTGAGCCTCAAAGCCTGGGCCGGCAGGCTACCCAAGGCTGTGTACGCATGGCTAATCAGGATGTAGAAGAGCTCTATACGATACTCCCTATCGGTACGGAAGTAACTATTGTCGATTAAATAATTAAAATATGGCCGAATTAGATTTTGAAAAACCTATCTTTGAGTTAGAAAAGAAAATCCAGGAGCTCAAACATTTTATTTCGGATAAAAGAATAGATCTTTCCTCCGAAGTCAGACGCCTGGAGGATAAACTCGAACACCTGAAGAAAGATACCTATACCCATCTTTCTGCCTGGCAGAGAGTGCAGCTTGCCCGCCATCCTCAGAGGCCTTATTCCCTGGATTACATTAGTCTGATCATGTCGGATTTCATAGAGTTGCATGGGGACAGGCTTTTTTCTAACGACAAGGCTATCGTCTGCGGCCTGGCTAAATTAGATAAACAAAAAATAGCAGTTATTGGACACCAAAAAGGCAGGGATACCAAAGAAAATCTCAAGCGTAATTTTGGGTGTGCCCATCCGGAAGGCTACCGTAAGGCGCTTAGGGTTATGCGGTTGGCGGAAGAATTTAATTTGCCGGTAGTAATTTTTATTGATACGCCCGGAGCATATCCCGGCATAGGCGCAGAGGAGCGTGGCCAATCTCAGGCTATCGCTTTGAATTTAAGGGAGATGTCTTCTCTGGCTACTCCGATAATCTCTATAGTTATCGGAGAGGGCGGTTCAGGCGGGGCTTTAGGCGTAGGAGTAGCCGATCGCATTTGCATTTTAGAAAATTCCTATTATTCAGTTATATCGCCAGAAGGCTGTGCGGCCATATTATGGAAAGACGGGGCAAAAGCCCCTCTGGCAGCGGAAGTTTTAAAGCTTACCGGAGAAGACCTTCTGGAGCTTAAAATTATTGATGAAATAATCCCGGAACCTTTGGGCGGGGCTCACCGTGACCCGCAAAGGACAGCCTCTAGCCTCAAGGATTCCATTACGAAGAATCTTAAAGAATTAACATCCCTGTCCAAAGAAGACCTGCTGAAATTAAGGTATAGTAAATTCCGCAGCATGGGCGAGGTAGCATGATTGAGCAGGAGCTATTATTGCTGGGGTTGCTTCGCGAGGGCCCTAAACACGGCTACGATATTAAAAGTAAGATCAAGCAGATACTTTCTCTATTCGCCGGGATAGACCTCAAATCCATATATTATCCTCTGCATATACTTAAACAAAGAGGTTTAGTCGTAAAAAAAAGAGTCAGGCCGGGAAAGCGTCCGGAGCGTATCGTATATGCTTTGACTCCTAGGGGCCAGGCGCGCTTTGAGGAGCTTTTGAGTAAGAGCCTGCTCAACCTTAAGCGGCCGCAATTCAGCCTGGATTTAAGTTTGTATTTTTTACGCTATATGAAACCGGCTGTTGCCTGCCGGAGGCTGCAAGCCAGGCTTCATATGTTGCATAAAATATCGCGGGGCTTAGAAAAAATGGTCCAAGGCTCATCCCAAGATAAAACTGTTTCCTTAAACCGCATCTTAGAACACAATCTTAGACTGCTTAAAGCAGAATCCCGATTTCTGGATGGCCTTATCCAAACGATGCGCTGATTTTTTAAAGGCGCATAACTGTTTTTCTTGACAGGAGAGAGTTTATTTAATAGAATAGGCTAAAGCTATATAGTAAAATTTTACTATTAGGGGGCGTAAGGCATGCAATGGAATAGAACTACGCAGGAAAAACTAAAAGTCATGGTTGCCAAAATTCCGGTTTTCCACCGCCATATCACGGAAGAAGCGGTAACTAAGGACGCCGAAGAAAATGCCCGGGGCAGGAATTCTGCGCAGGTAGAAGAGGTAGATGTAATCAGCGCTTTTTTTTCGGATGTCCCCTCGCCGTTTTACAGTATGATGGTCAGGCTTCTGGAGCAAGCCGGGTTTGAATATAAGAAGTACGGTTTCCCCAAAGATAGAGGATCTTCATGCGGATAGCAGTTATCGGCGCAGGCGCTATTGGCAGTTTGGTGGCAGGTTATTTAAAGATCGCAGGAGAAGACGTTTATCTCGTTAGCCACGTTGACGCGGTTAAGGCAGTAAAAGAAAATGGCCTTAAGATTAGCGGAGTGCGGGGGGATTTTAAAGTTGATATCAGTATTTTCGAAGAACTTGTCTCTCAACCCGAGCTTCTTATCCTGGCAACCAAGACCCAGGATATTGAAGAGGCCTTAAGGAATAATCTGGGCTTAATTAAAGACAGTGTTGTCCTGACTACGCAAAATGGCGTACAGGCCGAAAATATTATTAGCCGGCTTTTGCCCGTAAAGAATATTCTTTCCAGTATAGTAATGTTTGGTGCTACTTATTTAGAGCCAGGCAGGGTGGTGCATAATTTTGAGGGAAGTTGGGTCTTGGGTAATACCTTCTCTACGGCTCTGAATACCAGCGCACTCCCGGTGAGTATGATTCTAAATAAGGTATTCCCTACGGTTATCAGCGAAAATATGGCGGGGATGAAATATCTTAAGATGTTCGTTAACGCCAATAATTGCCTCCCGGCCATACTGGGCATGAGTATGCAGGAGGCTTTTAGCGACCAGCAGGTAAGCCGGATAAGTATCGCCATTTGGAAGGAAGCCTTTGCGGTAATTTCAAAATTAGATATTAAGCTAGTTTCTCTGCCGGGTTTTCCCATAGAACATGTAACTAAGCTTATCTCCATTCTCCCGGAGGAAGCAGCTAAGGTTTTCTCAAGCGCTATGACTAAACTAAGTAAAGACCCCCTCTACGGTTCAATATTACAGAGTATTAAGAGGGGAAAGACCTCAGAGATTGATTATATTAACGGAGAATTTGTAAGCTTAGCCCAAAAATACGGTTTAAAAGCCGAATTAAACCAAAGATTAGTAGGGTTGGTGCATGAAGTTGAAAAGACAGGCAGGTTTTTTACCAAGGACGAACTTTTGCATATTACGCGGGGATTAATAAATTAAATGTCCGGGATCAATTCACCTTTTCCAAGACTAAAACTTACTGTTACGGGGGTCTTCGGAGACTGTTACCACGGTTATAAGCTAGGCGATGAAATTCTCCTGGAAGATTTTACCCATCCGCCTAAGCATTTCTGTCTAGGATTGGCCCATGCATTATTTCCGGTAATCTATGCTTTAAGTTTCGGAGCGCAATTCGGTTTCCGGGATAATCAGCGTTCGCTTCTGGTCACCTGTCCTGACGGAGGAAAATTAGAATTTAAGGCGGAGATTCTGGATAAAGACGGCAAAGTAGAGGTTCTTCCCAAGGACCCAAACCATAAATTTAATCCCCAAAAGATGGTCATTGAAGTAGTCAAGGCTAAGGGAAAATGCACTTTTGGTTATAAGGTCGGAGATAAATGGGAAACTCTCGGGTTAAAATGTATACCCGGGTTTTGCGGCGCGGCATTTCATACCGCTTTTCCGGCGTTGTTCGCCCTGAATTTCGGCGCCAAGTTTTTCTTTATGGATAACCCCGATTCAATCGATACGGTAACTTGCCCTGACGGCGGGAATATTGTTTTTAAGGTAACACGCAGAGGAACAGAGGAGAAAAAATAATTTTATGAGTAAGCGTAGAGTAGTGATTACCGGTATAGGCGTAATTTCACCGAATGGTATAGGTAAAGAGAAGGTTTTTCAGGCAATGAGCTCAGGGATTTCCGGAGTAAGGCGCGTGGACGGCTTTGACGTTTCGGTGTTTAATACTAAGATCGCCGCTGAGGTGCGCGACTTTGATCCGTTTAAGCTCGGGCTTACGCACGAAGAAGTTATGCGCATGGATAGGTATGTGCAGTTTGGGGTAGTCGCCGGAGACATGGCGATTAAAGACAGCGGCCTTAATTTTTCTAAAGAAAATCCTGAACGTATCGGGGTCTGTCTGGCAAACGCTATCTGCGGCACAAAATATATGGAAGAAGAGTTTGCGCTGGTGACGGATGACGGTAAGAATCCTATTGACCCCGCCAAAGTCCGTCCGGATTTGTATGATGCGGCAATGTTTAATACTCCTTCCATTGAATTATCCGCAAAATACCATTTTAAAGGAATTTGCAATACCCTTTCTACAGGCTGTACCGCCGGGACAGATTCGCTCGGGTTTGGTTTAGAGGTAATTCAGGACGGTGAGCAGGATATTATGCTCTGCGGAGCGGCGGAAGCGCCAATCACGCCGATTACTTTTGGCGCGTTTGACGTAGTCAATGTTTTATCCTGCCGTAATGATAATCCGCAGGCCGCCAGCCGTCCGTTTGATAACAAGCGCGACGGTTTTATCTTAGGTGAAGCAGCAGGGTTATTAGTTTTAGAAGAGTTGAACCATGCGCTTTCACGCAATGCCCGCATTTATTGCGAGGTCTTAGGGTTTGGCACAAGCTGCAATGCTTTCCATATGACTGACCTTCCGGCTGACGGCCAGGCAATGACCAGCTGTATAGTCCTGGCTTTAAAAGATTCGGGGATCAAGCCCCAGGAGATAGATTATATTAATGCCCATGGCTCAAGCACCAGAATGAACGATATATTTGAGACTACTGCTTATAAGGAGGTCTTTGGAGATTACGCCTATAAGCTTCCCATAAGCTCGCTGAAATCCATGATCGGCCATCCCTTGGCCGCGGCCAACGCCGTAGAATTGACTGTCTGCTCCATGATTTTTGAAAGGAGTATTCTTCCCCCGACGATTAACCAGGAAGAAAAAGACCCTCTCTGCGACTTAAATTATATTCCCAACAAGGCTATCAGTAAAAAAGTAGACATGATCCTTAAGACCAGCAGTGGATTTTCCGGAATTCATTCTTCATTAGCCTTAAGGAGATATAATGGCTAAGATTGCAATTACTGGCATTGGCATAGTCAGCCCTTCGGGTATAGGTAAGCGGCAGTTCTGGGCCAATATAAAAGCGGGGCGCTCATTTATTAAAGAGATCACCCGTTTTGACGCTTCCAAGTACCCTTCGCGTATTGCCGGTCAGATCGACGAGCTGGATAAATATAGCAATATCTCGGAGCGCTTGCTGAAAAAAATTGACGCTTTTTCACACATGGCCTTAATTGCTTCGGAATTGGCGCTTAAGGATGCCGGTGTAGATATTAAAAATGAAGACCCGAATTTAGTGGGTATATTTTTAGGCAATGCTATCGGCGGATGGCTTTATGCCGAGACCGAGCTGCGCGACCTATACCTTGAAGGCCGGGAAGGTGTTTCGCCCTATATGGCCTCAGCCTGGTTTCCGGCTGCTCCGCAGGGCCAGGTTTCCATTTATTACGGTATTAAAGGTTTTTCCAAGACTGTAGTCGCCGACAGGGCCGGTTCTCTTATGGCCTTAGGTTATGCCGCTAAAGTCCTCAATAAGAATAAACTGAATATGATTTTAGCCGGCGGCATGGAAGCACCGGTTACGCCTTACGCGCTTTTATGTTGTAATACCTATGGAGCTTTGTCCAAAAATAATTCTAAGCCCCAAGAAGCCTACCGGCCATTTGATAAAAAGCGTGATGGTTGCGTGATCGGCGAGGGTGCTGGCATCGTGGTCATGGAAGGTATGGAGCGGGCAAATAAAAGAGGAGCGAAGCCTTTGGCTTATATCTCTGGATATAGCGCCACCTGCGACGGTGTTGATCGGATTAACTGTTCTGGCGATGGAAAAGAATTAGCCCGGGCAATTAAGATGGCACTTGCTGAAGCTAAAGCCAATGTGGATGAAATTGATTACATAAGTCTAGATGGGTTGGCAACAGATCTCTGGGATAATTCTGAAAGTAAGGCCATAGCAAGCGTCTTTACAGGCAAGTTAAAAGACATCCCGGTAAGCTGCCCCAAATCTATGTTCGGTAATTTACTGGGTGCCTCCGGAGCCGTAGATATGATTCTTGCTGTTTTAGCGATGGAGCATGGCCTTATTCCGATTACCCTAAATTTAGACGAGCCAACCGTTCAAGGGTTTAATTACGTTACTAAAGAAGCTAGAGAGCATAAAATAAACAAGGCATTAGTTATCTCGCGCGGAAGAGGCGGGATTAACTCGGTTTTAGTGGTTGAGAGTAACATCCCGCGCTAATAAGGAATTACGCGGGTGTGCCCTTGTGGGCTAGGAGAAAAATAATGAAGATATTATTTGTCATGCCTAAGGTGGGTGCTTGGGCCACGCACGGTATCCATCGTTCGCCAAACCAGCTCTATGCGCATTGGGCTTCTTATGTGCGGGAGAGGGGCTACGGGGATGTGGCCGTAATAGACGGTAAGGCTAATCAAATTCCGATGAATGAACTGGTCGAGCAGGTTAAAGAGAAGAATCCCGATATTGTCGTGATGGGTGAACAGTTGCACGGCTACGGAGGATACGGAGTTTTAAGGCATTTTAAAGAAGCAGCCCTAGAGATTAAAAAAGCTCTTCCTCGAACAAAAATCATCTTCGGCGGTTTATGGTATTCGGCGATGCCCGTGCAGACACTGGAAGAAAACCCGGCAGTGGATTTTATAGTTATGGGCGAAGAAGAATCTTTTGGCGACCTTATCGAGGCCATAGATAAAAAGAAACCTCTTCAGGATGTCGGAGGGGTTACCTCCCGGATTGATGGCGCAATCGTGCTGGGCCCGCATAAGCCGTTGATGGAGGATTTGGATAAATTGCCCTTGCCGGCATACGATCTATTTCCTATGGATAAATATGTAGGGCATACCTACTGGAAGCCGTTTGTGGATATGGTAACCTCGCGCGGCTGTCCCTCTGCTTGTACTTTTTGTTATGAGTGGGACCAGTTTGACCCGCGCCACCCTTCAGATTTTCTGAAATGGCGCGCCAAAAGCCCCGAGCGCGTAATAGAGGAGATGGAACTATTACAGAATAAATACGGGGTAAAGGTAGTGGTAATTCAGGATGATAATTTCAATGTGGACCCGGAACGCGTCAGGAAGTTTTGCGAATTAAAGAAGCAAAAAAAGATCGATATCAAATGGGTTTCTTTGGGCCGCGCTATCGATTGGGTTAATTGCGAGAGCGTTTTGCCTTTAATGAAAGAGACAGGGCTATTTATGGGTGTATTTGGCATTGAGGTTACCACGCAGTCTGAACTTAAAAAGATCGCCAAAGGCATAACTTTGGACCAGATTAAAAAGACTATTGAGCTTCTGCGCAAACACGATATAGCGATAGTCGCGGATATTATGATGGGGTTTGATTATGATACCGAGGCAATCATCAAGCAGCGTTTTGAATTTACCGATGCCGTTGATCCGGATATTCTCTGGGTGGGTTATGTTACGCCTGCCCCGAACTCCCCGATGTGGCGGATAGCCTTAAAGAATAATTGGATTGACCCGAAAAAAGTGGATTTTAGCACCTGGGATTTCCTGCATCCGGTTATCCCTACCAACCATTTAAGCAGCGAAGATTTAGGCCGCCTGGGCTCCTGGTGTATGCGCGAATTTTTCTCCAAGCCCGGCAGAATTAACAGGATCATGGAGAGTAATTTTGATCCTCTCGCCAAGCTTTGTTTTAAAGATGTTATGGATGGAGTTGGAAAATGGGAAGCCGGCGCGACTAAAGGCGAAATACATATATAAAAACAGTATGTAGTATATAGTAGGCAGTATGTAGGAGGAAAGATGGAGACAAAAGATAAAATTAAAGAAGTGCTCGTAAATTTACTCAAGGTAAAAACCGAAGAGTTGAAAGATGCTGTGGCTTTGCAGGAGAGTATTGGCGTGGATTCTACCGAGATGGTCGAATCGGTTATTGCCCTGGAGAAGGCATTTGGGGTAAAATTAAGCCCCAAGGAGATTACTAAATCCTCAAGCATTGACGATATCGAAAAAGTGATCCAATCAAAATTTGCCCAATGAAGATAGTTGACTTAAGCCTGCCTATTGATGATAAGGCATTTGAGGTCCATAGGGTAGCCATCGAGCGTGTAACCCATAAGGCTGGCGTGGAAAAATTCAACCGCGTGATTATGGGCAAGACCCTTGGCGGTAAAATTAAATATTTATTAGGAAAGCGCATCCTTAAAAAAGAAGACCTGCCCGATGAGGAATTTCTTTCATTAGAGATAGTGCATTCTCCGGTGCATATCGGCACCCATCTGGATTATTCTTTTCATTATGGTTCAAAATCAGAAGGCCGGCCTTCCAAGACTGCGGAAGATATCCCGCTGGAGTATTGTTACCAGGATGGGGTAAGGCTGGACTTTAGCCACAAAAAACCTAATGCAACTATTAAAGCTTCGGATATTGAAGAGGCCCTGGCAAAAATCAATTACCAATTAAAGCCTCGGGATATTGTTTTGCTACAAACCGGAGCGGACAAATTTTTCGGCTCGGCAAAATATTTTTCGGATTACCCGGGGATTGATACATCAGCGATAGATTATCTTTTGGATAGAGGAATTAAGATCTTCGGTGTGGATACGATGGGTATAGATAGGCCTTATAGATTCATGTTGCAAGAATTTCTCGAGAAAAAAGATATTAAGGCCCTCTATCCGACGCATTTCTACGGCAGGAAAAGGGAATTTATCCATATTGAAAGACTGGCAAATTTAAATCAACTTCCGGAGTTAGGTTTTAAGGTTATTTGTTTTCCGGTAAAGATTAAACAGACAGGCGCTGCCTGGTCCAGGGTAGTAGCAATTTTATAACGCCCGGCCTTAAAGGATAGACCGGTGTGCGCTTTCTGCGCAAGGAGGGAAAAATGGGGCATACCTGCAATTCTATCATTATTAACGCGCCTTACGATTTGGTATTTGATATCTCTAACGATATACCGCGCTGGACAGAATTGTTCGGCAGCGAATATAAAAAAGCGGAGATCGTCAAAAAAGAAGGCCAGAGAATAACTTTCCGCTTGACTGATGATGAAGATAAATCCTGGATCTCCTGGCGCCTGCTGTGTAAGGATAATTATTTTACTTATGCCGAAAGGGAAGAGCCAAAGTTCCCTTTTAAATATATGAAGATCGTCTGGCTTTATACGCCTAGGCCTCAAGGGGTGGAGCTCACCTGGATCCAGCATTTTGCAATGGATGAAAAAGCCAAATTTAACGATGAGCAGGTTGCGGGTTTCATCAATAAGCACTCCCAGGATAATCTTCTGATCTTTAAGAAGGTAATTGAAAAGGCAGCAGCAAAGTAAATTCGAGGAGGGTAATTATGAGCCAGGAATTAAAGGGTAAAGTTGC
>Ga0265297_10005312_pt1 | contig 19775 bp, 18 predicted proteins | sample Munlanlwell13791_FD_192502 | JGI IMG/M metagenome (GOLD analysis project Ga0265297, IMG submission 192502) | Leachate microbial communities from a municipal landfill in Southern Ontario, Canada - Leachate well 137-91 | ecosystem: Engineered > Solid waste > Landfill > Unclassified | place...
GCTCAAAAATATTATCAATGTTAGCCGAATCGCTGCCGCCAGGGACAAGCACCGGAGATATTTTTTCAAGGTCTTTTCCGAATAAACCGCTTTTAAGAAGGCTTTCCCTGCCGCGCATCCAGTTGATATTGCCCCTTAAAGTATTGATCTCACCGTTATGCGCGATGAACCTGAAAGGCTGCGACAGGTCCCAGGTAGGGAATGTATTTGTGGAATAGCGCGAATGTACCAAGGCCAAAGCGCTTTTCATCTTTCCGGATTTTAAGTCCGGGAAGAAATCTTCCACCTGGTGCGGCATCAACAATCCCTTATAAATGAATGTACGGCTGGATAAGCTAATGATATAGAAAAATGACTTCTGGTTGATTTGAGAGCTGCGCACTATGCTTTCGGCGTGTTTCCTTATAATATAAAGTTTTCTTTCAAAATCAAGCTCATCTGCGGAGTTTAAGTTCCTGCCTATAAACACCTGTTCAATGACTGGCTGGGCAACTTTCGCGCTTAGGCCGATATCAGAATTATCCACCGGTACGCTTCTCCAGCCCAAGCAAGATTGTTTTGCCGAATGGATAGCCTGAATAAAAGCATCTTTACAGAACTGCCTTTCTGAAATGTCGGTGGGCAGAAAAACAATCCCTGAGCCGTATGCGCCTTCTTCCGGCAGATTGATCCCTGCCTCCGGGCAGACAGATAAAAAAAACTCATGCGGTAATTGCATCAAGATACCCGCGCCATCGCCTGTTTTCGGGTCAGCTCCGGTAGCCCCGCGATGGGAAAGCCTGCGCAGGACCTCTAAACTTTGCTTAACGATACGGTTACCCTTCCTTCCCTTGATATCACAGACAAAACCTACGCCGCAGGCATCATGTTCAAAGCGCGGGTCATAGAGCCCCTGTTTCTTGGGAAAATAATTATCTCTGATCAGTTTGTTTTCCATCTGTTCGTATCGATCCCTAACTTTCTTATTTTTGAACGCATGGTATTGCGATTAATCCCCAGGATGCGCGAAGCTTTAAGCTGGTTGCCTTCGCAACGTTTCAAGGTCTGTTCCAAAAGCGGCTTCTCTATCTCTTTTAAAACAGACTTATACAATATGCCTTTCTTTTCATTGAACAAAGTGTTCTCCAGTTCCACCACTTTATCTTTAATCGTAGCCAGGCTGCCTGCGCACTCTTTTTTTGCTATACGGATCACTTCTTCTCCCTCCAAGGAACCGGATAAATCGTATCCCTCTTGCGTTAAGACTTTCATTAGCGCCTCTTTTGCTTTTAACTCGTCATCCCCTACGATAATAATAGTTGCCATCGCCTGCCTAAAGTTTAATCAGTGAAACTGCCAAAAAAAAGACGTTCATCCCGGCAATATATCTTTTGCCGTATGAACGTCTATGTCCTTTATCCTAACCTAACTGCACAACCCTGTGCCCAACAACCTATTAATACAAGTAAAAAACTGGTTACCTTGGTAACCTCAGCTTGAAAGAATAATGCCTTTAGGCAGATAATCCTCTCTTACCCGCAATTATGCCTAAAAAACAGCTTTCTTGGCAGATGCGCTAAAATTACTTTATAAAGAGCATCTCGCGGTATTTAGGCAGATCCCAGGCATCATCGGAAACCACGCATTCTAACGCATCCACATGCCTGCGGATATGTTCCATTAAAGGCTTAAGCTCTTTAAAGTAGAGTTCAGCGCGTTTCTCGTCGCTCGCCTTTTTTGCCTTCTCCAGGAGCTTGACCATTTCTGTGGCATTGCGGCGCACATAATAGATCTTGGAGATTATATCGCTAAGATGTTCTTTTTTATCTTTTAATGCCGCAGCATCTACGCTTAAACCGGCGTCTTTCTTTAGTTTGATCAGCTGATAAAGCGTGCTGGCCAGGAGTTTCTCATATTTGTAGCCCGCCGGAACGATAGAAGCATTGACCATCTCAAAAAGAGTATTCGCCTCAATCTCCAAAGTCAGGTTATAAAGATGCACCCAGATATGGTAACGCGCAAGAAGCTCCTCCCGGGAGAAAACCTTATACTTCTCAAAAAGTTTGATATTTTTCTCTTCGGCTAAAGCTTCCAGCGCTTGATAAGTAGCTGCCACATTCGGCAGGCCTCTTTTTTGGGCTTCTTTAAGCCACTCTTGCGAATAGTTGTTGCCTTCAAAACGCACAGCCTTGGTTTCTTTGATCACCTGGCTGATCACTTTTAATACGGCAGAGTTGAAATCCTTGCCTGAAGCAGATGCTTTGCTTATCTGCTCGGCCACAAAATCGAGGCTTTCGGCAATGATCGTATTGAGCACCGCGATAGGGGTAGCTATATTCTGCGATGAGCCTACGGCGCGGAACTCAAACTTTGCCCCGGTAAAAGCAAAAGGCGAAGTACGGTTACGGTCAGTTGAATCTTTGTTGAATTTTGGAAGCCGCGCGATACCCAGATCAATTATATCACGCTTGGAAACTTTTGTCTTTACGCCCTTCTCCAGCATATCCAGTACTTTGGTAAGCTGCTCGCCTAAGAATACGCTGATGATCGCAGGAGGCGCTTCATTCGCCCCCAGGCGGTGCTCATTGCCCGCCAAAGCTACGGAAGCGCGCAACAAATCAGCGTGCAGATAAACTGCCCTTAAAACCGCGACTAAAACCGCTAAAAACTGCAGGTTATCCTCAGGCGTTTCTCCTGGGTTAAGCAGGTTATTGCCCTGGTCATCAGCCAGCGACCAGTTCAAGTGCTTTCCGCTGCCGTTTATGCCGGCAAAAGGCTTCTCATGCAATAAACAGACGAGGTTATGCCTTAAAGCGACTTTCTTCATCAGGTCCATCAATAGCTGGTTATGATCCGCCGCCAGGTTAGATTCCTCAAATATCGGGGCAAATTCATACTGATGCGGAGCGACCTCATTATGGCGGGTCATTACGGGGATCCCCAGTTTATATGCTTCCTGGGCGACCTCAAACATGAAATTCACCACGCGCTCTTTGATCGTGCCGAAATACTGGTCTTCCAGCTGCTGCCCCTTGGGGCTGGGCGCTCCGACTAATGTACGGCCGGCCATTACCAGGTCCTGGCGCAGGTTATAATAATTTTTATCAATCAGAAAATATTCCTGCTCCGGGCCACAGGTAGAGAATATCTTCTTCGCATCTTTACGGCCGAACAGTTTAACCAGGTTCAAGGCAGCTTTATTCAATGCCTCATCAGAACGCAAAAGAGGCAGTTTTTTATCCAAGGCCTCCCCGTGATAAGAAATGAATATCGTTGGAATACAAAGTGTTTTGCCCAACGCGCTTTCAATGATAAAAGCGGGGCTGGAGGGATCCCAGGCGGTATAGCCCCTGGCCTCAAAAGTGGCGCGGATTCCTCCGGAGGGGAAGCTTGAAGCATCCGGTTCACCCTGGATCAGTTTGTTGCCGGAAAACTTCTCAATAACTTTTCCCGGGCCGGTAATAGAAATAAAACTATCGTGCTTTTCGGCGGTCAGGCCGGTCATCGGCTGGAACCAGTGCGTATAATAGGTAGCGCCCTTGGCGATCGCCCAGGATTTCATCGCCTCCGCTATTTGATTAGCCTGCTTTAGGGTAATTGTTTTGCCTTCGGACATCCAGAGCTTAAAAGCATCAAAAGTAGCTTTAGAGATATGCTTCTGCATTGTCTCCGCGCTGAAGGTATTCTCCCCAAAATACGTAGAAACCTTTTTAGGCACATTTACTTTATCAAACTCAACGCTTTTGATCCTGAACAGGACTTTTTGTCTTATACTCATCTTCTCAACCTCCATTATTGATGATTTATTCTAACATAAAGAGATTAAAAATAAAGGGGCATTCTTATAAAAAAGAACGTCCCTGTTCCCTCTCTGGTTGCCTTAATTTATGCTGTTGATTGTTTAAATGCCGGACAACATTAATACAAGTAAATAAAAAGCTCATTTGGTAACCAACTCCTCCCATGGTTAAGCCCTTAAATAACTGGCAGCCTTTATTAACGCTGCCAGCGCGCTATTTAGCCTTTCAGGATGGCTGGCAAATACGCTTAGGATCAACCAATAGCGATACTGCCGCGCTCCTGCGTACGGATGCGCACGCATTCAGCAAGATCAAGGACAAATATTTTCCCATCACCAGTTTCCCCGGTTTTAGCGCCTTTAATGATCGCTCTTATCGTCGGCTCAAGATAATTATCATTCACGGCTATCTCCAGGCGCACTTTACGCAAAAGATTACCGGTTTCTTTTGCCCCGCGGTAAACTTCTGTTATGCCCTTCTGGCGGCCATGGCCCAAGACTTCAGTTACAGTGATCAGGTTGATCTCTGAGTTATAAAGCTCTTCTTTTACTTCTTCCAGCTTGAACGGCTGGATTATCGCGATAACTAGTTTCATAAAAACCTCCCTCATAGGTTATAGGTTTTTGGTGCTAGGTTTTAGGTTATCCAGAACCCAGAACCTAACACCTAGAACCTAATTTTTATTCCAAGACGGTATACGCCCTTTCATGATGTTGCGTCAGATCCAGCCCCATGACTTCTGATTTCTCATCAACTCTTACGCCAATAAACAGGTCAACTAATTTATAAATAATAAGCGTCACCGCTACTGTATAAACGATCGTCACTATCACTGTCGCCAGCTGAATGAACAATTGTTTAGGGTTACCAAAGAATAACCCATTGGCCCCGGCGGGATTAACCAGCTTTGAGGCAAACAAACCGGTAGCCAAAGCCCCCCAGATGCCGCCTACGCAATGCACTCCAAACGCATCCAGGGAATCATCATAACCTAACAGAGGCTTGATCACAGTCACAGCAATAAAGCAGAATACGCTTACTAACAGGCCGATAATTATCGCCGGGACTACGCTGACGAAACCCGCGGCAGGAGTGATCGCCACTAAACCGGCGACAGCGCCGGAACACACGCCGAAGATAGTCGGTTTGCCATTACGCACCCACTCAATTAAAGCCCAGCTTAAACCCGCGCTTGCCGCGGCTGTATGGGTTACCACAAAAGCGTTAACCGCCAGGCCGTTTGCGGCGAGCGCGCTTCCGGCATTAAAGCCAAACCAGCCAAACCACAATAACGCCGTGCCCAGGACTACAAAAGGCATATTGTGAGGCGCAGGAACGTTCTTTTCCAGGTTAGCGCGCCTGCCCAAAACTATCGCTGTAACTAACGCGGCGATCCCGGCATTAATATGCACAACAGTGCCGCCGGCAAAATCAAGCGCCCCCATATTCCTTAGCCAACCTCCCATACCCCATACCCAATGGCATAAAGGATCATAGACAAATGTCGCCCAAAGCAAAGTAAAGACCAGGAAGGCGGAAAACTTCATTCTTTCCGCAAAAGCGCCGATGATCAAAGCAGGCGTAATCACCGCAAACATCGCCTGAAAGATCATAAACGCTTGATGCGGAATCGTTCCGGCATAATCCGCGTACGGCTCAAAACCAACGCCATTTAAGCCCAACCAGGCAAAACCACCCCAGAATCCTTTTGATGGGGCAAAAGATAAACTATAGCCAAAAATCACCCACTGAATACTTAAAACACACATAATAATAAAACATTGCATTAACACGCTTAAAACATTCTTGCGCCTGACCATGCCGCCGTAAAAGAACGCCAAACCCGGAGTCATTAATAATACTAACGCCGATGAGATCAATACCCACGCCGTATCCCCTGAATTAATCATTTTCCCTTTTCCTCCTTGTTTAATTATTTACACATATGCTTATCCAATTGATAAATAATCATCAAAAAACATAGCAGAGTTCGCTGCTTTTATTTACGATAATTATATGCCCAATTTTTCCCTGACTATTCTAGCGTAAAACCTGTTTATCCTGCCGGTCTTAAGCCATCTTTCCAATGTCCCTATCTGGATATCAATTATTTTAGACAATTCATACAGAGTATATCCATTTTCAATCTTTAAATTCCTTATCTTGTCAATAAGCTCCTTATCTACCATTTTATACGGCAATATCCCCTTTTTCGCCAGTGCGTATCCTTAGAACATCCTCAATCGAATAGACAAATATCTTCCCGTCACCGATTTCTCCTGTCCTGGCGGCCTTAGATATGGCATTGACAATTTTATCTGCGTCACTGTCTTTGGTAACTATTTCAATCTTTACTTTAGGCAGAAAATTGACTTTGTATTCCCTGCCACGGAATTGCTCAACTATCCCTTTTTGCCGGCCGCGGCCTTCAATATGAGTGATCATCATGCCAGGACAGCAGTTCAATTTCTCTAAAACTTCCGTAATCTCTTCTAACTTCTCCACCCGGATAACTGCCTCTATTTTTTTCATTATTCATCCTTCCTGCCACCCGGCTGTAAGCCGGGTGGCAAAATTAAATTAATAAATCAACTCTGATTTGTAGTATAAAAATTTGGATAAGCCGGAGTACCATGCTCCTGGACATCCAGCCCCTTTAACTCTTCCTCCGGTTTGACCCTGATGCCAAAAAATGTATCCATAATCTTGAACGCGATAAAACCAAGGCCAAAAGCCCAGGCCACGCATACCGCTGCGCCGATAGCTTGGGCAATTAATTGGCCATAACCGCCGCCGTAGAATAACCCTTTGACAAACGGTTCCGTAGTAGAGCCAAGCCCGTATGTGCCATCTGCAAACAGGCCCACGCTGATAAGCCCCCATACGCCATTTAGCCCGTGGACGCTTACCGCGCCTACGGGGTCATCAACTCCCTTTGACTCCCAGAAATATACACCTAAAACCACTAAAGCGCCGGCTATAGCGCCAATAACTACAGCTGCCCACGCCTCTATCCAGGCGCAAGGAGCAGTAACAGCAACCAATCCGGCCAGGCAGCCGTTTAACATCATGCCCACATCCCATTTCTTGGTCTTCATAAATACCAAAAGTATGGCAACTGCCGCTCCTGCTGCCGCCGCCAGGTTAGTGTTGACAGCTATGACAGCGATCCTTAGCTGATGCGCTGAAAATGTTGATCCGGCATTAAAACCAAACCAGCCAAACCATAATATAAAAGTTCCCAGTGCTGCAAGAGTGATGCTGTGCCCGGGAATAGCTTTCGGTTTTCCGTCTTTAGCGAATTTGCCGAACCTTGAGCCGAGAACAATCGCCCCTGCCAAACCGACAAAACCTCCTATTGTATGCACAACTCCGGAGCCGGCAAAATCAACATGGCCTACGCCGAAAGGAAGCTTAGCTAACCAACCGCCTCCCCATACCCAATGCCCATATATAGGATAGATTATCGCTGCTACCGCAAGGCTATAGAGAAAATACGCCTTGAATTTCAGCCTTTCCGCAACCGCGCCGGAAACAATTGTTGCCGCGGTCCCGGCAAAGACTAACTGCCAGAAAAACATTAGATACTTGCCTACATCATAGTTTGCTCCATGCAAAAACCAGCCTGATGTTCCGATTAAGCCATGATAGTCATTGCCCATCATAAAAGCAAAACCAATGGCCATAAAAACAAGCGAAGCCATGACAAAATCAATGGTATTCTTAGCCATCAGGTTAGTCGCGTTTTTAGCGCGGCAGAACCCCGCCTCTACCATGGCAAACCCTGCCTGCATAAAAAAAACCAGGAACCCGCAAACCAATACCCACACATAATCAACCGGGGCTTGCGGATTCTGCGCCAGGGTTTCTGCGCCTGATGGATCGGCGGCAAAAGCCAGATGAGGAAACACAATAGATGCAAGTAAACCTGTTACTACAGCCAAACCCGCTGCCATCACGCGGTCACGCCACTTTTTTAATTTTATTTTCATAAGGTGCCTCCTTGATAAAACACTTTATCTTGCTGTAAAATTAAAATACATAACTTAAATAAACACCGCCATATAACCTATTCTTCTGGTTGCCATTATTCTTATCGCTGATATTGCCCCAGGGGATAGAATAATTGATGTTGGGCTTACAAGTTAAGTTCTTTAATAACGGAACCGTAACCCCCGCTCCTAAAGCCGCATCCCCGCCTTTACCGCGGTAATACTGTTTATTGTTGTAACCGAGATGCCCGGAGAGATCCAGGCTCATCTTATATTTACGCATGGTAAATGGTATGCTGTGGGATAAATTAAGCACCGTATAGCTACCTTCGCCTCCGCCATCGTCTTTTTTGCCAAAATCATAATAATAATAGATGGCCGGAGAAAGCAGTAATTTAGTAAAAGTTATCCCTCCATAGACCTCCCGGCTAAAGCTTCTCGGCGCTCCATCGCTAGGCGCGCCATCAGGAAAATCATAATAAGTAAATCCCGTAGAAAGAGCTACACTGGGAAAACTATAGGTATAATCAAACAGATAATCCGTTTCGCTGGATTTTAAGTTGTCTTTATTTTGCAGGTCGTGATTAAGCCATATGCCTAATTTTACCCTGCCGAACTTTGATTCCGGGCTACGCACGTAAAAACCCGGCTGCACCACCGCATCGCCATCCAGCATTATCCCCCTCCACATATATAAGGAATTAAAAGCCAGGTCACCGGAAACCTCAATGCCTGAATTTGATAAAATACCATCTAACATTCCTTCATCGGCTGCCTGCACCGAGCCAAACATTAATACGCTTAAGAACAAACTAAGAAATAACCCTAAATTAAGCTTTTTCATTATTTTTCCCCCTTATAAAAGAGAAGGCGCCTGGGCCGCTCTTTTAACAAAACGGTTTAGACGCCTGCGTCCTAAAAAATTCCGCCACAAATCATTGCGGATTCGCCTCCGCCACAAAAATTGGCGGATGCGCCAATTCCTATGGCGCAAAGTGCTTGGCGAAAAAAAAGCGCTCTATATTCAATAGAACGCCAGTGTTTAAGTTTTACACTTCAATGTGTGTGTATCAAGAATGCCTTACATCAATACAAGTAAAAAAAGCAAACAACTGGTAACTAAAATTTATCCACGCACTTTAGAGTTTTTTCCCTGATCCTCTTGATCATCTTCACCACGCTTACATGGGAAACCCCGATCTTTTTACCTATTTCCCTCGTAGTCAGGCCATCGGATAAGAAACTGATCACCTTCTTTTCTCTGGGCTTAAGGCCATTATGGCTGATGTTGTAAACAGCCAGCTTTTCATCCAGTTCTTTGCGCGTATCCGGCTGACGGGTATATTTATTCAGTAATTGATCCTGCAAGGTTGTGCCCTCTTGCGCGTCTTCTAAAGCATCAAGGCTGATTATATTGGATCTTTCGTTTACCTTACGAATACAGTTTTTAAGGTGGAAATAACATCCCTGAAGCACATAGCTGTCTGTCTTATCCGCAAGTTTTCCCGCACGATAATCGTTCCAGAGGCGCAACAATGCCTCCTGATAAAGGTCATCGTGGTCAAAAGACCGGTAACGGCCATTCAGTTTATAGGCTATTCTCCTGATCCCCGGAGAGAATTTCCCGATCAACCCTTCAAATAGCTTATTTTCTTCCATATTTGCCCTTCCCAAAATAAAAAGCGTCCTTGCCTCTCTGTTCTTAGAGGCAAAGGACGCCTTAGTCCTTACACAAAAAAGGCCTTCTTAGGGATTACCCTTCAGAAGACCTCTACGTCTTGTCACATCTCTGTAACAAATAAAGTATACCACAAATCAAGCTTGTGTCAAGATATTTACAAAGCCGGCCCCTAAAAACTAGATTTTCTTAAGCCTGATATCTTTAGAAAGTATGATTGCCTCTGCCACTTCACGCATGGTTTTACGCATATCCATGCTTTGTTTCTGGATAAGCCGGTAAGCTTCTGCCGGAGAGATATTCGCTTCCTGGGAAAGGATATCTTTTGCTCGTTCAACCAGTTTACGCGTGGTTAAAGCCTCTTCGGCAGAACGGGCGCGCAGGTCAAGCTCAACGTTATCAATGGCGATCGCCGCCTGGTTTGCCAGAGCAGTCAAAAGGTCAAGCTCATACTTGGAGAATTTATGCTTTTTGGAAGTATAACAGTTCAACACGCCGATCACTCTTCCCCTGACGGCTAAAGGAACGCAGGCCAAAGAACAAAGCCCTTCTTTTTTAGCGATATCCTGGTTAAGATAACGTTTATCTTCTTTGATATCCAACACACAAACCGGCGTATTATTTAAAGCAACCACGCCAGCGACCCCTTCACCAAGCTTAAGATTAGGTTTTTTATTATAGGCTTCGGAGATCGACTGCGTAGCTTTAACAATCAGCTCTTTCTTATCCGGATCAAACAGCATAAGTGAGGAAATCTTGGAATTCATGATCTCCGCTGTAACCTGCACGATCAAACGCAATAACTCATCTAAATACATCCCTGAAGCGATCAGGTTGGCGACCTTGGAGAACGCTTCAATCTGTTTTACATAGATTTTATAATTCTCTTTTTTCTTAGCGGGCATAATTTTTGCTTTTTTCCAAGAACCCCTTTATCCTGGCCAAAGCCTCTTTGAGATTATCCATGCTGGAAGCATAGGATATCCGTATATATCCTTCGCAACAATCACCGAAAGCCGTGCCCGGGACAACCGCCACCTTTTCTTCAGCAAGCAATTTGCGCGAAAACTCCATAGAAGTAAGGCCCGTGGATTTTATAGAGGGAAACGCGTAAAAAGCGCCCTGCGGCATATTACATTCAAGGCCCAGGTTGTTCAATTCCGTAACGACGAGTTCCCTTCTGCGGCGGTATTCCCTCTTCATCTCTTCAACGGATTTTCTGGAGATTACAAGAGCTTCCGCTGCTGCCATCTGGCTGGTTATCGGAACGCACATGATCGTATACTGGTGAATCTTGGTCATTGCCGCGATAACCTCTTGCGGCCCGCAGGCAAAACCAACGCGCCAGCCGGTCATCGCGAAAGATTTGGAAAACCCGTTTAAATATAACGTGTTTTCTTTTGCCCCTGGCAATGTAGCAAACGGCACATGCTCAAAATCATAAGTCAGGTCACCGTAAACTTCATCGCAAATACAGAATATCTTGTTCTTCAATAAGATCCTGTTTATCTCCTCTAATTCCCGGCGGCGGTACGAAACACCTGTGGGGTTGATCGGATAGTTAAGCACGATCGCTTTAGTTTTTTTATCTATATATTTATTCAAAAGCTTGGGCGTGACCTTGAAACCGCTTTTAGTAGTATCGATATATACCGGGATGCCGCCAGCCAGCTCTGTCACTGGCCCGTAAGAAACATAGCTTGGCTGCGGGATAAGCACTTTATCAAGCGGGTTAAGTATCGCCCGCATCGCCAGGTCCATTCCCTCGCTTACGCCCACGGTCACAAGCATCTGGTCATCCGGAGAATAATCTAAAGCGTATTTATTCTTCAGGTAACGATGAATGCCCAGGCGCAACTTATAGAGTCCCTTATTAGAGGTATAGCTGGTAAAACCCTGCTCCAGCGAATATATCCCCGCCTCGCGGATACCCCAGGGAGTGACAAAATCCGGCTCACCCACGCCAAGGGAAATAACATCTTTCATCCCAAGGACCAGGTCAAAGAACGCCCGGATACCTGAAGGCTGCATTTTTTCCACTATTTTGGATATTTTCATTTTTCGTTTAATATACTGCCTTTGTTTTTGGTTTACCTACTACATTCTACCTGCTACTGTTCTTTTGCTTTTCCCTACATTCTATCTACTATATTCTACCTACCCTCTTTCTAATAGGATATATTCTCTCTCTTATTCTCTGCTTTGTGTTTTAAAATCACTCCATCCTCTTTGTATTTTTTAAGCAAAAAATGCGTTGCTGTGCCACGCACATTTTCCAAACAAGAAAGTTTCTCTGCGACAAAATTTGAAACTGTGTGTATGGATTTGCCTTCTACAACCACCAAAAGGTCATATGTGCCGCTGATCAGATAACAACTGGTTACCTCCGGGAATGAGTATATCCGCTCGGCTATTTTCTCAAACCCTAAATCCTTTTGCGGAACGATATTTACTTCGATCAAAGCCCTTACCTCCGACTCCGTATCCCTGACTAAATCTTTATTGATCACTGCCTTGTATTTAAGGATCGCCCCGTCTTTTTCGTATTTCTTGATCGCTTTTTTTACTTCTTCCGGTTTCCTGCGCACCATTTTAGCGATTTCTTCAGCTGTCGCACGCCCGTCTTTCTCCAGAATTTCCAAGATCTCATCCATTTTTACACTCCTTTAAATGAGTCCGTCATTGATTTAGCGGCGGACGAATTTATCCCGACGAATGTGCCAAAATTATCTAAGATAATCTTGGCAGATCTTATGGGCCGGGAACTGCCTTAAATATAACAGACCTCTGCGCCTTTTCTCTTATGCTTGGAATTCTCAAACATCTTATTCACTTTCCTGGCCTTAGCCCTAAAAGCCGATTGCTTCCTTTTATTGCACATATTATCTAAAATACAATCCAGCTCATCATAGGTTATCCCCATCTCCCCTTCGTCGGTCTGGCCTGCCCAAAGACCGGCAGTAGGCGGCTTGGCGATGACAGCTTCAGGGACCTTAAGCTCCCTGGCTAATCTTCTTACCTGGCGCTTAAGAAGATCCGCGATGGGCAAGATATCCACCCCCCCATCGCCGTATTTAGTAAAATACCCCACCAGAAGTTCCGACTTATTGCCCGTGCCGCAAACCAAATAATTTAATTTGTTGGCAAAATAATAAAGCGCACTCATACGCAAGCGCGGTTTCAGGTTGCTTTTGGCCAAAGCGTTAGCCTGCGGCAGCAATTTCAAAAAACAATCATAAACACAAGACAAATCCACCAGCTTTGATTTAAGCCCAAGTTTCTTGGCCACCAGCCGGGCGTCCTTTAAGTCTCTGGGGTTGCTTTTGCAGGGCATAAAGAGCACGAGCAGCTTGTTTTTGCCTACCGCCTCTTTGCACAAAGCGGCGACTACAGCAGAATCTATCCCGCCGGAGAGCCCCAGAACAATACCTTTGGCCCTGGAGAGTTTAACCTGACCCCTGATCCAAGTGACAATTTTATTTTTCATATGTCAAAATGTTATGGAATTATTTCTGATGCGAAAGATAAAAAATTATATACCACTAAACAGAGCCGGTCAAGAGTATTAAAAATCACGCCTAAATAGCGGCCAAGCTTTTATTTGGATTTAATCGCCAAAACCTTGATAAAATCAGCACAATCTTCTATTTTATCAGTTACCCCTTCTAAATATTCGGCTAGCTGGTAAGTCAACAATAAGCTCACCGGGTCAAGCTTAGCGTGGATGATCGCCTCGATCATCGCTTTCTTCTGGTCATCAGCTGCATGCTCTAAATGGTCGATCTCTACGCTAAGGACCATAGCGTTCTTTAACTCATTCTTAGTTAAAGCCACTATAGACTCCTGCAGCTTGGAAATAGAACTGACGATTAAGTCTGTGCCTGCGGAAATGTTCTTTAATACGCTCTCCGGGATCTGGCCTTCAATAAAACCCAAAAGCCTGGCTGCGCCATTGGTCCAATCAGCTATCTTATCCAGGGTTTTCACAAAATGCATCAGGTCCTCCCTGTCCGGAGGAAGCAGCATGCCTTCGGAAAGCTGATCGATCATTTTTGAGCGCAGGATATCCGCCTGGTGCTCGCTCTGCCTGACTTTCTCAATTGCCTGGGTCTTGGCCTCAAGGTCCCCTTTGATAAATGACCTTACGGCTTCGGCGAAAAAAGCGACTGTTTTATAAATCTCCTCAACGTGCTTCTTGGCATCCTGCAGTATGGACTGCTCTTCAGCCATGCCTAACCACCCTAAGATATTCCTTGTTTCTTTCATTGCCTACCCCCTTTGTTAAATCTTAATGAATAATTTGATCGCAGATAAAGTTATATAGCTGATCAGCCCGGAGATAAAAGGCGTGGCTAACCAGCAAAGTATCATCTCCTTCATAATGCGAAAGTTTAAGACCCTGATTCCGCGGACCATGCCCACGCCGACGATCGCCCCGACAATGGAGTGGCTGGTTGAAACCGGTATGCCCAGCAACGTATAAATATGCACATTCACGGCACTGGCTAATTGCGCAGAAAGCGCCATGATCGGTAGAAGCCTGGTGATCTCTGAGCCAACAGTCTCAATGACTTTATAACCCCAGGTTGTGATCCCCAGGACTATAGCTAAACCGCCAAAAACAATGCTCATCTTCACAGTCAGCGCGCCGGAACCTGAGATCACTCCCACAGCGTTAGCCACGTCATTGGCTCCCCAGGTAAAAGCAACATAACAACCGCTCAATATAATAAGCGACGTGATCACCGGCTTTAAATACTTCCGCGGTATGATCCTGTATAAAGAATTCTGAAGCAAACGGAAGAACAAATAACCTAACACCGCAGCGCCTAAAGGAGTAAAGATCCAACAGATAAAAATGTCCTTGATCATTAACCATTTTATCGAAGCATGCACTGCCAGGCCTGCCCCAGCAACCGCTCCGACAATGGAGTGGCTGGTAGAAATAGGAATTTTCCAATAGGTAGCTATGATCACCCAGGCGCAGGCGGCAAAAGAGGCTACTAACGCCACATATAAAGAAAGGTTTTTGCCCAGCTGGTTCATAGGCACGATCCCATTGCCTATGGTCTTGGTCACATGCCCGCCTTGTAGAAACGCGCCAAGAAAACCAAAGATAACGATCAGGATGATCGCCTGGCGCAAAGTCAGGACCTTAGAACCTACCGCAGCGCCTAAAGAATTGGCCGCGTCATTAGCGCCGATTGACCAGCCAACTGCTGCGCCCATCAATAAAACAAAACCTATGAGGATGGAAACTTCCATTTATTTTCCCTTACAGACATTTACGCAAATACCGCAAACAAACTGCTCCACTTGCCGCTGTGCCTGGAAACTTTTTAACTTCTCAAAACATTTGATATGGTCAAAATCCTCGGGGCTTTCCTTAATTGCTCCTGAAGGGCATATTTTAACACAAAGCCTGCATGTGCCACAGTTATTTTTTACCGGGCTATCCGCCTTTAAGGGCATATCGGTCAATATGGAAACAAGGCGAAACTGACTGCCCAGCTTTTTATTGACCAGCAGGTTATTCCTGCCCATCCAGCCTAACCCGGCCAGCACGCCTAATTTCCTGTGTGAAAGATGGGCAGTATTCTTTTCCCAATCAATGATCTGGGTAGCAGGAATAGCCAAAGCATCGTATCCTTTTCTCTGGATATAATTAGATACCTTTAAAGCCGCCTGGTCCAGAAGCGTATTTACCACACGATAATGATGGAAATACAGTTTTGTGGGCACATGCTCGATCTCTTCAAGGATGGCGCCGGAAAGCCGCACTCCCAGACAGACTGCTCTATCCATTTTTCCAAGTATCTTTTCAGATAGAGAGAACTCATTTTTAACCTTTTGGATATCCGCTACGCCAAAAAGATCCATACCCAGGCCCAGGGAGAATTTTCTAAGCGCTGTATTATTATTTATCGGCATTTATTTTCCTTAAATAAACCATCAGCAGGCTTACCGCAGCAGGCGTTACTCCGGATATCCGCGAAGCCTGCCCCAGGTTCAGCGGCTTAAAAGAACTCAACTTCTCCTTTATCTCGCGGGAGACTCCGGGGATAAGGGTATAATCAATACCTTGCGGGAGCCTGATCTTTTCCAGGTGTTTAAAACGCTCTACATCCTTAAGCTGCCTCTGGATAAAACCAGCATATTTTATCTCTATTTCCGCCTGTTGCCAAGAGGATTCGGATATGCCTTTACATAGAACACCTAAAGCTTTCAGGTCAGATAGAGTTACAGGCGGCCGTTTCAGCAACTCTTCCAAAGTAACAACTCTTTTAAGTTCCTGAAGATTCTGCCTTCTTAATTTAAGGTTAAATTCATCAAGATGCTTAACGCGCGTTTTGCGCAGATAAGCGGTCCCTTTTTTCAGGCCTTTAGCTTTTTCCAGAACCATTTTATAAACATCCTTCTTCACCAGGCCGAAACCAAAACCTTTTTCAGATAAACGCAGATCAGCATTATCTTCACGTAACAGAAGACGGTACTCTACGCGGGAGGTAAACATCCTGTACGGCTCATTAGTCCCTTTGGTAGTAAGGTCGTCAATAAGCACGCCGATGTAACCATCCGCCCTTTCCAATATGAATGGTTTTTCTTTACGTACCGAAAGCGCGGCGTTAATGCCGGCGACCAGGCCTTGCGCTGCCGCCTCTTCGTAACCGGTCGTGCCATTGACCTGCCCGGCGAAAAAAAGCCCTTTAAGTATCTTTGATTCCAATGTCGGGTACAATCCTGTAGAGTCAATTACCGTATGTTCAATACCGTAACCGAAACGAATAACGGAAACTTTTTCTAAACCCGGTATGGAATGCAAAAGTTTAAGCTGCACATCTTCAGGCAGGCTGGTAGATAATCCGTTAGGATAAATAGCTTCAGTTCTTAACCCCTGCGGCTCTAAAAATACCTGGTGCCTGTTTTTATCGGAGAACTTCACCACCTTATCTTCAATGGATGGGCAATACCTTACTCCTGTTGAAGAGATAATCCCGGAATAAAGTGGCGAATACTTCAAGTTTTCCCGGATGATCTTATGCGTCAGATGGTTAGTATAGGTAATGTGGCAGGGAACCTGCTTTCCCCTGATCAAGCGCGTGGTAAATGAAAATGGATGGATAGGGCGGTCGCCGTTTTGCACAACCGTCTTAGAGAAATCTATCGTTTTCTTATCCAGGCGCGGACAGGTGCCTGTCTTAAACCTTAAAAGTTCTATCCCCAAAGACTTTAAGTCTTCAGCCAGCCCGCGGCTTGCTTCTTCGCCTATCCGTCCTCCGGAGAAATGCTTCAAACCAACGTGGATCAACCCGTCAAGAAAAGTACCCGCGCAGATAACAACGCACTCTGCAAAAATACTTCCTTTATCCGTAACCACGCCACGAACCACGCCGTTATTTATAATAAGCTTCTTAACCTGGGCTTCTTTTAAATGCAGGCGCTTTTGCTTCTTTACCAGCCTCTGCATAAAAAGGCTGTAAGCCTCCATATCCACCTGCGCCCGCGTTGAGTGCACCGCCTGGCCCTTAGAAGCATTCAGCACCCTGAACTGGATGCCGCTGGCATCAGCAGCCCTGCCCATCTGGCCGCCTAAAGCATCGATCTCTTTAACCAGCTGCCCCTTACCCACCCCGCCGATCGCCGGATTACAACTTAAACGGCCCACGGATTCAGCGTGCAAAACAAGCATCAGCGTAGAACAACCCATACTGCTTGCAGCCATTGCCGCTTCAATGCCGGCGTGGCCAGCACCAACTACCAAAACATCATATTTAACCATTTTTTAATTAGTATTGGCGAGCTTGACAACTAACGGCATGATATCCTGGCTCTTCATTTTACCCAAAGAACCCAGAGAAGCTGCTTTTTCAGAGAAACTCATCGTGCCGTCCGGCCGGATACCTGCGCCGCAGATCAATAAAGGCACGCAATTTGCGATATGCGCTTTCCTGGCGCAGGAAGTAGAATGGTCCGCTGTAACGGCCAAGACCGTATTCTTTATATCCAGTTTCTCAACCAGCGCCGGGAAAAAATATTTGTCGATCGCCTCAATAACTTCTTTCTTCTTCCGGCAATCACCGTCATGGCCGGGCTCATCCGGGCCCTTGATATGCACATAAATGCCGTCGTGTTTCTGCAAAGCGTCCAGCGCGATCTTTGCCCAAACAGGGTAATCCACATCCAGGTGCCCGGTGGAATGAGGCACATCCACGATATCCATGCCTGTTAACAAAGCTATGCCGCGGTCAACGGGCATCTCCACAAAACAGCCGAATTTAAGGTTATATAACGAAGAGAATTTGATAAAATCAGGCAGATGGTCTCCGGCATCCCGGAATAAAAGCATATTCGCAGGCAGAGTTCCAGAAGAAACACGTTTTTTATTTAAAGGCGAATCTTTCAGAACTTGGTGGACTTTTAAGCTGAATTCGTTGACTAAACTTGCGGTCTCCTGCGCTTCCGGAGAATTTTCATAGCCTGGCTGCGGCTGCGCCTGCAGGAGATGATTGACAAACCCGGGTTTAGGGACACTGAACAACCCTTTTCTTTCATATGCCGGGTCAGTATTGGTGATATACCCTGACAGCCGCGAACGGATGCCGCGGATGACCAGGACCCCCCTGTATCCTAACGTTGCCTTAAACTCAAAAAGCGCGTTAGTAAGGGTGACCTTTGAGTTGATCTCATTAGCCAAAATTTGCGCTTCTTCAGTAGACAAGCTCCTGGCAACCCTGCGGTCAAGTATGGTCAAGCCGTCATCGTCAACAGTGGCAAAATTAGCCCTTAATGCCAGGTTGCCTTTTTCAAAGTTTAAGCCCGCGGCAAATGATTCCAACGGCCCCCTGCCGCAATAATATTTATCCGGGTCATAACCTAAAAGGGCAAATACCGCCACATCGGATTCCGGGGCGGTATTTTCTAAATGCGGAGTCGATACGCCGCTTACGCCGGACTGCGCAAGCTTGTCCATATGCGGCGTGTATGCTGATTCCAGGGGGGTTTTTTTATTTAATTCTTCTAAAGGTAAATCGCTTAGGCCGTCTAAAACAATGTATAATATTTTTTTAGGCATTAACACTTAGAATAACCGCACGCCTGGCACTTAACGCAACCTTCTTCGTGGCGTAAAGCGCCTCCGCAATCAGGGCAGACGCCGACGATATTGACCTGCTCGTTTGCGTCAACCGTGGACACATGGTCATCATGCGAATGCTTCATCGGCAGCGACACTGCTTCAAGCGGTTTCTCCACCTGCACATTCACGAGCCTGCGTTCAACCACGCGGGCTATGGCATCGGCGCAGGAAAATATCCTCTGGCCTTTTTCCCAGGAGGGCGACGGGCAACGGATATTACGCAACTGTTCAATAATGGATTTTACCTCAACCCCGGCGCGGAAAGCCAAAGAAACCAGCCGGCCGGTTGCCTCAAGCTGGCTGGCAGCGCAGCCGCCGGCCTTGCCCATCTGGGTAAATAACTCAAAGGGCTTGCCGTCCTCATCCACGTTGATCGTGACATAAAGATTGCCGCAACCTGTGGAGACCTTTGTCGTCGTGCCAATGATCACTTCCGGCCGTGGCCGCGGAGCAATCTCTTTTTTGGCCTCATAAACAGTTTTTGCCTGTTCTTTTTCCTTGGGCTTACCGACATTTAAGACCTGCTCTTCGCGGCTATTATCGCGGTAAATGGTTATGCCTTTACAATCCAGTTCATAAGCTAAAATGTAAGACTTGCGCACATCTTCAATAGTGGCTTCATGGGAGAAATTGACGGTTTTTGATGTGGCGTTATGCACATATTTCTGGAATGCCGCCTGCATACGCACGTGCCACTCCGGGGAGATATCATGCGCTGTAACAAAAACGCGGCGGATATCTTCGGGGATCTGGCTGATCTCCCTTATAGAAGAATGCTCGGCGATCTTCTCCATAAGCTGACGGCTGTAAAATCCACGCTCTTTGGCCACCTGTTCAAACAACGGCTCAACCTCTACCAGCTTGTCGTGATCCATAACATTGCGGTAATAGGATATGGCAAACAGCGGCTCAACACCCGAGGAACAAGGCCCGGCAATAATGCTGATCGTTCCGGTAGGAGCGATCGTTGTCAATGTGGCGTTGCGCATCCTGGTAGAACCGTCTTTTTTATCATAAATGCTGCCCTTAAACGCAGGGAATACGCCTTTTTCCTTGCCCAGCTCCAGGGATTTCTTATTTGCTTCATCCAGGATAAAAGACATTACCTTCTCGGCTAAAGCAACCGCTTCTTCGCTGTTGTAAGGGATGTTCAGGCGCAATAACAGGCTTGCCCAACCCATCACCCCCAA
>Ga0265297_10005313_pt1 | contig 19770 bp, 22 predicted proteins | sample Munlanlwell13791_FD_192502 | JGI IMG/M metagenome (GOLD analysis project Ga0265297, IMG submission 192502) | Leachate microbial communities from a municipal landfill in Southern Ontario, Canada - Leachate well 137-91 | ecosystem: Engineered > Solid waste > Landfill > Unclassified | place...
ATCATAAACTATGTCCTGGATGCAGCCACATTAGGAGACTTTCCGTCCAGGTTCGTTTCATCTTCAAAGTCCGACAGAGTAGCAATTTCTGCAAGCTCATGGTTGGCATTGGTTTGCATGGATTTGAAAATCCAGGCTGAAGACGCGGGCGACATCATGATCAAGTCCAGGCCGCTCTTCAGAAAAGCCGAAGACAATATGAAGAATATTGTTGAGAAAATCAAGTCCATTAGGGGCGGAAAAAAAGACAAAGACACATAAGAAAAACAGCCCCTAAAAGACAGCTCGGGACTCGCACCGCAGAGATTTCATCCCTGCGGTTTTTTTATACTTACAACAGATTGCAACCTTTTTTTACGCTTCTTTTCCCAAACTCATTTATTTGAAAATACGAAAGTTTGAAGCCGCTATAAAAACTATTCCCATTGCTCCCAAAATTGTCGGAAAGGCGCTATCTCCCAAAAAACCTGTAAACAAAAGAGCTGCCGATACCACGGCAAACGCTATCCCCGTAAAAAACATAAATTTGCTACGCCTCGGTGTTTCTTGCCAAAGAGGTTTTATTGTTTTTCTTTTTATTAAAATTAGAGCAACCATAATAACGGCCAGTATAACAATCGTTATTAAAATGTAAGATTGAGAAATGTTCATATTTTTATTTATTTAATTATTTTATTCTACCAAAAAAATGCCCCACAAAAAACTTATCGGCTTTTTTCTTCAGGTTGTCATATGACAATCTGGCGCTTTTAAGCTTTGCCAAATGCAATACAGAATCCCGGCAGGCGCAATTTTTGGCGTGGCCCTCATGCCACTTAATTTTCTGATCAATTGCGGGATTTTTTGGCATTTTGTTTTTCTTATGCCACTCGGCATTAATTTTCCCCATAGTTTTAGCAAACACTACAAACAGGTTTGTAGTGTTTAATTTATCCTATTTTAACGAATAAAACACACTTCTGCCTGTTTTCCCCACCTGCTTTACTTTGCCCTCGCTTTCCAATTCATTCAAGTACCTAAAAGCCTGCACACTGCTCATTTCCAGCTTTTGGGCAACGTCTTTGTTGCACACCCGCCCGCTTTGGCCTTCAAACAGCCCCAAAATATTTTCTTTTGTTTTGTTCTTTTTTTCCTGCAGTTTTTGGTTATATTCAGCCAAGCCCTTGCCAAGCTCTTCATACTCATCTTTTTCCTTCTCCAACAAGCCCAAATCTTTTTTGTCTGCCTCACTTAGCTTATAAATTTTCCAAATCACCCAGCCCAACACTACAATAATTATTATTAGCAAAACCTCAAACAAATTCACCATATTTTTATTTCTTACTTGATTCTACCAAAAAACCTAACTTATCTCTATAATTTTGTCAGGTTGCCCTAGGGCAACCTGCGCTCACTTATTTTTTATTACTTTTCTAGCGACATTATTATTCTTGGCTCATAAATCTTTGCTCATATAATACCAATCAACCCCATAATAGTACTTTGGCAAAACAGCGTCTTTTTTATACCCCATCTTTTCATAAAAATGGACAGTTTTTGACCAAGCTGAACAGGTCTTTAGAACTGATTTAATACAGCAGTTTTCTCTTTTTGACCAATTTTCAATATAACCGAGTAGTTTTGCTCCAATACCTTTTCCTTGAAAGCCATCTTTTACTAAAAGAGACCTTGTTTCTGAAATTCCTCCCCTAATTTCAACTTGAGCGTAAGCCACGATTTTTTCATCCAGATAAGTGGCAAAATAAAATGTTTTTTTGGGTGGCAAAAAGTTAAACTTTTTATCATTTATATCCCATTGCTCTTTTGAAAAGTCTTCTGTGGCTGATTTTTCAACCTCTTTTATTTGTATATCCATATAATGTTAAAAATTCAATTTTAATAAACTCTTTTCGCTTTCATTGATTTATTCTACCAAAAAATTGTCCTACACTCCAATCCCATCCACCCTACACTGTGGTAACAAAAAAGGGCCGTACCTAGAGGTCGTGCCCGATTGACTCTGTCAACCCTTTCATTATGTGCTAATCCGCGTTACGAATCTTTTCGATTTCTATGAGAAGATTCGCAACCAGTTCGCTTTCTGTCGGGCCGGGAGGATCAGCCTCTGATTCCGGACCGGTCATACGAAGCGCCATCTCGGCGACTTTCTTAATTGACCCGATCGGCTCATGCGTTGTGTCGGGCTTACTGAAAGCAGCAGTCATGCCAGATTTGCCATGTTCAAGCTGGAAGCCGTGTCCATTCAGCACTACGTCGCTGTACCTACCCATGGTGGCCTCGCTTTCAGCGACCGTGATGGTTTTGCCCTTGCGTTTGAGCATGCGAAGTGTCGAGCGCCATGACGGCAGGCTTTTCAGCTCTTTGAACGTCATCGGCCCCGCGATCTGATTCTTCGCGCACTCAATTTCGGTGGCTTCGGCGCAGAGCGGTTTGTTGCTAAGGGTAAGGCCGAGCGGTTGTGGCGGAAGGCTTTCCAGCCATTGTCCAACATGCAGGACTCGGCCGTCTGGCAATTTGATAGGAAGATTCTTTGTGGCGGACTCCATGCCAACCTCATAGCTCTTCCCCTCAAATTCAAAATGAATTTTCGTGCTCATCGTGTCGCTCCTGACTATTGGTGCTATACGCAGAAAGTACTGCAATATATTTGTATAACATAAATAATTTTTTACGACAACCCAAAACCTGCCCTGCGCCAACCCGTAGCCACCAAAAAAGGCTGTCCCGCAAACGGGACAACCTTTTTTATTTCTCTTTTTCTCTAAATTCTTTTATTTTCTCTAAGTGGCGCCTATCTTTTTCCCTGTCATATTTTTTGACCGTCCACTCTTTCCATTTTTGACAATTGTCTAAATTTACAAATTTAAATCCCTTAACCACAATTGGGTTTTCAAACAGCTTTCCAAAAATTTCTTCTTGTCCGGGCCACACAGAGCCAATATCAACATTAATTCCATTTATGTTTATTTTATATAATTTTTGGTTTAGGTCGCCAGCAAAATAAACTTCTTTGGCCTCTTTCACAATAGCAGACGTATTCCTTACAGCAATATCAAGGTCATTGAAATCTTCCTTTAATTCTAAAACGCCCAACAAATACAAAGGGCCAGAACCAAAAACAACAAACTCTGATTTTAGTTTTTTTTCTAACTCTTCCAAAACCGGCTCAATCTTATCAAAAAATTTTTGATTTATCTCCATTTTATTTTTATTTTTCAAGTTTACCGCCGTATATCAGATTTTAGCTTGCTTAAATCAATATCCTTCCTAAAAATTATGTAATCCCGACCGGTTTTTACTGCCGGAATATTGCCTCTGCCTATCCGTTTTAAAACAGATTGCTTGCTTATCCCAAGGATTTTTACCAATTCTTTGGTGGTATAAAAATCTTTCTCCCTCATAATTTAATTATACACATCAGGTTGCCCTAGGGCAACCTGCGCTCACTTATTTTTTTCTTATTTTTCTAAAACCATAATTATTCTTGGCTCGCCATCGCCAAAATAATTTTATCCCCCATTTTCACTTATCAATTAATTTTCTAAAATGTTAACTCCAAAATTTTTGAGCTCCTCAACTAAAGGCGGCAAGGGAAGTCCAATTATATTAAAATAATCCCCCTCAATTTTTTCAACAAAAACTCCTCCTCTGTGTTGCATGGCGTACGCCCCAGCCTTATCTAAAGGCTCGCCCGAAGAAATATAATCATCAATATCTTTTTCTGTAGCACTCGCAAAAAAAACTTTTGTTTCCACAGCTTTTGAAATTTCCTTTCCGGTTTCCGTATCAATTATGGTAAAGCCTGTTATGACAGAGTGAGCCTTACCACTTAACTTTTGCAACATAATTTTAGCATTTTCTGTTGTGTGCGGTTTGCCAAGAATTTCTTTGCCAAGTACGCAAAAAGTATCTGCAGCAATAATAATTGAATTTTCATGCCTTTGAGCCACATCTTTTGCTTTTCCCAAAGATAGATGTTTTGCAAGCTCGTTTGGCTCCATTGACAAGCTCATGTCTTCCTCATAATTACTTTTATCAATCTCAAACTGCAAACCAATTTGCGAAAGTAAAGCTTTTCTTCCTGGTGACCCTGACGCTAAAATTATCTTCTTCATATTTTTATTTCCCAATTATTTTAACTTTTTATGTTTTTTATCCACCACTCCTTTACAAAGGGCAAAGATCGCGTAGACAGATAAAACCCAACTGTGGGTATTAAGGCGTTAAGCATAAAATCCTCGACTCCTATAAAATAGAATACCATTGCTGTAACAATGTAGGTCACCAAAACAATAAAGCCCACGCGGGTTTTGCTTGTCTCCCAGGCCTTATCTACCTCAACGCGCCTATTTCTCTGCTTTATTAAATCTATTTCGTTTTTTAACTCTTCAATTTCTTCCATAAATTTCTTTAGGTTGTCATATGACAACCTGATATGTTTTTTATTATTTTATATTCTTTTTTTTCTTATCTCAATTATTTTTTTAAAAATGGATTTTCCATGTCAAAAGTTATCCTGGGTATCTTGCCATTTATATCTTTTTCGGGAATGCCGTACTTCTTATTATATATGGCGCTACAGGCGCAAAACCAAGCGTTAGAATAATCAAAGCCAAGTTTTTCAGAAACCGTTTTTACTTCATCCTCTGTTTTACCTTCCACCTCCACAAAAGGTTCCAAAAACGGCCAGCTATCAATACAAATTTCAACGCCATCTAATTCCCAAATTTCTCTTTTAGTTTCTTGATAAGATTTTAATGGACAACCAATTGATTCCAAAAATTCCTTCCCCGTATTAAAATCATTTATAACTAGCTCCACTTCTTTTTGATCTTCTATTTTTTTACCGTCAATAATCTTCAAACTCATCGTGATTTTTTTGCCTTCATCTCTTACCCTAAGCCAGCCCCCTTCTATCTCATTGCCTTTTGGCAAATCAAAAACAAACCTTTTTTGCATAAATTCGGGCTTTATCAATTTTCCTCCAGCTTCCTTTAATTTTTTTCTTATCTCGTCCTTATTTACATCTAAAAATGTCGCCTCATATTCCACCGCCATAAATTTATTTAATTTTTAACGATAATAATACGTTAATATTTTCGTCCAAACTTTATCTAATTTTTGAATTATTTCTCTAATTTCTTGTAAATCATCTCTCATGTCCTGTGGAGTATACCGTTCGCCGCCCTTTTCTTTGGCTCTGGGCATATTGGAAAATGATGTTTTAAAAGCTTCTTCAAGCTTTTTAATATAATTCTTAGAAAATCCTAATTTGAAAAAATGTTTATCTGTATGAGCAATTAATTCGTTTCTGTTTGTAATTATTTTTTCAATCGTATCTTTGTGGTCAGCTTCTATTTTCAAAAGTTCGATTTGACACTCCTTAGGCGATATGCATTTTAAATTTCTAACTCCAAATTTATCACATTTTAGATAACCAAATATTTTTGAAAAATTTATTATGATCGCATCCAAATATGCTGATTGTAACATGGGTAGATCTTGATTTCTATCCTTATTGTCAAAAATTAATTCAAAATCAGATAAAAGACTGCTTGATCTATCTAAAAATTGTTTAAAGACAGAAATTAATTCATTTCTCGCCATTTTATTTATCAATTATTTTTTGACCTGACACTATTTTTTTATAAAATTCCGAGTTTTGTTTTATATCCTTCTGTAAATCGGGTTCCAAAGGCCAATCCAGTTTTACCGAGCCTCCGCGCTCTAATTTATTTTTCCCACTTTTTACCTTGTAAATATTTTCTGATTACTATATTAATACCAATTGAAATTAACATCACTCCAGATATTTTATATTGTGAAGAAGTGGAGTCGTAAAATATACTTATATGATAAACGCTTGTTGGAAGAAATGTCTCTTTTGCTAGGAAAAAAATTCCTAATTGTATTATTACGTCTGGCAAATATTTAAAAAGTTTTGTCATGTTATTTTTTTCCGTGAATTATTTTTACTTTTTGTAGACTACAAAATTCGGCAATTTATCAAGTCCAACATAATTAAACATTTTATAATTTGCCCTCCTTGCCGTTGGCGAGAGCGTATATTTTTTTAGATTACCTTTTGGAATAAAAGGATAAAAGCGAATTTCTTGCTTATTTTCTCCTTTTTCCTGCCATTTAAAATTCAAAAATATTGGCGGCGTAATATACCCAGATTTTAAAACCTTTTCCATAATATCCCAACCAGCGCCAAAAACTACTCCTTTGGGTTTGCTTGCATTTGTTTTTACCTGAGCACGAAAAGAGCAACCTGTGCATTGAACATCGTACAGGGGAAAACTTGGAGGCAAAAGCATCAATTTTTTATTGCAATTGGGACACGGCACAAGCTGAATAACCTCCAATTCTCCTTGATCACCATTAAGTTTATTGTTTGCCATATTTATTAATATATTAAATCACTTTTGGGGAGTGTTTGCAAACACTACAAACAGGTTTGTAGTGTTTAGGGATTTAGTGGCTTGGGTAAAACAGAACAAAAAAAATCCCCGCCGTTCGCTTTTGCTACTAGGCGGGGTAATGGTTAGCTGACGTTATCACGCCGGCTGAGGTTGGAGTTGAGGCTGTGGCGGAAGATTGTCTTTCAAATCCAGGTCACAAACCACCGGAACTCCGAGGCAGTGCCCAACAAGGCCACCTTCAAGGCCATCGTTGCTTTGCTTGCCGTCTGCGGCTCTCTCCGATGATTCGAGCCAGACTGCGTGGGTGAACCCCTGCATCACTGCCCGTTCATTGCGCGAAATGCGGATCTCGGTGGCGCCATCTCTTGCTGCTTCGTGGCAACGAGCCACGATTGCATTGTAGATGGCATTACGCCAACGGGCGTCGTCATCAGAGTAGGCGCCCTTGCCACCGTTTACTCCGTCCGAGCACCGGACGCGATAAACTTCACCCGTTCTCGCATCCCTAAAATACTCATGCCAGCCCAGGCCGTAGTACCCTTCAATGGCATCGCTGGAGGGATCCACACCGTGTGTGGTATTTTCTCCCTCAACGGGGAAATCAAACACTCCGGCCCAACGACGCAACGGTGGTTTGTTTTGGCTCATGATGAGCTCCTTCAAGTTTGGTTCTGATATGGGAACTAAATATATAATATCATTTTTATGACATAATGTCAATATATTTGGGTTTTGCTCGAAAGGCAAAATACAAAGCAAAAAATGTAATGTAAAGAAAAGCCTTGGGGAGATTTCTCTCTCCAAGGCAAAACAACTGGGCAGTGGTGCGCGAGCCACGCTTGGCTTAGATAATGCCATCACGCAACCTGAGCCTCTTGGGGCACTGGTGGCACAAAAACTACGCAACGGGAAGCATCGCTTACCTGGATAACGGATCCAGGCTCAACGGAAACCGCCTCCGGAGACAGGTATGTCTCCTTTGCCGTTGCAACTTCCACTTTCAGCCACGAGGCAAACGTCTCCCACGCCAACTCCAGATCGGCCTCAAACACAAAGTACAAAGTTGGCGCAATTGCCACGCCCGACTTGAAAAGGAACAACGTCATTGGTCTGCCTCCTTTTAGGGAAAGACAAATACATATTTAGGTTATTACTTTTAAAGAATTTGTCAATCATGTTGCAAACAAACAGCCCCGCGTGTGTGACGCCGGGCTGTTTTAAAATGTTTATTTTATGCTGCAGTGGTTAAAACAGAAATTATTTGGTTAAATATTTTGCACGGTGAATATAGTTTTTTCATTTTATCCTTAACAGACACATGAACATTTTCTCCCATTACATTTTCAATTTTTTTGTAAACATCTTCAACCGAATTAAAATCTATAATCCAATTGTGCAGTCCCAAATTTTTGAATGTTTCAGAAACGCCCATGTTTGAGCTTATCATTGCAGGAGTTCCTGAAGCAATTGATTCTTTTGCCACGTTTCCATAGGTCTCAAAGTGAGACGGGCTTATTACAACTCCCATATCTCTGTAAAACGAAGCAAGTTTTTCATTGGTTTTTGGCTTATGAAATTTAACAAACTCAGAAAGCTCTTTATATTTGCTGTGGTTTTTGTCTAAATCGGTGATAACATTTACCACAAATCTGTTTCCATTTTTACTGTTGTAAATTGCCAATTCTTCGCAAAACCTGACATTTTTAATGCCTGTCCATCTGCTAATTATCCCTATGTTTTTCTTGTTAATTTTTTCCTCCTGCAAGAAAAAATGTTCGGGAACCGGGTTTGGAATAATAGCCGCTTTTTTTATTTTGTGTCCAAAAACTTCTTTTTCTACAACGTTTTTTGTAATTTTTGAAGGAAATATGTAAAAAATATTCTTCTTGTCAAAACATTTTTCCATTTCCAAAAATATCTTTTTCTGGCATTTTTTCCAATTTTGCACCTCTTTTGCCAGCACGCCATGGTAATGCAAAACTGCCGGAACGTTTTCTCTTTCGCAAGCCAAAAACAAACACCATGGCAAATAGTATGTGCCATTGATCAACACCAAATTGGGTTTTTCGTTTATTATTGCTTTTTGATAAGCAGAAATAACTTTTTCGTAAGCTTTTTTTACCTGCTCAAGATTTTTTGACTTATTAATAACTTTTGCTATATTTGGCACCTTTACGCCAATAGTTATTGCGCTTGTTTTTTTAGCATTAACTTTTTTAAAGCTACTTTTTTTATTGTTTGATATATTTACACCAACAATGCTTAAATTTTTCCCTTTACTTTTTTCAACAAAGTCTATAAAAGACAAAATCACCTGCGCAATGCCGGCTGTTTGGGCAAATCTTATGTTAGTTAGAATTTTCATAAAAGATATTGTAACAAAAAACTCAAACCAATTAAAAGTATGAGTTTAGGCTATGCTTCTATTATATCACTTTATAACTCTTTGTCAAGCCCCAAACGCTAAAAATGACGCAAAAACTAAAAACTCCGCCAATGGCGGAATTTTCTATGCCCTGTTCTGATTTGTAGCCAAGGGTTTTCTTTTCCTTTTTTTACCCAATGATCCGTTTTTCTTTTTTGCTCTTCTGGTGAGTCTTTTTATATTTATCCAAGTTGTCATTTTTTTATTCTTTTGTTAATAATTCTTTAACTATTTTTGAAACCTCTCCCCCGTCGGCTTTGCCTTTTATTTTTGGATTTAAATCTGCCATTACTTTTCCCATATCGCGCATTTCTTTGGCTTTGGTTTTTGCAATTGACTCTTCAACTAATTTTTTTAGTTCTTCTTGTGACAATTGCTCGGGAAGATATTTCTTAAGCACTTCAATTTCTTTTTTCTCTTTTTCTGCCAATTCCAATCTGTTGCCTTGCTCGTAAAGCGCAATTGCGTCTTTTCTTTTTTTAATTTCCGAAGTTAAAACCTCAATAACCTGTTCGTTAGTTAATTCTGGCTCTTTTTCCAAAGATAACTTGTATCTTATGTCTTTTTCCTTTGAAGCAATGGCCGCCAACAACATACGCAAGGTCCCCAAAACCATTGCATCACCAGCCTTTTGCGCGCTTTTGGTGTCGGCTTGAATTTGATTTTTTATCATTATTTTGGTTTAGCCAATTTTTCTGCTTTGATTTTCTCAACTCTTCTTTCAACACGCCTTAAAGCAGACCTCTTTTTAGCTAGGGCAGATTTTGCTCTTTTGTGAAACTGTCCTTTTCTAACTTGCAACAAAACTCCTGACTGCCTCACGGTTTTTGTAAAGCGATGCACCAAGCTTTGTGAAGTTTCTCTGTCTTTTTTTACAACTTTTAATGCCATATTATTTCTTTATTTTAGCTTTTCCCGCAGAACGGGATCCCGCTATGCGGGACATTTCTGCTACGACCTTGTTAAGTTTTATTTCTTTTTGGGCTCCTGTATCCATATCCCTTAAAGTAATAAAATCTTCTAATGCCTCTTTTTGTCCAAAAATTAAAACCCATTTTATTCCCATTTTATTTGCAGACCTTAATTGGGTTTTTAAAGAATCCTTTGAAAATGATTCTGCCACAGGAATTTTTGCCTCCCTAAACTCTTCAAACAATTTTAAGCTTTTTCTTTTTGCCAGCTGTCCCAGTTGGGCCAAAAATATCTTTGGGTCTTCAACTTTTGCTCCGGTTTTCATTTCGCGAGCTTTCATTAGACTTACTATCCTTTCAATTCCAGCTGCTGATCCGCACCCATGCGTGTCTCTGCCCCCAAGCATTTTTGCCAGATTATCATATCTTCCTCCTCCTGACAATGTGCCAAGCGCTTTTCCATCTTCTGTGGTTTCAACAATTTCAAAAACAGTTTTTGTGTAATAGTCCAAACCTCTCACCAAATACGGATTTAATGTGTACGGCAGTTGTAACTCATCTAAAAATTCCAAAACCTGCTTAAAGTGCGAGTGGCAATTTTCACAGAGATGGTCAATTATTTGTGGCGCTCCTGCTTTTACTCTTTGACACTTTTCCTCTTTGCAATCTAAAACTCTCAAAGGATTTTCTTTAAGCCTTCTTTGACAGTCTGTGCACAAAGATGATTTTCTTGACCTAAAATAACCTGTTAAAATCTTTTTAAAGTATGGTCTGCACTCTGAATCTCCAATTGAATTTACTTCAATGGTCAAATTTTTAAAACCCAATTCTTTTAAAACTCCATAACTCATTTGGATAATCTGGCTGTCAATTGAGGGATTTTTATCTCCAATTGCTTCAAACCCAAACTGGTGAAACTGACGAAATCTTCCTGCCTGAGGCCTTTCGTAGCGAAAAAACGGCCCAATATACCAAAGCTTTACTGGCTGTGGTAAATTGTGCATACCGTGTTCCAAATAACTTCTCATTACAGGAGCTGTGCCTTCGGGTCTTAAAGAAACCATGTCTCCGCCTTTTGTGCGGAAGGTGTACATTTCTTTGCCAACAATATCTGTGTCATTTCCAACTGCTTTTTGGAAAATTTCTGCCATTTCCAAAATTGGAGTTTCAATTTTTTCAAAACTGTAATAATTACAAACTCCTTCAACTGCTTTTTGCACGCGCTTAAAATACACCTGATCTTCAGGTAAAATGTCGTGCATTCCGGTTAAAGTTTGATATTTGACTTTTGCCATATTAATAACTTGGTGCGCTAATTTCTGCTAACGCAGCCACTGGAAAAATTCTCAAAAATGCTTTGCCTATTATATATTTTTGCGGAACAACTCCCCAAATTCGCGAGTCATACGAATATTGTCTGTTATCTCCCAAAACAAAATATTCATCGGCTTTTAAAGTAACATTTTTATCTCCGTATGTTTTTAAATCATCTGGTAAATATTTTTCATCTAAAACAACTATTTTACCATTTTTAGTTATTTCCACTGTGCCATTTGTAACATTAACTGTTTCTCCGGGCAAGCCTATAACTCTTTTTATAAATCTCTGACCGGCATATCCTTTTATAAAGCTTGCATCAAAAACAATTACATCTCCTCTCTGTGGGGTTTGAAATCTGTAAGAAATCTCATCTACTATTAAATAATCTCCCGAATGAAAATTTGGCACCATTGAATCTCCGCTAACAATAAACGGCTGAAATAAAAAGTATCTGATTGGTAACACTATTACCAAGGCAATTAGTGCAATTTTAAAAATTTCCCACACAAAAGGAATATATTTTTGTGTTAGATCTTTTTTCCAGCTTGGTTTTGCCTGATTTTCTTGGTTTTGCTCTTGGTTAAGCTCTTCCATTTGATAAAATTTAAAATTATATTATGATTTTATCACATTTTATATTGAAATGCAAGCCCCGTTTTCGCCAAAAAAAATTGGGCCACAACACGTTGTTGCAGCCCCAAAGAGAAAAGAGAGTTCAGCGTGCCAGCGCTAATGCTGGCAAAACGACGAATGGCTACGCAAACGCAAACTCATGCTTTCGCGCCCTGTGCAACACATCTGCTTCTTTTGCCTCTTCCTCTGAATCTTCCTCAGCAAACGACGAATCGCCTCTGTGTCGACATCGTGACCATTCACCCGACCAAACCCGTTACAGAAGCCACGCAGGCCAGCAGTGTTGTTGTAGTGTGGCGCGCCTTTGAAAAGCTTACGCTTTTGGCTACGGGTAAGATCGCTGATCTTGATGACGACGCAAGAAGATGCGACTTTGCCGGACATTCTTCAGATTCCTTCCTACTAGGACCAGAGTAAACGCTCCCAAAGACATGCCTATTCTCTTTCCGGTCCTTTTGCTGAAATTGCCTCCTTTCTGTTATTGTGCAAAAAAAGAACTACAATTAAAATTGTAGTCCAAAAAAATTTTGTTGTCAATTTTTAAAAAATCTTTTTATTGGCTAACAAGAAGGGACTTTATCTGTTCTGCAATGTTTGCTAAAGAAGCTACCATGGAGTTTAAAATGCTTTGCTGAGCCACAGAAGAAGTAATTGTAAAATAATCATCACTTCTGTCACAAATTTTCCCATCCCAAGAACAAATTTTTATACTTAAATCATTTCCTACAAAAGATGGGAAATTAGCTGTATTAAAGGAAAATTTTGCAGGGTCTATGCCAGAGCCCACTCTAATATAATCTGTTGCTCCATTTTTAAATCCTTTCTCAAGATAAACGCTCACCGGATAACCAGACCTTACCCAAAGACGATTTGAAGAATAAGTTATTTGATAGATTTGCCCCATTTGCAATGTTTCGCCTCCATTTGGATAATTTAGTCTTATTGACCTGGCTTCTGACTGTTGATTGCACTTTCCCAACCAGCATCCGTATTCACATAAAACATTCTCTGTATATTTTTTGTTTGAGTAGCAGTAATACTCGTTAAGTTTTGCATCATCTGCGCAAGAATCCTGATATGTTCCGCTTTCAGTTTGAGTTGTTCCAGCAACAAAATAAGATGACTCTTTTGGCATGTCTCCGTCCGAATCAGCGCAGGTGGAAGCTGTTGTGCAAGACAGCGTCTCTGTTCTATCAACGCTTCCTTCGCAATAATTGACATCTGAACAAGTTCTGGTTTTTACGCCATTTGAACAAATACCCCATGGTTGGCAAAACCAACTCGGCGTGCAAGAACCAGATGATCCTATACTAAATTGAGGGCTTGTTGTTACAACAGAAGAGTTTGTTGAATCATATATAACTATTTTATAATTTCCGTCTGGAATATTGGAAGGCACTGTAAAAGAGTATAACCCATTTAAGGCATAAACATTTGAAACCACGCCCACTTGAGTTGTGCCTTGCATTAATATGTTAACTTTGCTAACGCCCACTGATGTCCATCTTATATTATACCTGCTTAACTTTTTCCATTGATCCCCGCTAGCAGGAGAGGTTATAGTAATAGATTTTTCTGTGCAAGATTGAAATGTTGCAGGCTTATCTGTATTTACACCGCAATCATTTAAATCTGTAACTGTTCTTGTTTGTGTGCCGTTTGTGCAAGCTGACCAGCTAGTATATGTCCACTTTGGAGTGCAGACACTTGACGCAACAATACCAAACTGAGAACTGGTTTTAAAAACGCTTGTGTTGCTTGTGTCATATATTGTTATAGCATAGGTTCCTGTGGTAATAGTTGTTGGAATTGTCCAAGAATATGTCCCGCTTGAAGCAGAAACATTTGAAGCAAGCATAATTCTAGAATTATTACTCCTAACTAAAGCAATGTTTACATTGCTTATTTCTGTAGCTGTCCACCTTATAGTGTGCGGAGTTCCCAACTGCCATTGCTCTGTTCCTGTTGGAGAAATAATTGTTATGGAAGGCTCGTTAACAGAACCGCACTGCTGTGTTTCTGTTCTAACATCTTCACAACCATTTAAATCTGTGCAAGTTTTTGTTTGTGTACCATATGAACAAGCGCTCCATGCTGTGCAATTCCAATTAGCCTCGCAAGAGTCTGGCATAATTGTATCTGGAATTGAGGGAGTAATCACGTAATCATTATCATCGTAAGGAATTAAAGAAACAGATTCTTCGTCTGGAGCTTCTGTACAAGACTGGATTGTTGCAGGTTTTTCAGTCGTTGTTCCACAACTATTTAAATCGGTAACTGTTCTTGTTTGTGTACCGTTTGTGCAAGCTGACCAGCTGGTATATGTCCACTTTGGAGTGCAGACTAATGGTTGAGTTGACGGTTGAGCCAATGGTTGAGCTACTGAACATCCATATAACAAATTTAATTTTACTCTAGTTGACGCGCCAACATAACCGCGAGCAGGACTAATCCCGTATTTCAACTGAAATCGCGCAACTGCGGACATGGTTGCATTGGCATAAGTGTTACCTGTGTCTGGGAAGTAAGAAAAGCCTTCCTTATCTAAAGCTGTATGTAAATGTCCCACCTCGCTACTGCCAGACTGTGCGTAGCCCAAATTTGAGCCAAATGTGTGACACCATGTTTCGGGTTGGGTTTGTGGTTGAGCTTGGGGCTGAGCTTGTGGCTCTTGTTGCTGGTTTCGAATCATCTGTATTTGAGCCATAAGCTCTGATATGTATTCAGTTAAGCAGGATATTTTTGCGCTGGAACTTAGCGAAGTATATTGTTGCATACAATCGGCAGCAAATGTTTTTGCAGGTAGGCCAAAACACAAAACTGCTATTGCTAAAACAGCAACTGCTATAAAAGACTTAATTTTCATAACAAAAAACCATTTTAATAATTTTGTTTTACCTAGCTAACAAAGATTTTATCTGTTCTGCAATGTTTGCTAAAGAAGCTATCATGGAGTTTAAAATGCTTTGCTGAGCCACAGGATTATTGTTTGGCGCAAGAGATGAGGTTTGTATGCAAGCTCCATTACTGCAACCATTTGGACAATCATGCCATTCGTAAACACGGCCTCCTTCTGGACTACAATAATACTCTGCTATTCTTTTGTCTGTTGTATAACACAAGTCTGTTGAACTTCCTGTTTGATTTGTTACAGTTCCTCTTACAAAATAATCTTTTCCTCCATCTGTATCTGTGCAACCCGTGGTGGTAGCAGGCACGGGCAAACTAGCAATAACTGATCCGGAATTAGTGAAAGTTATTGTAGCGTTAGACGAGGCGCTATAAGTTATGCTGTTAGGAGATGCGCATGTACCGCTTGGTACAGTAATAGAAGATTGACTTACAGATCCAGAGTCAATAGAAATTGAAACCGTTTGAGCTAAAGAAGTTGTATTAGTCAAATTAAAAGACACCGTTCCATTACTGTATTGCATTGAATTCAAGACTACGTAATTATCTAAATAACCAGGACAGCGCACCTCTGCCTCAGAAATAGTAAAATAATTATCGCTTATGTCTTGGATAACAGTGCCGTCAACCGTTATAGAAATAAAAACTTTATAATTTCCGCTTTCTAATTTTGGCGTAAGATTGGAAAGGTTTACGCTTCCACCTGCTCCAATAGAATCTCCGCCAAAAGACGTGCTACCAGAAAATATTTCCCATTTTTGACTATTAGAGTTAACAAGTTCGGCTTTGTAATCAGCACCGCGTGCTATATTCTCGGTTGTAAATTGAAACGGTAACCAAGCAGAAGCATTATAGCTTTCGCCACCGTTTGGTGAGGTAACAGTGATTGATGGCTGAGTATATGGCCAGTTGAATCGGAGTTTTATTTTATCTAGCGCAGAAGCGTCTCCCATTGCTTGGGCGTATAAATCAAAACTTCCCGAAGTGGCATTACTATTTATAGTAATAACCGTTGACCATATTCCGTTAGTACAATCAATTTGTTTGTCTTCTCTCTTGTCGCTGTAATAATATACATCCATGGAACCAGAATAATTTGAGCAAGTCCCGCTGACTGTGAGTGTTTTAGATGTAAGAGTAGCACCGTCAACTGGCGAAGTTATTTTAATTGTGGGCTGGACAGTACAATTGGCAAAACCGTCATATCCATTTGGCTCTACAACATAACAGCCTGTATTAAAATAAGTTTCTACTCTTTGATATTCGGCATTGTCAATCACCCAGTTATGGTTGTAATCAGCACAATTGTATGCGCCATTATGACTTCCCGTACCTGAGGCGTAGCCATCGGCGCCAGCTGGGTCAACGTGATAAGCACCAGCTCTCCAATATGCAGCAATTCTGTTAAACTCTGTTCCACTTATCTTGTAATCATGATCTAAATCTTCACAATGATAAGCAGAAACTTCTACCCTCTCCACCTTCATGGAGGAGGCTTCGTCATCCCAGTTGTAGCGTGTGGTGCCAGCTATTCTGTCATCGGTGAAGGTTGGGTCATTTTCTGTTTTAACAAGTGTGGCTCCGCCAAAGTTAACTGCTCTGTAGAATGTTACTTTGTAGCCTGGAGCAACTTTAACAGATGAGATGCTGTCGTTCTTTGTTCCCTTGGCTTGCATTTGAGCAAGATTGTATGAACCTACTGCGTAGCTTGCGCCAGTGCCTTGGTAGTAAGTCTTGCTGTACACAGTAACAACCAATTCTGAGCCAGGGCAGGTGTAAACTACCTCGTTGTTGTAAAACACTCTTCCTCCTGTCCAGGTGGCACATCTGCTTTTAGTAGCCCAATGGCTTATGCATTCATCTGAGGAAGCTTGATACACACTAGGGGTGTTTGCTAGTTCTTCATTGTAGGTGCCTAGAAAACGGCAATTTTTGGCGGGGGTTGCAATAATAATAAATGGTAATGTTGCAGAGATACTTGGGTCGGACTGATCGCTAACTTTAATTGCATATCCTGTACCCAAAGGAAAACTTCTATCAACCACCCATGCATATCCGCCTATAGAAGCTTGTAAATTTGTTACTAAATCATTCACTGCTCCACTCTGGTCAATAACTTGAACCTTTACGTAATCTACGTCCGTTGAATCCCAGGTGATTGTTTGAGTTGTGTTTGTAACCCATTCTGCTCCTGTGGCCGGAGAAGTAATAGTAATGGATTTTTGAGCAGGCTCTGCAATGGTAAAAATATTACTTTGCCCGATTACTAAATTGCCTATTAAAGTCGACCCTGGTGTAGGGTCAAAAATTGCTACTTTGTATCGCCCTGGTAAAATAGAATCTGGAATAGTCCACGTATACGGACCATTATTAGGTAAAGAATCAGCATATACGTTTGTGTTCCCTTCACCAGACTCAGTTAACAGTTGGAAGGTGACTGTGTGCCCATTTGGTATACCAGAAGTTGTCCAAGTGATGTTATGTGTTTCGCCAATTCTCCATGTTTCCCCACCGTTCGGCGAGGTGACAGTAATAGTTGGTTCTACCCTCTCCACCTTCATGGAAGACACCTCGTCGTTCCAATCGTAGACTGAATTAATCCTATCGTTTGCAAGAGTTGGGTCGTTCTCTGTTTTTACCAATACAGCTCCTCCAAAATTATCACCAGCATAAAATGTTACTTTGTAGCCTGGGGCAACTTTAACAGAAGAAATACTGTTGTTGGTTGTTCCTTTGGCTCGCATTTGGGTTGCGGTGTATGAACCAACTGCGTAGCTTGCAGCTGTGCCACTTGCAGCAGTTGCTCCATAGTTAACATTACTGTAGGCAGTAACAACTAACTCGGGGCCTGCGCAAGTGTAAACTAATTCATTGTTGTAAAACACTCTTCCTCCTGTCCAGGTTGGGCACCAGTTGAGAAAAGAGTTTTTGCACTCCTCTGATGTTGCCGTGTATTTGCTGTTTGCTATGTCTGAATTGTAGTTTCCTACAAAACCACAGTTTTTGGCGGGCATCTGACATGTCTGCACCTCAGATGGTTTTTGTGCTATTGTTCCGCAACTATTTAAGTCCGTGCAGGTTTTTCTTTGAATGCCATTTGAGCAGGTTGACCACTCTGTGCAGTCCCAATCTGGCGTACAACTACATCCATAAAGCTCATTCATCTTTAACCTTGTTGATGTGCCAAAATATCCACGAGCAGGCGCAATTCCGTATTTCCGCTGAAAAAGTTTAACTGCGTTCATGGTTCCCTCATAATAAGTATCACCTGTGTCTGGGAAGTAAGAAAAGCCTTCCTTATCTAAAGCTGTGTGCAGATAACCAACTTCTGATGTTCCAGAGTCTTTATAGCCCAAATTTTTAGTAAAAGTGTGACACCAGTCGTCAGATTGCGCGCTTACTGTTGCGCCAAAACACAAAACTGCTGTTGCTAAAACAGCAACTGCTATAAAAGATTTTATTCTCATATTTATATATTTAATAATTTTTATATTTAATATAAATTATTCTATTATACCCCCCTCCAAATATTTAAGCAAACCCTGTCAAGCCCGGACATGTGGATAAATTCTAAAATATAATGTATGATATTTTAATATGAATATAATAATAGGGCTCGGCAATCCGGGCGAACAATATAAAAACACACGGCATAATGTTGGGTTTATGGTTTTAGATAGTTTTGCAGAAAAAAATAATTTTCCTGAGTTTAAATTGCAAAAAAAATCTAACTCACTGATAACCGAGAAACCCTTCGACACGGCTCAGGGTGACAAGAATATAATTCTTGTCAAGCCTCAAACTTTTATGAACGAAAGCGGAAAAGCCGTTCAAAAAATCTTATCAAATAATAAAGACCAAGTAGCAAATATTATAATAGTTCACGATGATATTGATTTGCCTATTGGAAAAATAAAAATTGTAAAGGACAGAGGTTCTGCCGGTCACAAAGGAGTTGAGTCCATTATAAAGTCTATTGGCAATGAAAACTTAATCAGAATTAGAATTGGCATTGAGACCAAAAAAAATGTTCAAGCCACAGATATTGTGCTAAAAAAGTTCTCGTTAGAAGAACAAAAAATTATTTCTGAAATAATCTCCATGTCCGCAGATGCAATTGATTATCTGTTAAAGGAGGGGTTAGAAAAAGCAATGAATAAATATAATTAAAGTTTTTCCAAAATTTCTATCTGTAACAATTTAGTATTTCCGTGTTTCAGTAATCCTAAAAAAGAATTCAGCGTTTCTTCGCCTGAATTCTTTTTTATTCCGATAAACATCCTCTTCTTTGTTTTAGCTCTTATCACTCTATGGTCTGGAAAGTTTACCCAGCCTAAAAAATCAACGCCCGACGACAATGTTTTGATAAAAACTTTGTCGGGGTGCAAGGTGAGTTTTAGCTTGTTTTGCAGGAAATCATTAATTATTAGGATCAAACATCCTAGATAGTCTTTGCTTTCCGAAAGAATTACAAAATCGTCTGCATATCTGATATAGTACTTGATCTTCAATTTGTGTTTCAAAAATTGGTCTAATTCGTTTAGATATATATTGGCGAAAAGCTGTGAAGTAAGATTGCCGAGAGGCAGACCGTTAGGCTTAAAACTAAAAATGACTTCTGCAAGGAGGCCTATTATTTCATCTTCATTTTTTCGTTGGTCATCATGTGATAATCTGAATCTTCTAATAATTTCTACTAGAACTCCCTGGTCCACGCTCGCAAAAAACTTTCTAATGTCGCACTTTAAAATCCAGCAGGTTTTGGTGTTGTTTTTGGAAACAATATGGCAAAACTCTCTAAATCTGTTTAGTGCTTTGTGAGTTCCTTTATTGTTTCTGCAGGAGAACGAATCCGAAATAAATATTTTGTCAAAACGCGGATACAAAATTCTGTAGACAGCGCGGTGTAATAATCTGTCGCGAACGCTGGCTTTGTGGATTGTTCGTGGTTTTGGGTCGTTTATCTTAAATTGCTGATAGCCACCGTGTTTGTAGGTTTTGTTTTTTAAATCTTTGTGTAATTGCAAAATATTATCCATTAAGCTAAACTGGAAAATCTGAACATCGGGCTTGTTACGTTTTCCGCGGAGAAATTCTTGCCAGGCTTGTAGCAGATTATCAATACCAATAATATCTTCATATTTAT
>Ga0265297_10005314_pt1 | contig 19770 bp, 24 predicted proteins | sample Munlanlwell13791_FD_192502 | JGI IMG/M metagenome (GOLD analysis project Ga0265297, IMG submission 192502) | Leachate microbial communities from a municipal landfill in Southern Ontario, Canada - Leachate well 137-91 | ecosystem: Engineered > Solid waste > Landfill > Unclassified | place...
GAACTGAAAGAGCGGAAGGATCGCGTGGACGACGCTCTGTCGGCGACGCACGCGGCCATCGAGAGCGGCACCGTGCCTGGCGGCGGTGTGGCCTACCTGCGCTGTCTCAAGACAGTCGAGGCTCTCAAGTCGACGCTCAAGGGCGATCAGGTGCTCGGCATCAACATTTTGTTACATGCTCTGACCGAACCGGCTCGGCGGATCGTCGAGAACGCCGGTGGTGGATTGAACCTTCATCCCGAAGTGGTGTTGTACCGCGTTCTTCAATCTGAGTCGCCTTCATTTGGCTTCGATCTGGCTAATGAGAAATTCTGCGATTTGATCGAAGCGGGCGTGATCGACCCTCTGAAGGTTACGCGGTGTGCCCTCAAGTTCGCAGCCTCGGTAGCGACCGTAATGATGACCACCGAGGTGTGCATCGTCGAGGATCAGCGTCCCGAGGGAATCAACTTGGGGATGCCTGGTGCGGGTATGATGCCTGGGGGCATGTAACTGTAACACTCAAAGCCCCTCCTCCGGCAAGATAAGCTATGAATGCTCATCCCTGGAGGAGGGGATATGCCTGATAAGCCAGTCTGTCCTGAGTGCGGAGGTCCCATGGAGGACTATGGTGACGGTAAACGCCGCTGTCGCCTCTGCAACTGCGTCGTAGCTCGACGCAAATACAACGGTGCCATCGACTCATTCCCCAGCGACCGCGTACCAGGTGTAGACAACCCCGAACGAGAAGAGTGGGGCGATGTTTAATCGCTTCGCACCACAGGCTGAGTCGACCGAGCGGTTGTTGGCCGAGGCTTATGGCTTCGATCCACTGGCAGAAACATGGCCTGATCCAGGTGGGTATGTTGATCCACCGCGCGGCGTAAACTACGATTCTCCAACAAACAAATTTCCAAGCAAGACTCGCAACGTCATCACCCAGCTCTATGACGAGTCTGTATTGAAGAAACTTATCGAGATTGCCAACGAGCAGGTTCGCCGGTTTGTTTTTCGCAACTATCGGGGACCAGAGGGTATCCTAGACCTGAAGAGGACGGCCATTACTCCACGCTATCACGCCGGAAAGCCGAAAGGTTGGCCAGAAAGTGTCAAGGACAAGAGCGATGATTACTTGACCATCTCCTATATGGTCTCAATCCCGCCTACCGAGGAAGTTGTCGCCAAACTAAATCGGTTTGATCCTTCTGAAGTTGAAGAAACGCAGAAAAGCCTTTTGCTGGCAATTAAGAGTGTTATTAACACAGGACTACATCTCGGATCTCGTGAACAGGACTGGAGGATGGCCGAGGCGATGACTTGCTCGCCAAACCATAGCCGTCGGTTACAGGTCGCAAACCTAATGACCTATCTCGACGTGAAGAAGATAAACTTTGAGGGCCTCGACTGGAACGCGGTCCAGAATCGTCTCGTAAAAGTAAGGGATAAACCATGAAAGACAAAATGACCATTGACCAACTGATGGAATCCATGCGCAGCGACGACTTTGGACCGGCTACCGAGTTGTTCGAACAGGACGCGCAGCCCGCTGATGCGATTCCTGCTCCCGATCAGCCGCCGCAACCGCAGAAGAACTCGCTCACGGGTGCAGATCCAGGAGCTGACGACGCCGAGGGACACCACGGTACGATGGAGGCTGCGCTCAACGATCAGCACAATGTTGAGTTGCACAACTGGTATTTTTACTACACGGCCGCCGCGTGGTTGGACGACATGGGTTTCCCTGGCATGGCGTCGTGGATGTACAAGCAGGGCGGCGACGAGCTGAAGCACGCCGAGAAAATCTACCATTTTCTGCTTGATCGCAATCAACCGCTCGTCATGGCGAAGATCGAACCACCGAAAATCGACGGCTGGAAAGAACCGTTGGACTTGTTCCGAGCAGCTCACGAACGTGAGCTGATGAACACCGACCGCTTTGAACGGCTCCATCAGATGGCCACCGAGGGTAGCGACCGGCAGGCAGCATCCCTCATCAACTGGTTCCTCGACGAGCAGGTCGAAGAAGCCAAGGTCACGCTGGAGATTGTGCAGAAGTTAGAGCGTGTCGGCAAAGATGGCGCAGGTCTCAACTTAATGGACTTCGAGCTGGGCAAGGGCGTAGCCGCTCCGGCCGGACGCCTACGCGAGGACAAGCTGGATGAATCGGTTGGTGTCGAGGTAAACAACAATTTGACTCGCGTTGATCTCGGCAAGTCGACGTTTTGGTTTTCGTACAAGACTTGTATCGCATTCGACACACCAGGCACCGGACTTGTAACCAGTGAGAATGCGTGGGGCAATACTACAGGGAAACACATCAACCAAGTGCAGCCCGATAAAAACAAGCGAATTCCCAACAAAGAATTTGAGGCGCAACTGGAGAAAGTGGTATCCAAGGCCGGACGCCTACGCGAGGACAAGGCTGAATCATGAACAAACCAATTTCACCGCCAACACCGCGTCCGGCGCTCCGATTCTCCCAGCCGGAGAAGAAATTGGCTCCGACAGACCCGCTGATTCCGGTTCCGATGATTCCGGAGGCGACGAACAAACCATCTCCGGCGATTCCAGCCGCTCCAAGAGGGGATCGAAGTGACTGATAAACTACGCCTCGATGAAATCGTTGACACTTGGCGCGGACAGCCTGGCCCATGTTTGGACGAGGGCGACTTGATCCAACTCTTCCCCAACAAGAAGAGGGAAGACCCGCAGCTCGCTGGTCTCGGTCAAGGAAGATCAACGCACGACGAGGTTGAAAAACCAGCCGAATTTACCAAGATGGAGCGCAAGACCATCGCGCTGGCTGGATACTACAATTTCGGCGATCCGGCAAACGGCAAGGAAGGCGACCATCTTGGTCGCTCGAAGTACGCTCTGGGGCAGATGGTGCGGATCAACCGTCCAGGGATGCGCAAAGACTTCCAGATCAGACACATCACGACCTACGACGGTGAGACCTACGTCTACGATTGCTACTCGACAACCGGTGGCTCAAGAGGCAGCGAGATGAGCGGTGTTCAGGAAAAGGACATCCGGCCCTCTACTGAGGCAGCGTCGATCCCAGAGCCAATATGGATGCCGAAACGCGGCGAAAAAGTTGTTGTCTCGCACTTGAACTTCGAGGTCGAGGACACCGTCATCGACGTCAAAAAGGAACAAGGCCGCTGGAAGCTCTACCTGAAGAACACAAATCCGATGCCAGGCAGCAAAGCTGCCGCGAGCTGGGATGGACGTGACTGGGTGTCCGGCCGGTATGGTTCGCCGATGAATGGATTCAGTGTGGAAAAGTGGACGGGCAGAGCGTTAAAAAACGATATCGACTAAACGAGGGAAGGCCATGAACGACAAGCTACGGCGAGATAGCCGTTGAGAAGTTCAGCATCGGCAACCACACGGTCCAATTCAACTTCGAGAACCCAGGCGGTGGGTTCGTCTCAGTAAACGGCAAGCCGCTGGGTCCTTTCGACGTCGATTTCTCCAAGAAGGGCTTCGTTTTCAAGAAAGACCACTTCGACTCGCTGGGCAGTCTGGCTGACTTTTTGGCCGCCAGTCATCTTCGTGAAAGCGAAGCCGACGAATGAGCGTTGTGCCTTCCTGGTAAGATCAGAATTGGAGGTGAACATGCTACAATGGCAATCCCGAACTTCTCATCATTACCTTGCCGCGTGGTTTGTAGAAGACCCGAGCTGTGAGACTATCGCCATCATCAACTTCCCGATCAGTGTTTTTCAGCAGAAAGACCAGCCTGACCTCTTCGATGTGGTTGTGAGTGGTGGTCGTATGAACGAAGAGGTCGGAAACTATTTGTCCAAAGGGGTTGTCGGTCTCGACAATGCAAAGGCTATCGCTATATCCTACGCCAAGCAGGAGGTTATGCGTCGGACCCAAGAGGCGTTGGCTCTGCTCTCAGCTCTCTAGCTTCATCCCATTCAACGTGCATCCTCACTACATCGGCAAAGGAGCGTACCGGATCGATGCTTTCGACTCCTTCTCCGCCAATCTCTACGAGTACGCTCGTACCGGCCATCTGCTCGAAACCGAACAGACGCCTCAGTTTGGCTCGAAACTTCATGGCATCGGTAAATGGCAGAAAGATGTGTTTCTCTTCTCCGGTCGAGAGGTTGCGCACGTTCAGTCGTTCGTAATCGAGGCTGTGGCTCGGCAACTTGTCGACACTCTCGATCTGGACGTAGATGAGCAAGGTTATCCTTTCTTGGCGATCTTCTTTTCCTCGGCCGCCGCCCGATACATCGCACCGCGCGCTACCGAGAAGAAGGCGTCCTGCGGATGGATCACCGCGCTTACCTCGAACGGCAGCTTCACTTTCTTCAGTGTCTCCTCGAAGAGCTGCTTGAAACCAGTGATGAGGGTCGTGCCTCCGGCGATCACGATGGGAATCGGTTCTTCAATGCGAACCGAGGCGAACTGCACGGCTAGGTTGTCGACAACATTTTTCACCATCCGCTCATAAGCCAGGCAAATCGCGTCCACTTGCTGATTGGCGTGGCCGAGGTCGTTAACCACGTGAATCGGATGAAGCTGACCGTCCTCACCCTTATAGCCGCGTTCTTTGAGCTGAGCGGCGCGCGAGGGAGTGATCTGGAACTGATCGGCGACCTTCTCGTCTACATAGTCTCCAGAGCCAATCAGGCTAAAAACAAGTCCTGGCACACCGAGCGTGACGTGAGCAATGTTGATCATTCCCGCTCCGAAAGAACAGGAAAAACCCGTTAATTTATGCTCACCGCGAAGCTGATCATAGGCGATGCAGGTGGCTTCGTTGACTGGTCGAGGCTCGAAGCCGATGGTTCGGAGAATTTTGTTGAGCTTGTCAGTGTGGTACTCGGTGTTGAAGAAGCCTTGTTGCCTGGCTTGGAGAGGTTCGGCGGGAATGGTGTAGCAAACCGTTTCGCCGATCCGCGCGGGCTCACCTAGCGCGCGCTTCAAGAGCAGCACCATCATCGTGATAGCCTCATCGTCACCTTTGGTGATGACGCCGGAGGTCATCGGCCGTTTGACTGTCGCGCCGGGAACGGCATTGGCGATCTTGACGGCATCCTCGCCAATCACGAAAAGACGGTTGCCGTCGACGACGAAAGAGGTGCCCTGTACGTTGAGAATGTCCTCAATGTCGTCGTTGTGGTTCAAAGGCAGGTACACGTCGCGAACCTGCTGAAAATTGACCTGACCGCCGGTCTGACGGGCGGATACGATAAAGGCGGTGCCTACGTCAAGGCCAACGCCCAGAGTGGGTGTGTCGCTCATGATTTTTCCTCCAGTAATGATGCCAGGTCGTCGGCCGCATCGGCGTCGGCCGCACTGCTCGTAGTAGCTACCTTGATGGTGCTGGTGTCAGCTTCGATTTCTCGACCGAGGCGGTCGTCTCGAAGGGGGATGAAGGTACCGGTTTGCCACTTCGCTGTCTCGGTGGCAGGGACCATCATTTTTTGGACGATCAGGCCGTCGAGTTTATCCTTGATTTGCTGAAAGTCAGCAGGACTGGGGATTGCCCCTAGCAGGCTAAACATCCGTTCCATGCCCCGATCTATCCGCGCCTCTACCTGTGCCAGCAGTTTGTCGTCGTCACGCTTGATGGGTTCTATGGGAGGAGCCTTCGGCGGTTCTCTTCGTGGTGGAACTGTCTGCCGAAAGTCGTCTACTGGAGTGAGCCCCACAGCCAGACCGTCCTGGAGCGGTAGATCGATTAACTGTCCTGGCAGAACGGTGACCACCTTGTCGATCCCGACATTCACGACGACCGCGCGGCCTGGGTTATTATTGATGAACTGCATATTTACTCCCACTGATTATCTTACCAGCTCGGTGAAAATCGACGAATGTTCATAAAGCTCTTGACAAACTAATGTCCTTTCGCTATCTTGTGGTTGTACTCAGGAAGGAGCTGACAAATGAGCAAACAATTTCGCGGACCGCACCCCACCGATAAAAGCGCTCACCGGATCGTCAAGAAAGCCCGTCTACTGGCACTGGAAGGCAACCTTCAAGCCGCTTGCGGTGCCCTGTCTCGCCTGATCGACCGTGCCCTGCGTTATCACGAAACGGCGGCGGTCGCGGCGGCCGACGAGGTCTTGCGCCAGTGGGAAGACACAAAGAACCTGCGCGCCGTGTACTCCAATACCTTTTTGATGGGTCAGGAGGCGTCAGAGCGCGGACGTGGATTCCGCAATCTCGCCAGCGCGAGATAACAAGCAAGGAGAAAGTTGATGAAAGACAAGGTGCACAAACAGTGTCCGTGGTGCAAGACGCAGGATCAATATGTCACCTCAAACGGCGAAGAAAATTACTTTGTACAATGCTCTTGTGGTGCAAGTGGTCCTGTGGGTGAAAACGAGGAAGAGGCGATTCGGGCTTGGGATGATCGTGAAGAGTAATAGAGAAGAAAATGTCGGTGCAAGATAAGATGAATCGCGAGAAGCCGATTCGAGCGCGGACGTGGTTCGATAACGGCTACACTGCCGCACTCTATGGCATCTCGCGTGAGATGGCCCCATCTGCCCGTGATGAGTACAGCGGCGAACGTCGCAGATGCTGGCTGCTCGGGTGGGACAGCGTAGATCAGAAATTTCGTGGGACTGGCGGGGTGGTAGGAGAAAAAGGCGAACTTATGTGCGATGTTGCACCTGACACGCTAAGACATAATAGGGAGCGAGCTGAGAAAGCAACGCAACGCGCAAAGATAAGGACATGAACCCTTATGGTAAAGTGAAGAAGGGAAACGAGAAATCGAAAGACGACTGCTAGAAATGGAACAAAAATGAAAGATAAACGAAATGTGTACGCAGTATTGAATAGCTTTGAGCGTCTGAATGAAGATAGCGTTAGCAAATACAAACCTCGTGTGATTACTGCTAGTTATCCTGGCAGCTTCTGTAAAATCTGCCACGGTGAAATCAAGAAAGGCGAGGAAATAACCAAAGCCGTTAATGGTGGTTATCGACACGCGACTTGTGGTGAATCGCCATTTTTCCATCTTACTGCAAACGCGTTGGGCTACGAACCTGGTTTGCGGTGTGTCATGTGCAACCAGCCGCTTGAAATTAACGATCAAGTTCAGTCCTACGGTAGCGGATGCTTTCAACACGCCAGGTGTCCAAAAGACTACGGTGGTAAAGGTGAGCCTCCCTGGAAGCGGGCGCAGGAAAACAAGGTAAAGAAGGAGACCGAGGAATTCCCTGCGCGCTATCCTGGTCGATGCTGCAAATGCGATGGTCACATTGAAGTGGGGCAACGCATTACTGGATCGTCTGGCCAATTTCATCATATTCAGTGCCCGCCAACTGCCAAAGCTGCTAACAATCTTGGCGGCAATCAACAAAATGATAAGCGAAGCTACCGTCTTGGCAGTGGGTACGTCAGCCAACCGCCGAGCGTTGAACAGACTGTTCGTCTCCCCAAGAACCTTCGTAGCGACGGCGGCATGATCGCCGTAATTACGAAAGTGGATTCACAGTACATACGAGACGACGGGCTGAGCTTTGGTGTTGGCGACGATAGCGGCTACGTTTGGACAGTTCACTATCGTCTAGCTTCCGAAGATGAAGAGCGAAAGTTTCTGGCTAAAGAGGAGGTCAAGAAAAATAGATCTCAAGCCGAGAAAGACATGCAAGGTGCTATCGTAGAGCTAGAGAAACTGGCATGGAGCAGCGGAAAACATCAATATGGATCGAACGATCAACCTCTGCCCTTTCCCGATGGCAAGGTGATTTTCAAAGACGAGCGCGGAATGTTATATGGCAGCGGCAGATGGATCGTCAAAGCCGCTGACGGAACGATCTGGTTTATTCGTAACAATGGTGCCGATGGCGATGATTGGTCACAGAACAATATTAAAACAGGCGGAGCGGGAGCAGTCGGCTGGGAGCTGAAGAACAACGCTGAAGCCGAGAGATTAATTTCTAAGATCGAAACCCTTCATCTTGCCTTGGTGGGACCGAATGCGTAGCCATGACATTAGTGAAGTCCGAAGCATCATCCCGCTGACGGTAGCAGACTACGAGCTGATCCGCCCTGGCGACCACGTCGACCTTCTGACCAAGAACAGGAAGGCGGTAGAGATGTGCGTACGTGTGGTCTCGGTCTACCCGTTGGCCGGTCAGACGCGGGTTATGCGCTCTCGCGGACGCGAGCCGGTCAACCTGGAAGAGCACCTCAAAGCTGGTCGGTTGGCTCTTTGTTCTTTGTATGGGAGTCGGCTGGCACGAGTCGTATCCCAAACACGGGTTTCTTGAGGCCGATTCTCTTCTCCTTGCCCCTTTTAATCATATCGGCCTCAGCACGGTCGAGCACCTGTTTTAGTGTCTCTCCTTCGGCCGGTCCATAGACATCAATCACATTGAAGTTCTCAATTTGGTTCAGCGCGCTGTCCTTCAAGGCTTGCGCTACGCAGGCAGACCCCATCATCACCGTGAGCGGCGTATCCTGAGCCGTTTTGATCGGATTTTCGGTTGTAACTGGATCACCCGAGCAGATGATCATGGCCACTGAATGCCCACCCGTTCGGTATCCACAAACCACGCCAGCCCGTTTACCCCACGGATAAGGCGCGCATTCACGGTAGATTTCTTCCTCAAATCCCGCGAATGGGGCAAGACGGGTAACGATGTAGGCTCGTGGTTTCTTCTTCATGACGTCCTCTCTTCTCTGCCAGTTGTTGTTGACCTGAAACGGGGAACAAACCACAGTCATGGTTTCCTGATATGAAAGTAAAGACCTGCGCCGTAGTCAAGCCGCAATCCTTCATGCTGGCCATCGAGGGCTGCATAGGGATCGACACTGACCGCCCAAGGCAACCCACCTAGTGACTGGTAGCCGAGTTGGCCGTAGAGCGGTACTCGTACCCGCGCATCGCGGTTTGCCTCGGCCCCTGCCCGCGCTCCGACCAGTACATGATCGTACCAATGCGTCTCCTCGGGCTGCCAGGAGAAATTGCCTGTGGCTGGCGTCTCGGAGATTACCTGGCCGGATGGATCGACCTCGTAGAGGCGCATGTAAGACTGTTTGACGCCAGTGTTCGTACGCACGACCATCGCATCGATCTTGAAATGCTGGTTCGTTGTAAGATCGGCGACCGGCGGAGAGGCGAACACATCGGTCGTGCGGATCACCACGCGGTCGTTCGGCGCGGCGAACTGCCAACCTAACCGCTGGTTGTACTGCTGGAGGATCAACCTCACCTGAGTTAGAGCGTCGCTCGAACTCGCCGTCTTAGTAGCAAACGCATCGCTCACGAAAACCCCTCCGGTGCCGGTCAGGTGCTCAATTTTCTTTGACAACTCGGCGTTTGCTTGGGTTAGTGAGTCAATCTTCCACTTGTATTTTTTACGTTCCTTCTCCCACTCACCTCCGTTGGCGGCGAGCACATCCTCAGCCTTCTTTCGCAGTTCCTTCTGATCAGCCAATTCGCTGTTCAACCGGCCAATTTCAGCGTCAGCCTCCATCAACTTGCGGTCGCGCTCGCCGACGAGACCATCGGCCAAGTTTTGCTGATTCTTCAAGTCGTTCATTTTGAGGTAGAAAGCCACGGCCGCCGTGACGGCCAGAGCTACGATGATCACCGCCACAATGGCGGCGATCCAGAGTTTTTTCTTGGGGTCCATGCCGGTCTCCTCATTCAGTCTCCATCTCTTAACTTACCAGCAAGGGCATCTAGCCCCTCGTGAAGATACTAACAGAACATATTGGGCCGTACATAGGCCGACGATTTAATGTCCCGCGCGGGATCACCGCTAACAGCGCCATAAACCAGGCGTGTGGGAACGACAGACCAACAGGAGAAGAAAGTCATGCCGAATCTCAACCTTGCAAGCGGTTCCTACTCCCTCGCTACCTGGACGACCGGAGACAACGCGAACCCGGCGGCCTTTGAAACCATCACCATCGGAACGGACGTGTTCGAGTGGAATGGTGTCGGCGCGAACATCAACGTCGTCATTGCCGGTACGCTCGCTGGCAGCATCGACAATCTGATCGCCGCCATCGAAGCCGTGCCTGTTACGGGTGTCGAAGTGTGGCGCGACGGAAATGTTTTGCATCTCTCGCCCTACGACGACGATGCCGAAGACTACACGATGGGCGGCACGTTGCCGACCGTCGCAGCCAGCCAGATCGCCGATCCCTGGGCCTTCTACACCGGCAAAGCTGGTGGCGGCCAAGTGGCTTATGGCAGCATTGCCATGACAACCGCACTCGTCGCTCGTACCTTCGACGTCCGAGTGCCATTCACTCCGGCTGGCGGGTTGTTCCAGTGGCTCAGCGCCACAGGCGTTGTGCTCTCCACGATCAGTGCGACCGTGACCCCGCTCGCTCTCGGAGGCGGCATGCGCATCGACCCGACGGCAGGTGGCGTTTTGCCCATCGCTGGTGACGTTCTCACCTGGATGATGTTCGAGTAAGCTAAAGTGTGTCCGGATCAACCGGCTCATCACCCCCGAAAGTCTCAGCCCCATCGCTGAGACTTTCGGGGTTTTCGTTTGCCAAGGCTTCAAATTCAGACAGTAGCTCGCTATCTGTTCCCGTGGTCACGTCTTCAAACGCCAGCACCTCTTCGTAGTCTTTAAGCGCTTCTTCCCGATTTGAACGCAGGGACGACAACAGGTAGGTGGCGATGTCGTTGTCAATCCGAGACAGGCGAGACATTGCCTGGATGGCGAGTTGAGTTCGCTCAGCGATGTCAGTATGACCGTTGTGGAGTTTTAGCACTCGCAGGAACGACTGATATTGCCCTGGCGAGGTCAACACTGAAACGCGGTGTAGCGCTCGAACGGCTTGACGGATCAGATTGGGGCGTTCGGTCTCAACCAGTTGACGAGCAGCCTCGACCGTTCCTTCGGTGCGGGCAATGGCCAATCCGAACGGCTGAAGATTGCAGACCACCGCGTCAATGGGCAGGACGCCATATTTATCGACGAGAGGGCTATGCAGGTTCTCATCGAACAGGATGCCAATCGCGAGCCGCCAGTCGAGTGTACGCGGCACGCCCTTCTCGACAGCCACCTGGCCGGTAAAGTCTTCGACACTTTGGAGGTGGTTAGCGGCCTGCGGACCGAGCAGCGCCTTGATGAAGTCGAAGGTCGGGCCGGTGGATAGGATGTGCAGGTCTGGACACATTTCCATCAGTCCGGAGATCAAGTCGCCGAGGCCGCGCGTGTCGAAGGTTGTGATCAGTACCCGACGGACGGGCGCAAGACGGTTTCTCATGTGTTCGATCTCCCTTAAGTTAATTCCTGTTGTAGTAGCAACTTCAGATTGGTCATCCGTTGCTGCGCATCATTCTTACGGATGGCAGTAGTGTCGGTTCCCGGCTGAGTCATGAAGACGAGGTGCTGTGACGCCCGCGTGGCGGCGGTATAGACAAGATTCTTGTTCAGCATGTACAGGTCACTACGAACACAGCAGAAGATTACGACCGGGAACTCGGAACCTTGCGACTTGTGGACAGAGATTGCATAAGCGACCTTCAACTCGTTGTAGGCATCATTGATAGGGTAGCGCGAGCTGCGACCATCGTCCCATCGTACAATGACTTCTTTGGTCGTTTCATCGAAATCTTCAACGAGACCGATCTCACCGTTGAACACGCCGAATGAGGAAGTGTCCTCCACCTCGGTTGAATCGGAGCGCATCTCTCGGTTGTAGTTATTCTTTGTTTGCATGATCCGGTCGCCAACATAAGCATCCTGCCAGCCAGGAATTGATCTTCCTCCAGGGTTGAAGATGCTTCGCAAGGCAGGGTTGAGCGCGCCGGTGCTGATCGCTCGGCTCTCCTTGTTCATGGGACAGAGAACCTGGATATCCTGCGTACCATAGCCGTACTGCTGCTGGAACCACGCAACCAGACCCAGCATTTCCTGGACCAGTATGTTGGCATCGTCGTAGGCAGGTCTACGGAAGAGGTGGAAGTCGCGCTCCTCGGGAGAACGCTCGTCGATGATCAGGTCATTTCCGTGGTGAATTGCGTGCGCGTTGCGCACGATATAGCTCGACTCAGCTTGCCGCATGATTTGGGTGAGATGAACGTTTGGGGCGATGCCGGACTCGATGAGGTCATTAAATACACGGCCTGGGCCGACCGATGGAAGCTGGTGTGGATCGCCGACTAGGATGAGACGCGTGCCTGGCTCGATAGCGTCGAGAAGACGATGAGTTAAAAGTACATCTGCCATAGAAACTTCGTCTAATATCACAACGTTACATGTCAGTGGGTTGTTGTGATCGCGCCCCCATCCGTGAGCGGGGTGATACTCCAATAGGCGATGGATCGTGCGCGCCGGACGGCCGGTTTGCTGGGTCATCCGCTTAGCTGCCTTGCCGGTCGGCGAGGCCATCTCGACGGTGAGTCCTTCGGCTTCTAGAATATTGAGGATCGACCGCAGGGTAAATGTCTTTCCGGTGCCAGGCAGGCCGGTTAGCAGAAAGACCGGCGATAGCGAGCACCTCTTGACGGCTTCGCGTTGCAGGTCTGTCAGTTGATCCATCTCTTCCTTGGGCAGCTTGGCGGTGATCGACTTCACATCAGCATAGGCAATCTCTTGGAGTTTACGGGCGATGGCCTTCTCCATCTCAAAGTAGTAGATCAGCGTAATAAATCCATTCGGGTCTCCGAGGCCACGGTTTAGATCGTAGCAGACCTCAGTCTTCTCAGCCAATAGGGCGGAGAGATGTGGTTCGATGGTTATTGCGTCGAGTCCAAGCAGGCCCCTGGCGTCACTGAGCAGCTCCAGGTGTGGCATTGACGTGTGCCCTTTATGCTCCGCTGCCTCATTCAGAGCATGGAGCAGGGCTGCTCGGATGCGGCGCGGGTCCCAAGGTTGAAAGCCAATTCGCAGCGCCACTTTGTCCGCCGTTTTGAAACCGATACCGTCGATGAGCTTAACGAGGTAATAGGGGTTGGTTTTGATGAGCTGCGCGGCCTGGTGGCGTAGTTGGACAGAGGCTCCTTCGTCGGAGTCATATTCAAGGTTCTCCAGCTTGGCGACTTGGATAAAAAGGCGAGTACGCATCGTCGGGGACAAACCACACTCGCGGAAGAACTTGTCGTACTCGAAACACTCCTTGATCGTCATCCAGGTGCTGTGGATCGTCTCAGCTGTTGCCGACGTGATAGTCTTGATTTCGGTCAGACGCTGCTGATCGTGCTCAACCACCTCGAAGAGCTTCTCGCCAAAGTGGTCATAGAGTTTACGGGCCAGGCTGGGACCGATGCGTGGGAAGTTCTCGTCGAGATACTCGACGATGGCCACTTGTCCCCTTGGAAGGTCAAGCTGAACCTCCTTGAATCGGAACTGGTCACCCCATTGGGGGTGCTTCTCAAAATCGCCTCTTAGGACGACCGAGCTGCCCTCCTGGATGTCTGGCGGTAGAACGCCGACAACCTTGTTGCCAGTTCCTCGGAGAATTCCGGTAACCCATCCGGTCGGGTTTCTCCTGTTGATCTGGATGATACCCCTGATCTCTTCCACACTCACCTCGCTAAAGTTGCATACCTTAGTAACACAATCATCCCAAGTTTGTCAAGAGTTTTGATCAACAGCCCACTTCATTCGTGCTCGGGCGATCTCGGTGTACGCCTCAATCAAGTCGCACGCGGCGAAACGAACGCCCTCACAGATCGCTGCAATAGCCGTAGTTCCGCTACCAGAAAACGGGTCGAGAACGATACCGTCAGGTGGAGTAACCAAGCAAACCAAGTAGCAAAGTAGATCAACCGGTTTAATTGTGGGATGCGGGTTACGCATCGTAATAACATCCCCTCTTTCATCGTGTGGAAACTCTTTCAGACACTCAGGAAACTCAGTAGCAAGCCAAGAGAGCCCCTCTCGACGTTCATTTGGAGAGGTCTTGGCGTGATAGAAGAAGCGAGAAGCACCTCCGGCATCGCCTCCAAATTGTCCTTGACGGGAATCTCCTCCTCGGTATGCACCGTAAATACCCAACTTTTTTCCGTTTTCTCTATGCTTTGAAAAATCAAGATTGCCGCTTTTTAGTATCCCAGTTTGTTCATCAAGAAGGAGACAAGGGCAATCTGGATCGGTGTGTATTGCGCTATGATCTTTTCTTCGTGCACCTGACTTTGCAGCGGAGTTGGTGTTGCCATGATCGGTGTAACGTTGATCTTGCGATGATTCGTTTTGACGTTCTTGCGAACCAAGATCGAAACCAGGGATAACATGATCACAAGTGCATTCAAAAAGTATATTAGCAGGAAAACGACCAAACGCTATCTTTGAACTTGATTTGCCATGAGCGTCAGGTCGGTCTATACGGTTTTCACCTGATCTCCACGCATTAAAATTATTCCCACCTGATGATATAAAATCATCACCAATCCGACATCCGTCTATGTTCATGGCCCCACAGTCATTCTTCAGGATGTTCTCGGCGTAGGTTCCTTCTCTCGGTTTTTGGGCGAGAACGATAAGCTCCATTGCCGGTTTTAATGCTGTGCCCCACCCATCCCATTGCTTAGCCTCCTCGGTAGTTGGTTCGGTTATAACCTGTTTTGCCAGGTCTCGCGTGTCATCTCGCCCTTCTGCCTTTCTCCAGTTTGTATTAATCGCAGGAGAGGTTCGTTGTAAACCATCATAAGTTCCACGAGGATCACGCACGCCAACGACTTTACTTTCATTACCAAGATGTTTGTCTATCTCTCTGGAAACATTGAGATTTTTCGGGAAACCTGACCCGTACATCCAAGCAAGGCAATCATTTATAACAAACCCCGCATCCTCGATGGCACAAGTCATACGATGATAGGTACGAGTACCTCCGAAAGCCAGCAGGTAGGCTCCAGGCTTTAGCACTCGCAGAACTTCCGCCCAAAATTCAGGGTCGTTTGTGATGCGACCAGTGTCCCATGTTTGACCCATGAATCCAGCCTCGTCTTCACCAACACCATGCCTCCCAAATGGCCCTGTACCTTTCTTTCTTGGTGATCCATTACGTGAAGCAGCGGTAAGGCCATAGGGAGGATCGGTTACACAAGAATGAAAGGTTTCATCTGGAAATCTTCGTAGCCAAATACGGGAATCTCCGCAAGCCGGTGCATCGAGCCACCGTTCCCAGTAATTTGAATCGAGTGTAGTTAGTGAGGTTCGTATTTGCGGTGCGTGTTCGGTATCAGTCAACCGCTCGACCAGCAGATCAAACAAGGTAGTGCGAGAAGCAGCGTCAAAACACTCAACAATCTTGGTAAATTCTTCGACGCTTACTAGCTTAAACCGATCATCCGACAAGGGGATGTAACATTCTGCTGTCGCCAAGGTTTGTCTCCTTTGGTTGTCTCATTGATCATCTTACCACGTCGAAGATAAGAGGCGGGAGAACTATTATGAATCGTGACCCTTTCAGCCCGCTCGCCTATCTACTCGAAGACGGCTTGCCGTCAACCGGCTTTGGCCTCACCGAGGCCGACGTCCGGATTGACTTCAACGATCTCAGCCAAACCCTTTCGGCGGCCACCAGACACCTCGACGTGGTTCCCAAGTTGGAAACCGAACCAGGCGAGGACCCTATCATCATCTCGTTTAATAACAACATGAAACTTACGGCCACCTTCAAGAACACCGGCAAAGGTAAGATCAAGTTCGACCTCGAAGGTCCGGAGGGCTCGGCCAACGCCTGCGTGCGTTTCCTGTCGAGCGTCCTTACAACCGCCAAGTTTGAGTTCGAGCCGGACGACATCAAGCTCAAGACTGACGGTGCGACTATCTCACTACCTGGCGAACGAGCGAAGCAGGACGCCGCCTTTAGCCGCTAGCTCACCGCGATAATCTCACCCGTAACGAAGCTCATGTGTCCGAAGAGCGTCCAGCTTAGTTCCCCACTAACCTTGCCTGGGATCGGTGCGTAGACGCAGCCGTCGGCATCCACCTTCAAGTGGAACTCCATCTTCTGAGCGCACCTGACACAGTTACCTGCCGCCTGGGCGTGCCAGGTGTCGTCGTCGAACTTGATGAAGTCAAGGTCTCGACGTGTTATCAACCCCTTGCACTTTGGACAGACCAGCTCGACGGCGCGCAAGGTGGGCGGTTTTTGTTCGCTCATTTGCAGGCCCCCGCCGCACACAACACAGCCAAGACGAAGATGATAATCGCCATAGACGCCATTCCAGCCAGAAACATCGCGATGTAGTAGTACGTCAGTCGACTGGCGAAGCGACGCAGATCATCGTCAATTTTCGTGCCGGTGCATGGGAGCTGAGCACTGATCTGCCTCTTCTGGGTTGGGTAGACCAGATCAATCCAGTCGGCAAGCAGCAACAATTTCTTTCTCATATTCATAACTCACCTCTCGCCTTCGCCTCGATGGCCTCCTCGTCCTCGACATCCACGCGCTCGTCGGAGATGATGACGCCATCCTTGATAATGAAGAAGCGAACGCCGCCCTTGTACACCGTAGCCCGACGCATCCCGTCGAGCGGGTGGACAAAGCGGCTTTTTTTCTCAGGACTCAGAAACACCCCACCCGCTGCCTGCATGTCATCCTTGTCCACTTGGTGCGGATCGGGGAGGCCACGTGCGTCGCACCGCTGCCATCCCGCGCGGGCGAGAATCTTCGTTGCTGCTTGATGGAAGTCTTGATCACCCACCGATTCCACCATCGCTTTCGTCGAACAACCACCGGATTGGACCGTTAAAGTCTGGCAATACCTGGCGAACATCGCCGCCGTAGTAGAGTACGCTTCCGATCCAAGCTATCTGGACACCTGCCACTTTAAGGTTATCGAGCGCTAATTTAATTCCCCTGCCGCTCCCTATCGAGTCAACAACAAGAACTGCCGGTCCACCGTTGAGATTTTGCACCCCATGGACAATTGAGGGGTAGACTGTAAGCACCGAGATCGGAGGCAGAACGTGGTCTATCAACTCACCCACCGGCAACTCAGAGCTGCTGATGATTTGGGAATCAGCCAAAGCGTTCAATCGTAGCGAATATCGGAGCAGTGAGATCGCCGTAGCCAGTGCGATGCCTGGGCCAATACCAGCCACGGCGGTTGGCCACACATCGTCGGCTGCCATCAGGCGCATCATTTCACCAGAGGCCAATCCTAAACCTTCGGCGGTCAACAGCGCATCACGGGGAACATGGCTCTCGCTAATTAATGATCGTAGCTGTTCTCGACCCTCAGCGGTATTCGCCACATTTTTCCGATAGGATTCCTTGAATCGTTGTGTAATGTTTTCGTTCATAGCTATATCTTACCATCTACAAAAACAAACAGGCGACCAATTTCTTGGTCGCCTGTTCTTGGCAGTAAAAATATCCCTTTATTATCGCTTTTCCTCTTCTTTGAACTTATCGATCAGGGCGCGAGCCCTTGATGCAACAGGAGCGTTCTTGTCCTTGTTCCACCGTTCGAGGTTCAACAGAGCGAGCATAACCGCCTTCTGGCCTTTGGACTTGATGAGTTTCTCGAAGTGACCGTTGGGCATGTCTTCAAACTTCTTGCCTTCGGGAATCTCCAGCACTCCGGGGTTCGTCACTTTGATGTCCTTGGGCGCGGCTTCCTCACTAACGGTTTCGATCAGTGCCTTTTCCACCTTCAAGTCGCCGAACAGGGACTCTTCGATCACGTCATCCGCATCGCGGTGCGAGCACAGCGAGTACGCGGCGTGATTCGTCCAGAGACTTTCGTCCAGCGAGATGGCATCCATCTTCAGGCCGTGACCGTGGAGGGCCTCCATGACCGTCTTGAAGGTTGCTTGATCGTCGAACAACTTGCTGATTTTGCGGTACGCGCTCGCCAAACCCTGCTCCGAGCCGGTGGCACGGAAGCTTACGCCCCGCTCTCTGTCGGACACGAAGGCAGCCTGGAAGTTCGAGTCGAACGCAGCGGATAGCTTACCCTCGGTGAAGGTCATGAACCGATTGTCGTTTTGTTCGGTCAAAGGTTTCGTATAATCCTTGCCTTCCAAATCAGCCGAGAGAACAGATTCTCGGTGCGTACCAAGCGCAGCCCTAAGATTTTGGATTGGTGGGGTGGCAATCCCTCGCAAATCAATCACTAAACTCCCGTTACGGACAGAAGCCCCACAGGGGCAGTTGTTGGTAGCCGCTCGTGCAATTCCATTCATCTGAACGGGTGTTACCGTTCCTGGCTTGAAGTGGATTATCATGTCGCGAGCTTTGATTTCATCCAATTTCGCTTCATTGGCGTCTTTCGGATCGTCATCGGCCTTGCGCCCCGGGGCCTCTCTGTCAAAAGAGCGACCGCCTTTTTTGCCTGAATCCTGTCGACCGAAGTCTTTGCGCTTCGCCGTTTCTTCCTCGTCGTCGGCCTGCCTACGCAGGCGACGCGCCTCAGATTCAGCTTCTTCAGCCTGCTTGCGGAGTTGGTCGCACTTAGTATCCTTCTCGTCGGCCTGCTTACGGAGTCGCGCGGGCTTCAGTTCTTCTTCGTTACCCTGCTTACGTCCAGGATCGGCCTCAGCATCATCGGCCTTGCGGCGGAGTCGCTGAGCATCGATCTTCTCTTCTTCGGCCTCGCGGAGCGCGCGACGAGACTCGACCTCTTTGTCGTCGGCCTGGCGGCGGAGACGCACGGTCTCGCCATCGGCTTTTCGATCCTCAGCTTCGTCATCTTTGTCATCGGCCTGACGACGTAGACGTTTCGCTTCAGCCTCGGCCTCATCTTCTTTGCGGCGCATCCGGCGAGCTTCCTGCTCCTCTTCGTCGGCCTTGCGGTGAAGTTTCTTAGCTTCAGCCTCGTCGTCGTCCTTACCCTCGGTCATGCCCTTACGACGTTTCTTCTGGGCTTCCTCTTCTTTGTCATCAGCCTGGCGGCGCAGATTACGAGCTTCGGCTTCAGCATCCTCAGCCTGTCGACGGAGTCGTCGGACGGTGTCCTCGAACTCTTCGGCCTCGCGGCGGAGACGCTGAGACTGTTTGCGGGATTCGACCTTCTCGTCATCTTCAGATTCGCGAAGCCTCTTGCCGAGCGTTGTGTACTTGGCTCCAGCCTCGCGAACCCACTTTAGAACTTTCAATGGGTCGACTGAAACGGGATTGACGATGATGGTCCAACCTTCATTCTTCACTTCGATATCAGGTTCTTTGCTGAGTACAGCCATGATGCGATTAAAGTCTGACTTTGAATCAGTCTTGAACTTCAACACGTCGTCAGAGCCTTCGCGGAGATTGCTGTCGCTGTAGGTAACCGCCTGACGGATCAAGTCGAAGAGATTGGACACTTGGGAGTTGCCTTGGGTGCTTCCAGCGTGACCACCAAACTGGCTTTTGAACTCGCGCTTGTAAGTGTCCTCGCGGATCGCCTTGATCTGCGCTAGCAGTGCTTTCTGCGGTTTCGGAGGAAGTTTCTTGACTTCAGCTTCCATTGCGTTCAGCGTAATCTCGATACACGGCCCTTGAACCAACTTCAAGATGGCGGCCTTAACTGGACCAGTGATGTCGCCGGAGACCTCAGCCAGGTCGTCGAACCACTTATCACTGTCGGCGTTGAAATCCTCAGAGATGAGCCTCTGCGCGCGCCGGTCGAGATCATACCGCTTCGATTCAGCCAACCGGCTCGGCATCCCGAGCCAGGCGATCACGTCGTCGACGGTCTTGAACTCTCTCCCATTGCTATAGGTGCATCGTCCGGTCATCCAGCGAGCCGACAACCCCTTGGTTTCAGGGTCCTCGAAGAGGTACACTTGACTGTAGACTTTGTTCCCGCTCTCGTCGACCCTCGGGCGGCCGACGATCCGAACATAGGCTTCCCGCACTTCACGGTAGTCTTTACGCTCCAACACCTGTACCCAGGGCAGCGTCGCA
>Ga0265297_10005315_pt1 | contig 19768 bp, 25 predicted proteins | sample Munlanlwell13791_FD_192502 | JGI IMG/M metagenome (GOLD analysis project Ga0265297, IMG submission 192502) | Leachate microbial communities from a municipal landfill in Southern Ontario, Canada - Leachate well 137-91 | ecosystem: Engineered > Solid waste > Landfill > Unclassified | place...
AAGAAACCCATTTTCGCGTCGACTCCCTCCCGTTCCGCGAAGTCTTTCAGGCATCGCTTGCAGGTGCGCTTTATGAGTTTCAGACAACCAAGGCAGACGCGCTCGTCTGCAAAATCCGTCATGAGTTGCGTCTCAAAAATATGACCACATTCGTCGCACAATTCTCGGCCTGTGCGTTCAAGGTACTCAGCGCGCTTGAGGCTTTCGCGTGTATCGGTCATGACGGACTCCGATCTGCCACGAGCGTGTGGCGCTTCGAATCCAGGGCCATCCAGATCATCCGCACACCCGCGAGAAACCCGAAGCCCCACAGGACGCAGATCGGATGCCTCAGAACATCAGCCGATTTTATGACGCCGATAAACACTGCCCGCCTCCCCTGATCTCCGCGTGACGTCATCCAAAAATAAGCGACTCACTTTGTTCCGCAACCCATCCAGCGATAGGAAGTAAATCATCGCCTGCTGGACGATCTGATGTTGACGCGCCTCAGGGATGCGCTCGCCATTTTTCCAAGCGTTCACCTGTTGTGGCGTAACATGAAGGGACCCACTCCATTCCTTCGGGACAGAGAGTGTTCGTAAGGATTCGCGAGCAATGGTTTCAATATCGAAAGTTGGCTTGGAATTTGGAAGGCCGGCGTTGGTGTCCCCGATTTGTTGAAGGTGGGCCTTCTCGCCGTCAATTCGTTCCGCTGTAGAAAGATGTGATAATTTAGTCATGGAAATTTTCCTATGACGCTTTCGTTCTTTGTTCTTTGAGAATTTCGCGCCCGAGTCGTGCGGCCTCGACGTTGTACTTATTACGACAGGCATCGTCGCAGAACCGGCGCCAGTAACACTCGGTCAGATCGATAGGTTTGCCGCAATGCAGGCACTTTCCTTCCTTCTTTTTTACGGCACCTGTCGTGGCCGCAATTGGCCGTTCCTTGGGATTTGTCATCGAGATTGACCTCCTGCCCTTCGTCGGTTATTGTTACCGTGTACGGTCAAATACGGTCGTGGCTATGATCCGTAATAAGGTTACGATAGTTACAAAATGGAGTCAAGCATGAAAAGAGTAACAAAGTTACGTATGCCAAAAGGCCCTTTCGATCTAATAGGTTACAGGCCTTCAACGCGACGGAAGAAATATTTTGAGGCCCTCTGCAAGAAAGAGGATGGATGGCGACCGCAGCAACTCCTTGATGTCTCGCTGGATTTTCTCATGATGCGGTCGGAAAAGGAAATTAAGGATATATTTTATGGGGTTATGACGGGACAGTGGGACCGAGAGAGTTTCGAAGCTCCGACGGGGGAAAAATCATCCGAAGCCCCGGCGCATAGAAAGACGGCGGGGTAACATCGTATGGGTACAGTTTGATTTATGGCGATAGGTTTGATCTTGTCAGGGGATGGCCATGAAGAGAAATCTGCCGGCGAAAAAGAATACCGCCTTGCAGGTGATCGAATTGGATGATCCCGGCCGGATCTCACAGAAGTTTTTCATGGTCATCCAGTTCCCCAAGTCACCGTCGCAGTATTTCTCGATCGTCATGAAGTTCGCCAACAAGATCGACTATCTCAAAAGTGGGTATCTGAAAAGTCGGCTGTTCTATCTGGCGGGATTCAGCAAGGACAAAGACGACCTCGTTGTCGCGAGGATGATTCTGTATTATGCGCACTCATGGCGAGGGACCAGAGTCTATGTCCGCGGCCAGGAGATCAAGCGGATATGGGATTTATTCTCGGTCCTCGATTGCTACATGACCGCTCTACAGTGCAACGACCATAGAGCTCATTGTTGCGTTGTGGTGAAAGACCCGAGCGAAACATATGAAGACTACAATGCTGAAAAGAAACTGGATAAATATCTGCTCCCCTGCCGTCACCTCAATCGCTATCGCCTAATTCAGAAAGGACATCCATCCAAACTGGTGGATCAACTGCAAGCTGCCGCGGTCGGACATGGGTGCGCATGGTGTCCGTTTTTTGATGCGAACCAATTTAGGAAAGTAGAGAATTGAAAAGAGGGCGATATGAAAAAATCACTTCTGCTCATCGGACTGATCATCGCCTGTGTAGGATGCGGTGTCCCGGATTCTTCATCTTCGGGAGATTCGTACATATTAGCAACCGAATGGCTTACAGATTATCTTGACTCGGAGATCATCGTTGTCCAGGACGGCGACAACTACACATTTCAGGCGACTCATGAGGGATATCTCGATCTGACTGGCACTAAAGATGCAGAGGGGAATATCGAACTCGACGCCCAACATTCTGAACCCTCCTATCATATCAACTGTTCTTTCGATTACGCGGACAGCGTCGATGAATATCAGGGCAGTTGTACAGTTGTGACATCCGAATCCAGCGGAGAAGGTGCCGATGTGACGTACATCAGAGCGACATGAAGGGACTCAGGGAAGTTGTGGAGGGGATTTAGGGCTCCGTTTGAAGATCCGAAAATCATCATCTTTGAGGATCATCTGGCCTGGGAAACTCGCAACTTCTACGAAATCGAAACCCTCACACCAAGGGGTTATGAATGATTGCACCACCCAGATATCGGGGAGGGACGGATCGTTTGCACATGAATCGCCCAGTTTCAAAAAAGACTCCACGTCTTGATGATTGAAGGTTTGCGCACGCGCCCCCCGCAGCGAATAAAACGGTTGACCGACATAAACGGACACAGATTGCAGGTCAGTCCCGCCTATGGGTAACCCAGGCGCTTCTTTAAGTATCCATTCCGCCACAGCCTTGCCCTGCGAAAACGGATACATGAGATCACAGGTCCACATCGCACCGGCGCGCGGGACTTGCAGGATCAGAAACACCAGGAAAACGATCCTGCCAAAGCGTGCGACAGCGATCTTCTTGAAGACACCGGGTTCGATTGCCAGGGCAAAGAGCATCCAGACCCATATAAGTCCATGATGGCGGACCCCACCGAAATAAACAGTCGAGCAAAAAACAACAAGTGCGAGTGCTCCTGTGAGGAAAATCGCACCTGAACGCTTGCCGGCAAAAGAAAAGACAAAGACTACGGCCGCAATCAAGATAAGCCATCCTCTCCAAAGAACCGAAATTTGGGCGACATTCCAAATCTGTGGCCAATCGATCTGCGGTAAAGGCAAAAAGGCATTTTGAAGGATCAGTTCGGATGCCGTAAGGCTGTCCGTAGGAATATGAGGAGTATAGGAGATGATCGCCAATGATTCGCGGGTATAGATACTGTCGGCAGGGGAGGCAATGAACGGCGCGGCCAGCGCAAGACAGACGGCGAGCACGACCACGAATGCGGGCACGCGCCAGCGCCATTCGGGCCCGTGAAACTCCGACCATAAAAACCACGGAAGAAACGCCACAACAAGCAACAGCGCGTGATTACTCGCGAGCGACGCAAGCCCCAGCATAAGTCCTATGCGCCATGCAGGGCCCCTAGCCCGCAAGTCGCGAGCGGCGAGGAAGAGGAATAGAATGGCGAGGCCATAGCAGCGCGCCACAACCGCGTATTCGTAGAAGAAATAATATCCGAAGACCATGGGGATCGAGAAAAACCACGGTATATCCATGCTGAGAATGAGGATGGCCACGCCGGCTGCGATGGCAAGATGCAGCGCCTGCATGGCCATGATGCCACCGCCTAGCTTTACGATAGGGTAGAGCAGGATATACCACAGAGGACCGTTGTTTTCGTAGCGCACTTCGCTGAGCATAGAGAAAAACGATGGGGAATCGCGGACGATGAGCAATGCCTGAGCCTCATCCTGCCATATTTCGTGATACCATAATCCGATTGCAACGAGCAGGACATAGACCACCAGAACGATCATTTTCCACGGGGGAAATGACGTAAAAATCCTATGGCACCATGTCGATAACATCTCACTCACCGTCCTTCATCTTGAATTTTATGCCGCTCGCAATCCCTTCTTTTTCCCGGCCGCCTTTTTTGTTAGGCGCCTTCGATCTCCAGAAACAACATCAAGCACAACATGGTCGCAGCCGCCCATCGCTGAGATGTATGTCTCAATCTTTCCAACACTCGGAAGCGATCGAGCCTGTTCATATTGAGCGTAGGTGCTGCGCGCTATTTTAAGTCGATCGGCGACCTGGGACAAGCTCAGGCCACTCTTTGCCCGATGATTCTTCAGCATCATCGCAACGAGATAACGATCGTTCTGGCTGTCCTTCGCTCGAAGGACAAAGCGATTTCCAGCCATTGGCAAGACCTCAACCTCAATAGAGCGTTCCATCGACAATTCGACCGCCTCCCTAATCATGCGGAAAGCGTCGGCCCGGTTTTTCCCCTGTGACCATACTTCGAGCGCTGGAACACCGACAGCATACCACTTCCCCTCACGAGACAAGACCCCCTCGAATTTCACACCCATATCATCACCTCCCTATCTATTGGCTGCTTTCTTTAATATCCCCTTTACAGTTAACTCGTTAATCTCTTTGTGCCTCGGGACGGCGATTATCCGGTTTCCATCCGTCCATTGGTCGTGATCCCCACCATGCCTCAAAAACCGCCAACCCATCGCCGTCAACTTCTTTTCTAATTCTTTCCGTTTCATGATTATATTGTACGTCAATTTACGCACAAGGGCAATAAAAAAGGAAAGGTCATGTCGCTTTTTAGTCTACACGGAGAATGGCTTATAATGCGACGGGCGGGTGTTTATGGCGATTTTACGGGGTCAGGGCCCCCATATTTAAGAACTCTGGGACAGATGATATAATTATAAAGGGGTCAAAAGGAGGCCCCAGACATGGAAAAGACACCACCGAAGATGAAGATCCACAACAATGAAGACGGGATGCATGACAGCGTAGGGGAGCCTTATCAGGTAGCCGACGACATGTGGTGCTGTGAATGCCTCGATTGCCATCAGCAATTCGAATGGGATGAGAAGACACAACAATGGCGGGCGCTGTCACACGGCTTCTTCCCCGGTTAGGGTGCGTAGGCGCTATTAATCCACGCACGCCCGCATCTGAATCCGCACCCGCTCGAGACAAGCGACGAGTCCCGCGGTATTGGCATCGTAGGCCCTTAGTGCGGCACCGTCGCAGGCCTGCTCAAAGAAGCCTTCTCCCAGCCCAGGGAGAGCCTTGATCGCCTCCCTGGTAGCCTCTGGCAGGGTCTCAAAACCAGCTTGGCAGTCCACCGGGCGCAGCCCCTTGTCGAGGATTTCCGCGACGCAGGCAGGCAGGACGCACTTGAACCCGTCAGCCGTTTCCGGGGAGCCGGCCGGATCGGAGATTGCGCAGCTCGTCAGCAGATAGAGTGCCAGCAAGGGCGCGATCAGCCACCTCGCGCCCCTGCTCCGCTTTCTTTTCGGCCTCGGTGATGGACAGGCGCACATCGGTCTGATGCTTGATGATCGACGCATTGAGCGCCTCCTCTTTTTGAGCTCCTGGACTTTTCCGGGTCTTGAGATACCAAGTCAACGCCCCGGCAATGGCAGTCAGAAGACCTAGGATGGCGAGAAAGGTGGTCACAATGCCGCCTTCTTCGTGAAGCCAAGGGTGTGAACAATTTTGAGAATCCAATCCACCACCTTGTCGTCAGACTTGGTGGGCGTGAGTTTGGCGATAGCAGACGCTGCCCCCAACACCGCCAAAAACGCCACAGCGATCAAACTCCAGTTTGCCACTACCCAACCGAATATGCCTTCCATGTGTCCTCCTTGCCCTCTCGGGCCTTATGTGGGCCATCGATAGCCCAAGATTTTTGATTCAGGAAACCATGTGATCGAGACCGCGTTACTCTGATTTCCTCCGAGCAATGCAACCTGTCCGGCCTTGCGGCCGACGAAAAAGCCAACGTGTCCTTGGCCCACTTTGCCGCGGCTCAAAACTACAACGCAGCCATAGGCAGGAATCCGGAAATCTATGCCCCATGACAGCCACGACCGCGCGCGGGCCGAGTCTGTACCTTTGAAACCCGCGCGCCTTATCGCCCAATTCACAAACGAGCTGCACCAAGGCACCTCATCGTCGGCCGCTTTGAGCGTCGTTGTCCTGTGATATTCTATGATGCGCTCGTTGTCCTTGTCGCCGGCGATCTCAACCTGCCCCAGTTCTTTTTTTGCGATCGCGAGCCAAGATGGCTGAAAAAGTTCTATGTTCTCGATCATGGCGTCACCCTCCTATGTCGGTTCGGACACTGCTCGCACATCTCCTTTTCGTGCTCCATCTCGCACCGGAGGAGCCGCATCTCCTGCTTGACCTCGGCATCGTAATGATTCAGCAACTCCCCGAACACGATCTCGGCCTCGATATTCCCATGCAAAAACACCCTGACCTTTTCGATCAGGACATTGGCCTTTCGCTCGAAATCATTGCGTGGCGCATCTCGGTCTGTTTCGCTCATGTCAGGCTCATGCATCCGCACATCGTTGCCTGCACTGTTCTTGTGTCACCATCTTGGATTCGATACGCGTGCAAATCTCTTTTACCTCATCGATTCGAGTATACATTTTAGCATGAGACTCGCGGACGTTATCTGCCCGGGCAAACTCTCCGTGCTCGCGGATATTTCCCTCTGATATATTCCTTAGGCTTTCAATGATCTTCGCAAGGGCCACGGTCAACTCCGAATCCCCAGCTTTGCGTGCTTCGACCTCTTTTGCATGGTCACGCTCGACGCGCTCAACCTTATCTTTGAGGAGCCATGCGATGATGCCAATCAAGATGGAGAAGGCGATTCCCGCCGCCGCCAATTCAAATGGAGTCAGTGTCATCATCTAGCCTCCTAGACCAATTGCTCAATCAGCGCGTAGATCGTTATCGTCGAAGTAACCGTTCCGGGGTTGGCTGTGGCGTCGGCCGCCTTCCCGATAAAGTTAAGATACAGATTAGTAGCCGCCGCAAAGTATTTCCCGAACATATCCATTGGGTAGTACGCGACAACATGGTCGGCGGCTTCGTCGCCATGAATTGCTGCCGCCGTCTTTGCGCCGCTCGTAAGCATGACGTCATTATCGGTTGCATCGGTCAGATCCTCGTCGGCGTTCTGCGCCGTTCCAACTGCGATTTCGATTGTCTTTGCGCCACCGGCTGTGCCTCCGGGGGTGCCCATTTTGATCAAAAATCCGTGCAGAACCGAGTCGGCCGGAATCGCAAAGACATATCCCGTCCCAACATAGGTATCGTCTGCAACCACGGCCACGGATGCGCTGATATCGGCATATTTCTTGTAGCCCTTGAGGTCAGCGGTTGCCTGCGCGGCATCAACCTCGCCCTGCAAGGCAAATATAACCGTATCGAGAGTATCCAGGTTCCAACTCATGGCAGTATGCCAATCAATGTCGCCCTTCGCATGTTTCCTCAAAAGCAGATGTTCAGTTTCAGTATAAGCCATGATTCCTCCTAGTATTGTTGCAATGCCTCGAATGCTTCTTTCTCTGTTGAGAACCGGCCCAACATTCTATTTTTTCTTGAGATAGAATCCTGAACATATGCCAACCATTTTTCACGATTACGATCAAAACAAATTCCGACATACTTACTGGTCTTTCGTCTTCTTAATCCGGCTAGATATGAGTGGATCATGTTTTGCTTTCCAGTCACCCATTCCAGATTGTTCACCCTATCGTCTGCCTTTACTCCGTTGATGTGATTGACCTGCGGCAACTTGTTCGGGTTGTCGATAAAGTGCATGGCGACAAGTCGAGCAACAGAATAAGTTGAAATCATTTGATGCAATGAAAGCCGCGCCTTCAAATATCCTTTTCTGCTTATGGCGAGCTTTATAAATCTACCATTTCTGATGCTATACACTTTCCCATCGGGTGTGATTTTATACAATCCTTCCCATCCCTTAATATCTTTCCATCCGTTCATTGTATTCCTCATTTTAGTAACCATACCACACGATACCGTAATTTCCTGCACCATATCCGACCGCGGTCATCGGTTCCGGATACGCCAGGATAGCCGCCGAGTGCAGGACCTCATTCCTCTGGCCCTTGTAGACCGTGACCAGTCTGAAAATGTGCTGAACGAAGAACTCTTCGACCGTGTAGATGAACTCGCCATCCGACTCCCCGATTTTCTTGTATTCATTCGGCATGTTCACGCCGTAGGTTCCACGCGAGAGCCATATCTCCACGTAATCGCACATGGCCACCGGTTTCGTGAACGTTATCACCAGATCAGCTGTGATATTTTCCCCGACGTTATAAATCTCGTCTGAAATGACGATATTCGAGGCGTTCGGCAAGGCCGTGGGGAAAACAGGCGATACGGGATTGAACACATCTAGAATCTGATCGCCGGTATAAGTCGTCTTCGGCAGAGTGTTATACATATCGGGATAATGAGGCTGGCAGGTCAGCGTCACGTCCATGTCCTCATCCTCGTCGATGGCGATCACGCGCATGGGCTTTTCAACCCACCCAGCATCAAGGGAGGTAAGTTTGAAAACGTCACCGGGTTTTAGGTCGCTATTATTGATCGAAGTTTTCAGCATGACCAGTTCGTCGTTGCTGAGTTTCCACATAGTGAAAATGGCGAGCTGCTGCGCAGTCTGCCTGTCCGTCACCCCCGTCAGATCAATGGTCATCTCCTTGACGTATCCACGAATATCTTGGCGGGCTTGGTCGTCCACGATCACGTCCTGGACTGTGTAATCCTCAGACGCGTCGTTGAACTTGCCGACAATTCGAGTCGGAGAGTTCATCAAAGACTGCCTGGAATATTGCAGGTCGACGATAGAGTCGTCGGTTATCGTCTTGACCGAGGCGCTGTCGTCGTCCGGGACAATATGTATCTGGCCATCGTAGTCCAAGATCATCAATCGCCCGGCCATCAGCATCTCGTTCAGCAGATCGCGTAAGGACATCTTACCGCCGACGCAACGATTGAATGTATAAGACCACGTATCACAGAATGCCACGGCCGCATTATAACAGGTTGTGCAGATATAGTCGGTTGGAATGCCGTGCCCCCAATATGCATTTGTGAGCAACTGATAAATGCACTCCGCCGGATTCGAATATGTCCCGGTAACATCAGCTTGGATCACAGCCGATGCCGGCATGGCATCGTCTCTGCGGATGGCTATTGCCAAATAGGCCGTCTGAGGGAACGAAAGCGAATCGGAGGCCCCAGAATCGTAAAGGACAACCGAGTCAAATCTGATCCAGGAAGAAAAACTCCAAGTGTCTTCCCCTGTGTCATCTTTCTGCTCTACGTGGCTGTGCCAATGCAAATATCTGACCGTCAATTTAAACTGCCATTCCCCAGGAGTTAGTGCGCCAGTTGGATATTCGTATTGCCACAGATGCGGAACTTCGTCCCCGTTGTAATTCCACGTTGCTTCTGCACCATTGAATGATCCAAAACAAAACCATTCACTTTCCTCTGTTTTTTTGCACCACAGATCGTAACTGAAATGAATGACCTCGTATCCTTTATAGAGCGTAACCTTTATCGTCGCAGAGCAATCATCCCCGTAAAGAGTCATAGGATACGAGATATGTTCTTCGATCTCTTCGCCGTCCTGTATGATATTCTCGGACATGAACCCGAGCCCATGTTCGCCTTCGGACGAGAGGAAGAATTGATGCACACCTCCGGCAGTCTTTTTAGTGAGAGAGCTTTTTAGGCCGAACATCCCCTCCTCTTTAAATGTTGCATAGGGCAGGTCTTCCCAAAGGACGTCATCGATATAGACGTTGCCGATGCTGGCAACGAGCGCCGATTCGCCGATGCCGATGCAGGTGAACAAGAAATCGTTGCTGGCTCCGCCGATGTTCTCATACAGGATATTGCCCGTCATCCGAACGGTGCCGAATATCAGCGGAATTGGGACCTGAGAGGTGCGGGTGTTGTACTGAGCCGTAAATTGCAAGCCGGGGTCCACAGCTTCCGGCGACGGCATTTTATAGGGCTCCGGCTGCAAGGCCATCAACAAATAGTTGATACCCATCTGTATCGCACCGATGGCGAAACTTATCAGAATGCCGACTAGAAATGGCAGACCCATTAAAATTTCCCTCGATATTCTTTTTTGATTCTATACTGCCCGCGCAGCATTCTAAACCATCGGTCATGAAGCCGGGGGCAGGTTACCCCTTCTCCTTTTGTCGCGTGGATAAATTGCGACCCGTCAACGACAATGCCTGCGTGAGTCGCGATTTCAATGCCGTCGGCGGCGAACAGCAACAGATCGCCGGGATAGATTTCTCCCAACTCAATTTGATCGCCAACGATCTCGGCACCACGCGCGTAATAGTCCTTGTCCGGCTCCGTCTTCCACCAATCATAGGGCAACAAGAAAACATCGCTGAGTTTCTGGCTGATCTCGAACCAAGGCATTCCAAACCCCAAGGAGTCGTAGACGTGCCTCACCAGGCTTATGCAGTCGAACGATTCAGGAGGTCGGCTCGGCTGAGCGAACGGCCGACCGACTATGCTGTTGGCTATCCTGCTGACTGCCATCCACAATTTTGCGTCACGCATAGATTTTCAGTTTCCCTCCAGGGATATATTTCTGCATGGTGTGCCTACGCTGCGCCACGGCAGCGTCGATGAAGCCGCCGAAGTTGTTTTCGTTCCCGTAGTATGTGCAGGTCTCGAAGGTCTTGTCGCAATAGGACTCGGGCCCGCCATAGCCACAACCGTACCCTTTGAAAGCAAAGCTGCAACAGGTCGAGTAACAGCGTTTCGGAAACTGTGCGTCCCAATTCAGCAGAGTCTCTTTCGCAACGACCCGCAAATAATCCTTGGTCAAGCCGTATTCGTCTATGACACCCTCGAAGATCGTGACCACATTATCGGGATCGCCGATGTCCAGGTCTGCAAACGACCTCTTAATGACGACTCGACTCATGCGTAGATCGAAGACGGAGAGCAGACCCGTGAAATGGTGCTCGACGTTCGAGAAATAGATCGTGCAGGTATTGACGGAGTCGCCTGAGGTTCTCTTGATATTTTCGCGCTTGACCGGAAAGGTCCAATATGTCTGAGCGTACGAGTCGTTGCTGTAAATGCTGAAAATATTCGGACCCGCAAGGGTATCATCTCCGAACGCCTCGTCCGGCGGGGCGTTGTCGTACTCCACCCAGCCATCCTCATCCTCTATGTCGTCGTTGACATAGGTCGCGATGTAACCGCCCCCTGGCGGTTTGCTTTTCTGGACCACAAGATAGAAACGACCGTCTATCGGATTTTTGTAAACGATCGGCTTCGCGTAGTTGAACAGGTCGGTGACGGGATCGAACACCTGATAATCACCGCCAAGAACGCAGACGGGGAAGGCGTATTCCCACGTGCCGGAGGTGCAGTCGTAGCGATTATAACCCACACCCGTATACGAATAATGTGGGGGCGTCGTAGCGTCGTACAAAGGACATCCGGTCATAAAAACATGGATTTTGTCCGACCCGACTTCCCTGAAGGCAAAGGGTTGCCTGAGTGCATACCTGCACCAATTTTTGTCAGGATCAGCAGGGTCAGGCCACCATAGGGCCTCGATGTCGGCGGCATCAAAATTAGTGATCCCAGTATGCAGACCGTTTTTACCCGTCCAGCCGATCGCCAACTGAGACGCGCTCTGCCAACTCGCGCAGTACATGATCGCGTATTTGTATTCAGGGGTGCCGCTATATTGCGGAGCCCATACGACACCACCACCTTCGACTTCCTCTTCGCCTTCATAGGTCACGTATTGCATGACAGCGGGTTCGCATACCGTGTGCGTATGGACGTAGCCAGGCGCACATGGCACGCATGGCGGCGGAGTCTGGTCCACAAAACCCTGCAAGATATACGCGGGTTCGCTCATGGCGCCGGGAACGCCGGACGAGAGAATTATCGAGCGCCCATAATACACTCCGGCCGAGTTGTAATCTCCCTGCCATACCCAATGCTCCTGTGGATTGTCAGCTCCTTCAAAGGCAAGGCAAGGATTGGACCATCCGCTCCCATCGAGAAAACTATGCTCTATAGAGGCATATGGTATCTCGGGCGTGGCGGCCACTTGAATCGAACAAGGCACGTTGCTGCTCGTCGTAAAAATGCCGCCCGTGTGGGACCTCGTGACAACATCTCCCACTTCTGTATACGCGCTATGCAGGGCCGTCATTCTAAACGGAAAGTTGGGACCCATGTTGAGCAGCGGTTGATCCACGTAGGCCGAGAAATCAAAATCGAAATAATTGCTTGGGTTGTTACCCCACGCGTCCAGGAATCGCTTGTTCGGAGCGTCGGGCGTTGTCGCGGTTTGGTCCTCAGGCGTGTTCGTCAAATGAATGATAACCCCGTTGAGTAAATGAATTTCATAGAGCTCAATAGGTGCATTTTGCTCTGCTGCTCGCCTAGTATTGTATGCTGCGCCCGGCATTATAGCACCTCGACTAGGTTTGCGCTGATAGCGAAAATATCATGAGAAATTTCGTTGAACGTCACCTCGCCATCGAACCTGACTTTCACGCAAGGATCAAAATCGATCGTAAGCCCAGCATAGTCGCCGATAAATGTGAGCACCCCGGTTACCTTGTTGATAGAATAATTAACGTCCGCAACCAAAAGAACGCCGCTGCCGTCAACGACTCTCTCATTGCCCATAGGATAATGACTACAAGTATAAGTCTGACCATTGGTCTTGGTTCCTATCGCCTCCGCGAGGTGACGGTCGTTGTTGTTCGGAAAATAAAAGGAATCGTATTCTCCGTACCTGGCATTGTAAAAAGCCTTGATCACTTCCATCTGGGTACGGGTCTTGTATCCGAAATTGACAGAGAACGACCTGATCTGACTGCTATGCAAAAGCCTGCGTTGCTCCTTGCCGGTAGCGGATCGCGTGATCAGAACATCATAATGCGGGGTCTCCGCGAAGGGGCGCCACATTCCGACATCCAAGACAACATCGCTCATTTTCCACCTCGCGATATCACCTTATGAATCGGTCCACGATTGCCGTAGTCGTTCACTATCGGGTTGACGATAATATGAGGTGCTTTTTCGACAGCTCTTGTCATCACAGATACGGAATCAAGCTGGTTGTAGATATGAACGTGGACAGGCTCTTCTTTCTTGCCCTGCATGGACACCGGGATCGATCGCCCATCAGGCAGAGGCACTATCGCTTCCGGACTGCCTCCTTCGCCGACCATCCCAAGCGTCGGCCCGGTAGCAACTCCACCGTACGCGAACTTTTTGATCTCACTGAAATGCCCCGGCAGGATGCCACCTTGAGCAGCACCGAACAGCCCGCCGAGGAACCCGCCGCCGCCCAAAAGGCTTCCGAATATCTTTGAGATCATCGCCCTGGCGAGCATCTGGGCGAGGGTCTGCAAGAACGCGTCCAGGATAGACTTCATCGCCTGTTTCCACAGATCGCCGAGGCTTTTAAATTTGCCCTTCATTATATTGAAGAACGTGCCGGCGAAAGCATCTTGAAGCTGGGTGGCCACGCTATCTCCGAGCGATGCCATTTCTTGAAGGTAGGTATTTGACCGCATGACAGAGTCCTGCATCCCCGCGGCCATGGCGCTCCAAGACGCCCTGACCTTCTGCGCGGTCGATGCCGCCATCGCATCAACCTGGGCGTACATCGCCTGCAATTTTTTGAACGCCTCCTGCTGCTCGTCCCACGTGGATTTTGGCGATGTGTACTGTGTTTGCAGGGAGGCGAACTCGCCCCAAAATGCGCCCGGCTCGGTGGGGACCTTCCATTCCTCCTTCTTTTTTTTCTTCTCTTTCGTCCCGCCTTCCTCGTCGAGAGTATCGGACAAAGATCGGGGGATGAACGCCGCCGACCTACCCATCTTTTTCAGCGCCGCATCCGCTTCCACGACCTTTGCCTTGATGTCCGAAAGTGTAGTCGAACCGTTCTTCAACAGATCGAAGCCTTCCTTGGCTTCTTGCAGAGATTGATTCAGACCCGCATCCATCTCGACCGAGGCATCCTCCATCGATTGTCGCAGGGGCTCGAGCGTGTCTGCTGCGCCTGAAAATACGATGGATGCCTCGGCGAGGCTCTGAGCCATTGACAAAATGCCTTCTGCAACAACGGCGAACGCAGATCCCAAGGAATAGAGCATCACTTTCATAGAACCCCACCACATCATCTGTATGCCGTATGCCTTGACCAAGATCTGTAAGCTGTCGATCAGCTTATAAATTCCATTGGTGATAAGCGCGTCGATCGCCGTTTGCCCTCCATCTATGGAATCCTTCCAGTCCCAGATTGCGTCGGTCAGAGTGAAGATCAGTGCCCGGAGGGTAGTGTTCTGGGTGATCGCGGTTCCGACGGACTCCTTCAATTCACCCCACGCTAGCGTGAGCAACCTTATACTGCCTTCGTAAGTCTTCATCTGGACATCGGCCTGGCCCAAGAACCTTGCCAGTTTCTCCATGACATATGAAAAGCCTTCTGCCTTGGCCTTGTCCTCATCCATTTTAATCCCAAGTCGGCCGAACATCGTGACGTTGCCAGCCAAAGCCTTTGCCATCATCATCGAAGTGACCGAGACGTCTTTATTCAGTACCACGGCGAGATCGATGGCCGCCGAGGTTGCCTGCTTGATCGACTCCGTGTTTTTTGTGAACATGGCGAACATACCCATCATGTCCATGGTGACTTCGTCGGCCACGCCCTTCGTCTGCATAAGTTGTGTCGCAAAGGACTGAAAATCGGCCACGTTCTTCTCGACCTCGAGCCCTTGGGCCGCGAGGGATTGCGAGAGCTTCGTGGTTGCTCGCTCCTGTTCCTGCGAGGCTTTTATGGATTCGTTCAAGAATGAAACAACGGCCTTGAGCCCACGGTAAGCGCCGTAGAGACTGACGAGCCCGCCGACTACACCCATAATCTGAGCCTTGATCGAGCCCCAACCCGTCGACATCATTGTCTTCACCCCGCCCCACCCGGACAGCATTTGCGAGGCAGCACTCTTGGAGGACGCGGCGACGCCTTGCATTGAGGTCTTGACCTGACCCTCGAACTTCTTGATCGCGGGCGTGCCTTTATCGTCTATGGTAAGGAGATATTCTATCCCGCCGATCATAACCATGTTATTTCCCCTTATTCTCTCTCGCGGCCGCAAACATCGTCCTCTCCAACAAAACTATCTTTTCGAACGTGCGGCGCCTGTTCTCTACACGGTAAATCCTGAACAGAAAATCGATGGCATTATAATCTATGCCAATCGGCGAGCCATCCATTGCATATCTGATTTGGCTCGTGAGCAAGTCAAAGAGCCGGCATACTTCTGCATTTGCAGCCAAGATATTTCCGGGGCAGTCTTCGCACGGCGGTTCCTCGTCAACCTGCTCTCTTGCATTCAAACATTCGGCGCAGGTGAAGGATGTTCCGCTTCCTCGCCACCGTGCGAAGTTGACGAGTTTTTTGCTTCCGCCTCCTCAGCCTCTGCCAAGACGCTGCCCGCATCCAAAGCGACATCGCGAACGAACTTTTGAAAAGCTGCTGATCGCACCACAAGCAGATGCTTCGAATCGGGTGTGCAAGGAATTTCCTTAAGTTGGTCAACCTCTGCTGAAATCTTGAGCGACGGGATAAGTTTGGAAACGAGCGAAACGGTGAGCCCGCGCCAGTCAACAATTGCGACCTTGGAAAAAACCTTGTTGAATTTGTCGTCATCCAAGACCTCGATTTTTTTATGCGAACTCTTGTCGAATTGAAGGCTCTTTACCTTCGGAGCTATCTCGTCCTGCAAGGCTTGACACATGGGCCGCACTTTGACGAAAAACCCTGTGTCTTGGTATTGCGCCTCCACCCATCCCTGGTCGTATTTCTCCAACAGCTCCGTCAATTCCATATCTACCCCCATTCTCAGTTAAAATGACCTGAGAGGCCCCATGCCCCTACAGGAACGCTATCACCAGCTCGTCGTTGCCCAGGCTCGAGGCCAGTGCCGCGCACTCGAGGCTCGCCTTTATCTCCGTGTCCGCGGAGAGCTTCGGCTGCGACCATTCGCAGAGGGGCATCCTTGCCGCGCAGATCGCCCCGTCGGTATCTCCGCAGGGCAGTTCGACGATCGCCTGCGTCTGATCGACCGCATACGAAAAATATTTCAGGTCGTTTGTGCGCAGGAAGAGGTCGACCGTTGCCTTGACGTCGCGGGGTTCCACCGCATCGTAGTCCTCGGCATAGTCGGTGCCCGTTTTTTCCTCCTCGTAGTATTTGATACCGTTAGACAGCTCGATGCTGGCCCCGAGGATGGTCACATCGCTGCCGTTAGTCCTGAAATACCCCATCCTGCCGTGCACAGGGTCGCCGACATCGACGCCGCCAGCCGGATACCAAGGCGTGATTGCAACACCTGCCAAATGAGCTGCTGGCGTTGAGGATTTATATCCCCTGGACACTGTCAGCGAAGTTGCCGATGCGATTGCAGACACAAGCATGATCTCGCTTTCCACTTGGAGAACAGAACCTTCGCTGTATTTCATTGAGTCAAGGACAGGGAGAGTCACTGCGGAGTCATCTATCCCGCCAACGCCTACCTCATCGGTCCCGGTGTGAATCATCTTCATGAACTTACCGCTGAACGTGAATTTACCGACCTCCTTGCCTTCCACGGGCATCTTGAACGAATCGCAAGAGGCGCCGATTATAACGAACATCGTGTGCCCGACGTAATGCCAGATCGACATTGACGGCAGGTCGTCGGCCAAGACGTAGTTGATCGCCGGTCCTATGGTGTCCGTGGCGATGCAAGCGGCCGTGAGCGCGGGCGCGAACGTGATCCGGTCGAAACCGGTGGTCTGGACCACCGTGACCCATACTGTCTGGTCGTTGATCCTGATCCCGTCGCCAACCACATAGTCGTCGCCATCGGCTACAAGCGCCGTGGTCGTGGTGTTGTCGTCCTGGGTGATATCAGTGTACTCGTCCACTGCTTCTGCCAAGGCTTCGGTCCACTGGACGTAGTTGTCGCCGGTGAGATTGACTACCGTGAGCGTCCTGTAGGACGTTGCATCCGGGGTGGTCTGCACTATCTTGGCCCTCATGCCAACTTTGAGGGTTGAGGCATCGGTTATGTATGCCTTCGTGGTCGAGTTCCCCGCGTTTGTGACGACATCCAATTTCGCCGCATTGGCTCCTATCGCCTCCCCGACGATCGTATGTTTGTCGCCGAGAGCACACTCGAGCAGGGTGTCTGTCTCAGGGGGCGTGCCGGCCACACCGGACGGCTTGATGTACGTCTCGAGGCTCCATTCTCCAGCCAAGAAGCGACCGCGGATACGATCCTGCTTCGACCGTGTGTCCCTGAACTGCTCGTCCTCGAAGTATTCCGGGTTTTGATTGAACGCCGGGGCGTTGATCACGCGCACGAGGTCGGCGGCGACGGGTTCTTCCATCGTACCCTTGACCGATTCCTCTACCACGAACACCTGTTGTTCCCTCGCCAGCGCCAACCGATTTGTGACTGTCATACGCCCTCCCTATTTTTTGTTGACTGATTTTATATCCTGCACTGTGGCCGGAATTATCCTTCCCTGTTTGTCGACCTTGGGCCAACGCTTCAACGACCCGTCTTCGTATCCCCATATATACTCCGGATCGAGATTCCGGGTATGGGCATCGTGTCGTATCCTGGCCCGGACGATGTTTTCCAACGCCTCGACCTCAACCTTTTTCATCGAGATCAAGGTCAACCGCTGATTGTACCATTCGCAGTCCTCCTTCGGGAGCTGCACTGACTCGGCCTTGTTCACTTCCTTGGACTCTTCCTTAAACTCTTCCTTTTTCATATTTTCCCCCATTGTTATCTCCGCCACATGACGGAGATTGATCTCCCCTTATAGTTATAGAGTTGGTATCGACTTTATCTCGTACCAGAGTTTAAATTTCAGAACGCTATCGCCTACGCCCATTTTAAAATGACCAACGTTATCAAAATTGACCTCAATGATTCCGGTCGATGACAGCATGGCCGTACAGGTATACGCGTATTTGATATTGGATGTACTCCAATCAGCCAGGCTGAATGCGGTAGTAGATAGAGCGCTGAACGGTAGATATAATATCGGAGCTGAATAGTTAAAATCTCCAGCCCAAAATCCTCCTTCTGAGGCCCAATATTGATAAGCAGTCGCCCCAGTAGTTTCGTATGCCACGTCAAGTTCCATGGGAACCGTGGCTTCCCATGAATCTCCATCCCAGGTGTAAATATAATTCGGAGTCCAAGTCGGAGGATATGTGCTCGCATGAGCTATGTATGCGTCTCCGCTGACCGGATCGACAGGAAGATCGGTGGATTCCCATACGTCTATGACCGTATAGTCCGCATCATCAGGTAGAGTCTTTGAGGCAAATAATTCTGTCCCATATTGATATTCAGCTACCAAGACCTTCGGCACGAGATATTCATTCGCTTCCAACGGAATCGTTCCGACAATCGTGGGGTTGACGGCCGCTTGAAGTTGGGCAGCCGACAATGTCCCAGTCCACACAAGTTCCGCCGAACCTCCGCCAGCCGCCCAAGTCAAAGCACCACTTCCATCCGTCTGCAAAAACTGGCCTGTATCGCCATCATCAGCCGGCAGAATATAATCGGTATCCTGAGTCATATTCGCATGAGGTGAGAACGTGACATCCTGATCACTCGCGCCTTCTTCAGAATAAATGCGAATAAGGCCATCCGCGCCGTTTGCTCCGGACTGCACTTCTCCTGTGGTGATCTTTGCGGTCGTCGTTGCCCCTCTACCGACCACCGTATTGAGGGTGTCGGTTTCCGCCACTGCTCCACCAGTGGTCAGAACGACTTCACCATCCACCGTCTTCGCCGCAAGCTCAGTCTTGCCCGAAACGGTCTTGCCATAGATGGCCGCCCGATTTGATGTGATCGTCGGGATCACGGCGGGCACGGTGAATATCTTCGGCCCAGTGGATGGAAGGATGACGCCATTCGTTTGCGTGTATCCAACCGTCGCAACGACTATTAGGCCGACCACGATTCCGGCCAAGATGCCGTACTTTTTGAACGCAGTCTTTATCTTGATCATGATACCTCCCTAGACCCTGTAGAATTCGACATCGCCATACACCGACCCCGGAGAACCACCCAGCGCCCCATCCGCCTTCACATAGACCTCGAAATATTTCCTTCCATTGGACGCGATCGGGATATCCCAGAAGCCCTCGTCAGCTTTTGCGATCAGCATGGCCCTTTCGACGAGTTGGTAGGAACCTCCAAGGTCTGAGAGCACAGGATCTTTGTAGGCATCAGTCGCGATCGGGGTCTTGAGATATCGTATGACGATATCAAGCCCAGTGGCCTCCGAGCCACCGACATATTTTAGCCTAAGCCATCCTTGGTTCGCACCCGCGAACGAGCATACGTCCCCGAACGCGACATATGACGCCGTCAATATCTGCGGCGATCCTGATGCAGCCAATTCCACCTTACCCATATAATTGCTCATGTGTTCCTCCCTGTCCTCGTATGTGTCCGCATCATTCTCCTCACGTCTGACGGCAAGCGAGCCACCACTTACCGCCAGAGGTGAAGCCCGACATGGGGGTGTCGGGCTCACGGGGCCTTGCCAGATTACGGAGTGACAACCGCCGTCTGACTTCCTGCGACGTCCCCAGACACCGCAGCGGCTGCAACGCCAGTCGACGAATTGATCGTGTAGCAACCGATCAGGTTCACTCTCTGCTGAGAGGCTCCACCTGTGATGCCGGCCGCTAACAACTGGCAGGCATTGTTTCAATCCACGCCCCCGCGCGGGGGGCGACGCTCGTCCCGTTCACGGCCGAGAGCTGGCGGTAAGTTTCAATCCACGCCCCCGCGCGG
>Ga0265297_10005316_pt1 | contig 19766 bp, 23 predicted proteins | sample Munlanlwell13791_FD_192502 | JGI IMG/M metagenome (GOLD analysis project Ga0265297, IMG submission 192502) | Leachate microbial communities from a municipal landfill in Southern Ontario, Canada - Leachate well 137-91 | ecosystem: Engineered > Solid waste > Landfill > Unclassified | place...
CTCCTGAGATTGTGGAAGAGTCCCTTGCCCGTCTCGAACGCTACTGCCTCATCAGCCGGACCGGCACGGAAGTCCGTGTCCTCTCCTTTGGCGAAGCGCTCATCAACAACCAGATCCAGTACGACAAGGACCTGCCCTATACCATCGAAAACGGCGTCATCAAGGCGCGGAGAAATTAATCATGTCCAATACAGAAATCGTCATTTTGCGGATCGGCCACCGGCCCGAACGCGACCAGCGGGTCACCACCCATGTGGGGCTCACGGCCCGGGCACTCGGCGCAAAGGGAATGTATCTTGCGGCCTCCGACAAAGGTGTTGTCGAGAGCATCGCGGATGTCACCGATCGCTGGGGTGGGAAATTCTTCTGCGAGCATGACATCACGTGGCGCTCCTGCATCAAAGACTGGAAAGCAGCGGGAGGCGTTGTCGCCCACCTCACGATGTACGGCCTGAACCTGCCGGATATCATCGGTGAGATCCGGCCGCACAAAAAAGTTCTCGTGATTGTCGGGGCCGAGAAGGTGCCGGGCGAGATCTACGGGCTTGCCGATTTCAATGTGGCCGTGACCGGCCAGCCGCACTCGGAGATCTCGAGCCTTGCACTCTTCATGGATCATTATTTCTCGGGCACCGAGATGAGAAATGAGTTCCCTGGCGCCCATATCCGGATCATCCCCACCAGAGTCGGGAAGCAGACGGAGGAACTGTGAAAGGCCGGGTGCTCATTGCCGGTTTTGCCACACGTCACGTTGCACAGTCAGCGTTCAATGCGGGATACGAAGTCTGTGCGGTCGATCACTTCTGCGACCAGGACCTCTCCTGGTGTACCGCGGATAAGGAAAAGTTTGACGAACTGAACGATCTGCCCGATGCCGTGGACCGGATCGCAAAAAGGCACCGGTTCGATTTTTTTGTTGCAACCTCCGGTGCCGAAGATCTGCCAACAACAATTCCGCTCGCGGGCACGTCCCGTGAAGCGATTGCGCCGTTCCTGGATAAGCTCGATACCCAGCATTTTTTTGAGAAATGCAATGTCCCGGTCCCAGGGCTCGCGGGACCCGAGGATTTTCCGGTCATGGTCAAGCCCCGGCGCGGGGCCGGGGGCTGGCGGAATGCGATCATCCATGATGAACCGGACCTGAAGAACTGGGAAGCGCTCTACTCGGACGTGCCGTATATCCGGCAGCAGTGCGTGCCCGGCATCCCGGCCAGTGTCTGTTGTGTCACGAACGGGAAGGACGCCCGTGCAATTGCCACGAACGAACAGACCCTCCGCGGGAGCGGCGAGTCTGCGTACGGGTTCTCCGGGTCGGTGACGCCGTTCTCCCACCCACAGGCCGGGCAGATGATCGCATGCGCTGAAAAAATTGCTGCCGCAAGCGGCTGCCATGGCACCATCGGGATCGACTTCATGGTGGAAGACAATAACGCGTGGGCGATTGAAGTGAATCCCCGCTTCCAGGGGACGGTCGATACCGTGGAACGAGCCTGCGGGTGCAATCTCTTCGATCTGCATGTGAACGCATGCCGGGGAACTCTTCCTGCAACAATGCCCGCTCCCGCCCGGGTGGCGGCGCGGAGCATCCTCTTTGCCGACCGCGACCTGACGCTTGCAGCGGATCTCTCTCCTTTGAAAGAATTCATCTCCGATATCCCGTGGCCCGGCACCTTCTTTGAAGAAGGGCAGGCCCTGGTCAGCGTCTCAGCGGACGGCGCCACGCGGGACGATGCGCTTGCCCTGCTGGATAAACATATTACTACCGTCCGACAATATATGCGCTGATGGATTCAACCGAAGAAATGCTGAACGATCCGGCAATCCGCTCCTATCTCTTCCGCCTTATTGGTGAAGAAGGGCTCAACCTCATTGAGCGCTTCCCGGAAGAAGGCGAGCACAGCGATGAAGACCTGGCCGCAAGCACCGGGATCAACCTAAACACGGTGCGCCACACGCTCTACACGCTGTACGAGCGCCGCCTTGCCGAGTACCACCGGATCAAGAACAATGAGACCGGCTGGCTCACGTATCTCTGGCAGCTCAGGCCCGATCATATGTTCGATGCCATCCGCGAGGACATGGAGGTCGTGCTCTCCAAGCTCGACCGCCGCTGCAAGTACGAGATCGAGAACGACTTCTTCATCTGCAATGACTGTCACCTGATCCTGACCTTCCCAAGGGCCATGAATACGGATTTCAAGTGCCCGGACTGCGATAAGCCGCTGGGACATTTCGACAACGAAATACTGATAGAGTCCCTGCAGAACCGCATTGATGCGATCAAGAAATCGCTCGGGCATGCCTGAACCGATCTCCGAATACTGTGAAGACCTGCTGCGCACTGCCGGGTGCAGCAGGAAGGTCATTGACCACTGCAAGGCAGTCCGGGACTGCGCTCTCTCTTATGCCCGGCGCTGTAAGGATGCCGACCTCGCACTTGTCGAGACCGGCGCCATGCTCCACGACATTGGCCGGAGCGTGACGCACTCGATTGCCCATGCACAGGCCGGTGCAGACCTGTTGCGCAAACGAGGATTTTCAGAAGATATTGTCCGTATTGTGGAATGCCACACGGGCGCTGGTCTCACGGCCGAAGAGTGCGTTGCGCTGGGACTTGACGCCCGCGACTGTATGCCAACGACCATCGAAGAGAAGATCGTGGCGCATGCCGACAACCTGATGGCCGGGACACGGCTGATGACGATTGACGAGTGTCTTCTTAAAGCCGCCCACCTGCCAGAAGAAACCCGGCAACGGATGGCCGCACTTTCGCAGGAAGTCGAGCGGCTCTGCCCGCAAGATAACGCTCCGCATCAAGAGTCCCGGAAATAAAAAAGCACGACTGCCGGCCGGTCCGGCAATCTTTTTTTATTTTTTATTTTTCAGATGATGACCTGCCTGACCTGCGGCAGCGCCCGGATCGCTTCGATGACGCCCGTGGGCAGTTCATCTTCAATGATGATGACGAGTTTGGGCTCTTCCGAGAACTCGGGGTCGGTGACGAAGATCTGCCGGATCGGGAGATTGTGACTTGAGAGCACGCGGACGGCTGCCCCGACAATACCGGTCTCGCTCGCGTTCTTGGGAAGCACAGTGATGACAGTGTAGCCGAGCGACTCGGCTACCCGGCTCAGGTCCGGGGTTGCCCGCATGTTCAGGAATATCTCGCGGAGCATGGGCCGTTCGAGGATCCTCCGCGCCGTGGAATCCACGACCCGGCGATCGGCCCCGATCGTCTTTGCAATGGCGGTTGCCGGCATCTCGATCCCGTTGCAGCTGATCCGTCCGTCTTCGGTAACCCCGAACCCGTTCTCGAGCAGGAACCGGACCACACGGCTCTGGGCCGGGGAGTCGGCGAACTCATGGATGATATCAGACCACATACTCACCACTTACGAAGGGCGCATATAAATATACAGCGATGCAGTTGTGAACGCATCGGCGTACGAAAAAAAAATCCCAAAAATACGGTCCTGCGTGGCTGCAGGATTCCGTAACGTTCCGGCGGGATCAAACGGGTGCACGACAGGATTGGTTACACAAGTTTTTATTAGATAGACAACCTCTTTGTTATGGCACAAAGGCGAGGATGAGTCAGGTCAAAGGCACCCGGTTGAGGGCTTTGGACAAGGTTTATTCGCTGCCATGAAGCAGATCCCTCTGAAATTTTACCCCCATGCGAGGGTAGCCAAGCCAGGTCAAAGGCGCTAGGTTGAGGGCCTAGTCTCGTAGGAGTTCTTGGGTTCGAATCCCATCCCTCGCACTTTTCAGAAATTGTTTTTTGAATATTCTTTCTTGAGTCGGATGAACTCTTTCGACAGGTAATCTATACTTGCCGTTGTATGCGCCGCATTTATGCTCTCACGTACCTGCTCGACAATGTTTTTGTGCTGGTCAAGGTATGTCTTATGCAGCATATGCACGATTGGGTGAAAATCGCCATCATCAGCAGGCATAATTGCATCGAGATAATCTTTCCTTTGTTGCAACCCAAGATACAATGTAGGATAACCTGCTCGTTCAAGGATGAAGTTCATGAGTGCCCGGCCAACCCTCCCGTTTCCATCTGTAAACGGGTGGATGAGCTCAAAGCGAGTATGCATCAGTACCGCAAGCTCGAATGGATGCATCTTTTTCGAGTTTGCCCGGTACCATGCGACAAGATCTTTCATCATGTCCGGAACCAGAATAGATGGCGGGGGCTCGTAATCGACTTTTTCAATATTGACTTGGATCTGTCGATAGTCCCCGGGAGTTCGCATCAGATTTTCCAGCAGGATCGCATGCGTCTTCCGGATCAGCTTCTCTGAAATCTCCCCCTCATATGTTTTGAGATAATCCCGTAGCCGAACAAAATTCAGGATCTCATACACCTCGGAGACTTTTTTACCGGCTGGGGATATGTCGTGTTCAAGAAGCTCTTGTGCCTCCTGGGGGGAGATGGTGTTGCCCTCAATTGCCGTGGTTCCCTGCACGTACCGGACAAACACGGATTCAATATATCGCGAGTTCTCATCGGGATAATGATCACGGAAATGATCTTGGTGGAATCGGAGACCTTCGAGGGCTGTGACCCCGTTCTTCTCCAAGAACTCCGAACGGTAATGGGCCGTCCGATACTCCACATATTTGGTTAACTTGAGAATTAAGAACTCACTGTATTTTTGCATAAACTCTGGAGGGGTGATTTTATCGATTCTACCCGCATATTGAGTTACAACTAACGGTTTTGAGTTAACTTTAAGCCCCTCTTTAAAATAGAGGTAGTTATGGCCCTTAATGTTCTTTATTTCAAGTTTTATCATGGTATGAGTATGTTTATGAGTATTAGTTGAACCAGATAAAAAAGGTGATTACCGGGTTAACTTTCAATGAGGGACCGTCCGATATTGCCGGTGCGTATATGCCATATACGGTTTCCCCGAGTTGGTCCCGGTCGGGTCCTGATGCTAAACCCGCCACGCCCTTGGAACCTGCTAAGTATTCTGGGCGTACCTCACGGAGCGGCCATCCTCGCCAGGAATATCTCCCGAACCTCTGGGCTCGCAGGTATCCCCAGGGTCTGAATCAGGTCCTGATCCGGTACTTCTGGCTGGGAACGGTGATCCGGAATTGTACGCCGTGACCCGGCTCCCCGCATTCCTGGATCGTAATACCGGTGATCTTCAGGATCTCTGCACCCAGAAAGAGACCGATACCGATATGGTTGCCGGCCCGGCGCTCAAAGATGAGCTTCTTCTCGTGTGTCGGGATCCCCACACCATTGTCCTCATAGATGAGAGAGAGGAGGGTATCGGCAATCTCGTACCGGATACGGATCGTGGTTACATGGCCGCCATGCCTGATTGAATCATTGACGAGATTTGAGAATACCCGTTCGAGCAGGGGGTCGGCAAAGAGTTCGATCGTTCCTTCCGGCATTTCAAGGGAGATCTTCCGGGCATCAAAAACCGGCCTGAGCTGATTCATGATCCGGCCAAGATCCACCCATTGCGGGGGGTTGACGCCAAGATCTTCGTAATCTTTTGCTGCCTGGATCTGGTGCTGGATATTCAGGATGGACTCTTCCTGTTTATTCAGCCATTCGTGAACCTCAGGATCGGTCTCCATCGTCCGTGCTATGTCAATATGCAGAAGGAGACCCGTTACTTGGTTGAGAATATCGTGCCGGGTGAGGCCGGAGAGGAAGGTGATCTTCTTACGCGCCTCCGAGAGTGCGACTTCCGCCTGCTTTCGCAGGGTAATGTCGCGGATGAGGATCATCTGTCCCTTGACTTCATTGGCATGCCGCTGGAGCGGGATCGACCGGATCTCGAAATACCGGGTCATGCCGGAAATCTCACGGGTCATGCTGTGAAGATGCCCGGACTCGGAATCCGTGCAGGAATTCCTGATGCATTCCAGTGCAGAATCCGGAAGAGTCGTATCAATTGCTTTGCTGATAGAAGACTCATCATCGATACCCAGGTAGCGGCATGCTGCCCCGTTCAACCGGATGATCCGGCTCCGGGCATCGATGACCAGGATCCCGTCCACCATCTCATCCAGGATCTTCTCAAGAGCAATGGGGGTGATATCGAGGAGCTGGAACCGGGCCATGCTGAACAGGATCACGAGTCCCGCAAAGAGCAGGGCAAAGGGAGTCGGGTCAACCAGTTCAAATGATCCAATCCTGGAGACCAGCATCAGGTTCAGGACCAGCGGGAGTAATGTTGCGATCAGGATCGTGGTCACCTGGGCGCGATAGATAGGCGAGGTGAAGAGGAACCGCTGGAATATCAAAAGGAGCGTGGCGAAGATCAGAGTATAGGAATAGATGGAGTGGAGCCAGAATGCCGGTCCGTATGTGACGATATGGAACGAGAGACCCCCAATGACAACCTCAGAGACCGTGGTATAAAAGAGATGGTGCAGGCTGTTCGTTACAACCATGATCACGGTAATGGCCGGAATGAGAGAGAGCAGGGCAATATTTTTTCTGGTGATCCATTCCTCATGGCCGGTATATTCAAGGGCAAAGAGGATCCAGCCGACCGGGACTATGACCATGGCCAGGTATTCGATCTGGATGGCCAGTATCTGGGTGGCGAGGTCGGCGCTTGACAGTTCGAGAGCCGTGCAGAATGCCCAGATTGCGGCAGCAAACATCAGGAGGGAATACGGCCGGGCACAGGCCGAGGTACGGTTGCGGAGACCGGTGATTGCGAGAATGATGAGGATGAGCCCGCAGGCAACAAAGGGGATCAGGTATGAAGTGTATTGCCAGATCATGGACGGGATATCATCGTTCTATCAGCCGGATATGTTCATCAGTGGTTTTTGAAAGTTCGCCCTGCCCCTGCAGGCGCGCAACATCCGACATCGCTTCGAGCACATGGACGGACTCTTCCAAAAATGAGAGGATGTCGGTTGGGAAGACTTCGATCCCGTACTCGTCCAGCAGGTATCCGGCAATCTGCCGGTGGTCGAGCCCGTTCTCGCGCAGTTCAAGGATCTTCTTTGCAAATTTTTTCTCGGGGCATCCGCAGAGCGGGGCGTCCCTGCAGGTACAGCGCAAAAAATCATTGAAAAATGCTAAGATCTGTTCCCGCACCCCGTAATCAAGGGCATCGTAATTGAGATGGGAGCAGAGTGTTTCGAGCATGTTGCCTGAAAAAGCCAGCTCGGGAAGGCGATAGCCGGCAAGCCGTTCGAGTTTCTTTGCATTGCGGAACCGTGCCCGGTCAGCGATCAATCGTCTTCTCCGGTTGATTCATCGAAGTTCTTTAACGAGCCCATCGCCTCGTTCATGCGTTCGCATTCGATGAGCCATTCGTCAAAGAGGGTCGGGTTCTCAAGATTGTCCTTGACATATTTCCCGCAGCAGGCTGCGCCATCGATCACGGCAGCGGCAATGTTGGCTGCAGTCTCAAGCGCGGCTTCCATATCCTTTTCGATCTCGCCCCTGCCTTTCTTGACCAGGGTCTTGATGTCCTTGTCGAACTCCCCGGTCAGGTACTTCCGGCAGCCGGCAAAGAGCGCAAGTTTTGGCAGTTGGAGGATCTCAACCAGCTCTTCCAGATCGCCCTTGGGGGGCGTGGTCATGACAATGGCTTCCACGTCCGAGAGCCGGGTGATGGTCTCCTCTAAGGAGAACCGTTTGTTCTGGTAGAGCTTGATGATCTTGAGGGCCGCAAGGGTGATGTCCACAGAAAATCCGTCGAGGATACGGAAGCCCTCGGGCAGTTCCTCACTCTTCGGATCGGGCTCGAAACTGGATTCCGCAAGGGTCTTTAACCAGTTGTCCCATCGTTCCTGGTTGTAAAAGATATAAAACAACTTGAGCGGTTCTTCCTCTTTCTTTGTCGCCTTCTTCGCCATTTCAGTACACTAATCCCGTTAGGGATTAAAGGTTTTTCATCAAGGGGTCTGTACTAGACCTCCGGACCCGTAGGATCCGGCGCTAATGGTTATCATCCTCCCCTTTCAATAGATAGAGGTACGATGGCATCATCCACAGGGGCAGTGAATAAGAAAAAGGAACGCCTCGTCATGGTCCGGTACGGGGAGCTCTTCCTTAAGAGCGAACCGGTCAAGTACCATTTTATCGGGATCCTCCTGCGGAATATCCGGCGTGCGCTTGCGGCTGAGCATATCTCCGCTCACTGTGAATCCCCCCGGGGAAGAATCCTGATCCACGGTGACCGCGCTGAAGAGATCGCAGCGGTTGTCTCGCGGGTCTTTGGCGTTGTCGATGTCAGCATGGTTACGATCACCGATACTTCCGCAGAGTCGCTCTGTGCGGAAGCCGTAGAGCTTGCCCGGGATCGCCTCCACGCAGGGATGAGGTTTGCCGTGCGGGTCAGGCGCCAGCGAAAGACCGGGCCGACGAGCCAGGAACTTGGTGCCCTGGTTGGGTCCGCGATCTATGATGCAATCCCGGGACTCATCGTGGATCTCGAAACACCGGAGTACGAAGTCTTTGTCGAGATCCGGGATCTTGGTGGGGTTGTATACGATTCAAGGAAGACCGCTCCCGGGGGGCTGCCACTGGGGACCCAGGGGCGGGTCTTGAGCCTGCTCTCATCCGGCATCGATTCCCCGGTGGCCTCGTGGCTTGCGATGAAACGCGGCTGCGATGTGGTACACCTGCATATTGACGGGGGCCGGTGGGCTGGCGCCGATGTGCTGTCAGCGGCTATTGAGAATCACCGGCGACTCTCGCACTGGTGTCCCGGGGAACCATTGAAGATGCTCATTGTGCAGGGTGAGAACTTCTACGAGGCAATGCACAGTACTCGCATTCCCCCGCGCCTCCGGTGCGTTCTCTGTAAACGGTTTATGCTCCGGGTTGCGTTACGTCTCATGGAACCGGAAGAGACCCAGGCACTCCTGACCGGGAGAACCTCGGGCAGGTCGCCTCCCAGACGCTGTCAAACCTTGCCGTGATCTCGGAAGCCGTGCCCATTCCCGTGCTGCGTCCGCTCATCACCTACGACAAGTCCGAGACCATCACCCTTGCCCGTTCCATTGGAACGTTTGATGCCCACCCGGGCGACCTTGCCTGCCGGGCCGTGCCCCGGATGCCGGCCACAAAAGCCATCATTGCCGAGATTCACGAATCCGAAGAGCGGCTGGGAATCGATCAGATTGTAAGCCTATCCTGCGGCAGCCTGCGCAGTGTTCTGGCACTCAATGGTCAGATCGTTCCCGATGAACCGGCCCCTTCTTCCTGACAGCCACGGATATGAGTGTCAGAGCAAGCGTTGTGCGGAGGCAATCACCGTTTTTAACGTTTTGATCCGGGCAAACCACTTGTCATCGGATTCAACAACAGTCCACGGGGCCGCATCCGTGCTGGTCCGGGCAAGCATCTCTTCAACTGCCTCTTCGTACTGGTCCCATTTCTCACGGTTCCGCCAGTCATCGTCCGTAATCTTGTGGACCTTCAGCGGATCGGCGGCTCGCTGCTGAAACCGCTTCAGCTGCTCGTCTTTACTGATCTCAAGCCAGAACTTGACAATTCCGCCCCCGGATGACGTGACATAGTCCTCTTCGATCTCATTGATCTCATTGTATGCCCGAAGCCATTCCGGTTCTGAACAGTACCCTTCCACGCGTTCCACCAGTACCCTTCCATACCAGCTGCGGTCGAAGATTGCAATGTCGCCCCCTGAGGGGAACCGTTTGATAAACCGGCGGAGATAGTGGAACTGCTGTTCTGCCGGTGAGGGCGCGGAGACCGGCACAACGTAATATCCCAGGGGGTTTAAAAACCGGGTCATCCGTGTAATGTTTCCTCCTTTTCCAGCCGCATCCCATCCTTCGTAGAGGATGATTAAGGGAATCTTTCGTTTGAAGAGAAGGTACTGTATCTCCAGCATCTCAATCTGGAGGCTGTTTAATATCTGCTGGCCCGTCTCCCGGGTGACCTCCGATTCCGGAGCGGATCTTCGCTGGACCGGGATCCTGTGGGGTTTCACGAGGTCTTTTGCTTTTACGTTTTTCACCTTCCCTTCTTTTTCTCCGGCAACCCGCTTCTCCAGGGTCTTTACCAGCATCTGGTAGATCTTCAGGATCGTGTATTTCCGGTCGGTTGCCTCCACGACCGTCCACGGGGCGTAATCGGTATTGGTCTTATCGATAAAATCGTCAATAAGGGGAAGCGTATCGTCATAGTGGTGATGGACATTCCATATGGCCGGGGTCACCAGCCACGCGGTGAGCGGGTTTCGCTCGCGTTGTTCAAGTCGCTGTTTCTGTTCCTCTTTTGAGATGTGCAAAAATAATTTGAAGATGATGGCACCGTCATCACTGAGTTGTCGTTCGAATTTGTTGATCCGGTTGGATCGCCCTTTCAAGGATTTCTGCCAGCCGGGATTCTGCATCTCTTCGGTTATAGCCCGGCTATACCAGCTCCTTGCAAAGAGACCGATACGTCCGCGGGGGGGAATGCGCCGCCAGAATCTCCATAAAAACGGGTGACTTTTCTCTTCTGCTGTCGGGCGCTCAATGGCATTTAAGGTATAGCCACGGGGATCGAGGGCCTGAACGATCTCGTGGACGGTCATGGTGATGCCGGCGGCATTCCAGCCTTCAACGATGATGATTGTGGGTATATTCAGGTCGCGGAGTGACCGCTGGAGTATGCCCAGTCGATCCTGCAATGATGAAAGGGTCTCGTTATATTTTTTTTCATCCGTGGTTTTTGTGAGATCCAGTTTGTCGAGCATCTGTCGTTCCCTGCGGGGTGTGTTGTTCACGTGTTCGTAGGACATGACGGGTGATAAGGGTTTCCGGGGGAGGGGAAGCACGGTTGCGTTGGGTGAAAAGATTGGTCGAATTCGAATCCACGCATTTATTGTACAGATAGTTGGCATCTTGTAAATTTTGAACGACTGTTGAAACATAAACCCGCTGAATAATACCTCAGCATTTCTCGATACACATTCTCCCTTTCATGATGCAGCGGCTAACACACCTCCATTGGCCACCAGCCCGCCATCAACCCGGAACAATTTCATGCAAACCCTGCCCGGAAAATTTCAACCGGACCCTGCTCAAAAAATTTTCATCACCCCCCAAGCCCTTGCTTAAAACCCGCGAGCAGATCAACCAGACCTTGCTTGAAATTTTTTCAGCAGACCCTGCGTGAAAAATTTTAACCAGACCTTGCATGCAAAAAGTTAACCAGATCTTCCTGAACGCAAAACAAGGAAAAACCATTGCCGTCGTAAAAAAATACGGGAATTCAACCAGACCTTGCTCACCATGCTTTCAACCAGACCTTGCTTGAAGTACTTTTGAGCAGACCCAGCATGAAAAATTTCAAACGGACCTTGCTCAAAATTTTCCGGTCGACCCCTCAGCCCCTGCTTGAATTGCGCGAGCCGATCAACCGGACCTTGAACAAAATTTTTTCATCAGGGTCTGCTGAAAAATTTTCGCAACAAAAAAATATGTTGACAAAATAGAAGGAAAAATTTTCCAACCATTCTCTCTTTAAAAATTTCCCGGTCTGTACAAAAAAGCCGGGTATCCGAATTCCCTCCACCAGCGCCGTAAATCCATCAGACCATGTACGGGAAATGTCTGGCCATGACAGACCAATCCCGATATTCACTTCACCCGTTTCAGAAATTCATCTTTCTCGATATTTGCCTGTTTGAGAATCGAGATCAATGTGCCAGCGGCAATCTCCGGATGGTTAGGAACGGTCACTAGTCTCCGGTTCTGGTGATGAAAAAGATGGATATGGCTACCGGTCTGCCGTACCGGCTTAAACCCAAAATCGGAGAGTATCTTTATAATTTCACGAGATGACAGCAGGGGTATTTTCGACAAGATTATCCACTTCAATGTCCAGATAGGTCAGCTTGTGGTTGCTGGGCGTCAGCTCAATTAAGAGCTGGTAGTGCTCCTCAAGGCCTTTCTTGAGGTTCCGTACCGCTTCCTCTTCGGATAATCCCTGGTCGGCAACATTCGTGAGAAGATCGACGGCCACAAAATATTTTCCTTCCTTATGGACTTCGATAAGAGTCTTCATGCTCAGGTACAATCTATCCGGTTTTATGATGATAATAGTATGTTGGCCGCCGCAATAACGATCATGTACTGAACGCACAATGTACAAAAAAATACTAATTATCCCTTCACACTCAGCCCATTCTCTTTGGCAATCGCAACAAACGCACCCGCAAGATGCTCCGCCTGTTTTGTTGTCATGCCGTACGTATTGAACTTCCAGACCTTGGTTGCACCGGGAATCACGCCGGTGATCCCGTGCTCCTCCAGCGCTGACGAGAGATAATAGCCGCGTTTCTTGTGGGTCTCTGCCACTTTGTCAAACGATTCAATGGTATTGATCCGGGTCATCGTGTGCTTACGGGGATATTCGGACAGGCACTTCGTCCCCTCAATGGAGAGAAGGGCGTCCATCACGATCGTATGGTTCGCCAGCTCGCGGTCGAAATGTTTCGTCCGCTCCTTCACGTGCGGGAACGAGGCCATCATACCGACAAGCGTTACGCCCATCAGCGTGCAGCCCATCATCTCCGGTTCCTTGATCCCGAACGTCCGGTTCGTTACATCGCCCACAATGGCCGTGGTCCGGAACACCTCCTTCTCCCGTTCGGCAGTTGCTGCAAGGATGCCTGACGGTGCCGGGGCGGCCATGCTCTTGTGACCGGAGCCGACAACAAAGTCAACGCCCATCGCCTTCCCATCCACCGGCAGGATGCCGACCGTATAGGCACCGTTGTAGGCAACCGGAATATCGTACTGGTGCGCCACCTTTGCAATACCGGCAACATCGTGCATATTACCGTACTGGTAATCGACATGATCGATGAAGGCAAGGACGGGCGCCCTGCCAAATTCCTTCTTCACGGCCTCGATCTTCTCCGCAGCAGCATCGGACGTGACCAGTTTGTCATCACCAACCGGGATCTCGCGGGCAACGCCCCCGGCTTCTTCCACCGCAAGGAACTCGGTATAGTGCGAGAGCGAGGTGAGGAGGACCGGGTCACCCTTCTTCACGTACGTGTGCGCAACGGCCTGGAACCCGCGCCGGGCACCGGGCACCGTGCGGACCGCATCCATGTTCAGCCATTTCGCCACATCCTTGTGGAACTCTGCAATCGGCGGCTTGCTGATGTAATCGAGCCGGTTGGGCTTGCGGCAGTTGTCGCAGACAGAGTACCCGTCACCATACGCGACAACCGCTTTCATCGCATCGGCAGTGAGCCTCCCCCCGGCCTGGATCGGGTCGATGTTGATGAAGAGTTCGTCTACCTGCCGTGCCTCGATTCCGCTCCCGCACTTCATTTCAGGATCTCCTGCTTTAACGACCCGACCTGCCGGTCGAGATTCTCCAGCAGGCGCTCTGCCTGCGCCTTCTGGGTTGCATCGAACTCATGGGTGGGCGCTGTCTCCCGGAGGAGGGCGCGAAGGTCCGTGAGCGTATAGATAGCCTGGAAGGTCATGTCGACTGCCCGTTTTGACATCCGTTCACCTGTGTACTTGTATTGGCGCCCGGGAAATTAAGTACCTGTGGTCTTTTTTTGGCCGGCAGGACCGGATCTTTCACCTCAGGATACAGATACGTATCTAAGTTTCATGCTCTTTATTTGCAGAACGCCAAAATACACATAAGCCGGTGAAACATGAAACCAGCACTCAGCCAGTTCAAAAAAGAGATCCGGCACTTCTCGCTTGTCGCGTCAATGAACCTCATTATCGGTGTCATTGCCATCGCAGCCGGAATACTGTACATCATTGCGGCAATCCTCGGGCTCACGGCAAGCCTTGTAACTCCCGAATTACGGGTGATTGCCGGGGCGATAGCCCTAATCTCTCTCGGGCTTGGGGTTAGCGTCATCCACGTCACGCTCGGGATCTCCCGGGGCCTCAGGGCAATCAAAGAAAAGCTCGTAGCGGAAGGCCCGGCTGTTTCGGATGACCGCCTCACCTGCCAGATCGTTCAGATGACGGTCTATTACCGGGACATCAGAAAGACACTTGGCACGATTATCCTGATTGGCCCGCTCTGCGGGTTCTGTGTTTTTATCCTCGGGATCGTGAACGGCCTTGAGGCATTCTCCCTGACGGCATCCGGTTTTTCCGTTACCCTGGACCGCCGGGTCATGCTCATCGCGCAGGTAATAACCCTTGCAATCGTGGTGGCAAGCCTCCTCTCCTCGCACTATTTTACGAAGTTCGCTATGGCATGGAACCATCGCATTGCCGAGATCGATGCATCGGAATGCGCATTGAAAAAGACGCTGGGGCTGGATGACCAATGAGCGGAAGGCGCACGGTGTACGAGATCTACTGGGAGATCCTTGTGTATTGCAAAACCCCCCGGTCGTTCACGGCCATCATCAACCGGTGCGATCTCAACTCAAAACTGGGGCAGGAATATCTTGGATTCCTCGTATCAAAGGAGTACCTTACCATCATTGTAGATGGAGAAAAAACCATTTACCAGTCAACCCCCAAGGCTGCCGAGTATGTTACCCTCTTTAGTTCCCTGTACCAGAAACTCTTCGATACCAAACTCGGCTTCAGGCTCTGATACCCCTTTTATTTCTCATGATGGCGCTGACGGGGTCTCCCGCCATCCTTTTGCCGGAACATGGATCTCGAACCGGGCTCCCCTGCCGAAAGTACCGGTCTCACGAACCGAGATGGAGGTCACTTCAAGGACATCCCGGGCAAATGCCAGCCCGAATCCCGTATGCTTGCCAACCCCGTAATTGAAGATTTTTTCCTTGTCAGCATCCGGAATGCCACCCCCGTTATCCTCAATGAAAATAATTCCCTCACCATTCTCCTGCTCGTGAGCAAGGATGGAGATGGCGGAAAGGTCCCCGCCATGGCGGATTGCATTTTCCAGGATATTATAGAAGACCTTGGCCGAGAGCGGATCGGCATAGATCTCAACCGGGGGAACATCCACGGTGATCTCAATTCCCTCGTGCGAGAGATCGTTTGTGGCACGGGCGATCATAAGCCGGAGGGGCTGCCAGTCCGGCTGGTAGGTACCCAGATTGAGGAACTCACTGGAGAAACGGAGATGGCGGCTGATCTTGTCTACCAGTTCGATTGCCGTGCGAAGATAGTTGCTCGCAGGTGGCGTTGTGTTGACATCCTCTAAGAGGAGCAGGTACCCGGATAACCCGGTGACAAGATTGTTGATATCGTGCCGGGTCAGGTGGGTCAGAAGCGAGATCTTCTCGTTTGCCACCCGGAGTGCATGTTCCTCCATCTTCCGGTTGCTGATGTCCCGCAGGATAAGGACCATCCCAGCCGGGGATCCATCTGGTTCTTTCACCAGCGAACCGGCCACACTCATTGTAGCATCTGCCGGAGAATCAAGGGTCATCTCGAAATCCAGGACCGTGCCATGCTCCCTCACGTTGGCTGCCAGTTCCTGGTAGAGAACTTCCGGAAGGAAGCCTGTTGCCGGCTGGCCTTGCAGGGAAAACGCATCGGTCCGAAATGTTCTTGTTGCCGATGCATTCACAGAAAGGATCTGCCCGTCCATGCTGGTGAGAATCATGCTGTCGGGCATGGTATTAAGGATCTCGGGAAGGGCTGTTTCCGGGGTAAGCGTGAACAACCCGTACCGGCTGATCGCACCGGTGATGATCAGTGAGAAAAAAAACATCCCGATAAAGACAAAATTGGGGGTCTGGATATCGAGCAGGGGGAAGAGGATACCTGATATTGCTCCAAAACCGATTGCTGTGCCGAGTGCCAGACAAATAATCCTGACATGTTTCTGTTTCCTTGGGCTGCCTGCGCGTTGCCATGCAGAAACGCCTGCCCAGATTGCTCCAATCATAATGAGGAGAACAAACAGGGTCTCCAGCTGGTACAGGGCGCTGGATAGATTCGGGACATAGATGAACGTAGTGCCGTCATGAGTGGCCACATAAAAAGTAGCATCTGTACAGAGATTCACCAGCGAGAAGAAGAGGGCGGGGATATAGAGCACGGCGACCAGGAGCCGGTTTTTTTTCGGGCGGGTAAGCGGGTGATCGATATAGGTGAGGATAAAATGGGTAAATAGTGCAATGACAACCGGCCAGAAAGAGCTGAACTTCAGCCAGAATTCTGCATCCAGCGCTGATGGTGCCAGCCAGAAGAAGAACTCTCCCACCGCCCAGTAACTGGCGCCGATCATGCTAACCAGGAAGAGGCGGTTCACCCGGGATTCCGGGTTTCTCCCATAGACATAGAATCCGAGAGCACAGGCAGTGAATGAGGAGATGAGACAGAAGAATATCAGGATTTCAAATAGTATCATAGGTACGATCTGCCCGGTCAGGACCCGGGTATACGCCGGTCCTGCCACCGCCGCGGGTACCGGAAATATCCATACCGGTACATGCAGGTATAATTGTTTTTATTTTTTGTTTCTGGCTCCTGAAAAGATTTTTCATTCGTATCCGGAATTTTCATTTGTCTTATTGTTCCGGCACTTTTTTTAAATTATGAAAATTTAATTGTTGCATTGACAACATTTATTCCCTATTCAATCGAAACGTACAGGTGCAATCTTATTCAACGCCATTGGACGGGATCCCGCTCGGTGCTGCAATCTCAATTGCGTTACGTGGCCGGTTCATCTTCCTCAATAATCACTTAAAGCCGCTCGGACTCTCGGCCGGCCAGTTCCCGGTCCTAATGCTCCTAGCTAAAGAGCAGAATATCACGCAGGACACGCTTGTCCGGCACTATCACCTCGATAAAGGAACCATTGCCCGGACCGTGAAGAAACTGGAGTCTGCCGGTTTTATCAGGCGCATTGTAGACCCCGTCAACCGGCGTGCCGTCCGCCTTTTCCTGACACCAAAGGGAGAACTGGTAATCCCCTGTTTGCGGGACATCAATTCCGCGTGGGAGGTTGCTGTCTGTTCGGGTCTCTCCGGTGCGGACCAGGATACCCTGTATACATTATTATGCCGGGCAGCATGGAACAGCCACACAATTATGATGAATGACGGGAGTGCCACCCATGCCGGAGAGTAATCCCCTCTCCCCCCCTGGCCCGGCCGTAAAGGAGATGACGGAAGGCGTTTCGCTCCTGATGGGAGACCCGAAGAAGGCGATCATCAAGCTCTCGGGCCCGATGATCATCGCGATGTTCTTGATGTCCACCTACAACATCGTCAATGCTATCTGGGTAGCGGGTCTCGGCTTCGATGCCCTTGCCGCAGTGGGTTTCATCACCCCGCTCTTTATGATCCTCATTGGCATGGGAAACGGGCTTGGTGCCGGCGTGGCATCCGTCATCTCCCGCCGAATCGGGGCAAAGGATAAGACCGGTGCAGACAATGCAGCGGTCCATGGCCTGCTCATCACGGTGGTTCTTTCAGCAATACTGACGATCCCGCTCGTTCTCCTGACCGGCCCGATTGTCACCCTCTTTGGGGCAGGAGATACCGTAGGGCTTGCAACAGAATACGGGCAGGTCATTTTCCTTGGCATGTTCCTTATCCTCTTCACCAATATTGCCTACGCCATACTCCGGGCAGAGGGCGATACCAAACGCGCCATGTATGTCATGGGAGCGTCCTCGATCCTGAACCTGATCCTCGATCCCCTGCTCATCTACACGGCCGGTATGGGCATTGCCGGGGCAGCGTGGGGGATGGTCATCTCCCTCATGGCAGTCACTGCCATACTCGCCCACTGGTTCTTCATAAAAAAAGACACCTATGTCACGATCTCGTACAAGGCATTCTCGTGGGACAAAAAGACCCTCAAGGATATCCTGGGTGTCGGCCTGCCGGGCAGTGTTGAGTTCTTCTTAATGGCAGTCCTCTCGATCTTCATCAATGGCCTGCTGGTCGCTACCGCAGGAACCGATGCGGTTGCCGTCTATACTGCCGGGTGGCGTGTCGTCTTCTTTGCCATCATCCCGCTCGTTGCCATCGGCACTTCAGCCATCTCCGTTGCCGGGGCTGCGTATGGGGCCCGGCAGTTCCTCAAACTCCGGATCATCCACACATTTTCCGTCAAGCTCGGTATTGCAATCTCGCTGGTCCTCAGTGCTCTTACGTTCATCTTTGCTCCGCAGATCGCGCTCATCTTCACGTACTCCGCGGATAGTGCCCGTTTTACACCGGAGATCGCCCTCTTCCTTGCCACCATGTGCTTCTTCTACCCGTTCGTGCCGCCGGGTATCATGTCGACCTCGGTATTCCAAGCCACGGGCAAGGGCATGACCTCGCTCGTCATCTCGGTCCTGCGAAATCTTGTATTTATTGCGCTCTTTGCCTACCTGATCGGGATTGTCTTCGGGTTTGGCGAGCACGGGGTCTGGTGGGGGATCGTTGCCGGGGACATCATTGGCGGTACCGTTGCCTACATCTGGGCCCGGTACTATATCTCGCGGCTGATAGCGAATGGATGAGCGGGATTCCCCCTGCCCGTCCGGAGCATTTATGCCGGGACACCCGTAACTAATCTTAAAGGAGAAATGCATGGAAGAGACAGATACCCGCCGGATCCGCGCCTATGTGCAAGAAGTACTGGGTCCCGCCGGTTCCCACGGTCTCGATCATATCGAACGCGTGACCGCGATGTGTGAGCGAATGGGGCGAATCGAACATGCGGATATGGCGGTGCTGATCCCGGCTGCACTGCTCCACGATATTGCCCGGCCTCGTGAAAAGGAAGCGGGGATCCCCCACGAACAGGAAGGAGCGCGGATGGCGGAGGTATTTCTTACCGCTCTCCCGTATACGGCCGGAAACATTCCGGCCATTACGCATGCAATACGGGCCCACCGCTTCCGCTCAACGGAAACCCCGGTAACGCTTGAAGCACAAATCCTGTTCGATGCCGACAAACTCGATGCCATGGGGGCAGTCGGTATTGCCCGGACATTCATGCGTGCCGGCGAGCATCAGGGCACCATGGACGATGCAATTCGTCATTTCCATGAAAAACTCCTCACCCTGTCAGGCCGGATGTATACCGATACCGGGCGAGAGATTGCAAAAGAGCGCCATATCCAGTTATCCCGGTTCCTTGCAGCGCTGAATGAAGAGATGGATGTTGGCAGGACCTGAGTTTTTGAAAAACCTTCATCATCCCTGAAGTCGATATAATATATCTCCGGAGATGTTGCAATTCCGAGTCCTGCAAAAAAACCTGAAACCCCGGGCGGCCCAGGCGAATTCAATCCTGACGGAACCCCGGTTGTCCGTGTCCGCCTGCCCAAAAAACGCTTGAACGAGCAGTTCGCCATTGCGGAACTGATGATGGGAGCAAACCACATCCGCGTCCGCTGCCAGGATGGCGTGGAGCGCATGGGCAGGATCAAGGGTAAGATCAAAAAGCGGGCATGGATCCGCGAAGGCGACATTGTCATCATCGTCCCCTGGAGTTTCCAGGACGAGAAGTGCGATATCCTGTACCGCTACCTCCCCCCGCAGGCAGACTGGCTGCGCAAAAATAATTATCTGTAACTTTTTTTTGTTGTCCCCGCCCTGTGGCATAGGTGGGATTTATTATACTCTAGCGATCAATATTCAAGCACAGTTGTAACAGAACTGTTTGAGTAAGAATTATGTACGGATCAAATAATTTTGGCGGGAACAGGGGCCCCAGAGATTTCGGCCCCCGCGAAATGACAAAGACAACATGTTCGGACTGTGGAAAGGAATGTGAAGTTCCGTTCAAGCCGACCGAAGGCCGCCCGGTCTACTGCCGCGACTGCCTCCCCAAGCACCGGAAACCCCGGTTCTAATTATTTTAAATACATTTTCCTG
>Ga0265297_10005317_pt1 | contig 19765 bp, 19 predicted proteins | sample Munlanlwell13791_FD_192502 | JGI IMG/M metagenome (GOLD analysis project Ga0265297, IMG submission 192502) | Leachate microbial communities from a municipal landfill in Southern Ontario, Canada - Leachate well 137-91 | ecosystem: Engineered > Solid waste > Landfill > Unclassified | place...
GGACCTGCTTCCTTTTTTGGAAAATTTCGTCAAAGTATCCAAAAATTTGGTCATTATTGCTGACGGCATTGACGGCGAGGCCTTGGCCACTCTGGTAGTCAACAAGCTCCGCGGTACCTTCAATGTTCTCGGTGTTGAAGCTCCCGGGTTCGGAGATCGCCGCAAAGAGATGTTGGCCGATATTGCCGTTCTGACCGGCGCCACCGTTATCTCCGAAGACCTCGGCCGCAAACTGGAAGAAGTAAAGGTCGAAGACCTAGGCCAGGCTGATCGCGTTACCACTGACAAAGACAACACCGTCATTGTCGGCGGAAAAGGGGATAAGTCCGCCATCGCCGCCCGCATTAAGCAGATAAGAAATGAAATCGAAAAAACCACCTCGGACTTTGATAAAGAAAAATTGGAAGAAAGGCTGGCAAAACTCACCGGCGGGGTCGCCGTCATTCAGGTCGGCGCCGCTACTGAAACCGAAATGAAAGAGCGCCAGGAACGGGTTAAAGACGCCGTTGCCGCCACCAAAGCCGCCCTCGAGGAGGGGATTGTTCCCGGTGGTGGAGTTGTTTTGCTTGCCGCCGCCGCCGATATCTCCCTTGAGGGGTTGACCGCCGATGAGCTCACCGGCGCCAAGATCATCAAAAAAGCTCTCGAGATACCCGCCCGCCGCCTGGCCGAAAATGCCGGCGAAGACGGCAGCGTCGTGATTTCCAAAATCAAGTCAGAAAAACGCGGGGTCGGCTTTAACGTCCTTACCGGTGAGTACGCCGACATGATTAAAACCGGGATTATTGATCCGGCCAAAGTTGCCCGCACTGCTCTTCAAAACGCCGTTTCCGTTGCTACCATGATTTTAACCACCGAAGGGCTTGTCACCGATCTTCCGGAAGAAAAGAAAGATACTCCTCCTATGCCGGGCGGCGGTATGGGCGGCATGATGTAAACTCCGCGATCTCCCCGTCGTTAATCAAAATCCAAACGCGGTCGGATCCACCAAGAAGGGGACTAGCTCATTAGCCGCGTCATACAAAGCCAAGTGGTTTATCTCACCGCTCGGAATCGTCAGTGCAAAATTGCCGTTGGTATCAATCATTACACCCGACTCCCCCACCGCCCCGCCTACTATACTATAGGTTAATCTTTTAATTGAAGCAGGGGAGGAGATAATAATATTGTTACCGTTTCTCCTGACTTGAGTTTGTGTTTTACCGTCGTAAACAATGAAAGGATACTTTGAAGTCCAACTGAAACTGCCGGAGCGAATTTGGATTTGCCCCGATTGGGCACCAACCGGCACAAAAACCGAGATCATGTCGTCCTGCCATGTGTCTATGTCGTTTGCTCCGACTACTGAATCGCCCACCACCAGCTCCCGATCCGCCGGATTGTCGCCGAAATTTCTACCCAATATTACCAGCTCATCCCCGCTTTTTCCTAAAAACGGGTAAACACGGCTCACTTCTATTTGCGCCCGGGCCGGATTGCCGTAATTTTCTCTGGCCCTTGGAATCACCAACGGTTTATCTATCTTCGCGCTGGAAGAAAGGCGCGTCTGTTGATTCACCAGCAACAAGGTAGTCGGGATGGAAAACGTCAACGCCAGTAAAAACCCCATCGACAAAATGCTCTTATAGGACAACTTATTGACCGATTTTATTATTTTCATTGTCGTTACTGCCTGATCTCGACTGTCTGTAAAACGTGGTTAAAAGTGATCGAATAATTGTCAAAAAAGCCCTTTCTTCCCAGAAGCGGCTGCGTATTTTCACTCTCTGTAAACACTACTGGTAAGGTAACATCCGTCTCCCCGATTTTCAAATTCATGTCGGAGTGATAAGCAAAACTGGTTTGGTTGCCGAAACCGCTGAAAACTGTCCGTTTCAATAATGCCAGATTTTGTCCCATTTCCCCGGCCATCTCCCGCGGCAAAGAGGATACCACCGCTCCGGAATCAAGGAGAAAAGAAACCCTTTTGTAATTTTCTTTCGTTTTCAAAAAAAGCTCAAGGGTCGGCTCGGAAACTCTCCCCAGGTCACGCCAGTCGGTTATCTGCAAGGGGGCGGAAAACAGCAGCTGCTGGTTCCTGACCTGCTCCAGCTTTTGGGCATATGTCGCTCTGGAAACAGCCATATAAGTGGCGCTGCTTACCGCAAGAAAGATGAATACCAGTAGGCCGATTTTAGCCAGCGCCCCGCCGGTTGAACCGTCGTTTTCGTTTATACTCTCGGAAGACTCATCATCCCGATCAAATTTTATCTGCCCTTGTCCCAATTCCATCAAGCTTAATTTAACATTGCCGCCTTAATGATTCAAGGCTGGCCTCAGGACAGACAGAGGATTTATCGTCCCGTTGTCTTGGTACACCTCTAAATGTAAATGTGAACCGGTAGAAAAGCCGGTTGACCCGACTGTCCCCAAAACCGAATTTTTATCAACCTCCTGCCCTGTCGTTACCGCTATTTTGGCCAGGTGGGCATACAGAGATTTTATTCCCGAACCGTGGTCAATCATAACATGATTTCCGTAAGAAAAACGGCTGTAGGCAACTGTTTCCACCTTACCGTTCATGATCGGGTAGATCGGATCACCCAGATTCCCGTCAAAATCAACCCCGCGATGAAAGGCGCTGTACCTTTGGCTGATGATATTGCTCTCCAGGGGCAGCCGCACCGCGCTTTCCGTAGTCAAAGATCCTACCTCCAGTTGTAAGTAGGTCAGCTCTGTTTCCTGGTCCAGCCCATAAGCCGGATTGTAGGCAAAAACTAAATTTACCCCCGTTGCCAGACCGATCATCTGCAGTCCGATCAAATGGCGGATTCTCTTGGCTTCAAACAAGTGCCTGAAAACCCGGCTGACAGGATGCCCTGCAAAACGGCCGTCAACCACCAGTCTTCTGGTCATATTTATCTGCCTAGCTATCTTCGCCGCTTCCCTTCGGGCGCGCCGATAGACCTTGAAGTGCTTCAGGCTGATTTTCCGTCGTTGATAGATTAACTTTTCCATTATTTTGCCCCTTTTAGGGCATAAAAAAACCATACCGAAGTATGGTTGCCAACTGCATTATTATAACACAAAAAGTCAAAAGATTGCCCTTTTTTCGGGCTTTACTTAAATACCGGAAGATGGGATAATCTGTCGTAATTCGGCCACGTAGCCAAGTAGTAAGGCGAGTGTCTGCAAAACACTTATACGCGAGTGCAATTCTCGCCGTGGCCTCCCGCCCGCAAATTGCACTTGCACGCCTGCTGTGCTATCCTATTAAAACCGAATGAAAAAACGTCTGCTGATCATTGTTGCCGGCCTGCTTGCCCTGGCGCTGATTGGACTCATCGTAAAAACCACTATTTTTTCCGGATCGAACCAAGCCGCTCTCAAAATAACCACCAATCCCAAAGCCACCGTATTTATTGATGGCAACCAAGTCGGGCTAACTCCTTTTTTTGATGACGAAATTAAAATCGGCGAGCATACCATTAAGTTAGTACCGGAAGGTGGTTCCGAGTTCGCTTCTCTGGAGAAGACAGTCAATCTGGTTTCTACCGCCCTTACAATGATCGACTATACCTTCAGTCCCAAGCAGAGCGAAACTGCTGGCCAAATCCTCTCTCTTGAAAAAATTGCCGTTAAGGACAAGGCGGCCATCTCGGTTATTTCAGATCCCGACCAGGCAGTTGTTAAACTGAACAATGACCCGAAAGGTTTTTCCCCGCTTCTTCTGGAAAATCTTGAATCGGGCAGTTATCAGATCATTGTCAGCAGTCCCGGTTTTGAAGAAATAACCATTAGTAACGCTAATCTTCCCGCCGGCTTCAAGCTGAAAGTGGAGGTTAAATTGGCCCAAAAAATTGATGGTTTCCAGGAGGCCAGCCCTTCAGGCGAAACAGCCGAAACCACTGAAACCACTACCCCAACCCCTTCCTCGAAGCCGACCGCCACCACCACTCCGGCCAAAACAACCCCTACTCCATCCAAGTCCGCCTCCACCACCGCTCTTCCCGAAAAACCATATGTCAAAATTAAAGACACCCCGACCGGTTTCTTGCGTGTCAGACTTTCTCCTTCCACTTCCGCCTCCGAAGCCGCCCGGGTTAATCCTGGTGATACTTTTCCCTACCTAGAAGAACAGCAAAACGGCTGGTATAAAATCGAATACGCCCCTGATGAAGAAGGTTGGGTTAGCGGTGTTTATATCGATCTGATTGAATAGCCCTAGGCGTTAACTCCGTAGAGGATCAGAATTACCAACAAACCCCAGAAGCCGACCACTGTCAAAAGAGGCTTATCGGTCAGCAATACCCTTTCCGGCGATTCCGCCTTTACCCCGGTATAGACAATATTCATATAACGCATCACTCCGTAGATTACCAAAGGAATAGTGGCCATCAGCCATTTATTGATTCCCGCCAATGTCTGCGGCAGTAAATCAAGAAAAAAGCCGGAAGTAACCTGTGTACTCGGCGCCGCAAAAAAAGTGAACAAGGCATAAGACATCCAGGCGGAATTGGCGAACATCGCCAGGTATGCATCCAGCAAATTCAGATTATACGAGCTTAAGGTCTTCCGTTTAATTGTTACCCTGTGTTCCGCCAATATCACCATCTCCGCCCTCCGTTTTCCTACTGCCAGGAAAAGAGACAGCGAAGTTACACAAAGCAGAAACCAAACATTCATATGGGTATTGATGGCAAAGGCACCGGCATAAACCCGGATTATAAAACCGGCCGCAATTGCCAGCACGTCAACAATAATAACTTTCTTCAATGAAATTGTATAAGCCAACTGAAGCACTAAATAAGTCAGTTCAGCCAGAAAGAAAAACAAGTTTAAATTAAACGCCCAAAAAAGAGAAATCGTCAGGCCGCAAATACTGAAAAAAAACGCCGCCGGGATCGGAATCGCCCCGGAGGCAATCGGCCTGTTTTTCTTAATTGGGTGATTTCGGTCGGAACGGATATCGAAAATATCATTGATCAGGTAAACGGAGGAAGTCAGGAGGGTAAAAACAATCGCGGCTTGCAGCCCGCTGGCTAATCTTTCCCAAATAAACAACTGTCCCGTAAAAACCAGCGGCGCCAGCAAGCTTAAGTTTTTGAGCGCTTGCCTTGGTCGGACCGAGCGAACCAGGTCGAAAAGAAATTTAGCCACAATAACAATCCTCCTACCAGGATGATTAACATGACTATTGTATAGATTTTCTGTCGGCTATTCAAATTTAGCGCCAACATCCCCAAAAAAGCTGTTGCCAGCCAATAAAAAACCGCCGTTTTCGGCTTGCTCCAGCCCCATTCGTCCAAAATCCGATGATGCAAATGCAGCCGGTCACCCCAAAAAGGTGACTTGCCTTTAGCCAAACGTCTCAGTATGGAGTAAAAGGCATCGGCAATCGGTATTCCCAGCACCACCACCGCCGTCAGTATCTTTGTTGTTGAAAGCACGGCCAGTATTGCCAGCATAAATCCGGCCAGTGTTCCTCCTCCGAATCCGGGCATAATTTTTTGCGGGTAAAAATTAAACGGCAAAAAACCTAAATAAGCCCCGGCCGTTATTGAAGCCAAAATCGCCACCGGCCATTGCGTGATATCGGCTGAAAAACGCAGCGCCATCACTGCGGCCACCAATGCGGCAATAGCTACAATCCCCGGCAGTTGTCCGTCGAACCCTTTCACCCAATTAGTCACATTAGTCAACGACACGATCCATACTAAAGTTAGTCCAGCCCCGATTATCGGCGTCAAACTGACTACCCCGCCGAAAGGATTAGTGATAAATTTTATATAAACCCCGGAAGCAATTACGATTCCCGCCCCGGCCGTCAGCACCGCCAGCCGCAAATAGGGACTTGGGCTGGAAACATCGTCGATTACCCCAAGTATAGCCAATATCGTTATTCCGAATATAATTCCTATCAATGGCCCGTCTAGTGGTAAAAACAGGCAGGCTGTCAGCGCCATTGCCAAATAAACGGGAATTCCACCGCCTCTCGGTACTGGGTCCGTATGGGTATTTTGTTCTCTCTTGTTTTTTTTTGGATCGTCTGTCCAACCCAGCCGTCGGTAAACCTTAATCACCACCAGGGTTGCGGCCGCAGATATTACCACCGATACTCCCAGCGGTATTAAAATTAAATTTGAAAACATGTGATAGTACGTCCTTACTCCCCGATTGTCTAAATAACCAGCCTGATTATCTGAACTAAGCCAATTAAAGCCAAAAAACTGAAAATAGCCGAACCGGCAGCCATGATTGTTCGCGCCAGGTTTTTATCGCTGAACAACAACCTTCCCAGCAGTGAGTTTCCCGCAATCACCGTGATTGTTGACACCGGCAGCAAGAAAAGACCTATCGGTTGACTCAACTGTTCCTCTCCCCACGGCTTTGAATAATAAAGCGGCACCAGCGGCGGCAGTAGTTGCCACGAAGAAAGAATCAGCAGAACCTGGGCTAAAGCCATAATCAGAGCCAGCGGCAATAACAAACCCCCCATTTTTCTCATTCTTCACCCCTAAGCCGGTAAACGGCCAGATAATCAAATTCGTTTTCCAACTGGTAATTTTCCTCCAAAAAAGGGAACAATTCCTCGAAAGGTCTCTTTTCGTTCTTGTCAACAACTATCAAGCGGCTCGGTTGGGCCCGTAGCGCCGCTATGGTTTCCTCCTGGCCTCGGAAATCAATAATATGATAAGCCACGGTGAAGCGGCCCGCCGGCAAAGTCTTGGACAAGGCATAAAGATAAGGGTGATCTCCCCAAATAAATATTTTCTCTCCGTCTTCCGTCTCTCCTGCCAGATAATTTCCGGCCGCATAAGTAGTTCTCACCTGGCCGCTGAAATTAGCCAGGTAGTCCGCCTGGCTTTTGGCTCCTGACGCATAGGCAATAAAATTAGCATAATAAGAAACAACCGGATAATACCAAAATCTAATCATCACCCCTGCCGCCACCAAACAGATTATCAACACCAGGGAAACCAGCTTGCTCAACCTTTTTTGCGAAGCAGTCAGCAGACCAATCAAAATCGCCAGCGGCGGTAACAGCTGAATCAGATAGTGGGCGTATGGCCGTTCCGAAAGCAGGGCGGCAAAAAGGGCAAAACCAAACCAGCAAAAAGTGAGCAGGGCCGCCTTGCTGATTTTTTTTCGGTTCCAAAAAAGTCCACCGTAAAAAACCAGCAACATTCCTCCTCTCCCTAGCAATCCCAGTTTGTCCCTAAAAGATCCTCCGGAAATATTCCCCGCTTTCCACGAAGATACATAGCCCAGGTTTTGAGCGATTGTAATCCGGATATAATCGCCGCCGATTCCCTGAAGGACGAAATAAACCAGGCTTACGGCAACCGGAAGCACAAAGCCAACACCGATCATAACCATATTCACCATCGTTGTTTTTATATTCTTTTTGTCTATACTCAAAAACATAAAGCCGGCCAAGGCCATAAAGTCAAAAAGAGCCGGTACTTTAAGCAAAAAAGCCGTTCCCAGAAGCAGGCCGGATCCTGTCAATTGCATCCAGTCGCCTCTTTTCTGTCTTTTTTTGACTGCTGCCAACAGCGGGTAAACAAGCCAAAAGGCGATAATCGTCAATCCGATCATAAAAATTTCCGAATTGGCAATATTACCCTCTATCACCGGTAGGCTGGTCAGAAGCGCCAGTAATCCACTGGCGATTTTAACCAGTTTTTGATTGGTACCGAAAAGGCGATTTAGCAACATCCAGAAAAAAGTGATCGTGATTAACATCCACACCAACAGGATTGCCCTAAACCAAGCTACGCTCCCCGCCGCCGCCGCCATCAGATAAAGCAGGGGCGGCTTGTTGTCGTAAATATCCCGGTATAACAACAACCCCTTCCTGATAGCGGCTCCGATTGCCAAATAGATCCCCTCATCTCCGTACCAATAAGGCTCGAATAAAGACGGGATTCTCAATAACAGCACCCCCACCAGGCAAACCACGATCCACCGGTCTTCTTTCCACGATTTTGCTAACAAGCCGAGCCAGTTGGCCATAAAATCAGTCAAATTTTTCGGTAACCCAATATTCCAATCGTTTACCTATCATCAGCCTGGTTTGTGAATCTAACCCCGGAAGAACCGACATCAGCAGAGTCGCAATCGGCATCGTCAGCCATTGCAGGTAGTCAAATACACTCCGCCACAGCGGGTACCCTTTCGGTTTTGGCGGCCGGAACATCATATCCAGCACGATTACAAAAACCAGGGAAGCCAGGCATACCGTCAAGATAAATTGGGAAATTTTCGGTAAGTTATACCCTAGCGCAGTTTGTTGAAAAACCGGGTTGACAATCGTCGGGATTAGCGCCCCCAGGGTCAATATAAACCAGTTGGTGGACCAGATAAAGTGGGTCTCGATGATCTTAAATATTCTGAAAAACCTGACCAGAAAGGGAATCTCCGGGTGCCTTATTGCTTCCTTAACCGCGTAGGGGATATCGGTTGCACCCCAGGCGTGCCGTTTGCATTGCTCGTACCTCGCTTTAAGCGACCCAAGATAAGTTGCCCCTTCCGGTGCGTCAATACTGGTAGGTAGAAAAATCGGTTCCACCTCAACCTTTCCTTGATTATGGAAAAAGGCCTGCAAAAACACATGCCAGTCTTCCGGGATGATGTTAGTATGCCAAAAGCCGACGCCATCAAGCAATTTTAGCGAGGACGAGTAACAAGAGTAATTAAAAAGCAGTCGGTCAGGTTCCTGCAAACTGGCCACATGGATCACGTTCCCCAAAATTCCCACGATTCTGGTAAAAGTAGGCACCCGGTATAGGTTGTTGTACCAAAATATGGGCGACTGCCAAAAACGCAAATAACGGTTCTGGTTGACGGCAAAATTATATGTCAGCGCTGAAAAATAACGCGGATGGAAAATAGCGTCCGCGTCACAGCTGGTTATGGTGATATTTTCCAGACGGTAGCCCAGTTTTAGCAGTTTCTTTTCAGCTTCCTTGGCCCCCCACGCTTCGTTAGATGCCTTACCCTTAATTTCTCCCACCAGCCCCTCCGGATGGATAGTTACCCAAAGGTGGCCGAATTTACCCGCAAACTGCGCCGTCAGTTCGGCCGCCCGTTCCTTGTGTCCGGCCGCCCGTTCCTCCATCGCCAGAACGACGTGCAGTTTTTTAATATCGATATCCTTCTGGTTAGCAAGTGAACTTAAATTGCCCGCAATCTTGGCCACCGATTCCATGTAGTTCGGAATTACCACCAAATGCTGAATTTTATTCCATTCGAGGGAATCGGCTCCTTTTTCCAGTTGGTATTTATTCCGCCAATCGGTCTGGTTGGATTTTTTAATCTTGAAATAGCCGATTACTCCTAATGCAGCCGATAAAAACGATCGGTAAAACCAATAAACCAGGAAGGCAATCGTGATATAGGCCACAATTCTCGGCATAAAAAAGGATCCCCAAAAAGGGAACAAAATAAACCCCCAGGCCAGTAGCCCCGGGGCAATTTCTAAAGCCCTTTGAATTGCCTTCTCGTGTTTTTCCAGGAATTTATCCATAAACCAGATCAATTATAGCAATCGCACTCTGCCTAGTCGAGCTTGAAGAGCTTCTGACTGTTTGAAAATGTAATTTTTGCCAAACCCGAAAAAGGAACTTCCTTGATCCTGGCCAACGCTTTCGCGATTATAGCCAGGTAGGCAGGTTCGTTGCGCTTTTTCCGATACGGCACCGGAGCCATGAAAGGCGAGTCGGTTTCCAGAAGAATATTGTCTAAGGGAATCAGCCTGCTTACTTCCTGCAAACCCGCATCATAAGTGACATTGCCGTCTATCCCGAAAAAATAGCCCAGGTCAAGGACTTTTTGGATACCCCTCTTCCCGCCGGAATAGCAGTGGATTACCCCTCGGCTCTTATAAGCCGATAATATCTCGATTGTTTCATCAAAGCTTTTTCGGCTGTGGACAATTATCGGCAGGTTGTGCTTAAGGGCAATTTCTATCTGCCTTTTGAATAATATTTTCTGATCTGCCTTCGAGCGCTCTTTCTCCGGCGGCGGCGGCACGGAAAAATCTAGTCCGCACTCACCGATCGCCGCCACACCGTTTTGGCCTGTCAGCTCTTCCAGTCTCTCCAACTGCTCTTCTATCGTCTGTCCGTTTTCCGGATCAGTTTGCTGCGGATGAATTCCTACCGAGGCATAAACTACCCCGGGATACTTTTGTGCCAAAATAACCGCCTTTTCTGAATCTGCCAAGTTGCTGCTGGCACAAATAATATTCCCCACCCCGTTTTTTTTGGCTCTTTGAAGCACGCCGTCCAAATCCTTCTCGTAATCCTTAAAATTCAAATGCGCATGAGTATCAACAAGCATGGGAGTAATTTCTTAATAATTAATATCTCGCTTTATTTTAACCTGGGGAAAAGGGGTTTTTCCGACTTGATGGCGGTCGAGCCGAATTGTTTTTGAATCTTCACGGCCGTATCAGGCAAAAATGGTTCCAGGTAGTATGAAATATCTAAAATTATCTCGGTCAAAGCCCGAATCGATTTTTTCAGTTTCTCCCCCGTCTGTTTCCAAACTTGGCCTTCATTGATTGTCTTATCGGCGCCTCTGACCAGCCCCCAGATCATTGCCAGGGCTTCATCGAAACGAAAAGCATCCAATAGTTTCTGATAGTCTTCGTTGAATTTATTTTTCTTCCGTGTTTCAAGGCCGAAACCCGAATTTTCACTCAGCTTGGCCACTCGCGCCACCAGGTTCCCCAATCCGTTAGCCAAATCGGCATTGTAAACCTCCTTAAATCTGGCAATTGAAAAATCGCCGTCACCGTAAGCCGGAATTTCACGCAGCAGGTAATACCGAACCGGATCTGTTCCGAACTCCTCCGCCAATTTATAAGGATCGACGGTATTTCCCAGACTTTTGCTGATTTTTTGCCCCTCGGCCGTTACATAACCGTGGATAAAAATGCTTTTCGGATGAGCCAATCCGGCGCTTTTCAGCATCGCCGGCCAGTAGATGGCGTGGAAGCGGGAAATTCCCTTGCCGATTACGTGAACCTCAGCCGGCCAATATTTTTGATAAAGTGGTGAATTTTCCTGCCAATCCAGCGCCGTAATGTAATTGGCTAAAGCGTCAAACCAGACGTACATAATCTGCTCCGGGTCATCCGGCACCGGCACCCCCCAGCCCTTGGATCGCTTCACTGAACGCGAAACACTGAAGTCCTCCAAGCCTCGTTTAATAAAAGACAGCACCTCATTTTTCCTGATCTCCGGAACAATCTTTAACTTGTCTTGACTGATAATTTCTTCCAGCCAATCTTGGTAAGCAGACAGTCTGAAAAAATAATTTTCTTCCTCTACTTTCTCCGGGGTTAAAGTCGGGTGTTCCGGGCACTTTCCCTCAACCAGCTCCTTTTCCGTTTTAAATTCTTCACAGCCGAGGCAATAAAGCCCGCTGTATTTCTTCCTGTAAATATCCTCTTTCCGGCAGGCGTTCCACAAGGCCTGTGCCCCGGCGATGTGTCTTGGCTGGCTCGTTTTGATAAACTGGTCGAAAGAAAGATTGAGCGGTTTTTTCAATTCCTCAAATTTTGCCGCATTTTGGTCGACGAACTGTCGTACCGGCAAACCGGCCTTTTCCGCCGCCTGAACATTTTTTAAAGCATTCTCGTCACTGCCTGTTAAAAAATAGACCTCTCTTCCTAAAAGTCGCTGGTAGCGGGCAATCGCGTCCGCTTGCACCAGCTCCAGGGCAAAACCGATATGCGGCGCCGCATTGACATACGGAATCGCCGTTGTCAGGTAATATTTGTTGGTCATAAGTTTATTCTAACAAAAAAACCTCCCGGGGGAGGTTTCAGACAAAACTACCCGGCCAGCGGTTAGTCCCGCCCTAATTTCATCACCAAGCCGATTTTTTTTGCCCAACGGTCCGCCACTCATCGGTTTCGATTTTATCAAGTGCGATTTTCAGTCCCGTCTTCTCGTCCAGCTTCAACTGTCTCGCCACGTTTGCCACGGTAGCGCTGGAAACGGCTAAATTTTTCTTGATATAGGCATAGGTGTGCTTTTTGGTCAGAAGATAGACAATTCCCAGCCGCCTGGTGATCAGGTCCAACTCGCTTTTCGAAAAAAAACTGTCCAAAAAAGCCTGAAAGTCCTCCGGGTCCTTAATATCAGCCAACACCTTATGGAGTAAGCCGGACAATTCTCTGCGTAAGCCGGGATTAATCTTTCGTACTGATAACTGCATTTTATTCCTTATTTTAGACAAAAAACACGGCTGGACAGCCGTGTCTGGACTATACTTAAAAAGCCAATTAATGTCAAGTTATCCCCCTAGCGCCAAAGCGCCATCAAGGTTAGAAATAGCGCCGTAAGCAGCCCCAGGTAAAGCCACCCGCGAAAACCATAAAAGCATAGCAGTAAAAACGCAATCACAAACAAAGCTGTCACCAATCCCAGCCTTCGGCTGGAAAAAACCAGTGAACCGGTGTACAAAACCGCCAGAAAAATACATCCGAAAAACAACCCGAATACCAGGTCTGATCTCGGTGGCAAAAAATAAACAATCGCTCCGGATGCCGTCCAGAAAAGCACCGCCGGAATAATCTTATTCACAACTTCGTTTCCGCCAAGCTTATCTAGCATGTACAGGATGTATAATATTCAGATATGCCGTCTTTGCTTTACCTGGCCATTTTCTTGATTATAGTTTACCTGCTCCTCCTTTTTTTATTCATCAGCAGGAAACTGGCCGAAATCAAAAAACTTTCCCAGCCGGACTCAACTCTGCTTGAGTGGGTTAAAACCAGCCAGCAGACATTCCATCAGGACAGTCAGGCCATTAACGCCAGGCTTGACAACGCCGCCAAAATTATTGCCGGGGTTCAGCGCGGGCTTGGCGAAATGTCTGAAATCGGCCGGGGTATGAGCCAGTTGCAGGAACTGTTAATGTCGCCTAAGCTTCGGGGCAATATCGGCGAACAGGTATTAAGGGAGCTTTTGGGTCAAATGCTGCCTAAAAATACCTTTCACCTTCAATACAGTTTCAAATCCGGTTCCAAAGTCGACGCCGCTATCAAAACCTCTGCCGGGATTATCCCCGTTGATTCTAAATTTCCCTTGGAAAACTTTCGCCGCCTTGCCTCATCCAAAGACGAAAAAGAAAAACATACTTTACAAAAACTATTTAGCGCCGATGTTAAAAAACATATCGATGATATCTCGGCAAAATATATTTTGACCGAAGAAGGGACCATTGATTATGCTCTTATGTATTTACCTTCTGAAGCAATCTATTACGAAGTTGTCAATAATCCGGATGTTTTTGACTATGCCGCCAAAAAACGGGTACTGCCGGTATCGCCGATGACATTTTATGCCTATCTAAAGGCTATCTTAATGTCATTTGAAGGCCAAAAAATTGAAGAACAGGCCAGGCGAATTCTCACCACTCTCCGCTCCATCAAGTCAGATTATCAAAAAACATCGGGCGGCCTTGCCCTCCTCAATAAACACCTCCAAAATGCCTATAACCAGATGGCCAATGTCACCGGTTCTTTTAACCAGCTCGGTCAAAAACTTTCCGCCACCTCAGCCCTTGAGCCAACTTCTTCCCCCTCAACTAATGACAGACCACAACCATAAAGAGCTAAATCCCGAACAGCAAAAAGCGGTCAATCATATTTCCGGGCCGCTTTTAATCATCGCCGGTGCCGGTACCGGCAAAACCACCGTTATCACCGAGCGGATCAAACGTCTGATCGCTTCCGGCAAAACGAAGCCGGAGCAGATTCTCGCCCTTACTTTCACCGATAAAGCCGCCCGGGAAATGCAGGAAAGGGTTGACGTCGCTCTGCCTTACGGCTATGCGGACTTATGGATTTCTACTTTTCATTCTTTTTGTGATCGTATCTTGCGTGCCGACTCAATTCATCTCGGACTTGATCCTTCCTACCGTCTTTTAACTTCTGCCGATGGTGTCCAATTTATTACCGCCAATCTTTTTAAGTTCGACCTCAAATATTTTCGCCCTCTGGGAAATCCGACCAAATTTATTGACGGATTGCTTTCTCATTTCTCCCGTCTTCACGACGAAGACATTTCACCGGCTGAATACTTAAAATACGCTCATCATCAAAAACCAGGCGAAGAAAAGGATAAACTTATCGAGCTGGCCAAGGCTTTTCAGGCATACGAGGATCTGAAAGTAAAAAACGGTTTGCTGGATTTCTCCGATTTAGTTACTCACACCTTGCGGCTTTTTCGTCTTCGAAAAAATATCCTCGCCCTTTACCGGCAGCAATTTTCCCATATTTTGGTCGATGAGTTTCAGGATACCAACTACGCCCAGTATGCCCTTCTTCAATTAATGGCTCCGGCCGTCTCAAAACCGAACCTTACTGTTGTCGCCGATGACAGCCAATCAATTTACCGATTCCGCGGCGCCGCTATCTCCAACGTCCTTCAGTTTATGAACGATTATCCCCGGGCAAAACAGGTCGTTTTGATTAAAAACTATCGTTCTAGTCAGGCAATTCTGGACTCCGCCTACCGCTTGATCAAACACAACGACCCCGACACGCTCGAGGCTAAGCTGGGCATCGATAAAAATCTCAAAGCCGTCCGGACCGCCGCCGATTATCCACCGGAATTTTACCTAAACCCGCGGGTCGAGGACGAAGCTGAAACTGTAGTCAAAAAAATTAAGCAGATTATTCTCGAGGATAACAAGCTTCAATATAAAGACTTTGCCATCCTTCTGCGCGCCAACAATCATGCCGAGCCGTTCACTCGTGCTTTGTCAAGGTATGCCGTTCCCTATCAATTTTTAGGACCGGGACAGCTTTTTCGCCAACCGGAGGTAAAAGATCTTATTGCCTACCTCAAAATTCTCTATGACTTTAGCGACAATGTCGCTCTCTATCGGGTCCTATCCATGCCCCAATATGCCGTATCAGGTCGGGACTTGGCCGCTATCGCCGCTTTCGCCCGCCGCCAAAATATTTCTTTTTTCGAAGCTTGTGAGCAGGTAAATGAAATATTTGTCTCCCCCCAGACCAGAGAAACCGTTGTCGGCTTTGTCTCCATGGTTCATCGGCACCTGGACCTGGTCGAGAATACCTCCGCTGGTCAACTCCTCTATTATTTTCTGGAAGACAGCGGTTTACTGAAAAAACTGGCCCAAATAGATTCTGCTCTCGAAGAACGCCAAGTCCAAAATATTTCCCGCTTTTTCGACCGGCTCAAAACTTATGAGGTTGATCATGAAGACGCCTCTGTCCGTGCCGTCATTGATTGGATCAATCTTTCTATGTTGCTGGGTGATTCTCCCCTGGCCGCCAATTCCGATTGGGCTTCGGAAAATAAAGTCAACCTGCTGACCGTCCATTCCGCCAAAGGTCTCGAATTTCCGGTTGTCTTTTTGGTCAATCTGACTCAAGGCCGATTCCCCACCTATGAACGCCGCGAACAAATTCCTCTTCCTGAAGATCTGATAAAAGAAATTCTTCCCAGCGGGGATTATCATCTTCAGGAAGAAAGACGTCTTTTTTATGTCGGTCTGACCAGGGCCAAAGATCGGCTCATTCTGACTGCCGCCAACTGGTACGGCGAAGGCAAGCGTGAACGCCGTCTTTCCCCCTTTATTTATGAAGCGCTGGGCGATGTTGAAACAAATCTTGTCCAAAAACCGGTCGAGCAGTTGAGTTTTTTGGAATGGGCGCAACCCGCTCCGGCCACCGCACCCTTACCCTCCCAATCGGCCGCCATTCCCGTCAATTATCTTTCTTACTCACAGATTGACTCATTCAACACCTGTCCTCTCCAGTATCGCTACCGCTTCATTCAGCGCCTTCCGGTTCCACCTTCAGCCGCTTTGAGTTTCGGCGACATTGTTCACAAAGCCCTGCGCGATTTTTACCGACAGCTAAAAACCGGAGCCAAGTCAAAACCGGAAACGCTATTATCCGCCTTTGAAACCCACTGGACCCCGGTCGGTTTTGCCTCCAAAGCCCAGGAAAATAAAATGAAAAAAGAAGGGCAGCGCATGCTCACTGCTTTTTACAACGCCAACAAGCCTTTTACCAAGCCTCTGGCTGTCGAGCAGCCCTTTATTGTCAAGTTATCGCCAACTCTGAAATTAGGCGGCCGAATTGACCGAATTGATTTACGGGGGTCCACTCTGGAAGTAACCGACTACAAAACCGGAAAAACCGCCGATCAAAAAGAGGCCGACAAATCATTGCAATTAACCGCCTACGCCCTGGCCGTCACCGATCCCGGGTTATACGGTAAAAAGCCGGATTCGGTGGTGCTTACTTTTTACTTTCTCGACTCCGGCGTTAAAAGAACCACCCAAAGAACACCGGCCCAGTTGGAGTCGGTCCGTCAGGAGATAATCGTCAAGGCAAAGGAGATTAGCCAAAGCAACTTCCCGCCCACCCCCGGTGTCTGGTGCGATTTCTGCGATTTCAAGCTCATCTGCGAAGCATGGAAATAGCCAGGGAGCTGCAGTCTCTGAAAGACCCAATTAAAGCCAAAAATTTAGCCCGGTTTTTTAAGACCGGCAAGGGAGAGTATGGGCAGGGTGATGTCTTCTTGGGAATTACCGTTCCCCGGCAACGTACCGTCGCCAAAAAATATTCCGACCTGTCTTTTACCGAACTTCAACAATTGCTTTCCGGCAAAATCCACGAATATCGCCTTACCGCCCTCTTAATTCTAATCAGCCAATTTAGAAAAGCCGATTTATCAACCAAAAAAGCCATAGTTAATTTCTATTTAAAAAATACTACCAACATCAACAATTGGGACCTCGTTGATCTTTCCGCCCCCAGCATTTTAGGCGAATATTTGCTGGATAAAGATAAAGGTATCTTGCTTAAATTAACTCGCTCACCGCGTCTCTGGGAACGGCGGATAGCGGTTTTGGCTTCTTTTCAGTTAATTAAAAACTACCGTTTTATCGAGTCTCTGAAAATAGCCCAGATTTTGCTGAAAGACAAACATGATCTTATCCATAAAGCCGTAGGTTGGATGTTGCGGGAAATCGGCAAAAGAAATATAGCAGTCGAGGAACAATTTTTACGCAAGTTCAGCTCCCAAATGCCGCGCACCATGCTCCGCTACGCCATCGAGAAATTCCCCGAAAGCCAGCGACTTGCCTTCCTAGACAACTCCAGCCCCCAAAAAGGCAAAAGCTAAAAATTTAATCATTTTTCCGGCCATTGTCGCTCCCAAAAACCGCCACACCGAATAACCGGACATTCCGGCAATAATTCCCGCAATATCAAACAGAGGATTGGGTATTGCCGCCAGCGCTACCAATGCCAGCCAGCCGTAACGTTTCATCAATTTGTCCGTCCACCGGTAAATTTTCGGATTTGCTGTAACCGCCCGGCCGCCGACTCCGGCCAAGTACCCTGTTAATTCTCCTGCCGTCGCTCCGGCCGCCGTTGCCAATGCCACCGGAACCGGATTTAAAAAACTGCCCCCGGCAAAAGCAATAAACACCGTCGGTACGGGCAGGATAATCGTCGCGTTGCTTAAAATACTCAATAAAAATATTCCCAAAAACCCGAAATTCTTCAACCCGGCCAGGTCATCCTTGTAGAAAAAAATCATCCCGCTTATAAGTACCGCCAGCATTAAACTGGCCAGCCCGATTAGCCTTAGCTGTCTTTTATCCGTCATATCATTTTTACCTTAAGCAAAAAAAACTGCCGATATGCGTATATTCTTTTATTGACAATTCATCACTGATAAACGCCGAAGCCAGCCCTCCGTCCAGGTTGATTGCCCACGCTAATTCTAATGCCAGTTGACTGCCGACCTGCGCCGTTAAATTCGGCAGATCGGCCAGCAACGGCCCGCTTGTCAGCGACAGGGTATTGGTAATCGCCATAAAAATAACCTGCCCGTTCGTGCTGACTGCCGCTACCGTCCTTCTAGCCAACTCGTCCTTGTTAAGATTCAGCGCCAGCACTTCACCGTCTTCAATTAATACCGGTCCCGACTGCAAACCCCAGGCCACTTCTCCGTCCGGCGCACTTCGTGAAATTATCACCCTTTCCCCGGCCGGGTAGATATATCCGTCAAACAAAGCACTCTCAATCGGCCCAGAAACCAATCGGTTGTCAGAGACCAACCATCCCAGCGGAGCGTCTTCCCGGCTGTAAAATCCGCCGTTAACCAAAACTCGGCAACCTTGCTCTTTAATTAAGTCAGTCGCTGTGGCTTTCTTTTCAAAGTTTGTCAGTAACTGCAGTTTTTCTATCCGGTCAACTGTTACCGCCGCGTATCTGTAACGCGTCTCTCCGCTGCCCACCTCGTCCATTTTCTCTAAAGCTGAAGGCAAATCCGTCTCCGGGCCGGTCTCCGGCACATTTGTCGGGCTAATTAAATATTTTGGATTGTCTTTTACCACCCACACTACCTCCGCCCCCAAAATCAGCAGAAATAAAAACAACACAACAACATATTTCACCCCCTAATTATATCCTGTTAGAATAAATTCATGTTTGTTTTATCTCACTTGTACGTTTCTCGAGGAGTAATTGGGCAGACAAGTGACCTATTGGCGCTGGGAAGTGTTTTGCCTGATATCTCTTCTTTGGTGCCTGACAAATTTTCCCGGGGGGATATTCATGAATCACCAGGTAAAATTTACGATTTTATTAAATCGAAATATCCGAATTTAGTAGACTTAGCAATCGGAATAAACCTGCACTGTTTAAGAAGCAAGGGGGCGGATTACTATAGCGACGACGACAAAACTGGTTATGCTAGGATCGAAGGCCGAAGGATTGAAACAGAAGTTGCCCGGCTTTTAAGAATAGCAAAAAGTCACACTAGCTTTATTTTGGCTCATAATTTTATAGAAGCGGGGATTGACCTTAATCTTCTCGGTTCTCATCCCGAACTAATAACTTGGTATCAAAAAGCCATTAAAACAGACCGGCGGCCAATTATTGATTGCCTCTCGGAATATTCCCAAAAAGACTCCGCAACAGTAGAAAAAGCCCTGCAAACTTTTTTCAGTATTCTATCGCCAGATAATTTAAGATCGACCGAAAATATAACTAAAAATATCATTGGTAAATTAATAGAAATTCGACTGAGGATAACCGTTAATGAAAACCAAAGTAGGTCAATTTTAGAAAAAGCTAAAGCAATTGTTCACCCCAACTATTTAACTTTTCTAGATAACGTAGTCCAGAAAATGAAATCAGATTTTACTGAATTAAACTAATTAAGAAATGACCTTAAGAAAATTTTTCCGGAGCAAAAAGAGATTGGCAACGTTTATTGCTCTCTTTTTGGCTCTCATTTTTTATCTTCGGGGCAGTCCTCCGAGCCAAATTCCCACTGAAACAATCGAAACAGTCAAAGTTATCCGCGTCATTGACGGCGACACGATCGAAATTGAGGGAGGGGCTAAAGTCCGCTACATCGGCATTGACACACCGGAGATAAGCACTCCCGTCGATTGTTTCGGCCGGGAAGCTCAAGAAAAAAACAAGGAATTGGTGGAGGGGAAACAAGTCCGGTTGGAAAAAGATATTTCCGAAACCGATAGATACGGCCGTCTTCTTCGTTATGTCTATCTGGGTGATTTATTTGTTAACCGGGAATTAGTTGCCCTGGGATTTGCCCAGGTAAGCACTTATCCGCCCGACGTCGAGTTTCAACAGGAATTTCTGTCCGCCCAGCAATCAGCCCGGGAGGCCAATTTGGGCCTTTGGTCAAGCTGTTCCCCGTAAAAACAGGAGTTGTTTCTTGTACTCATCTAAAATTTTTTC
>Ga0265297_10005318_pt1 | contig 19764 bp, 18 predicted proteins | sample Munlanlwell13791_FD_192502 | JGI IMG/M metagenome (GOLD analysis project Ga0265297, IMG submission 192502) | Leachate microbial communities from a municipal landfill in Southern Ontario, Canada - Leachate well 137-91 | ecosystem: Engineered > Solid waste > Landfill > Unclassified | place...
TGGCCGCCCGTGATCGCAAAATCCGACCCTTGTGCTTCGCCGGGGCCGTTCACCGCGCATCCCATTACGGCGATGGTCAGAGGGCCTTCGAGTTTCATGGCCCGCGTTTCCACTTCCTGGGCAAGCCTGGCGGTATCGATCTCGGTGCGCCCGCAAGTCGGGCAGGAGATCACCCGCACCCCCTGGCGAAGATCCAGGGACTCGAGGATCATCCTGGCCACTTTTACTTCTTCCACAGGATCAGCCGTAAGCGATACGCGGATTGTATCCCCGATCCCTTCCTGGAGAAGTGTCCCGATCCCGATCGCGTTATAGACGCTTCCGCGGATGAGCGTCCCGGCTTCGGTAACGCCGAGATGCAGAGGATAATTGAATTTCCGGCTTGCGAGACGATACGCCTCGATCATGGTCGGTACATCCGTGGCTTTAAGCGAGATCACGGTATCATGGAAATCCAGCGCTTCCAGGATCGCCACATGACGGCGCGCACTTTCGACCAGCGCCTCGGGCGTGGGACCATATTTTTCCATCAAGTCTTTTTCGAGCGACCCGGAGTTCACGCCAATGCGGATCGGGATGTGATGTTTCTTCGCTTTTTCCACGACCTCCGCCACGCGGTCCTTGTCCCCGATATTTCCAGGATTCAGGCGCAATTTGTCCACGCCTTCGTCGATCGCCATTAGGGCAAACTTGTAATTGAAATGAATATCCGCCACGAGCGGGATCTTGATCCTGGATTTGATCTTCCCAAGCGCTCTCACATCTTCTTCGCCGGGACACGCGACGCGCACGATTTCGCAGCCTGACTCGGCCAGGCGGCCGATCTGATCAAGCGTGGCTTGCACGTTACGCGTCGGGACTTTGGTCATGGACTGAATACGGATGGGCTGGCCGTCCCCCAGGATCAGATTGCCGACTTTGACCGCGTGTGTTTTTTTTCTGGAAATTGCATTTTGTTTTTTCATTTTTTCTTCAGGGCCTTCTTTTTCTGACCGGCCTCGGTCAGGCATTGAGAAAGATTCATGGCGCAGAATCCTTCCCCGCACATCGAACAATATTCCCCACGCCGCGGCGCACCTTCCGGAAGTCCTTCATCATGCATTTTCTTTGCATGCTCCGGATCGAGTGACAGGGCGTATTGCCTCTCCCAATCGAAATCAAACCGGGCCTTTGCAAGCGCGTCGTCCCGCTCCCTGGCACCGGGCCGATGGCGCGCAACATCTGCCGCATGGGCCGCGATCTTGTAGGCAATCACTCCCTGTTTCACATCGTCAAGATCCGGCAAACGCAGATGTTCGCACGGCGTCACGTAACAAAGCATGGCCGCGCCCGCCTGGGCGGCGATTGCCGCACCGATCGCGGAAGTGATATGGTCATAACCCGGCGCGATATCCGTCACGAGCGGGCCCAGCACATAAAAAGGCGCGCCGTGGCAGACTCTGATCTGACGTTCAACGTTCATGGGGATCTGGTCCATCGGCACGTGCCCCGGACCTTCCACCATCACCTGCACATCCTGTTCCCAAGCCCGCGAGGTCAAAGTCCCAAGCGTATCCAGTTCCGCGAATTGTGCCGCGTCACTCGCATCTGCGAGACATCCCGGGCGCATGCCGTCTCCGAGGCTGATCGTCACGTCATATTTTTTGCAGATTTCAAGCAGCCGGTCATAATGAGTAAAAAGGAAATTTTGTTTTTGATGGGACTTGCACCAACGCGCAAGGATCGCCCCGCCGCGGCTCACCACGCCCGTCACCCGTCTCTCGATAAGAGACAGATGTTCCAACAGCACTCCCGCGTGGATCGTCATGAAATCCACACCCTGCCGGGCCTGATGCTCGATCACCCCGAAGAGAATCTCCGGCGTCAACGCTTCCGGTTTGCCATTCACCCGCTCGAGCGCTTCATAGATCGGCACGGTTCCCACCGGCACCGTGACCGCACGGATGATCGCCACGCGTGTTTCATCCAGTTGTTTTCCGGTCGAAAGATCCATCACGGTATCCGCTCCGAACTTGACTGCAAGCTTTACCTTCTCCACTTCCTCCGGGATATCCGAGCCCAACGCAGAATTCCCAAGATTCGCGTTGATCTTGCAACGGACGCCAATCCCGATGCCTATCGGACGAAGGTCCCGGTGGTTCACATTCGCACAGATCACAAGCCGTCCGGCCGCCACCTCCTCCCGGATGAGTTCCGGCGAAAGCTGTTCCTCGGCCGCCACGTAGTTCATTTCTTCCGTCACGATCCTCTGACGGGCGTAGTGCATCTGGGAACGGTTCTTATCTTTTTCTCGTTTAGCTACCCATGCATCTCGAAATGACATCATTCACCTATGAGATAGATGTAAAACGTAATATGCGTTGCTCCAGTTATTCCCTCCTGTAGGGCACATTTAAATGTGCCCTACGGAAGAGAGGATAGAGCGAATATCTCTCAGGAAACCGGAACAATGCATGTAATGCGCATCCTGTATTTAGTTTTTTCGCCCGTATGCCGCACGTTTCACATCGTACGGTTTCCAAAAGTTATTTCAAATTCGCGCGGATCGTTTCGATCAGGGTATCGATCTCAAAGGGCTTTTTCAGGCTCCCGGCGATACCGTTGAGATCGGCCATGTGCTGGGGCATTTTTTCATTCACGCTCGCAATGATCACGGGGATATGACGCCACTTCTCCTGCGCGCGCAACCACGCATAGAATTCCTCCCCGTCCATCACCGGCATAATAAGGTCCAGAATAATAAGATCCGGTGTTTCTTTTTCAAGGATTGCGATGGCTTCCCTTCCGTTCATCGCGATCAGGACCTGGAAAGATTCTCCCTGAAGAAAAAGCCGGTAAATATCCTGAAAATCATTGTCATCTTCAACGATCAATATCTTTTTCATAGTTTCCCTCGTTCCGCCACCACTCCTGTGGCCGGGTTTGATTTATACGTTCCTGTTTGCAAGCTGATACGACGGAAGCACCACTTCAAAAACACTGCCCCGCCCGGCGCCTTCACTCTTGGCCCAAATCTCTCCTTCGTGCAAAGCTATGATCTCTTTGGAAATGGTCAGACCGACCCCGATCCCGAGCGTCGACGGCGTTTTCTGGAAGAATGCTTCAAATATCTTTTGAAGATTTTCGGGCTCGATCCCGATCCCGGTGTCCGCTACTTCCGCGAAAACATCGTTTCCCCGGATCGCGGAGGTGACCGTGATACCGCCGTCCGGGGTGAATTTTGTGGCGTTCGTAATGAGGTTAATAAACACCCGGTAAAGCATGTCCGGGTCCCCGAGCATCTTGAGCGGCAACTGAGAAAGCCGGGTTTCAAGCTTCAAATGATGCTGTTCAACCAAGGGGCGTACATCGTCGACGACGAGCTTGAGCACATCGTTAAGGTCCAGTTCCTGCTTTTTGATGTCGGACATCCCGGATTCCACCTTGGAAAGGTCCATGATGCTCGAAATGGTCCGCATCAAACGGTCCGCATTGTCGCTGAGCATCTTGATCATGGGAAGAAACTTTCCTTTTTCGGGATCGTTCGTCATATGCTTGGCCAGCCATTGTGTCGTCATGATGAACTTGGCAGTGGGTGTCTTGAGCTCGTGCGCTACGTCGCGGACAAGCGTTTCCTTCATCATTTCCACGCGGCGCAGATCTGTAATGTCACGCATGACGCCCTGAATAAGGCGGAGGTTCCCTTCAGAGTCCACGACCGGCGTGAGGTTGGTCTGGTAATAAATCTCTGCATGATGAAGCCGGTGAAATTGTTTGGTGTTCAAATGCTCCACGGGTTTTTTGGTCCTCACGATCGTTTCAAGCGAATCCTGGAATTTTTGCGCTTCCCCCGGTGCGTGCATCAGAAAGAAAAACGGGAGCCCTTCCGCAAGGATCTCGTCGCGTGTGTAACCCGAAAAACCGCGGTTAAGGATCATAAGCTCGCCTTCCGGGGTGATGGAAAAAATGATATCGCTCACGCCATTGACGATTGAGCGGTATTTTTCCTCGGACTCCTCGAGGGCCTGACTACGCGCCCGCAAATGCTCAAAGCTTTGCACCAGGCGACTGACTACTTTGTTGAACGCCTCGCCGACCTCCTGGATTTCATCATGGGAATGGATGTTGGCCCGCGCATCGAGGTCCCCGGCCAGGATATTGCGCGCAGTTTTTTGCAGTGAGGTCAGAGGCCGCATGATCAGCCAGGTGATCCATGTGATCACAAATGTCACGATAATCACCAAAAGAAAGGCAACAAAGAATTTTTCGACAAATATCTTCTGGAGTTCTTTCTCGAATTCGACCCTGGAAAAAATGATGATAAGACGTCCGAGTGTTTTTTCTCCGCTCATGATGGGCGCCACAGCCGCGTAGGTATTGGGGTTAATTTTTTCGACTCCGAAAAAATCCTGCTTATAAAAAAGCCCGGGGGAAGTCTCACTGCCAGGCCGGCTACTGCCGAGGATTTTCCCGGCGGAACCCTCTACGCGGATCTCATCCACATCAGACTGCTCGGCCAGAAGCTGGATGTAGGCCTTGATGGAGCGCTGGTCTTGCACCTCGAGCGGGATTTTGAGCGTCTCGGAGAAGATCTCCGCAATAGTCTGAAGCCGTTCTTCCTTGTATTTGATCATCATGTCGCGAAAAACATTGAAGGTCGTAAGAAGCACAAAAAAGACAATCCCGAGCACGAGGACCAATACCGACAACGACAGTTTATAGCGGATGGGCACACGCCAAGTCTGTCGCTGGGACAACTCCTCCTGATTGTCGGAAATCCTACGATTCTTCGACATGGTGACCTTCAACATTTCCCCGGAACCCGGAACCTATTTTCAGAAAAATACAACTTATGCGTTGCTCCAGTTATTCCCTCCTGTAGAGCACATTTAAATGTGCCCTACGGAAGAGAGGATAGAGCGAATATCTCTCAGGAAACCGGAACAATGCATAACTTATTAGAAACTCTCCTGAAATGAAGCATCTCCTGTGTTATCGACAAATTTCTCAGGTTTTGAAATACTCCTCCCAATGAGGGACCATGTCCTCCAACACCTCCAGATCTCCCGGAAGTAACACATATTGGCGGACATCCTCCCGGGAGACCCACCTGAAATCCTTACACTCGATCGGCCGGGGTTCCCCGCTCACCCACCGGCAAAAAAAGAAGAAAAGCGATATCTTGCGCTCCGGGGTTCCATGCACTCTATTGCGGAGGAATTTTTCGGGATGGATCCGGATCCCCAGCTCTTCAAAAGCTTCACGTTCGAGACACGCCTCGATCGTTTCATCCTGTTCACGCTTGCCGCCCGGAAATTCCCAATAACCGCCGAAACTGTCATTGAGATGACGTTGAGCAATCAGGAGCTTCCCGTTTTTGTGAATGATCGCACAACCGACTTCAAGAGTTTCCATCGTTTTTCTTCCGAACGGAGGACTTGGATTGCAAGTGGAATGATTTTATACGGTTTCCATATCAATCGAAACATCGCCGAGATTGAGGCCGGCCAAATTACCACTTAGAAAAGAAATGAAAAGTTTGGGTGTCATGATTCTCCTTAAAAGTTAACGAGTAATCATGACAGCACTTGCTTATTATTTATAAAAAATGATCGGAAATCAATGCAGTCCTGGCTACCTTTAATTTTCAATAAAAGCCAGGACCGCCCAAGTCGCCCTTTATGAAAAGAAAATAAAGACTTGGGCGGAAAAACCACCTCGATGATTATCGAACGGTTCTTTTGGAAAATCCCGAGGTTAAACAATTGAGGGTATTGTACTCAACAGCCCTGTTCTATGGAATCTTTTTATCAAGAAAAAATGATCTTGCGCCTATGATTGTACAGCTAAAATTGTGCTTTTTGAAACGTCAACGAATTGTTTTGCGACGGGGAGGAGTTGTTTTTGTCGGTGCTGGATAAATATGCATCGGATTGTGGGTATACATTAAATAAAAGAAACAAAAAGTCAGGGCAGGATGACTTCTTTGTGGAAAACACCCCGAGGGATCAAGTATTTGCATGGAGACGAATCTTTCTTTCTGGCCAGAAGAACTCATACCCTGTTTTTTTATCTACCGCCACTCCAAAAGGACACAATTCCATATACACCACAAGACCCACTCTAACCCCTTATCTTCATTGACTTTGAAGCTTTTGTCCCTATAATCACAGCTTATGTCCAGCGGTTCCTATTTCTACCAATATCTTTTTGTCGGTATCTTCTTTGTTTTTGCACTTGTTTTTGCCGTGATCCCCTTGGCCCTGGCCTGGTTCCTGGCCCCCAAGAAGCCATCGGCTGAGAAGCAAGCGGCCTACGAATGCGGCTTGGCCTCTCGGGGCGACCCTTGGATACAGTATCACGTGCAATACTACCTCTTTGCCCTGATTTTCGTTATTTTTGACGTTGAGACGGTCTTTATCTACCCGTGGGCTGTCGCTTTTAAAAAGCTGGGGCTATTCGCATTCGTGGAAATGGCTATATTCATCGCTATCCTCGCTTTCGGTCTTATTTATGCCTGGAAGAAGAAAATGCTCGAGTGGGAATAAAAAAACGGGGTGGACAGGTTTTCCAAAAAACTAGCCCCCATTCTGCAAAATAAAATCCGAAAGAATCTTATGGCATTCACAAAAAATATATCCTCGGTTGATGAACCGCTTCGCGCGGAACTCGCGAAGAAAGGTGTGATCTGGACAACCCTGGATTTTCTTTATAACTGGGGCCGGCGCTCGTCCATATGGCCCATGCAGTTCGGTCTCGCCTGCTGCGCGTTCGAGATGATCGCCGCAGCCTGTGCCCGTTACGACATTGCCCGGTTCGGCGCCGAACTTTTCCGCGCCTCGCCGCGCCAGGCCGACCTCATGATTGTTTCCGGGACTGTTACCAAGAAAATGGCGCCCCAGGTCGTCCGTCTTTACAATCAGATGCCGGAACCCAAGTACGTGCTTACCATGGGTGCGTGTGCTATCTCGGGGGGTCCTTTTATCGATGGTTACAATGTTTTGCGCGGGATTGATCGTTACATCCCGGTCGACGTCCATCTTCCCGGGTGTCCCCCCCGGCCTGAGGCCCTGCTTCATGGACTCATGGAACTTCAAAGAAAGATCGATTCGCAGGAAATCCGGAAAGCGGAGTGGTATCAAAAAGGCTTGAAACGGGAGTTCCCGGTCCCTGATCTCGGCCCCAACGGTCTCATTCCAAAATTCAATCCCGGGGTCTGGCAACCGCCGAAAAGAAATCCTCGCAGGGAACATTACGGGCAAACGATCCTTGTCGGAAAAAAACAGAAAGCCCCGGACTTGGAACTCGGGATAGCCGCAAAACCCGCCGCACCGGGGGCTGCCACCTGATATGAATATCCCCGTTGAAGAGATCAAAAAAGAACTTGAGACCCGACTGCCGGATGTCAAACTCCGCCTCGTCAGGGATTCTCTTTTGATCGAAAATCCGGAGGATCTGCCGCAGGTTGTTTTGTTTTTGAAGGAAAGCCCGAAATTTCTTCTGGATTATCTTTCCTCAGTAACGGGCGCTGATTACCTGACGTTTCTGGAATCGGTCTATCATCTTTATTCGATGGCCCAAAAGCAGGGCCCCCTCGTGCTTCGTGTGCGCGTCCCAAAGAGCAATGCGAAAGTTCCTTCGCTTGTCCCCGTTTACCGGAGCGCGGGACTCCAGGAGCGCGAGGCCTATGACACATTCGGCATTATTTATGAAGGTCATCCTGACCTGCGGCGCCTTTTCATGTGGGAGGATTTTCAAGGTTATCCCTTGCGCAAGGATTACGAACAGGAAGACGCTGATGTCCTGGAAACCGCGGATATCGCATGGCTTGAGGCCCGCGGGATCGAGATCCCCGGCGAGATGAAGGAAAAAGCGAAAGCGTTTCACGCTGCAGGTCGGCGTGCCGTCGCCCAAAAACCGGAAAAACCAAGATAGGATGGCGGAAGGTGGACGGCGTAAAAGCTGGTTTGCGCCATCCTTCATCCCCAATCCTGAAAATAAGACGGAAGTGCAAATTTAAAATTTTATGACTGGTACTGCTGGAGTAAAAAACACGGAAAGAGCTTCGATGCTCGAGATCAATTTCGGGCCTCAGCACCCGTCCACCCATGGTGTTTTCCGCATGACGGTACAGCTTGAAGGCGAAAAGATCTGCGGTCTAAAACCTGTCTTCGGGTATCTTCACCGTAATCATGAGCAGATCGCCGAAAACCTTCCCTACGCGGCGATCATGCCCTACACGGACCGGCTGGATTATGTGAACGCGCTGGCAAACAATTTTGGTTATGCGATCACGATCGAGAAACTCGCGGGACTTGACGTTCCCGAGCGGGCGGAATATATCCGCGTTATCATGGCAGAACTTGCGCGTATCGTGAATCATATTACTGTGATCGGATTTATGTTGAACGACCTCGGCGCTTTTTTCACGCCGCTCCTCTATGCCTTCCGAGAGCGGGAACGGATCCTCGACCTTTTCGAGGAAGTTACCGGTTCGCGTCTGATGAACAACTATTTCCGTTTCGGCGGTGTGAAGAGAGACCTCACGGACGCGAACCTTGCCGCAATCCGGAAGATCGTCACCAGGTTTCCGGCATTTCTGGAAGAGTTTGAGAATCTGCTCACGAAAAACGAGATCCTCTGCATGCGTTGTCAGAATATCGGCATTCTGTCCGCGGAAACGGCGACGAACGCCGGCATCACCGGCCCGGTACTCCGTGCCTCGGGTGTGAATTATGACATCCGCAAAGTGGACAGTTACAGTATTTATAACCGTTTTGATTTCAAGGTCCCGCTCGGCCAAAAAGGGGACGTATACGACCGCTATTATGTCCGGATCCTTGAGATACGCGAGAGTCTGAAGATCCTCGATCAGGCTCTGGTCAAGATCCCGCAGGGTGAGATCGTGAACAAAAAAGCGCTTCCCTTCCTCAAGATGCCGCGCAGCTTCAAACCCCCGGTGGGCGAGGCCTACGGACGTGTTGAATCACCCAAAGGCGAACTTGGATTTTATGTCGTAAGCGACGGTACGCCGCAGCCGTGGCGTTATCACGTGCGCGCCCCGTCGCTCATCAATCTGACCGTTTTGGAAGAGATGTGCCTCGGCCAAAAGATCGCGGATGCGATCATCATCCTGGGAAGCATCGACATTGTGCTCGGGGAGACGGACCGATGACCGTTTTCGGATGGGGCGTTTTTAAAGGCATGCTGGTCACGTTCAAGAACTTTGCGACTTCTTATTTCCGGAAACCCGACGAAGGCGGCATTTTCACGGTCCAGTATCCGGAGGAACGTGAAAAAACAATCGAAAATTTCAGAAACTTCCCTTTTCTTGTTTATGACGAAACACCGGGAAAGATACGCTGTGTGGCCTGCGGGATCTGTGAGCGGGAATGTCCGACCAAATGTATTCATATTGAAATGGAAACGGACGCCACCGGAAAACCGGCGAGAAGGCCTGCCGTATTCGACATTGATTACGGACTTTGCATGAATTGCGGCATGTGCGAGGAGGTCTGCCCTTTCGACTCGATTTTCATGGACCATGCTTTTGAAGTGACGGCCGTTCCAATGTCTGTCAATTTTAATGAAGTTGAAATCGGGACGGCATTGACTGCCCTTGATCAAAAGAAAACAAAAGTCAGTGCCGAAAGGGCCGAAGGACTTGTCCGTCATAAGGAAAAACTCCTGAAACCAAACGAATATTTCCAGAGGATCCGGCCGACTCTGGCTTCAGCCATTGATCAGAAACGGAAAGCGGCGGAAGAAAAAAAGAGGGCAGCCATGCCGCTCCGCCACAATGCGCCGGACGGACCCGTTCCCGGGCGGGAAAACGCAGACGGACAGACGCAGCCGTCCGCAACACAGGAACCGAAATGATAAGAGCTATCGAATTCTACGTCGACATGATCTTTGTGACGGCCAAGGCATGGATTCTAGACCTCCTGAGCCGTTTTCTCCCCGATTGGATGGTCGTGCTTGCTTCGATCACGATCAGCGGCGTCGTGATCCTGTGTATGGGGCCGATCATCATGATGTACCTGACGCTTCTCGAAAGGAAACTGATCGGCCGCATCCAGAACCGTTACGGTCCGAACCGCGTCGGTAAATGGGGCCTTCTGCAACCCATCGCCGACGGCATCAAGATGTTCACCAAGGAGGATATTGTCCCCGCAAACGCGGACAAGATTGTTCACCTCCTCGCACCCATCGTGATCGTGGTACCTGCACTTATGGTCTTTTTGGTCGTACCTTTCGGCGAGCGCATGACTGCAGTAAATCTGAATATCGGTCTTCTCTATTTTATTGCAATATCGTCCGTCACGGTCCTTCCGATCTTCATGGGAAGCTGGGCTTCACGGAACAAATATTCACTCCTGGGCGGCATGCGCACGGCAGCCCAGATGATCTCGTATGAGATCCCGATGACCCTGGCCGTAGTGCCGGCCATCATGATGAGCCAGAGCCTTTCGACCAACACGATCGTCCTGGCGCAGGCCGGCGACTACGACCTCCACTGGTTCATCTTTACGCCCTGGGGCATCGTGGGGTTCATCGTTTTTTTCCTTTGCGCGACCGCGGAATGCAACCGCCCTCCGTTCGATCTTCCGGAGGCGGAATCAGAACTCGTAGCGGGTTTCCACACAGAATATAGCGGCATGAAATTCGCCCTTTTCTATATGGCGGAGTATATGAACACATTCACGCTTTGCGGCATCGCGGCTACCCTGTTTCTCGGCGGCTGGCAAGGCCCTTTCTTTCCGTCATGGCTCTGGTTCTTTGGAAAAACGTTTGTTCTTATTTGTGTGATGATCTGGTTCCGCGGCACATTTCCGCGCTTTCGGGTCGACCATCTGATGGGATTCGCCTGGAAATTTCTTTTGCCGCTCACGCTCGTCAACATCCTTCTCACCGCGCTTTGGCAGTTTACGTCGAACCTCGCGGCATGGTTCTGGTCGATCCTGGTCTTGGGCATTTCGCTCTGGACCCTGGTCAAACTCAACCGTACGTTTGTTCCTGAAAAACGTCACTATCCTTTGGAAAGCTGATCGATGCCGATCTTAGAAATTGCCGTAAAATTCGGGACTTATGCTGTGATGGCCGGAATCCTCATATTTGCCTTGGGCGTGGTCACTCTCCGGAACCTTTTTCATTGCGCGCTTTGCCTCGCGGCTGCGTTGATCGGAACGGCGGTCATTTATGTCGTACTCCAGGCGGAATACCTTGCCGCGATCCAGATTCTTCTTTATGCCGGCGCAGTGGTCACGTTGATCATTTTTGCTATTATGCTTACAGAACACCTCGCGGAAACGACCATCCGCCAGAATAATTCGCAAAGCCCGCTGGCCATCACGGGCCTTCTTGGCCTCGTGGCACTGCTCACTGTCCTTATCCTGAGAACACCCTGGCCGGTAACCCAAACCGCGCTTAAAGCCAAGGTCTCGGTTATGGGGCTCGGCAAAGCCTTGATGGGAACCTATGCGTTCCCGTTTGAGGTCATCTCGATCATCTTGATCGCAGCCCTGATCGGCACCGTGGTCATCGCCAAAAAGGACGATCCGGAGGAACGGTTATGATCGTGCTTCCTTTGTCCCATATTTTGATCTTTTCACTGCTCCTTTTCGCGATCGGCATTTATGGCGCGCTTGTGCGGCGTAATATCATCGGCATTCTGATTTCGATCGAGCTCATGCTGAATGCCGCTAATATTAACTTGATCGCGTTTTCGAAATACACGTCCCTTTCGCCGGAGACGGGACAGATCTTTGCCCTTTTCGTGATCGCGATCGCTGCGACCGCAGCCGCCGTGGGACTTGCAATCGTCCTGGCCCTTTACCGTATTCGCAAAACCGTTCAAGCTAATGAGGTCAATTTACTGAAATGGTAACGTCCGATCAGATCCTTCTGGTTCCTCTTTTGCCTTTTCTGGCCTTTGTGACAAATATTCTGGCCGGACGCTGGCTTAAAGATCGTGCGGCCTGGCTCTCCATCGCCGCCAGTTCGCTGGCCTGCGTAATCGCATTACCCGTCTGCTGGGCCGTTTTCCAGGGTGCCTACTTTGCCCACCAAGGGACCTGGCTCATGCTCGACGCCGTGCCGCTCAGGTTCGGCTATTTGATGGACCCCCTTTCCGCGACCCTTCTCTTTATGGTTACGGTCGTCGGAACCCTGATCCAGACCTACGCCGCAGGTTACATGCACGGTGATCCGCGTTACAGCCGCTTTTTCGCATATGTTTCGCTTTTCATGTTTGCGATGATCACGCTGGTGATTTCGGACAACTATCTTCTCTTTTTCATGTCGTGGGAGATCATGGGGCTTTGCTCGTATCTCTTGATCGGGTTTTACTTCGAGAAGGACTCTGCCGCAAACGCCTCCCTGAAAGCGTTCCTTACCACGCGTATAGGAGACGTCGGCTTCCTCCTCGGTTTCCTCACGCTCTTTGCGGCAATCGGAACATTGAATTTCTCGGAAATGAACGGCCTTCTGACGGAAGCTCACAAAACTCATGCCGCTTTGAATACGGGACTCCTCGCGGTAGCGGCACTTTTTATTTTTTGTGGTACGATCGGCAAGTCCGCGCAATTTCCTTTGCACGTATGGCTTCCGGACGCCATGGAAGGCCCGACGCCTGTCAGTGCCCTCATCCACGCCGCAACCATGGTCGCGGCCGGCGTTTTCCTTGTCGCACGTTCTTTCACCCTTTTCATGGCCGTCCCGAATATCCTGCCAGTCGTCACCGCCATCGGAACGATCACAGCCTTCATGGCCGCTTTTATCGCGCTGACTCAAAACGACATCAAACGCGTTCTCGCTTATTCGACGATCTCGCAACTCGGCTACATGGTCACCGCCCTCGGGCTTTCGGGCCTCGGCGCCGGGACCTTTCATCTCATCACGCATGCTTTCTTCAAGGCCCTGCTGTTCCTCGGCGCCGGCAGTGTGATCCACGGCGCGCACGTCCAGGACATCCGCGAGATGGGCGGACTCTTCAGGAAAATGCCTCACACGGCGGTCACTTTCATTATTGCGAGCCTTGCCTTGGCGGGCATCCCGCCGCTTTCCGGGTTCTGGTCCAAAGATGAAATCCTGCTTGCAGCTTTTGGATCCGGAAATTTCCTGGTCTTCGGCGTTCTTCTCCTCACGGCGTTCATGACGGCCTTTTATATGTTCCGCCTCATTTTTCTGACATTTTTCGGCACGGCCCGGAATGCCGGGGTTCACGCACACGAATCTCCGGCCCTCATGACCGTACCGCTTTGGTGCCTCGCGGTCGGTTCGATTTTGATCGGTATCCCCGGCTCGCCTCTCATGCACCACTGGTTCCAGAGGTTCATGGCACAGACGGTCCACTATCCGGAATATGAGCCTTCCGCTTTGGTTATGGCCTGCTCAATCGTGGTAGCTGTCCTTGGAATCACGCTCGCGGGAGTCATATACCTTGAAAAAAAACACTGGGCAGTGACTGTCGCAAAAAACTTTCCCTCTTTTTACCGTCTCTCCTTCAATAAATTTTATTTCGACGAGTTCTATTCCGCTTATATTGTGAAACCTTTCAACGCCCTCAGCCGCATTCTGTTCGGCTTCGACGAAACCGTGATCGACGGCACTGTGAACAATACGGGACGTGCGACGATGTTCCTGAGCGGCGTAAAGCAATGGATTGACACTTATATTGTTGACGGCGCCGTGAATTTCATGGGAACCCTGGTCTATTTCCTAAACTCGGTCACCAAACGCATCCAGACAGGTTTCATCCAGAATTATTTACTCATTGTTTTTTTAAGCGTTCTCGCTTTTCTTGCTTTTGAACTGAAATTGACTTAGAACTTTTAACAAAATGTCATTCCCGAGTGCTTTTCCGCCGAAGGACGGATCAGTCCTCTGGCTGAAATCGGGAATCCATTCTCTGGATCCCCGCTTTCGCGGGGATGACGAACTTCATTTTGTTAGAGGCTCTTAGTACTCAAAGGGAGCTTTTATGACATCTCATATTTTGTCCTGGATCGTTTTCACACCGCTCATCGGCGCATTCTCCGTTCTTTTCGTGCCGAAAAGCGCGACCCGTTGGATCAAATGGATCGCGCTTGCAGTCACCGGTATCGTAACCGCGCTCACCTGCTGTGCGCTGACCTTTTTCCAATCCGCCCAAGCCGGCTTTCAGATGGTGGAGCGCGCCTCGTGGATTCCGCAGTTCGGCGTCCAATACCTCCTCGGAGTGGACGGGATCAGTCTTCCCATGGTATTCCTCACCGCGATCATTTCCTTGATAGCATGTCTCGCATCTTTTCCTCACGCGTGCGGCAAAGAAGGCCGCGAAAAAGAGTATTATTTCCTGTACCTGCTGCTTGAGACCGGCATGATGGGAACATTTCTCGCGCTTGATCTTTTTCTTTTTTATGTGTTCTGGGAAGTGGTGCTCGTTCCGATGTATTTCCTGATCGGAATCTGGGGCGGACCGCGACGCGAATACGCCGCGATCAAGTTCTTTCTTTATACGCTTGCGGGGAGTCTCTTTATGCTTCTGGGTATCCTCGCCGTTTATTTTGCTGCCGTGCCGCACACATTTGACATGACGCAGCTCGTCGGGATGCCCCGCGGTCTTTTCTTCCAGCAGATTGTCTTTATGGCTTTTTTCCTCGGATTTGCAATCAAAGTACCGATCTTCCCGTTTCACACCTGGCTTCCTGACGCACATGTGGAAGCCCCGACCCCGATCAGCGTGATTCTCGCGGGTGTTCTCCTGAAAATGGGCACCTACGGGTTTTTCCGCTTCAGTTATCCTCTTTTTCCGGAAGCCACTTATTGGTTCCGGCCCGCCATGGCGGTTCTGGCCGTCGTGGGCATCGTGTACGGCGGATTCGTGGCGCTTGCGCAAACAGACTTCAAAAAAATGGTCGCTTACTCGAGCGTAAGCCACATGGGGTTCGTCCTGCTCGGGCTTGCGGCTTTGAATGCGAATGGTTTTCGCGGGGCCATGCTCCAGATGTTCACGCACGGCACCATCACGGGCGGGCTCTTTTTGCTGGTTGGTGTTCTCTATGACCGGACCCATTCCCGCGACCTAAACGGTTTCGGCGGGCTCGGCGCCAAAATGCCGAATTACGCAGGGTTCCTGACCTTTTTTGCGCTTGCATCGCTCGGCCTTCCGGGTCTTTCCGGCTTTATCAGCGAATTCCTGGCGTTGTTAGGCTCCTATCAATATTCCAAAGTTGCAACCGGGGTCTCAACGATCGGTATCATCCTCGCCGCGACGTATCTCCTTTACATGATCCAACGCGTCCTTCTCGGGAAACTTAATCTGAAATGGGCTCACCTCACCGACATTAAGACCCAGGAGGTCCTCACGCTTGTCCCTCTGATGGTCCTCATTCTCGGAATCGGCGTTTACCCGCGAATCATTCTGGATTATATGGTCCCGACACTCGACGGCCTTCTTAAAACTCTTGAGGGCGCGATCCGGTGAACACTGTTGAAAGTTTAAAATATTTTATCCCTGAATTGATCCTCCTGGGGGGCGCGTTCGCGGTTTTGACACTGGATTTCTTCACGAAACAGAAGAAGCTCGTGGGGAAGTTCTCTCTTCTTGTAATCGTGGTTGCGTTAGGACTGATCGAAACACCGGCGCAACCCCTCCCGCTTTTCTTCGGACTTTTCCACCTGGATGCCTTTGCGCATTTTTTCCGTTATCTTGCGCTCGGTGCCGTAGGCGTGACGATCCTGATCTCTCTCGGATACTCTCCCCTCGAAAAGCGTTATGCCGGGGAGTTCTACGGCCTTTTTCTTTTCATGGCCTTCGCCCTCATCCTGGTCGCGGCGGCAAATAATCTCCTGATGATCTTCCTCGCCATTGAATTCGTTTCCCTGCTCTCATATCTTCTTGTGGGATTCCTGAAAAATGACCCCAAGTCCAAGGAGGCGGCCGTCAAGTATCTTCTCTTCGGCAGTGTTTGCTCGGGCATCATGCTCTATGGTATGTCGCTTCTTTACGGCACTGCCGGATCGCTGGAACTTCCGGTTATCGGGAACGCTCTTTTTTACGCTCCTTTCAAACCTCTGGCGATCACGGCCGTTCTTTTCTTTTTTGTCGGACTGGGTTTCAAGATTTCCATGGCGCCTTTTCATATGTGGGCGCCGGATGTTTACGAGGGCGCGCCGACACCGGTTACAGCCTTTCTCTCGGTCGCGCCTAAAGCGCTCGGTTTTGCGGTCTTTATGCGCGTATTGGCCACGGCCTTCGGACATCTCACGGACGTCTGGAGTCCCGTGCTTGTGATTCTTTCTATCCTGACCATGACGATCGGCAACATCACCGCGGTTTCTCAATCGAACATCAAGCGATTTTTGGCCTATTCGAGCATCGCGCAGGCGGGATATATTCTCATGGGGCTTGCGGTATTTTCCCTTCTTGGCCGGGACGCAGTCCTGATCTATTTACTTGTTTATCTTTTGACGAATCTTGGTGCATTCACGGTCGTCTTGTTTGTCGAGGGTGAGACCCAAAGCGATTCTCTGGACGCTTATGCAGGCCTCTCTCAACGTTCCCCCGTTGCCGCGGCCATGCTTACGGTTTTTCTTCTCTCTCTCGCCGGCCTTCCCCCGCTTGCAGGTTTCATCGGAAAATATTACGTATTCGCGGCGGCCATCGGAGGAAAGTTTATCATGCTCGCGATCTTCGCTGCCATCAATAGCGTAATCGCAGCTTATTATTATTTCCGCATTATCCGGCTCATGTATCTTGCGCCGGCAACAGGCCCCGCTTTCCTCTCTCCCTCCAAAACCTTGACGGCCGCTCTTTGGGTCCTGTTCCTGAGCGTTTTGGCGCTGGGTGTTTTTCCGGGCTTCTTCATCACCCGTATCCTGGGATAAGACGTGCGGAATTTTTCCGTCGCGAAAGAAACGCATCTTCAGGATTTTCTCTTCAAGACCCTCACGGACCTTAAGAAAACAAAAATAAAACAGATCCTGAAGTTCGGCTCGGTCCGCGTCAATGGCCGCGTGATCACGTGGTATCAACACCCTTTAAAATCCGGCGACAAGATCGAAATCTTAAGCAAGGAATGCGCTTCTGCAGAACGCTCCAAGGCCGAGCTGGGCCTCACAATTGTCTATGAAGACAACGATCTCCTGGTGGTGGAAAAACCGGCGGGACTACTGACCATGGGGACCGAACGGGAAAAAGAGGCAACGCTTTATTTCATGCTCACGGAATATGAGCGCTCCAAGAGCAAGGACGGGGAGGGTCGTGTTTTCATTGTGCATCGTTTGGACCGGGACGCGTCAGGGTTGATCGTTTTTGCGAAAAGTGATGCTGCGAAACGCGCGCTGCAGGGCCATTGGAAACTCGCAACCAAGAAGTATTACGCGATCACGGAGGGCACTCCGGAGAAAAGATCGGGAACGATCGAGAACTATCTCAGGGAAGACGATTTCAAACGGGTTTATAGCATTTCAAAAAACCATCCCGAAGCCCAACTCGCTGTCACTCATTACCGCGTGCTCCGTGAGAACGGGGGCTACGCGCTTCTGGAGGTCACTCTTGAAACCGGCCGCAAGAACCAGATCCGCGTCCACTTATCCGGCCTTGGATGCCCCATCATGGGCGATGAGAAATACGGCGCCAAATCCGACCCCTTCCGCCGCCTCGCACTCCACGCCTGCTTTCTCTCGTTTCCTCATCCCGCCACCGGCGAACTCAAGACTTTCCGGTCTTCTCTCCCCACCCCCTTCAAGAAGATCTTTCCGAATACATAAAATGCATTGTTCCGGTTTCCTGAGAGATATTCGCTCTATCCTCTCTTCCGTAGGGCACATTTAAATGTGCCCTACAGGAGGGAATAACTGGAGCAACGCATATAAATTCTTATTTGTCATCATCATCTACAATCCGAAAAAAACAGATGAGTCCCCATAAAATCACAATCCATCCCAAAATCAAAATTCCAAAACCAACCCAGTTCCAGGACATAGAATTTATCACCTTGTTGGTCTAGTGGGTGTCATCGTTGTTGCCTTTTGCAGAATTATTATTAAGAGAAATGGCACTGTTCAAAAAATCCGAATCGTGAATGTGTATATGTCTTTCTCGCACAAGTCACTCCAATGCCATTAACAACAATTTTAAGGGAACATCGATCTCCAAAAAGAGCATTCATGGACATCTGCCCCTGAGGCGCTTCGAGACACATCAGGACTTGTCCGGCATAAATCCCGATTTTTGCAATCATAGAAGACTCGTTTCCTCTAATGATGCCGGTTTCTTCCTCCTGAAGATTCATCATCGCTCGGGCTTCTAAATCCAAGAACCCAATATTAAATACGAAAAATCCGGAAGAACTTTTTGATCAAAGAAGTTTCAGATGCTTCCGAATATTCCACGCCTCCGCCCAAGACGGCGTAAAGATGCACTTGATTGGCGAGCTTCGCCTGGCGAAGATAAACCAACGCCTGTTGCGCAGCAAAAAGCTCCCGTTGAGCATCGAGAACGCCCAGATAGCTGTCAATGCCCCTCTCATAACGGAAATTCGCCAGGCGATAGGTTTCGGCAACCGTATCGACCAAGGATTGTTGCGCAGCCACCCGCTCTCCCACGGTACCATTCACGGCAAGGGCATCGGCTACTTCCTTGAAAGCTGTCTGAATAGCTTTCTCATATTGAGCCAGCGAGATTTCCCGGTCCGCCTTGCTGACCCTATATGCAAACCAGGTGCGAGCATCGAAGATCGGCATCGTAGCTTGCGCCCCGTAGAGCCATGTGCTCGTACCAGCTTTGAACAAACCTGAAAGCTCGTTGCTGGCAGTACCGAGAGTGGTTGTCAGTGAAATCTGAGGGAAAAAGGCGGCCCGGGCCGCCCCGATATTGGCATAGGCACCTTTTAGCCGGTGTTCCGCGGCCATAATATCCGGCCGTTTGAGAAGCACCTCGGAAGACAAGCCAGAGGAAATATCCTTGGGAGGTTTAACGCTTGCCAAGGCAAAAGGCAAGAGATCTTCCGGCACCGGAGAGCCAGCCAGAAGGTTTAATGCGTTTTGGTCCTGCGCTACAAGTTCCGTATAACGGGCAATATCGCGGCGGGCGATCTCCACCGGGGTTTTGGCACGATGGAGATCCAGTGCGGTTGCAACCCCCAGATCATACTGCCGCTGCACCATATTGCAGGAGGACATTTGGCTCTTAAGAGTGTTCTCCGCCAAAGCAAGATTCTCCCGATCCGCCGCCAGGGTAAGATACGCATTAGCCACGGAGGACACCAGCGAGATTTGTGCGCTACGGCGGGCTTCCTCCGTATTCAGATATTCTTCCAACGCCTGTTTTTCGAGACTGCGGATACGTCCGAAAAAATCGATCTCCCAGGCAGCAATACCCAGATTAACGTCATACAGTTTAGACGTCCTCTTAACTCCGGGTCTAATAGTATCGGCAGAAACTTGTTGCTGGCTTCCCCCGATATCCGCATCGACAACCGGAAGCAGATCAGCCCGACTAATGCCATACAGGGCACGCGCCCTTTCCACATTCAAAGCGGCAATCCGAAGATCCCGGTTGTTTTGAAGAGCCATCTCGATGATCTTTCGCAACTTTGGATCTGTAAAAAATTCCTGCCATTTGATTTGAGTGGCTGGAAGAGAACCGATCACAAGTTTCTTCGCAGAATAGGCGGCGCCCGTGGGCCATTTCTCCGGGATGGGTGCGGCGGGCTGCTTGTATTTCGGAGCCATGGTGCAACCGTTCAAACAAATGAGAACTAAGACCCAATAAAGTGTCCGTTTCATGGATGTTTCTCC
>Ga0265297_10005319_pt1 | contig 19758 bp, 23 predicted proteins | sample Munlanlwell13791_FD_192502 | JGI IMG/M metagenome (GOLD analysis project Ga0265297, IMG submission 192502) | Leachate microbial communities from a municipal landfill in Southern Ontario, Canada - Leachate well 137-91 | ecosystem: Engineered > Solid waste > Landfill > Unclassified | place...
ATATAAAGTATGGATATAAAGAAAATCATTCCAATAGTTTTACTCTTTGCCGTTCTGGCGATAGCTGGTTTTTACTATTTCGGGAAAACGAGCAAAGTGAATGATCAATTGTCTCAAAATAAACTGGTTACAGACGATTTCGAATTGATCCTTCCTCATGGTTGGACAAAATCCGACCCCGCGGCAGGGGTGTCGGCCATGGCTGTTAATGCTGATGAAAAGCTGGATGATCCGGCGGCCCGGCAAATTAACTTCAAGAGCTATTTTGCTGTAAGCCGCGATACGCTTCAGGACGGCGGGCCGATCGAATACATGAAGGTGATCGAGGACAGCCTTCGGCAGATTATCCCGGGAATCTCCTTCAGTGAAGAGCGGGACATGGAAATAAGCGGAAGGAATGCCAGAGCCGTGAAGGCGGAAATGAACCAGAAAGGCGTAGATTTTAATGCTTTAATGGTTTCGATAAAGGGGGAAGGGAACGATGTCTGGACGATATCCTTCAGTACGACTAAGAATAAATGGGAAGAGTACAAAGAATCGTTCTTTAGTGTCGCCAACAGCTTTAAGCTGAAAATAAAAGAATAAACCATGGATATATATCTATCTCTTTTGATCGCAGGGTTCGGGGGAGGAGTAGTCAGGGGACTGATCGGTTTCCTCAAGAATCAGTATTCATACAAGAATACCGGATTCAACGTTCCTTATTTTTTCGTAATGATGTTCTTGTCGGGAGTCATCGGAGTCCTCACCGCCGTGGCGGTCAAATACTCCTTCATTTCTCTTGAAGGGGTGGAATACGTTTCTCCTTCGATAGCTTTCATCGTCGGATACGCGGGAGGGGATTTCCTGGAAGGGATGTACAAGATATTGTTAAAGAAAAGTTGATTATGGAAACGTATGCTTTTATAGACGCTTCTAACCTTTTCTACGGTGGAGAAAAAAGATTGGGATGGAAGATTGACTATAAAAAATTAATCATATATCTGAAAAAGAAGTATCAAGTCAAGAGATTTTTATATTTCGGCGGAGTAGAGATTTACGGTTTTGAATACAATTATCTTAAAAACGAAACAGTTCCTTTAGTCGAATTGAGTAAATACCTTTCAGAATTCATTAAGAAAAATGCTGGAATATTAAATGAGGCAGAATTGATTCTTATAGGGAGACACTTGAAAAGAGTCGGTTTCTATAGAAAATTAGAAGAGTTCGGATATGAGCTTTATCTTAAGCCAGTCAAGCTATACGAACAAGAAGACGGAACTACCAGAAGAAAGGCCAATTGCGATGTCGAAATGTCCTTTTGTTTAATGAGAGATAAAGATAAGTTTGATAGAGCGGTCATCTTGTCTGGTGACGGTGACTTTTTGCCAGTTTTAAAATATTTAAAAGAAGAAAATAAGGACATAGTTGTTTTAGCGAGGGGCGAAAGGGCGGCTAGGGAAATCAGGCTTTTTGCCAAGGGTAATTTCAGAGATTTTGTGAGACTGGAAAACACTCTCAAATACGAAGGGAAATAAAAAGACGGACAAGCGAATTATCCGTCTCAAGTTTAGTGATTCTATAATATCATTTAGTTGTTTTTTGTCAAGCGTTCATCAAGGAGAGGCAATTGCCTGCCCTTAGGTACATTGCTTATAAAAGCAATCGATATTAAAAGGTAGATATTTTTAAGCTATTGAAGAAATAACAAAAGACCGCCCGAGAGGCGGTTTTCTGTTAATAACGTATGTATTGACATTTTAATGATATGGCAATACAATATAAGCATGATAGGAACAAAAGGACAAATACAGATCCGCATAGACAATAAGACTAAGAACGAGGCCAAGAAGATATTGGATGATTTGGGTATGGATATGAGTTCGGCTGTAAAGATATTCTTCCGTCAGATAATTAATACGAAGAATTTTCCCTGCGAGCTGAGGGATGAGAATGGGTTCACCTTGAGGGAAGCGGATGAGCTCCGCAAATCGGTTGTAAGCGCGGAACGCAGCAATAAGTCGTTTCGTAAGGGTTCGGATCTAATCAAGGACGCCCTCAAGGACTGATATGCTTTTGAAATATTCCAGCCGGTTCAAGAAAGACCTTAAATCATATAAGCATGACAAGTCGGTTCTCGACGATCTTGAAGAGGTGCTGGATATTCTCTTACAGGGGAATGAAATTCCCGTCAAAAACAAAAATCACCGTCTTTCCGGAGAATTCAAGGATTGTTTCGAGTGCCATATCAGGCCGGATGTAATTCTTATATACAAGCGTAGCGAAAACACCTTATACCTTTTATTGTTAAGAATTGGGTCGCATTCCCGCATTTTCGGAAATTAGCTGGAATAAAGGATTTCTAAGGAGTATCTTTTGTTGCATTTGTCTCATCGAAATGCAACAATTAAACAAAAATCCGCTTGAAAGCGGTTTTCTGTTGCCTTAACAAACCCGTAAGCCGAATTCTGTTTTAAACAGTCATCTGTCTGGGACGATGATCGCTCATCGCCTCGAGCGAACTACTTTTTCTTCCTTGCGGAAGTTTGTTCTTGCTTCCGGGTAAGGATTTAGCCGTTTCACCTCTAAGGTTTCCCTTAAAGCTCGCCCCGAAGGGCGCTTCTTCCTTTCGGTTGAAGCGTCTCTGTTCGCACCTCTTTCTCGCGAACGGCGGGCGTTACCCGCTACCTTTTTATCTCCGATTTCTCGGAAATGGAAGTTCGGACTTTCCTCCCGTAAAACGGGCGACTGTCCGGCTTGTTAAGGCACTTTATCTTAAAATATAAATATGATTCGGTCAAGTTGACACACTAAGGGAAGGGAATATAATAGAGCCATGAAGAAGAAAGAAATCACAATCGATGACTTGGCAATGATGGTCGGAAAAGGGTTCCAATCAGTCGACAAGCGTTTTGATGAAGTCGACAAGCGTTTTGAAGAGGTAGGTAAACGTTTCGACAAGGTTGATAAGCGTTTCGACAAGATAGAAAAGTTAATCCTTGCCGAACACATGCAGAGAATAGAAAAACTGGAAGAAGAGATGAAAGAGCTGAAGAACCTTCTCGCAATTTGATTTTCAAGACCGCCTCCCGGCGGTTTTTTGTTATTTACCTTTCTTCTCTTTTAAGCTAATATATCCATATATGTCTTTGAAAGGATTGTTGAATTCCAGGCAGAGTACGGTTACCGGAGCGGCCATAGTTTTGACCGCAGCCGTGCTTTTGAGCAGGGTTTTGGGGCTCTTGAGGGACAGGATATTAGCCGGAGCTTTTGGCGCTTCAGTCAGCCTGGATGTGTATTTCGCAGCTTTCAGGATTCCCGATCTGGTATACAGCGTCATCTTTGCAGGAGGGGTGATCGTTTCTCTGCTTCCTTTATTTTCCGATCTGCAGAACAAGGACGAGAAGAAGAGCTGGGATACGATAAACAATATATTGAATATCTTTATCGTCTGCTTTTTCGTTTTTTCGGCACTGTTTTTCTTCTTCACTCCGCAGATAATCTCCTCCATGGTTTCCGGGTTCACCCCCGAAGCCAAAGAGATGACCGTATCTCTGTCCCGGCTGATTTTCATTTCTGTCTTTTTCTTCGGATTGTCCTCTATCTTTTCCACCATCCTCAACTATTTCAATCGGTTCGTCGCTTATTCCGTCGCTCCCATACTGTATAATCTGGGAATCATTCTCGGAACAGTATTCTTTTCTTCGCACTGGGGAGTGTTCGGGGCGGGAATGGGAGTGGTCTTGGGAGGATTCATGCATTTCTTGATCCAGGTGCCGGCGGCAATCCAATGCGGATACAGATACAGGGCTTTTATAGACCTCAAGAGTAAGGAATTGAGGGAATTCATCGGACTGATCATCCCGAGGACGATTGCCTCATCTTCTTCGCAGATCAATTTCATCGTCATCACTTTCATCGCTTCGGGCATAGGGGCGGGAGCCATTTCCGTGTTCAACCTTTCGAACAATCTTAGATATCTGCCCGTGGGCATAATCGGGGTTTCTTTCGCCACGGCCGTCTTTCCTTTCCTGTCCAAGCTTTGGACGGAGCAGAAGAAAGAGGAGTTCCGCTTCCATTTCAGAAAGGTCTTCGGCCAGGTCCTGTACATTTCTTTTCCCATAGGGGTGCTGATGTTCGTTTTGAGGAACGAGATAGTCGGCATCGTCCTCAAGACCGGCGAGTTCGGATCTTCGGCTGCGGAGATAACCGCCGCCGCCTTGGGCATATATATCCTTTCCACCTTCGCCCAGTGCCTCGTTCCCGTGCTTTTGAGGGGTTTCTTCAGCTTGAAAGACACTCTGACCCCCACGATCGTCGCCATCTTCTTCGTCATAGCGAACATCTATCTCTCTTTCTTTTTCGTCGGAGTGTTCTCGTACAGCAACTTCTTCACTTCTTTCGTGAAGAACGTCCTCAATCTCGACGGAACCATGGCCTTCCCGGTCCTCGGGCTTGTTCTCGCTTTCAACGTCGGATTGCTGATGGAGTTCATCCTCCTTTTCCTTCTTTTCTGGAAGAAAGCGGGAGATTTCGGGATAAAGGAGACGGCTGTTTCTTTCTTGAAAATACTGTTCTCTTCCGTTTTAGCCGGCTTGGCAGCATATTATTCGCTTCCCCTGGCCAAAGGCATTTTCGGAGATTCTTTATCGGGCCTCATTATGCAGTTCTCTTCGGCTTGCCTTGCCGCATTCCTGGTTTATTGCATCTTGTCCATGATTCTGAAGATAGAAGAGGGGAAAGGGGTTAAGAAGATAATATTGAAAGATGAAAATTAGGAATTTTGTAATCATATCGCATATCGATCACGGTAAGTCGACTTTAGCCGACCGGCTTTTGGAAATAACGGGGACGGTGGAAAAAGGGAAGATGAGGCCGCAATACCTCGATGCCATGGATCTGGAAAGAGAAAAGGGCATCACCATCAAGATGACCCCGGTCAAAATGATGTATAAGGACGTCATGCTCAATTTAATCGACACGCCCGGCCATATAGATTTCAACTACGAAGTTTCAAGGTCTTTGGCTGCGGTCGAAGGAGCGGTGCTTCTGGTCGATGCGACCAAGGGCATCCAGGCTCAGACGATAACCAACCTGGAACTGGCCAAGAAGGAAGGGCTGACAATCATCGCGGCGGTTAACAAGATCGATTCTCCCCAGGCCAGGACCGAGGAAGTCAAAAAAGAGATAGCCGATTTTCTGGAGATAGACGAAAGGGAGATACTTTCCATTTCCGCGAAAACGGGAGAGAACGTGGAGTTGCTCCTGGAGAAAGTAATCGAGAAAGTGGATGGCCCGGAAGTGGATGAAGGCAAGCCCTTGAGGGCTCTGATCTTCGATTCCCAGTACGATACTTTTCTGGGAGTGGTTTCATACGTGAGGATAATCGACGGAAAAGCGTCTTTGAACGACAAGATATATCTTTTGAACGCCAAGGCGGAAGGAGTGGCCAAGGACATAGGGGTCTTCAAGCCGGACATGAAGCCGATTAAGGAGTTGCGTTCCGGCGAGATAGGATATATCGCCACCGGAATCAAGGATCCGGAGAAGCTGAGGATAGGAGATACGATAACGCTGAAAGACGGCGGAGAAAGCAAATTAAGCCCTTTGGCGGGGTATAAAGAGCCGGAGCCCAAGATCTTCGTTTCCATGTATCCCCAGGACCAGGAGGACTTCGAAACCCTTAAGCTGGCATTGTCCAAATTGAAACTTAACGATTCGGCCCTGTTCTACCAGCACCAGAATTTTCAGGTTTTCGGGAGAGGGTTTTTGTGCGGATTTTTGGGAACATTGCATACGGAGATAACCATGGAGAGATTAAGGAGGGAATTCGGGCTGGAACTGGTCATCGGAGCTCCCCAGGTCTGCTTCAAGGCCTTGGACGGGAAAGGCAAGGAGGTCATGGTCTACAATCCTTTGAACTGGTCCGATTCTTTCAGGCAATGCTTCGAGCCGTGGACCGAAGTGACTTTGATTATAGGGGCTTCTTATCTGGGGCGCGTATTCGAATTGTTGGGGAATCTGGAAGCGAAGCACATCGATTCGAGGCCTTTCGGAAAGGACAGGTATCTTTTGAAGTACGAGCTTCCTTTGCGGGAGATTATCGGCACTTTCTACGAGAACCTCTTGAACGTCACCCAGGGATTCGCTTCAATGACATACAAAGAGACCGGATACCGTCCGGCCGAGCTCCAAAAGCTGGAAATATTGATCGCGGGAAGAATAGAGGAGGCCTTTTCGAGGATACTGCCCAGGGGAAAGATCCAGTCCGAGGCGAAGAGAATGGTCGAGAAATTGAAAGAAGTCCTTCCGCCCCAGATGTTCGCGGTCGCTATCCAGGGAGCGGTCGGAGGCAAGATCATAGCGAGGGAGACGATAAGCGCGAGAAGGAAAGACGTCGTTGCGCCTTTGTACGGAGGGGATTATACTAGGAAGAGGAAGCTTTTGGAGAAGCAGAAGAAAGGGAAAAAGGAAATGAAAGAAAGAGGGAAATTGAAGATTCCCGCAGACGTTTTCCTCAAAGTTTTCGGCAATTGATTACCAGAAAAGAGGCCAGACCAGCGAAGCTATGGTGGATAACGCGATTAAGGAAACGACGATTATCCAGAAGATCCTGAATTTTTTAGATTTAGCGTTCATACGGATATGCTACCAAAAAAAGGCAAAAAAGTGAAGTGGGGGATACATATAGACAAGAAGAAGGTTTCGATCGTCTTCTGGGCCCTTTTCTGCCTCTGGTTCGTCGCATTCCTTCTTTATTCAAACATCAAGATATTCGGCAAGAGGGCGGAAATGGGAAAAGAGCTCCAGAAACTGGAGGATACGGCCGAGAATCTGACCAAGGAGAGCGATCTCCTCAAGTTCAAGCTGGGGGAGACATACAGCGAAGAATATCTGGAGAGGGTGGCTCGCGAGGATTTGGGCATGCAGAAGGCGGGGGAGACGGTGGTCGTCATAAAGAAGAGCGGGACTGAAGAAGGAGCGGAAAAAGAACAGGGCATCTTGCAAAATATCACAAATTGGTTTAATTCTTTATTTAGGCCAGAGTAGCTTAACGGCAAAGCAATTCTTTCGTAAAGAAGAGACTGCGAGTTCGATTCTCGCCTCTGGCTCAATTTTCTTTTGTTTGGTATAATTTGACTATGGAAATATTAAGTTTTGAAGAAACAAGACGCCTCCTTTTGAAATACAAGCTTCCTTTCTGCAGGACGGAGATTTTTAATTCCAAAGACAAGGCATTGGTATTCGCGGAGAAGATCGGTTTCCCCGTGGTTCTGAAAGTCCACGCCCAGAAGATATTCCACAAGTCGGAAATAGGGGGAGTGAAGACGAACATAAGGAACAAAGAAGATTTTGAGAAGGCCTGGCTGGAGATAGAAAAAAATATAAGAGGGAAGAACATCGAAGGCATGCTCGTTCAGGAAATGAGGAGCGGGAGCGAGATAGCCCTAGGGATGAAAAGAGATCCGCAGTTCGGGCCGGTCCTGCTCTTCGGTCTGGGAGGGATATTCATAGAGATCATAAAGGATGTTTCTTTGAGGATTGCTCCGATAAGCAGGGAAGAAGCCCTTGCGATGATAAAGGAGACAAAAGGGGCGAAGGTGTTGGAAGGGGCGAGAGGCAGAAAGAAAGCAGATTTGGGAATAATAGCGGATATGCTGGTCAATCTTTCCAATCTTTCAATCAAAGAGGAGAAGATCCAGTCGATCGATTTCAATCCGGTCATGGTCGAAGGAGATAAGGCATGCATAGCCGATTTCAGGATAATCGTATGAAAAAGATATTCAATCCCAAATCAATAGTTTTGATCGGAGCGAGCGATGAGAAGAACACCGTCGGTTTCGGACTGGCCGGCAACCTGCTTGAGGGGAAAGGAAAGAGGAAGATATTCTTCGTCAATCCTTTCAAGAAAGAAATCTTAGGCGAAGATTGTTTCAAGAGCGTTTCCGAAATCAAGGAGAAGATAGATCTGGCATTGATAGCCGTTCCCCAGAAGGTTGTTAAGGGTGTCGTCAAAGAATGCTGTTTTAAGAAAGTCGGAGCGATGATTATCGTCTCTTCGGGATTCAAAGAGAGTGGGAATATGAAAGAAGAGGAGGAGATCGTAGAAATGGTCAAGAAAGCCAAGATTCCTTTGATCGGCCCCAATTGCCTGGGAATAATCAATCCCTCAATCGGATTGAACGCTTCTTTTGCGCCCCTGACTCCGAAAGCGGGGAACATAGCTTTCCTTTCCCAGTCAGGAGCATTATTGGATTCCGTCTTGGGCATGAGCGAGGATGAGGATATGGGATTTTCGAAGGTCGTTTCGTACGGCAACGAAGCCGATCTGGGCCTTATCGATTTCCTGGATTATCTTAAGGATGATCCAGAAACAAAAGTCATCGTCGTTTATTTCGAAGGGCTTAAAGACGGAAAGAAGTTCATGGAAACAGCTCGGGAGGTGATCAAATCCAAGCCCATCGTAATGATCAAGTCGGGAAGGACGGAAAAAGGGAAGGAAGCGGCGGCGACCCATACCGGAACCCTGGCCGGGGACTACGATACGTACAAAGCGGCGATGAAACAGTGCGGAGTTATCCTTGTTGATACAATGGAAGAGCTTTTCGATTCGGCGAAAGCCCTGGCTTTCCTGCCGAGGATGGATAACGGAATCGGGATAGTGACCAACGGGGGAGGGCTTGGCGTCCTCGCCGTCGATTACTGCTCCGAAATCGGGGTCCAAGTTCCGGACTTGAGCAAGATGACGCTTTCTTTATTGGAAAAGAAGAAGGAAATGGGAAAAGTGCCGGTCAAGAGGAATCCCCTGGATTTAATCGGAGACGCCCTGGCGGACAGGTACGATGCCGGAATGGATATCCTCTTGAGGCAGAAGGACATCAACGGCCTTATCGTCATTTCTACTCCGCAGATAATGACAGAGCACGAGAAGAATGCTAGAATGATAGTGGAAATGAAAGAAAAATATCCGCTGAAGCCGGTCGTTTGCTGCTTTTTGGGCGGCCCCCTGGTTTCTTCCGCGGTGAAGATATTGGAAGATAACGATATTCCCAATTATTCTGACGTGAAGAGAGCGGTAAAGAGCATTAAGAGTTTGATAAAATGACAAGAGGGAACATAGTCATATTGATATTGGATATACTTTTCATCATAGTTTTTCTCATAATCAGCTTGATTAACCTTTTCGGAGGTTTTGGTTTTTAAAAAAATGACAAATACGATATTTTTCAAGGACTTGAGGAAGAAAGATGTTCCCGTCGTCGGGGGAAAGAACGCGTCTTTAGGAGAGATGTATTCTCTTCTTACCGAAAAAGGAGTGAGGATTCCCAACGGATTCGCAACGACGGCCGACGCATATAAATATTTCTTGAAATTCAACAAGATCGATGAAAAGATCGAGAAGCTTTTCAACGGTCTTGATTTGAATAAGCTTGAAAATGTCCAGAAGGCGGGAAAGAAAGCGAGATCATTGATTCTCGGGGGAAAGTTTCCCAAGGACCTGAAAGAAGAGATAATCGCCGGATACAGAAAGCTTTGCGAAGAGTACGGAGAAAATTGCGATGTGGCGGTGAGGAGTTCGGCCACGGCCGAAGACCTGCCTGACGCTTCTTTCGCCGGACAGCACGAATCATATTTGAACATCAAGGGAGAAAAAGACGTTTTGGAAGCGGTGAAATACTGTTATTCTTCTTTGTTCACCGATCGGGCCATTTCATACAGGAGAGACAAGGGCTTCGCCCAGCTGAGCGTTTATCTCTCTGCCGTGATCCAGAAGATGATCAGGAGCGATTTGGCTTCTTCGGGAATCATGTTCACCCTCGATACCGATACCGGATTCGATAAGGTTGTTCTCATCAATTCAATCTGGGGAATCGGAGAGATGATTGTCAAAGGAAGGGTCACTCCCGACAAGTTTTTCGTTTTCAAGCCGACGATGAAACAGGGATACAAAGCCATTATCAACAAGGAAATGGGAAGAAAGGACGGCAAGTATGTATACAGGGAGAGCGGCGGAGTCAAAGAAGTTAAAACAACGAAAGAAGAATACAATAAATATTCGATTACCGACGAGGAAGTTCTGATTTTGGCCGAGTGGGGCTGTATGATCGAAGAGCACTACGGCTGTCCACAGGATCTCGAGTGGGCCAAAGACGGAAAAGACGGAAAATTATATATTGTCCAATCAAGGCCGGAAACTGTTCATTCTTTGAAGGGAAACAAAGGGAGGACGTATGAAGAATATATCATTGACCAGGAGGCCAGGCCTATTTTGACCGGCATAAGCATCGGAGACAAAATCGGCAAAGGGGTGGTGAGAGTCATTACCGATGTTAAGAAGATGAATGAATTCAAAAGGGGAGAGATTCTGGTGACCAAAATGACCGATCCCGACTGGAACGCCATTTTGACCATGTCTTCGGCCGTAATCACCGATGAAGGGGGGAAGACTTGCCATTCGGCCATCATTTCGAGGGAGTTGGGGATTCCCTGCATCGTCGGAACCAAAGAAGCGACTCAAAAGCTTAAAACGGGAATGATGGTGACGGTTGACTGCAGCTCCGGAGCCAAAGGAAGGATTCTTGAGGGAGACGTTCCTTTTACCGTCAAAGAATATAATTTAGACGAGATTCCGCAGTTGAGTACCAAGATAACCCTGAATATAGGGGCCCCGGATACGGCCTTCAAAGCTTCTTTTTTGCCCAGCGACGGAGTGGGGCTGGCGAGAGAAGAGTTCATCATCGCCGAGAAAGTGAGAATCCATCCCATGGCTTTGATCAATTATGAGAAGATAAAGAGGGGAGAGATAAAGATATCGGAGCACGATTTGCAGACGATTGAAGAATTGACCAGAGAGTATCCGAACAAGGAAACATATTTTATCAACGAGCTGTCGGAGGGCATCGCCCAGATCGCCGCTTCTTTCTATCCCAAAAAAGTCATTGTCCGCTTTTCCGACTTCAAGACCAATGAATACAAGAACCTGGTCGGAGGGTCTCCTTTCGAGGGGGAAGAGAGCAATCCCATGATAGGGTTCAGGGGTGCTTGCAGATATATAGACCCTTCTTTCCAGCCGGCTTTCAAAATGGAATGTCTGGCCCTTAAGAGGGTAAGGGAAGAATTCGGATTGGACAATGTGGCCGTCATGGTTCCTTTCTGCCGAACTGTTGAAGAGGGCAAGAAGGTGGTCGGATTGATCCGCGAGTTCGGTTTGTCCGATAAAGCGATGCCGATATACGTCATGTGCGAAATTCCTTCAAATGTTATCCTAATCGATCAATTCTTGGAAGTGTTTGACGGGATGAGTATCGGTTCGAATGATCTGACCCAGCTGACCTTGGGATTGGACAGGGACAACGGAGGGCTCGCATACATCGGGAACGAGAAAAACGAGGCGGTCAAGGAATTGATCAGGAAAGTGATCAGGATATGCAGGGAAAAAGGAAAGTATTGCGGCATCTGCGGCCAGGCGCCTTCGGACTATCCGGAGTTCGCCGAGTTTTTGATGAAGGAAGGCATCGAGAGCATATCTTTGAACGCGGATACGGTTATAAAGACGATATTATCATTGGGTAAGGCAAAATAACATGTTTGAAATCATCACATTCGGTTCGTCTACCTGGGACATCTATCTTAAAATAGAGAAGGATCAGGTTTTGAAGAGCGACAAGGTTGCTTCGGGAACGGCGGTAGGGTTCGATTTGGGAGCGAAGATAGACATCCGCGACATGTATTTCAGCTTCGGCGGAGGAGGTGTGAACGCGGCCCACACTTTCAGGAATCTGGGCTTCGATGTCGCTTATTGCGGATCGGTCGGGCATGACATTCCGGGCAAGGAAATCATCGCCGAGCTGGAAAGCAGGGGCGTGGGGACCCAGTTCGTGCAGAAGAACGAAAAGCCGACTAATAATTCGATAATCTTATTGACTCCCGATAACGAGAGGACGGTCCTCGCATACAGAGGCGCTTCGGAAGACCTGAACAGGGAAGAGATAATGTGGGGAGACATGTCTCCCTCCTGGTTCTATCTCGCTCCTCTTTCCGGGAAGCTGAGCGACCTGACCGAAGACATAGTCGATTTCGCCAAGAAGAACAAGATAAAGGTGGCGATAAATCTGGGCAATTCACAGATATTGCTGGGCAAGGAGAAGCTCGATCCGATATTGAAGAAGGTAGATGTCCTCCTTTTGAACCTGGAAGAAGCCTCCCTCCTTACCGGCATCGACAAGAAGGACGAGATGGGCATAATGAGGGAGCTGAACAGCATCCATCCGGGGATAAATACGGTGACCAAGGGTCCGGAAGGAGTGCTGGTTGGAGAGCAGGACGTATTGCTCGAAGCTTCGGCTTGCAAAGTTAAGATAGTGGATAAGACCGGAGCCGGAGACGCTTTCGGTTCGGGCTTCATCGCCGGATTGATCAAATCAAACATGGATACGGAATGGGCGATAAGGCTAGGGATAGCCAACTCCTCTTCATGCATAAGGGTGAGAGGGGCGGTCAACGGACTTTTGGAGAAGGTTCCCGATTTCACCAAAACGGGAGAGAAGATAAAGATAGAGAGGAAAAAGATAATCTAAGGCCTTGAAAAAAAGAGGAAAATAGCGTATACTTCTAGGGCACGAAGAAATTAAGAGAATAATAAAATGACAAGTTTAAAAGCAAAATTGAGGAAAGCCAAGGGAACGGCATACAGGGCTTCGCAGGAAGAGAGCGTCATTCCGGCCGTATTGTACGGTCACGAGACAGAGAATCTTTCTCTGGAAGTTGACAGAAAAGAGTTCGAAAAGGTGTATAAGGAAGTAGGGGAGACATTGATCGATCTGGAAGTCGAAGGGAAGAAGTATTCCGTTCTGATCCACGACGAGCAGGTTCATCCTCTGACTCAGGAATTGCTTCACGTCGATTTCTACCAGCCCAATTTGAAGGAAGAGGTTGAGACGGAAGTTCCTTTGGAACTTACAGGAGAAGCCCCCGCATTGAAACTGGGAGGAACGCTGATCGCCAATATGCAGGAAATCCCGGTTTCCGCTCTGCCCAAGGACCTGCCGAGCAAGATCGTTATCGACGTATCTTCCTTGGTTACCTTTGAAGACGCTATCACTGTTGCCGATATCAAGGTTCCAGCCGGAGTCAAGATCGAGATAGAGAACCCGGAGGAAATAATCGTCCAAGTGGTCGAGCCGGAGAAGGTTGAGGAAGAGTTGGCTAAGCCGATTGAAGATATAGAGAAGGAGCCGGAGAAAGCGGGCGAGAAGAAGGAAGAAGCTCCGGAAGAGGAAGAAAAATAATTTTGATTCAAATGTCTTTCAGTTTTTTTCAAGCAATAGGAAAATGGAAAGGACTGACGCTGATAATAACGGGATTGTTCTTGCCCGTTATTTTCGTTTTTTCAGCCAATCTTTCCGATCTTGACGCCATGTGCGGGAAGGAAGAATGGAAAACGGTCTGCGAGACGGTATCGGATTCGGAATGCCAGGCTCTGCTTAATCAGTGCCAGGTCTATTTTGAATCGAAAAGGAAGGATGTTGAGTCGGACATGACCAAGACTAGCGCTGAGAAGAAGACCCTGCAGACTCAGATTTCGGCTTTGACCAAGAAGATAAAGGATCTGGATTATCAGATATACCAGTCGAACCTTTCGATTAAGAGTTTGGGTTTTCAGATAAAGGATACGGAAAATTCCATAGTCGAAACGGAGGAGGAAATTGATTCGCAGAAGGAAAAGATAGGGATGATATTGAGGGCGGTATCGGAAGAGGACAAAAAGTCCCTCCTCGAAGTCCTGATTTCGAGCAACACCATTTCTGATTTCTTCGATAATCTCGTCTATCTGGAAACTCTCAATGTAAAGAACAAAGAGCTGTTGGATAATTTCGAGAACCTTGAAGCCAAGCTTAAGGGACAGAAGGTGAGCCTGGGAGAGGAAAAAGGAGAGAAGGAAAGCTTGCTTGCCCTGCAGAGCGTCCAGAAGCAGGAGTCTTCGAGCTCCAAGGCGGAAAAGGATAAACTATATACCTTGACCGAAGCCCAGTATCAGGCCCAGCTTAAAGAAAAAGAAACGCTGGAGGCGAAAGCCGCCGAGATAGAGAAAAAGCTTGTCCAGATGACCGGTTTGGCCGAGGATCAGAAAGCGCCCAGCTTCGGGGAGGCCTTGCAGTTGGCTAAGGACATAGGGACGGCGGTCGGAGTGAGGCCGGCTTTCCTTCTGGCCATCATCAGCCAGGAGTCGGCGATAGGGAGGAATGTGGGCCAGTGTTATATCACCAACAGCACCACCGGAGGAGGCAAGTACAGCAGCGGCAATCCCGTTTCGAGGATAATCCATCCGACGAGGGATTTGCCCATTTTTATTGATATTATAAACAAGACGGGAAGGACGATGGAGAAGACTCCGGTTTCCTGCTGGATACTCGACTGCGTTTCCAAATATTCCGGCTCCTATTATCACTGCAAGGCGTACGTTTCTTCCGACGGGAGCATAAGCTGTGCCAAGTCAGGATATGTCGCCTACGGCTTCGGAGGAGCGATGGGCCCGGCCCAGTTCATTCCTTCGACCTGGAAGATATACGAGGAGAAGATCAAGGCGAGCACGAACAAGGGATTGGCCGATCCTTGGAACCTCAAGGATGCTTTCACCGCCGCCGCTCTGTATCTGAAGGACTTGGGAGGAGGGAAGACATCCGGAGAATACAGCGCCGCTTCGAAATACTACGGAGGATCATCGGCATATGCCAAGAGCGTTTCGACCAGGGCTTGGTGCATCCAGGAGTTTACCGACAAGGGTTCCATGTCCGACTACTGCCAGGGATTGATTTTCTAAAAGCAGAAGGCCACCTGATGGTGGCTTTCTTTCAAAAGAGCGGTGACGTTTTGAGGTGTCCGCTTTGATGCAGAGCTTCTTGCATCATCACGATGTTATCCCATAGGGCCTCGGGATTTCTAGCCCATGGGTCTTCGACGATTCCTTTCAGTCCTTTTCTGGTTTGTTCGAAAGGGAAACTTCTTCCCAGGGGTAGCTCGATGTGTTTTTCGATACAGTTTTTTACATCGATGATCGCCAGTCTGTGGTCGTGCAGATCCTTGCGTTTGGAATATATGTTGTTGCATATTTCCAGGGCTCTGTTGGAGAGATCGACGAGCTGGCTCAGCTCTCTCAATGTTCTTCTGTTCGTTTTTTTCACCTCTGCTGATTATATAATCGCTCCATGCTTATTATATGTCAAGATAAACAAAAAAACTTCGCTCGAAGTTATTTTTATGGGCCGACCGGGATTCGAACCGGGTTTCCAAGTTGTCTGCTCGGTGCGATATGACCAGCTGCGCCATCAGCCCGATGCCTTGGCCGGGATTTGAACCCGGGCACGTCCTTTGGACGCAGTACCTTTAGAGTGGACCGTTTTACCGCTAAACTACCAAGGCGATTAATTTGCTGGAGTCAATCTATACCTTTTCTTTTTGAAAGTCAAGATAAATAAAAACAGGAAAGTTATTCCTGTTTCAATCCCTCGCTTAAGTTCTTCATCATTTTTTCTATCTTTCCGTCCATTATCGATTCTATGGCGTGCCAGCTTTTATTTATCCTGTGGTCGGTCACCCTATCCTGGGGGAAATTGTACGTTCGCATTTTTTCTTCCCTCATCGCCGTTCCTATCTGGGCTCTTCTCGCTCCGCCCATCTGTTTTTCCAATTCTTGTTTCTGTTTGTTCAGTAGTCGGGCAGCCAAGATTGAGAGGGCGCTTTCCTTGTTTTGTTGCAAGCTCCTTTCGGTCTGGCAGGTGACCACTTCTCCCGAGGGGACATGGATGATCCTGATTGCGGACATCCTTTTGTTGACGTATTGTCCGCCCGCTCCCGAGGCCTTGTATGTTTCGCTCCTTATGTCCTGGGGTCTGATGTTCACTTCCGTAGCTGAGGGCTTGGCTAAAACCGCTACAGTGGCTGTAGAAGTATGTATCCTTCCTTGCCTTTCCGTTTCGGGGATCCTCTGGACCCGGTGCACTCCAGCTTCGTTCTTCAGGAGTTCGTACGCTCCGTCCCCGGATATTTCCACGGTCGTGTCCTTTATCCCTCCTATTTCCGTTCGGCTCGAATCGAGTACGTTGACCTTCCATCCTTTGGTCTGGGCGAATCTGGTGTACATCCTCAAAAGGTCGGATGCAAAAAGAGCGGCCTCTTCGCCTCCGACGCCCGCCCTTATCTCCATGATAACCGCATTATACCTTTCCTCGGCCATACCTTATTTCTTCTTTTTAGCGACTCTTTCCTTGAATTTTTGGATCCTGCCTACCTGGTCAGAGCTTCTTTCCTTTCCTGTGTAGAAAGGGTGGCACTGGGAGCAGATTTCCACTTCCATGCTCTCAAGGGTCGAACCGACTTCAAAAACAGCTCCGCAAGCGCAGCGGATCTTGGCTTTTTCAAAGTATTTCGGATGAATGTCTTTCTTCATGTTTCCTTCTTACTGTTAATATCTTATGTATACCAGAAAGAGGGAGGGAAATCAAGGGCGGTTGACTTCCGACACCCTTTGATTTATCATCATATCAATCCTCGGAGGGGATTGTATGGATTTGAACGAAGCATTGAAGATAGATGAGGAAAAGATGCGGTAGGAGGTCAAAAAGGCCGAGATGAGAGCGCTGAAGAAAAAGGCCGCAATCATCATCGTGGCCGTCATCGCTTTCGCAGTGACATTCTTCAGATTCTTCAAGCATAGAGAGCTTGAGATGGCGCTGGCGCAGGCCCAGTTGCTTGAAAAGTTGTTGCCGTGGGGATACACCATGAATTACGCGCCTTCTGGAATTGCGATCGTTGAGAATTTCTGGGACGCGGTATTCGTATCATCTTTGGTTGCCGTAGAGTTGGGCATTCTCGCCTTCCTGATAATAGGACTGCTTGAGCTCCATGGCATAATCAAAAAATAATTTTTATATCGGCTTAGCCGATTTTCTCTTTTACGGCTAAACATTTTATTGATGCCGATTTTAAAGAGAATATAATGAATTCAAGGTAAGGTTTATGCCCACAAACAAGCCGTTTAAAGATATAAAAAGTTGTTTTTGTTTTCTTGATGAGACTGGATTGCTTTATAAAAATAGAGATAAATTTTTTGGATTGGGCGTGGTTAAGTGTAGTAAGCCACAAAGGATATACAAAAAAAATAAGAAAAATAAGAGATAAATACAATTATAGAGAGGAGATGAAGTGGAGCGGCTTGGATAGGCGGGTCAGATTCGATGTCGCCAGAGAGTTTTTTAATGCATTTATGACGGAAGATGCTAGATTCAATTGTATCATTTTAAACAAACAAGAGCTTGATTTTGGAAAATATTTTCAAAATAATTTATATAAAGTTTATATTAATTTTTCAATTGCTTTGCTGAAGCTTGTTATTGGTAGGGATCCGCAAGAAATCATTATTTTATTGTCAGATGACTACTTTTATCCCGACGGAGAAAATTTAGAGGAGGCCATGAAAGGAATAATCAACGACCACTATAAGAAATTTGTTATTGCTGGCGCCTGTCAGATAGATTCTAAATCTTCAGACATGCTTCAATTAACAGATTTAATTTTAGGGTCGATATTGTACGATCTTAAAAAACAAAACGGTCTGGTGGGAGACCAAAACGAACAAAATCAATATAAGAGAAAATTCCTAAATTTTTTATATCAGAAGTTAAAGATAAGAAAATCATTTTTTGTTAACGATTATGGATTTAGGAGAAGAAATTATGTTTTGGCCGGAGATAAAGTCAGAGCAACAATATTTGATAGTAGAAGGTCTGTTGTGAGCAAATTCAAGAAATAAAAAACAAGCCATGGCCCACAACGGGCGACGCTTGTTTCCGTAGATACTATGAATGATAGTATCTATCATAAGATTATCATACAGTGTTTCTTTGTCAAGAGCAATCGCTCTTGCCTTTTTATTTTTCCCATGCTATATATTAATCGTACAAATAAGACAGTTTGACACTTCGCCAACAGGCGAATGTGATTTATTCAGTCCCATATATTATGGAAGAAACAACAACAGCAAAAAAGCCCGGATACAACATCTCGATCGATGAAATGATCGCTGCCGGCTTGGGCTACGGCCACGACAAGTCGAAGCTGAACCCCAAGATGAAAGAATACGTGGCGAGGCAGAAGGACAGGGTATACGTCATCGATCTGGAAAGGACGGCCGAGAAATTGGAACAGGCTTTGGACTATATCAAGGCGTTGAGGAGCGAAGGGAAGGCCATCGCTTTCGTCGGAACCAAGGTTGCGATGAGAGACCTGGTCAAAAACATAGCCGTCAAGACCAACTCCCCGTACGTTACAGAGAGATGGATCGGAGGAGTCTTCACCAACTTCAAAGAGATAAAGAAGAGGATCAACTACTTCAAGGAACTGGAATTAAAGACAAAGGAGATGGACTTCGAGAAGAAGTACGTCAAGAAAGAGAGATTGATGATGGCGAAGGAATTGGAAAGATTGAATCTTAAGTTCGAGGGCGTGAAGAACATGGAAGAACTGCCCAAGGCCGTATTCATCGTCGATGTGGAAAAGGATGAATTGGCTCTTAAGGAAGCAAGACAGTGCGGCATCAAGGTGATAGCGATTGCCGACACCAATGTCGACCCGACTTTGATAGATTATCCCATACCCGGGAACGATGACGCCTACACCTCTGTGGAGTACGTCCTCTACAAGATAGAGGAAGTGCTGGGCGGAAAAGCGTAATAACAAATCTAATATCAAAACACATGGCAATAAACATAGATTTGGTTAAGCAGCTTAGGGAAGAGACAGGCATTTCTTTGGGCGATTGCAAAAAGGCGCTTGAGGAATCCGAAGGAGATATAAGCAAAGCCAAGGAATGGCTGAAGAAGAGGGGACAGGCCGTGGCCGCCAAGAAGACGGAAAGGGCGACCGGTTCGGGCATGATTGATTCATACGTCCACTCAAATAAGAGATTGGGAGTTCTGCTGGAGATAAACTGCGAGACCGATTTCGTCGCTTTGGGGGAGGATTTCCAGAACCTGAGCCACGAGGTCTGTTTGCAGATAGCTTCTATGAAGCCCCAGTACGTCAGGGAGGAAGAGATCCCCGCCGAGATTTTAGACAAGGAAAAGAAGGAATACGAAGAGCAGGTTAAAAACATGAATAAGCCCGCTGAAATAGTCGAAGGGATAATCAAAGGGAAATTAGAGAAGTTCAAAAAGGATGTTTGCCTCTTGAACCAGCCGTGGATAAAGGACGATACGAAGACGATAAGGGATCTGGTGAACGAAGTCATCGCCAAGACGGGCGAGAACATCGTCATTAAGAGATTTGCCCTGTATGAGTTTTGATTTTATCGCCTTAATAGTTTTGGTTTTGAGTTTTTTTGGATTGACGGCGCTGGTTTTGAGGAAGGTTCCGGAAGTGAAGGCCATGCCCGAGCCGGAAATATTTAAAAAGGAATTGAGGAAGAAGATAAAGGACAAGACCAAGGAGGTTCTTAAAGAGAGATCGAACACTTTGGAGTCGCTCCTGCACAAATTATTGAGCAGGATAAGGATACTGTCCTTGAAAGTGGATAAGAAGGTTTCCGACTGGATCGTCAAATTAAGGACGAGGTCGGTCGAGAGGACGAAAGGCATCGATACGTATTGGAAGGAGATAAAGGCCTCGGTCAAGAAGAAAAATTAGGCCGGCATAGCTCAGTGGTAGAGCAACTGTTTTGTAAACAGTAGGTCGGGGGTTCGAATCCGTCTGCCGGCTCATATCGGATAGTTGACAATAATCGAA
>Ga0265297_10005320_pt1 | contig 19758 bp, 14 predicted proteins | sample Munlanlwell13791_FD_192502 | JGI IMG/M metagenome (GOLD analysis project Ga0265297, IMG submission 192502) | Leachate microbial communities from a municipal landfill in Southern Ontario, Canada - Leachate well 137-91 | ecosystem: Engineered > Solid waste > Landfill > Unclassified | place...
GGGACATCACCCTTAAACCGGAGACCGGCCGGAGTGAGCCGAGTGGCGGATGGTTAGGGCCGGCCCCGGTTGGTTTCCGGGTTATCTTGGGCCGGTCTTTGAGGTTTAAGCCTCCGGAAAGGTAAGGAGACCCGGGTGGTATAGCGCATAATAAACCCGAAAGCGGGGAACATCCACGGCAGGCGTATCAACTTCAAATACATCACCCCCATGGAGAGCCGGTCAAACCAGGAAGACAGGGGCCAGCCGATGTGCACCACCACATGGCGGTCAGGAAATTCGGTTTCTATCAACCGCAATAAGTAAACCATCTCCTGAAAAAAGGTGTGTTTGGAGAGTGAAAAACGGAAATGATTGGGGTGGGCCTTGGGGGGAGCGCCGGCCCGGGGAGAATAAAAGGTAATATAAACGCTGTTCCAGGCGCTAATTCCGGGCTCGAGGCTTTCCAAGCCGGGGGCCCTTTCATCCATCCCGTGTTTCGGCTCTCTCCCGCGGCGAAAAAACAGGTGCACCGTCCGTTCTCTGGATTCAAGCAGATAGGCGATCATATCCGCAGTGATATCACCTTTGAATTCCTCCTTGATCTCCGGAGCATACCGCCGGGAGATCAGCAAACCGACAATCAGCACCAGGGCGGTGACCGAAGCCCATAAGGCCGTGCCCTGTATCCTCAATACCGCCAGGACTCCAAAACAGCTTACCAGGATGATCCAGAGGACCAGGGTGCCGAAACGGCTGGTGTGATATTCGATCTCCACCGTACCCAAGCGATAACGGTAAATGAGCAGGCACCCCATATTAATGCAAAAGCTGGCCACCAGACCGATGGCGAACATTCCCGCCAGAATATCTTGCTTGCCGCTGGTGAGAAGCATGATACCCGAGAAGAAGGTGGCATTCATGAGATGGATTCTATAGAGCGAGTGGCGTCGATTGACGGCGGTAAGCCAGGTGAGGTTATACCGCAACGCCACCCGTTCTATCATTTCACTGGAGGCCACAAATGCCGTATTGACGGTCATGGTCAGGGTGAAGGCGGCCAAGGCGGCCACCATCATGCCGAACTCATGCCCATTTAAGATCGTCGCATAATGGGTAATCAGGTCATCTGTATGCCGGGCGATGTCAAAGGGCGCGGTTAAGGCCAGCATCGAGATGAGCGGCACCGCCACTACCCCGGTAAGGATCAAAAACCAGTAGGCTTTGCGGATGTCCTGCCAGTTCCTGACCAGGCCGGCGGTTTGGATCACTGATTCAATCCCGGAATAAGCCAGGATGCAGAAGGCAATGTGGTGGACGAAGGTGCCGTAGTGGGTCAACCAAGAGCCTTTTTGCAGGTCAGCCGCGGCGGTGGCGTAAGCCGAGTGCAGACGCGCCCAAGCTCCTAACCGTTCAAAGTCTATCAGGCCGGAAACAATCAGGTTCAAGAAGATGATGGCGGCCAGGATGAACACCCCGAAGGTAAAGCGGGCATTTTGTCTGATTCCGGCAATGTTCAGCCCGGCGACAAACCAGAGGATGCCCAGGGCTAGGTACATCTTGATATTCGGGGACTGGGAATAGGCCGTGAAGGAGATGGCATTGCCCACCGCGCTCACCGCAGAAATACACGCGGTTATGGTGTAAGCCACCATGATGGAGGCCATGGCCACAAAGGAGACGGTGGGCCCCAGGACAAAGTAGGCAAAAGAGTAGACCCCGCCGCCGATGATCTTGTGATGTTCCAGGATTTCGGCGATCTCGGTGAACCGGGTGGACATAAAGCCGATCAGCAGGCTGGTCAAGGCGATGAAGACCAGGGCGCTGCTGCCGATAAAGCGGTAGGCTTCGGGCGGCGCGTAAAAGATGGACCCGAATATATCCATCCAACTGATCACCGCGACTGCGAGAAAGGTCAACCACAACCGCCGCTTATGGTGATACGTAAGCAAATGCCGGCGGGTCAGGAGAAAGAGGAAGAGGCCCAATAAAGATAAATTGAGCCCTATGAGGGCAATGGTTTTCACCTGGCTCTCCCTGACAAAACCAAATCTATCTGTTTCAAGAAATCATCCCGGCCTGAATCGATCGTGGCCTAGTTCATCGCAAAAACCGTTGTAGCCGGGGTCACTCTTCCAGGCTTTTTTCCCCTGGCCCGATCTTCTTTCCCTCCGGCATTGAGACCGACAGATTAACCCCATCCAGTTGTTCCCGCAGGCTCGGACCTCCGGTTATCCCGAAGTCCAGGGAGACATTCTGGGAGGGGAACGTAACCCCATGGGTCTTAAAGGTTTGATCGATGGCTTTGATGGCCTCACTTCTGGCTTTTAAGAAGACCGCCTGCTCCGGCAAGGTCCAGAAACGAACCCTAAAGATAATGGTGGTATCCTTTACTTCCTCATAAAAAAATTCCACCGGCTGGTCGGGGTCCCGCAACGGCGGGTCCAGAGCTTGCACCGCCTCCAGGGCCAGGTCTTCAGCCTGCTGGAGATCCGGGGTGTACGCGATGCCGATGTATAGATCTATCCGGCGGACTCCGCTAAAATAGTAATTGATGAGCGGCTTAGCCAACAAGTCCTTATTGGGAATGGTAATTCTCTCCCCCAGCCGGCCGCGAATTATGGTGGAGCGCCATTTTATCGAATCCACGTAGCCCAACATTTCGCCGCTCTTGACCCGATCGCCCAGCCGGAAGGGATGTTCGAAATGCAGGACTATGCCCGCGATAAAATCGGCGAAGAGGTCCTTGCCGGCGAAGCCGAGGGCTATGCCCAGGATGCCGATGCCGGCCAGCATCGAAGCCACGGCCTTATCCAGGTTAAGGGCGTCAAGGGCCAGGATAAAGCCGAGACCGATGACGACCAGGGTGGTCATCCTGGCCAGGAGTCTGGCAATGTGCCGATAACCGGTGAACCGGAAAACGAGCCGGTTGGCTAATCTTGCCGCGTAAGCGCTCAAGAACCAAAATATTATGATGATGGCAACGCCCACCACCAGGTTGGGCAGCATCTTGATGGTGGCGACGGCCCACCCCGTTAACTTGTCAAGGACCGGCGCTACCGCCTTGTCCAAGTGCAGGTTGGCGCCAAACAACGATTCCAGATTCAAATTTGCAGCCATTACGGTTGACCTCGCATGTCAGCCCATCGATAGATTATGTCCGGTCCGGGGCCGATCCCTGGTCTTTCTTTTTTTTCTTAGGGCATTCGGTCAAGACCTTCCGGGATCGCATAAAAAAATAGGCAATTACCAGGAAGGTAACGATGGGCGAAACCCAACTGGGAATATGAAAACCAAAACTGTCTAGCAGCATGATGCTGCCAAGGAAAAATATGGCATACATGGCCCCATTTTTAAGATAAATGTATTTTTTGATTCGTTTAATATTTCCGACCGTTAATTGGCGTAAGATTAAAGCGCCCAAGCCGTTGCCAATCAGGATTAGTGGAACGGAAAGCGTAAAAGCAAACGCCCCCAGTACACCGTCAATGGAAAAAGTGGCGTCAATGACTTCAAGATATAAAATCTTACTTATGTCAGTTAAGTTTCCTTTTCCGGAAACCAACTGTTCCTCACGCTGTTGTGCATTTTGCTTAAAGCCATGGGTAATAAAAAAAGCGGTTGATCCCACTACCGCTCCAAAGGCCATAAAAGGATTGGCTTTAAGCGCAAACCAAACAATGAGAGTGAGAATTATTGAAACTACGGCATAAAACCAGATCCCTTGCGAATGAATGAAACGTTCTCCCGTAAGACCATATTTTTTCGGCTCCATGAATAGCCAGTTAAAAAAAAGAAATATCAAAAATGTTCCCCCACCGGCCAGCAATATTGGAGATGAATCTTTAATTGCCTTTATTACTCTCGGATCATTGCTGAAAGTTGCTGTAAGGGCCTCTATGGGGCCGAGCGAGGGAGTAGCCAGCCAGACGATTAACCAGGGCAGAACTCCGCGAACCACGACAACGGCAAAGAGAAGCCCCCAAAAAAGGAACCAGCGTCTGCCCCTCTGAGACATCGTGACCAGAACATCGGCGTTTATGACCGCATTATCAATGCTGGTGACTGATTCAAACAGGCATAAACCTGCTATAGTAAGGAAGATGGAAATTATATTGAGCCCATCCAACATCATAGACCACCCAATTTGCCGTTAACTCGGTCAACCCCGGACCCGTGGGCCGGTGCTGCTATTCATCCGGCATCGGCTTGAGGTTTAAACTAGCCGTAAGTTGCTCAACCGCCTTTCATTCAACCCAAAAGCTAATCATTAGATTCGTTATGTAAACTGCTCCAGATTTATATATAAATATCCATATGTTAAAAAATTTCAGGAATTGGCTAACTGCCTTCAGCTATCACGGACATTCGCCCCGCCTCCAGTCCAGGCGCCAAAAAAAATAAATTTTATTCAGAGAGCAAGTTAGGCTGGATTTTCCCCCGCGGAGTGCTAATAAAATAGGTAAGGACTGGAGTGCCAAGGGGTGGAGAGAATGGTAAGTAGAAAAAGAAAAAAGGCAAATGGAGGGTACGAAATGGTGGCCGCGTCGCCAGACGGCGCCACCGCCATGTTGCGACTTGATCTGCTGCGGAATTATAAACTGCGCTATTTGCCGAACGACCTGCTGGCCGGTCTGGTCATTTTCATGGTGACCATCCCCGCGGCGCTGGCCTACTCCCAAATGGCCGGGCTCAAGCCTATTAACGGCCTTTATGCCTCCCTGCTGGCCATGGCGGTTTATGGCCTTTTTGGCACCTCTCGCCAACTTATTATTGACTGCGAGGCCACGGTGGCGATCCTGGTGGCCACCTCCCTGGCAACGTTCGCCGCGGGTGCGGACCCGGCCCGCTACCTGGCCCTGGCCATGATGCTAGCTATCATGGTAGGAGTCATTCAGGTGGTCGGAGGTGTAGCCCGGGTAGGATTCATTTCCGACTTCATTCCTAAATCCGTGGTCATCGGATTTCTCAACGGCATGGCCTTGATCATCATCTTAAGTCAAGTGGGAAGAATTTCCGGTATTGAACTCAAACAGGAAGGTTTTTTCCTTCAGATTTGGGAATTGAGCACCAAGATCTTCACGTATCACCCACTCACATTATATATTGGGACAGCTTGCATCCTGGGATTGTTCCTGTTTCACTTTATTCCCAAGCTGCCAGAGGCAGTCCTCGTGGTGGTTCTGGCCGCGGTCGCGGTAATGTGGTTGGGATTGGAAAACCAGGGAATCAAGACCGTCGGTTCCGTCCCCGCCGGACTGCCGCATCCTACACTGCCGCAGATCACGTTCTCCGATATCCTGAACATGTTGCCCTACAGCGTAGGCCTGGCCCTCGTCTCTTATATAGACTGCGCCGTCACGGTGCGGGCCTTTGCCATGAAAGGGCGGTATCGGATATCTCCCAACCAGGAGTTGATCGCTTTGGGTCTGGCCAATGTGGGGGCAGGTTTTTTCCAAGGGTTCGCGCTCGGGGGCAGTCAATCGCGCACGGTGGTGAATGATCAATACGGCGGGCGCACCCAGTTTGCGGGGTTCTCCGCCGCCATCATGCTCGCCCTGTTTCTGCTCTATTTTACCGATATCCTCAAAAATCTCCCGATTGTGGCGCTCTCGGCGATCATTGTCGTGGCGGGAATCAGACTTTTCAGCTTTAAAGAAGTTATAACCGCGTGGCGAACGCGGCCGGCTTCGGCCTACTTCAGCATTGCCACCACTGCCGCGGTTCTCATCGCGGGCCTCATGATCGGCATCTTGGTGGCGGTGGTTTTCGCCATTATTTTAGTCCTGCACCGGCTGGCCCGGCCCCATGAAACCATCACCCGGCCGCCGGTGGTGCCGGGTCTCATGATCTACCGGTTTGGCGGGCCGCTCTACTTTTTTAACGCCGCTCATTTCTCCCACCGGGTTCAGGAATTGATCGATTCGGCCAGGCCCCAGGTCACCTTCTTCCTCATCAATGCCGAGGCCATCGTAGATATGGATGTGAACGCCGTCGAAATGATGGACGAGCTTCACAACGACCTTAAGGGTCGCGGCATTGTCCTGGGCATTTGCAACGCCAAAGGGCATTTTCGGAAAGTGCTTCAAAGTTCCCGTCTTCACACCCGAGCCGGCTTTGACCTTTACAATTCAGTCGCAGATGTAATGAATGAGCTCAGAAAGGGACAAGCTAAGGAAGATAGCAAACCAGAGGACGAAGTTCCCAGTTCTTGAGTCATCATGCCAAGATGAGCAGTTCTGAGGCCGGAGCCGGGCTCGTTTCGCAAGCCGCGAGTCTGGCTTTTTAACGTTGGCGGGGAACCGGCGCGGGCTTGGGCTACGGCAAAGCGAGGAGGGTAGGAGTTTCCCTGGGGCTAGGGGAACATCAGACCCGTGACCCGTACGGGGCGCTGGTCTGGAACGATATGGGGCTTTTTTCGGGGGGAGTTGCTTGAAGATGGCCTTAACGAGCTAAATCCAGAAATCCCAGACCACTGCCTGGCTCTCGCCCGGATCCACCAGGGTGATCACCAGCAGGAATAACACAATGGCCGCCCCCAGGATGACCAACTGGTTGGTCAAAGCACCATGCAAGAAGCTAAAATATTTCTCAGGCATAAGTTTTCCTTTGCCAACGAATTTCCAAATAAAAAATATGCAAGTTAGATACCAATTTATTATCTTATTAATATCTCTAAAAAAGTTAATTAATTTATTTATTTTTATGTTCATAAAGATGAACTTAATGTTCACGGTTCTGCATACCCGAAATTATTAGGAAGTAAAGTCTATACTCGGCGCGGTAAGACCCAAGCTTGGCGCCGGCGGGACCTAAGGCGCGGCGCCTTGGCCTGGAGGGTGCTCCCTTTTGCCGGCGCCGGGTCTTGTGTTATTTTTAGAGATATTGTTCAGGAGATATGATCGATGTTTGAAACACGCTTCATTCCCAAATTGGACCGTACGGTGACCAGGCTGGGCCTGGGCGCCCTGCCCATGGGTCCCCTGCAGCGCACTCTGTCCGTGGAGGAAGGCGCCCGAGTGGTGCGCGCCGCGGTGGAAGGCGGCATCACCTTCATTGACACCGCCACCCTTTATGGCACTTACGAGCACATTGCCCGGGGGCTGAAGGGCTGGCCCGGCGTCGTCACGGTGGCCACCAAGACCCACGCCCGGACGGATCGGGCCCTGGCGGAACAACACGTCGAGACCGCGCTCCGGGAACTGGGCCGGGAACCTATTGACATTATGCTGTGCCATTGCGCCCGGGGCCGTTACAGCGAAGAGGAGTGGGGCCCGTCGCTGGAAGCGCTGGTGGCCGCCCGGGACAAAGGCCTGGTCCGCCTGGTGGGCATGAGCACCCATACGGTGGCCGGGGTGTTGGACGCGGCGCGCCACCCGGAGATGGACGTGATTCATCCTCTCATTAATATAAAGGGTATGGGGATTGTGGACGGCGGGGTGGAAGAGATGCTGGCGGCCATCCGGGAGGCCCACGCGGCCGGTAAGTTCGTCTATGCCATGAAAGCCCTGGCCGGAGGCAATTTTGTCCCGGACCGGGAGCAGGCCTTGAGCTTCATCTTTAACACCCCCGAGATCGATGCCGTGGTCGTGGGCATGGTAACCCCGCTGGAAGTGGAATGGAACCTGCGGTTTGCCGCGGGCTTGCCCATTCCGGCGGACTTGGCCCGGGACACGGCCCTCAATACCAAGCGCCTGAGCCTGGTGGCGCTGGCCTGCGAAGGGTGCGGAGAATGCGTGGAATACTGTGAAAATGACGCCTTGTCGGTGGTGGACGGCAAAGCGGTCGTCGATCACGAGCGCTGCATCCTGTGCGGCTACTGTGCTCCCCATTGCTCCCGGCTGGCCATCCGCATGGTCTGAGGGCAAGTTACACTCATAAAAGTAATTTATCTTTTGTAGGGGGCGGACCTGGGTGTCCGCCCTCAATTTAGGGCGCACCCGCAGGTGCGCCCATACGGCCAGGCTTTCTTGCCCCTCGGATTTAAGACCCCCGGAAACGTTGATATTTCCCCCTCGATGATTACCCTTTAATGAACTGCGCGCGAGCTATTTAAACCCGCGCTGATCATGGTGCATTAACCTCGAGGAGGCAGACATGGCGGTCTCACCGGCAAACCCTTCCCCAGCCCCCCCGCCCGGCGAGCCGGGCAACCCGGGCCGTCAGTGGTGGCGGCCGGTGCTCTTGCTGGCCCTGGTGGTGGCCGTCCTGGTGCTGGCCCGGGTGTTCGGCATCGCCGAACAGCTAGGGGCCTTGCGGGATTGGATCAAGAGCTTGGGGGCCTGGGGCCCCTTGGTGTTCATCCTGATTTACGTGGTGGCGGTGGTGGCGGCTCTCCCCGCCTCGCCCATCTCGGTGGCCGCGGCCGCCCTGTTCGGCTCGGTGGGGGGGATCATCCTGGTGAACCTCGGCGCCACCCTGGGGGCCGCCCTGGCCTTTCTGGTCGGCCGCTATTTTGCCCGGGACGCGGTGGTCCACTGGCTGGGCCACAATGAAAAATTTCGCCGTCTCGATCAGCTTACCGAAGAACACGGCGCCATTATCGTCGCCCTGACACGCCTGGTGCCGCTTTTTCCCTTCAATCTCCTCAACTACGGTTTCGGACTGACCCGGGTGCCATTCTGGACCTATGTCTTTTGGACCTGGCTCTGCATCATTCCGGGTACGATCCTCTACGTGGTGGGGGCCGACGCGGTGTTGAAGGGAGTGGCCCAAGGCCGGGTGCCCTGGGGCCTGGTCGCGGTCTTTGGGGCGGCGCTCATCTTTCTGGCCATTCTCGTCCGCTTCGCGCGGCGCAATCTGCAGGCCCGGGAGCGCCAGAGCGGGACCGGATCTGACTCGACTGCGGGAGATCCGCATCATGAGTGACGCGCCGGAGCTGACCCCCCGGGATCAATATAACGACGCCCTGGTGGCCAACGTCCACCCCACGGATTGGGTAAATCCCGAGCCCGCCCCCCGCTACAACCTGGTGGTGATCGGGGCCGGCACCGCGGGATTGGTGACGGCAGCCGGGGCCGCGGGTCTGGGGGCCAAAGTGGCCCTGGTGGAGCGCCACCTGCTGGGGGGCGACTGCCTGAATTACGGCTGCGTGCCCTCCAAGGCCATCATCCGCTCTTCCCGGGTGGCTGCCGACCTAAGGGAGGCCGCGCGCTTCGGTATTGCCTCGGCGGACGCTGAAGCAGATTTTGCCGTAGTCATGGAACGCATGCGGCGCCTGAGGGCCTCGATCAGCGCCCATGATGGCGCAGCGCGCTTTGCCGACCTGGGAGTGGACGTCTTTTTAGGGGAGGCGCGCTTTACCGAGTCCCGCACCATCGAGGCGGCCGGCCGGACCCTGAACTTCAGCAAGGCGGTCATTGCCACCGGGGCCCGGGCAGTGGACCCGCCGGTGCCGGGGCTGGCCGAGGCCGGTTATCTTACCAATGAGACGGTCTTTTCCCTGACCGAGCGGCCCCCGCGCCTCTTGATCCTGGGAGGCGGACCCCTGGGCTGCGAGTTCGCCCAGGCCTTGCAGCGCCTGGGCTGCCGGGTGACCCTGCTGCACAAATACCCTCAACTCATGAACCGGGAAGACGGCGACGCCGCGGCGCTGGTGCAAAGGGTCTTCTTGCAGGAGGGCGTCAGCCTCATCCTCAATGCCAGGGTGACTGAGGTCAAGAAGACTGGCGGCGGCAAGCTGATCCGATATGAAAGCGAAGGGCAGCCGGGTGAAATCGAAGTGGATGAGATCCTGGCGGGCGCGGGCCGGGCCCCCAACGTCGAAGGCCTGGGACTGGAGGAGGCCGGCGTCAAGTATGACCCCCGGGAAGGGGTGGCGGTCAATGATCAGCTCCGAACCAGCAATCGCCACGTTTACGCGGCGGGGGACGTCTGCCTGAAATACAAATTTACCCACATGGCCGACGCCACGGCCCGGATCGTCATCCAAAACGCCCTGTTTTTCGGTCGCAAGAAGCTAAGCGCCCTGACCATCCCCTGGTGCACCTATACCGACCCCGAGGTGGCCCACGTGGGTTTGAACGAAACGGAGGCGGCCAGGCAGGGGATTTCCATCCAGACCTTCGTGAAGCCCTGGAGCGAAGTGGACCGGGCCATTGTGGACGGTGAAGACCAAGGGATGGTGAAAATCCACGTTAAGTCCGGGACCGACCGGATTGTCGGGGCCACCATCGTGGCCCGCCACGCCGGGGAGATGATCAGCGAAATCACCCTGGCCATGGTGGGTAAGGTGGGTCTGGGAACCCTGGCTGCGGTCATTCACCCCTATCCCACCCAGGCGGAGGCCATCCGCCAGACCGGGGATCTGTACAACCGGACCCGGCTGACGCCCTTGGTCAAAAGGCTCTTTACGCGGTTTCTGGCTTGGCGGCGCTGAAGACGGGCCAGGCGGGAACCGTTTGAAACCGGTAATTCTCCTGAAAGGTGATCCCCATGGACGAATCCACCGAGAAAAACGTTTTTCTCATCATCGCCGATATCAGCGGCTACACCCGCTTCATGGTGGAACACCGGCTCTGCCTCGTCCACGGCCAGATCATTATCTCGGAGTTGACCAAGGCCATCATCAAGCAGGTGGAGATTCCCCTGGAGATTTCTAAGCTGGAGGGGGATGCGGTGTTTTTATACGCGGTGGCGGATCAGCCCGGCGCCCGGGAGGACTTGACCGGACAGATCGGCGGCAAGCTCCGCAGGTTCCTGGAGGCCTTCTCCGATAAGCTCCAGGAGTTGAGCCAATCCAATGTCTGCACCTGCGAGGCCTGCACGAACATGGGCCGCCTGAGCCTGAAGATCGTGGCACACTACGGGCGGGCCCTGTTCTATCAGTTGGGGCAATTTCAGGAGTTGGCCGGGGTGGATGTCATTATCGTCCACCGCCTCCTGAAAAACTCGGTCCCCGCTCACCAATATATCCTGATGACCGAGACGGCCTTTGAGGGTTTGCAAGCCTCGCTGGACTTCCCGATGACGCCGGGAGTCGAAACCTACGACGAAATCGGTCCGGTGAAGACCAGGGTTTACCTGCCGGAGGCGGCTCCCGAAGACCTGGAAGCGCAGCCCCGGCCGCGGTATGGGTCGTTTTACTACCGGGCCAAGAATGAAATTATCAAGAGTCTGCGCACCGCGCTGGCCTACCGGGGGTGGCTTAAATTCCCGAAATTCAACCATCTGTCGGCGGAGTCGGACCAGGAGCCCGAAGCCCGCGCCTGAACGCGGTTAGCGCGGCTCTCCCGGGATTGGGACCAAACAGCGGTCAGTTCACCCCGGCCCAGTAATTATCCACCCGGGCCTGAATTTCCCGGAGGAGGGCGTCGTTGCGGGTGGGGGTGAAGAGATGGGCGAAGCGCCCCTGGCGTTTCAGGTAATCTTCCACCGGGAGGCGGGGGTGGGGGATTTTGGTGTGCGTCACCCGCCCGTCCACGTATTCCTTCAGCGGCCAGATGCCGGTTTTCACTGCCAGCCGGCCGATTTCCACCGCGTCTTGGGGGTCGAAGCCCCAGCCCGGCGGGCAGGGAGCCAGGGTCAGGATCAGGCGCGGGCCTTTGAGGTCCCTGGCCTTCTCGATCTTGCGGGTAAGGTCCAGGGGTTCGGCCCCCAGCGCGGTGCCGACGTACGCGGGCCGGTGCGCGATCCAGATGGCGAAGAGGTCTTTCTTAAAGCCGGTAAAGCCCGCCCGGCCCAGACTGGTGGCGGTATGGGCCGCGTGCGGGGTGGCCTCGGAGTACTGCTGGCCGGTATTGCCGAAGCCCTCGTTGTCATAGCAGAGATAGAGAAAATTGAGGCCCCGCTCCATGGCGCTGGAGGTGGCCGATAACCCCATGCCGTAGGCTGAGCCGTCGCCACTCAGGACCACCACCTCCAGGTCCTCTTCCGGCCCCATGCGGCCCTTGGCCAGGAGCACGTCCAGGGCGTCCCGCACCCCCTGAGCCCCGGCCGGGGCCGACGCCATGGCGGTGTAGAGCCAGGAGCCCCGGAAGGGCGTGAAGGGATAGGTGGCCAGCAGGGTCAGACAGCCCGCGGCGTTGACGAACACCGTCTTCGCCCCCAGAATATCGTAAACCTCGTGAAGCGCCTCCAACCCGCCGCACCCGGCGCACATGGGCGTCCCGGCGCCCAGGAGATGGACGGAGGGGAGGGGTTTGGAGGGATTAGCTTGTGAGGATCTCATGGGCTTTTCCTCATGTGAGGCCGTTGCGAAAAGATGATCGTTGGGTGATGCCTACCCTATGCTTGCTTAATGGGCATCTATTTGGGAATAAATTCAATCCCTTTATGTGACGAAGTATGATTAAGTATGAATTCTCTACTTGCAACCCCAAAATTAGCTGAAACTATAGAGTATTCAAGCAAATACCTACCATTAGCCGAGGTAGGCAAATTAAAACGTGGAGAGGTTGTTGTTATCATACGACTTTGGAAGCGAATTCTATTTTCATTGTGTATTATGAAAAAAGCATCTAATTCTCTTCTTCCATTTGCCATTATGTTCACTGTAAAATCTCCAAGACCAGACCAGATCAATTCAATTGAAGGAATTTCAATAATTTCATCTGATTCAATATTAATTATTTTTGTAAGATATGACAGGCATGTAAATGCATGTTTATTTTTATTCCTATTTTTTACTTCAACATGCCACCAATCAGTTAAAGCTTTTTGCGGATGATTGTTAAGAGTAACATCTTTGGAATCGTTTTGGGGGTTATAGGAGAGAAACAATTCATTGACTGAGTTATGGTCCCAATCTCTTGTCTCTTCTTGTAATCGATTTATAATTTCTGTTCCATCGTCAAACAGAAAAGCGTTATAGATTTGAAAGGTTAGAATTCCTTCCCGCTTAACACCTCTTTCATAAAAACCTAAACCAGGAATTTTTAAAAATGTAGAAATTCCAATTTCTTGACTTACAAATAGTGAGCCTCTAAAGTCCTCTTCAGAAATTTTATCTCTTTTAAAATCAATAAAAACAAAGTATTCAGATTCTCTTAGAAATTTGAAAATGTGATCAGTAAGAGCTTCAGGCGAGTGAACCTTTTCAGCGAAATAAGTTTCAAATCCCCTATCTCTAAAAAACCTATCGATCTCCAAACCGATATTCTTTTCTCGTGCTGTTCGTTGGCCACAGCTTATAAATACTCTAGCTTTTCTCATTTTTATACCCAATGCCAAAAGGTGGAAAAGGTAAAGTGGCACTGCCCGACAAAATTATTTCTCGAATGTGTCTTCCGTGTCAATAGAAAGTATCTCCATAATCCTCCGGACCAATTACCTGCCGAAATTTATCTCAACTTCTCTCGCTCCACCTGCGCAATAGCCTGAAGTTTGCGGACTTCCCGGAGTTCGGCTTCGGTGTAGAGGAGGCGCGGCGGCGGGGCCTGGCCGGTCTCCGCAGCCTGGCGGGTGAGGGCGGCCATTTCGTAGAACTCCTCCGGGGAGAGGTCCCGGCCGCCCAGGCCGCCGATGAAGCTCGTCAGGACCGGGGCGTCCTTTTGGCCGTAGAGGCCCGAGGCCAACTCGGCATAGAGGACCCCGCCTTTGCCCATGGAAATATTCTGGTCGATGACGGCCACGCCCCGTTTTCCGGCCAGAATCTCCCGTAGCCGCGCTTCCGGATAGGGCCGGAGAAGGCGCGGGCGCACCAGGCCGATCGTCACACCCGCTTCCCTAAGCCGGTCCACCGCCTCTTTAGCCTTAGTGGCAAAGGAGCCGATCATGAAAAAGACCACGTCGGCGTCGTCGGCGCGGTAGGCCTCCACCGCGGGGTGGTCCCGTCCGAATTCCCGGGCGAACTCCGCGGCCAGCTCGTCATAGACCGCCAGGCCGTTTAAGGCGGCCAGGTGCATTTCGTAGCGGAAGTAGGAATAAGGCGAGCCGCCCAGGACCGCTACCGCCTGGCTCACGGGGGCGCTGGCCCTGAACTTGATAGGCCCGGGGTCGAAGGGTTTGATGAAGCGCCGGACTGCTTCGGCGTCGGGAACCAGGACCGGTTCCCGGGTAAAGGAGAGATAGAAACCGTCCAGATTGACGATGACCGGGAGGCGCACCCGTTTATCCTCCGCCAGGCGGAAGGCCAGGAGCACGCTGTCCAGGACCTCCTGGCAGGTGGAGCAGTGGATTTGCAGGAAGCCGCTGTCCCGGGCCGCCAGGATGTCGTTGTGGTCGGGCTCCAGGGTGATGGGGGCCGAGAGCCCCCGGGAGACGTTGACCATCACGAAGGGCGCCCGCCAGCCCGCCACGGTGTAAAGCATCTCCATGGCGTAGAGCAACCCCTGGCTGGAGGTGGCGGTGAAGACGCGCACGCCCGTCGCGGCCGCGGCCCCGGCCGCGGTGAGCATGGAATGTTCGGACTCCAGCATCACCAGGCGGCAGTCCATCTCGCCTCGGTCAATCCAGTCGGCGAGGGTTTCGATGATCTCCGTCTGGGGGGTGATGGGGAAGGCCGGCACATAATCCACCTCGGCCAGCCGCACCGCCCAGGCCGCGGCCGCGTTGCCGGTCAACAAGGCCCGCTTCATGATCGGCCTCCTCAAATCAGGAGTCAGGGATTAGGGATCAGGGATCAGTAAATCATTTCTACTGGCCCCTGACCCCTGGCCCCTGATCCCTATATTTTTCCTCACGCCGCCTCGTGCTCCGGCACGGCCCGGATGGCGTGGGCGGGGCAGTTCGCCATGCAGATCAGGCACCCTTTGCAGTGTTCGTAGTCGATCCGGGGATAGCCGTCGGCATTGACGCTGATGGTGCTGTCGGGGCACAGGGTGCTGCATATCCAGGCGCAGCGATGACAGAGAGAATAGTCGATCACCGGCCGCACGGTGCGCCAGAGCCCGGTCGGCACCTGGCCGCTGGTGGCCGGGGCGAAGATGGCGGGGGCCGCAGTGCCGGCCTCGTCAAAGGGCAGATCGACCCAGGGCGGTTTTTCGTAGGTGTCCGCGGGGGTGTCTTTTCCCTCGCTGACACAGCCGGCATAGTCCGCCAGGCTATCATAGGCCGTGAGCGCGTGCTCGAGATTCCTGGATAGGACGGCTGGGCCCAAAGGGGTAAGTTCGTCCCGGATGGCCTGGGCCAGAGAATCCCGAGGAATTGCGCCCGCGAGCCGGGCGCCAGCCCCGGCGCAGGCCGCGCCGATGAGCTTAACTTCCAACAGGTCCGCGGCCTCGGCCGCAGCCGGCAAGGTCAGCACCAGCCCGGGGAAATTCAGCCTTTCCTGCCAGATTGCGGCTGGTTCGCCGCTGCTGATGAGGAGCACCGTAGATGCGGCGACGCCGGCGAGCACCCCGGCCGCGGGAATGGTGATGAGGGTGGCGTCGGCCACCAGGACCAGGTCGGGCCGGCGGATCAGGCCCCGCTCCTGGATGGGGCTTTTAGAGGCGCGGACATAAGCAAAGATGGGCGCGCCCCGACGCTCGGCGCCATAACGGGGGGCATCCTGGACCTCAAAGCCGGTGAGGAAAAAAGCCGTGCCCAAAATGCGGCCGGCGGTTTTCATGCCCTGCCCACCGCGGCCGTGAAAGCGGATGCGGTACATTTCGGACTCCCCCATGTACCCTGAGAGGGTTAATAAATCGACCAGCGCTTATAGGCCATGGCTTTCTTCACCCGCTGGAGCGCCAGGTTAAGAGCCGCCTCCCGGGGCAACATATGTTTCGCCTTGGCTTCTTCCAGCACCAAGCGGGTATTGTGCCGCACTTTCTCGGCAATGGCTTCGAAGGCCGCGGCCTGGCTCGCCCCCTGGTATTCCATGGCCGCGCAGATCACGCCGCCGGCGTTGGCGATGAAATCCGGCACGCAGAGGACCCCTTTGGCATGGAGGTATTGTTCCGCCTCATGGGAAAAGGGGATGTTGGCGCCCTGCACCACGAGCCTGGCCTTGAGGCGGTGCACGTTTGCCTCATTCACCACGTCGGGGCGCGCCGCCGGTATCCAGATGTCGCAGTCGCAGTCGATGACCTGGTCGCGCTCGAGCTTGTCGCCCCGGGGATAAGAGGTAACGCTTTTGCCCGCGTCTTTCAGCTTGCAGAGTTCATCTACATCCAGGCCATCTTCACAGTAAACCGCGCCGCGAGAGTCGGAGACCCCCACCAGCAAGGCCTGTCTGGCGGCGAGAAAACGGGCCGCATGCCGGCCCACCGCGCCGAAGCCCTGGATCACCACCCGGGCATTTTTAAGCTTGAAATCAACATATGGCATGGCAACTTCGGTGGCGTGGCAGAGCCCCCAGCCCGTGGCGCCGATTTCGTCCAGGGGGATGCCGCCGAGTTCGGCCGGCAGCCCCACCACCCGGCCGATTTCGTCTTTAATCCAGGCCATGCACTCCTCATCGGTGCCCATGTCCGGGGCAAAGATATATTCCTGCTCATTTTTCAAGGAGCAGGCCAGGGCCCGGATCAGACGCTCTTTGTCGGGCTTGGGCAGGTTCGGGTCGCCGCAGACCACGATCTTGCCGCCCCCGTGACGCAAGCCGGCCGCGGCATTCTTCAGGGTCATGGCCCTGGCCAGGCGAAAGCACTCCTCGGTGGTGACATCAGGAGCCAGGCGCACGCCGCCGAGGGCCGGCCCCGCGGCTACGTTGTCCACCACCAGCACCGCCTTCAGACCTATGGACGGTTGGTGGACATGGATGATTTTCGCCGGTCCCAGATCATCGGCAAATTTAAAGATATCCATCGTGGATAACCCCTTCTCATTCCCGCTCATTATAAGGCACCCGGCGCCTCAGGTCGAGGAATGAGTGACCGGGAGGAGGGTGCAAGCAGATGGCTGAAGCCAGGAATCTGGACAGATGGAGCCCGCTCGGATCCTAACTCCTCCGAAAAACTCCCCGCCCCCGGAAGTTTCTCTGGTCCAAGCTGAAAAAATTCAGGATATAATTTCATTGACAAGCCTAGCCCTGCCCCCGCCTGGCAGGAGGTTTCCAGGCTCGGGCGGGTTGCCAAGAAATAAAAGCTTCGTTCTGCGGAGTTAATGTTGAAAATTCTGGATCTCTTTTCCACCAACAAAGTCTGTCGCCGGCTGGTTAACCTGGACGGCAAAGTTGTGGAAAAATACCGCGATTTTAAGGAGTTTCTCGGACACAATTACGTTGCGCTGCAACGCCTGGCGGAGCTGGAGCAGATCTATTTCACCGGCGCGCCCTTCAACATGCGGGAGGTGGAGGAGCGCACCCAGGAGCTGCTGACCTCTACCCACCGCCTGGCAGAGGCCCTGGACCACATGGGCGGCGACCGCTATGGGGCCCTGGTGGGGGTGGTGGACCGGCTGGCCCAGGAGATCGCGCCCCTCTACTATCCGCCTCCCTCCTGCCTGACGGGGCCGCTGGTCCTACCCCTGGAAGCCTTGAGCCCCGCGTCCTACGGCGAGGCCGGAGCCAAGGCCACCAACCTGGCCCTGATGGCCCGCAGAGCTGGTCTGCCGATCCCGCCCGGGTTCGTGGTTACCGCCATGGGCTTCGGCCGCTTCCTGGAGGAGGCTCGGCTGATGCGGATCATCGAGACCCTCCTGGCCTCCTTGGACCCCGACAACCTGGACGAAGTGGAAACCGGGAGCCAGGAAATCCAGGCCATGGTTCTGGAGGCCGCAATGCCCCCGGTCCTGGCGGACCAGATTTTAGGCGCCTACGAAGCCCTGGAGGCCCGGACTTTCAAGGGGTTGCGCCTCGCCATGCGGAGCAGCGCCGTGGGGGAAGACTCCGAGGCCTCTTTCGCCGGACAATACGCGACCCGCCTGAACGTCACGAAAAATGAGATACTCCCGGCCTACAAGGAGGTGGTGGCCAGCAAGTATGCGGCCCGGGCCATCCTCTACCGGCTGCGCTATGGCCTGGACGACCGGGAGACCCCCATGTGCGTGGCTGGGATTGCCATGGTGGATTCCCGGGCCAGCGGGGTGCTCTATACAGTGGACCCGGCCCAATCCGAGAGCGGCCTGCTGAAAATCAGCGCGGTGCTGGGCCAGGGGGAATATCTGGTGAGCGGCGAGACCTCACCGGACGGGTTTTTGGTAGACCGGCAGACCTTGGCCGTGGTGGACCGACACCTCGGGAGAAAGGCCAAGCGCCTGGTTACCCGGACCGGAGGCGGCCTTCGCCTGGAGGAGACCGCGGTGGCGGAACGCGATCTGCCCGCCATTTCTGACCAAATCATCCGCACCCTGGCCCAGGGAGGCCTGAAGCTGGAGCGATTTTTTCAAGGTCCACAGGATGTGGAGTGGGCCGTGGATCAGGAGGGCCGCCTCTTTTTTCTGCAATCGCGCCCCCTGGGCCTGATTCAGACCAAGAGCCGGCCTCCGGCCGCCCCCCGGGAGATTCCCGGACACCCCCTGTTGCTCGCCGGCGGCAAGACCGCCGTACCCGGCGTGGCCGCGGGGGTGGTGTGGCATGGGGATCGCACCGACAGCAACATGCCCCCGGGAAACGCCATCCTGGTGGCCCGGACGGCGTCGCCGGATTATGCCGGCCTCATGGACCGCATCCAAGGCCTTATCACCGAGGTAGGGAGCATCACCAGCCACCTGGCTTCCGTGGCCCGGGAGTTCGGGGTCCCGACTCTCCTGGATGCGGCCGGCGCCACCGAAGCACTCGCGGAGGGCCAGGAGATTACCCTGGCGGCGGACGCCGCGGCGGTGTACCAGGGGGTGGTGGCTGACCTGGCGGAGAGCTCCCGGCCCCTGCGCAAGTATATCATCAACAGTCCCATGCACGGACGTTTGCGAGCCGTGCTGGATAAGCTTGCGCCCTTGAACCTCACCGATCCGCAGGCCCCGGACTTTGCCCCCCCGGGGTGCCGGACTCTCCACGATGTCATCCGCTTCGCCCACGAACGGGCCATGCAAGAGATGTTCGGCTTGAGCGAGGCCGCCCCCGGTGAGAACGTGGCCGCGCGGCTGGCTACCAACATCCCGTTCTCGCTTTACCTCATCGACCTGGGCGGCGGGCTCACTCCCGGGCTGACCACCTGCGACCGGGTGACGCCGGAAAACCTGGAATCCGTGCCCCTGAAGGCCCTGTGGCGGGGCTTGTCCCATCCCGGGATCAACTGGACCGGCGGCATTGCCGTGGGGGTAAAGGACTTTCTCACCCTCATGGCCCGGGGCATGTCCCAGCGGCCGGACGAGTTGCCCGGGGGAGACAGCTTCGCGGTCATTTCCCAAGAATATGCCAATCTCAGCGCCAAGTTCGGCTACCATTACGCCAACCTGGACGCCATGGCGGGGGACAACGCGGAGGCCAACTATTTTTCCCTGCAGTTTTCCGGGGGGGCGGGCACCCAGGCCGGCCGCTCCCTGCGCCTGAACTTTTTGGGGAAGGTCCTGGACCGTTTGGGCTGCAGGCTGAAGATCACCGGCGACCTGTTGGATGCCTCGGCAAGCGGGCTGGGGGCCGGTGAGTTGGAGGCCCTCCTGGACCAGGTGGGACGCCTGCTGGCCTCCAGCCGCCTCCTGGATATGGCGATCTCCAGCGAAGCGGACGTGGACCGGATGGTGACCGCCTTCTTTCAGGGTGATTACGACTTTTTTCGATTGTCCCAGGAAAATCGCCTGGCCGAGTTCTACACTCCCACGGGGGTGTGGCGGCGGGTGACGCAGGATGGCCGCAGCCTGATTCTAGAGGATGGCTCCGGCTACGGCCGGGGGGTATCCTCAGGTATGGCGTCGCTCATGGGGCGCATTGTAGGGGTCAAGTATAAGGAATTTCTCGATAATATAGGGGCCTACTTTTACTTCCCCCTGGCCATTGCCAAGGAGAGCTTCGTCACCGAAGCGGTGCTCAGGGTGCGGGCC
>Ga0265297_10005321_pt1 | contig 19756 bp, 17 predicted proteins | sample Munlanlwell13791_FD_192502 | JGI IMG/M metagenome (GOLD analysis project Ga0265297, IMG submission 192502) | Leachate microbial communities from a municipal landfill in Southern Ontario, Canada - Leachate well 137-91 | ecosystem: Engineered > Solid waste > Landfill > Unclassified | place...
AGGGGTATTAGGCATATTTTGGGATATCACTGAGCGTAAGAAAGCAGAAGATGAAATACGCAATCTGAATAAGCAAGTAGAGTTCATACTTGGAGCTACAAAGACCGGCCTTGATATTATAGATTCTAATTTCAATTTGATATATATCGACCCGGAATGGCAAAAAGTTTATGGAGACCCGGAAAATAAGAAATGTTACCGGTATTTTATGGGCAGAAATAAAGAATGCCCTGATTGTGGTGTTAGAAAAGCTTTTGAGACGAAAAAAGCTGTGATTACCGAAGAGATTTTGGTAAAAGAGGGAAACCGTGTTGTGCAGGTAACCAGCATTCCATTTCAGGATAGAAAAGGCGATTGGCTTGTAGCTGAAGTTAATGTCGATATTACCCAGCGCAAGCAGATGGAAGAAGAGCTGCTTTTAAGCGAAAAAAAGATTCGTGCTCTCTTCGACCAGACTTTTCAGTTTATCGGCATGATGACGCCGGATGGGAGGCTAATTGAGGCGAATAAGACGGCTATGCAGTTTGCTGGAATCGCTGAAGTTGATTGCATAGGCAAGTTTTTCTGGGACACGCCCTGGTGGGCTCATTCAAAAGAGATGCAAGGCAGGCTGCGTGAAGCTACGATAAAAGCGGCTGGTGGCCAATCGGAATTTTTTGAAGCAACCCACCTTGCTGCCGATAAAAGCATTCACTTTATAGATTTTTCGCTTAAACCAGTTAAAAATCGAGATGGAAAAGTTATATTTATTATTCCTGAAGGGCGTGATATCACCGAGCACAAGCGGATTGAAGATGAATTGAAGAGATATCGTGAGCATTTGGAGGAGCTTGTTAAAGAAAAAACAGAGGCAATAGAGGAAAGTGAGAAAAAATTCAAGGCCATATTTGAAAATTCTAGAGACGGTATCCTCCTGGCGGATGCAAAGACTAAAAAATTTAGCTTGTGTAACAAAATGATGACTAATATGTTAGGATATACCGAGGAAGAGATAAAAAATCTTAGCGTAAAAGATATTCATCCAGAGAAAGATCTGGCACGAATTGTGGAAATATTTGAAAAGCAGGTGCGGGGGGAGTTGATGACTGCAGATGGTTTGCCTGTAAAGAGGAAAGATGGCAGTATCTTTTATGCGGATATTACTACGTCATTAATAACTTTATTCGGTGACAAAATACTCGTGGGTAGTTTCCATAATGTTACTGTGCGCAAGGAAGTTGAAGACATACTGAAACGTGACAAAGAAACATTCGAAAGGCTTGTTCAAGAAAGAACAAAAGAACTGCTTGAGATACAGATGGAACTAGAGAGAACAAAGCGCCTTTCTGATATTGGAGTATTGGCGGCTACTGTTGCGCATGAGCTTCGAAATCCCTTGGCTGTGATAGATATGGCTGTTTATAATATCAAGCGAGAAATAAAAACACCGGATATTGATAAATACATTGCAGATATCGAAAAAAAAATAAGGGAAAGCAATCAGATTATCAGCAACCTCCTTTTTTACTCGCGTTTAAAGCCGCCTCACTATGAAAATGTTAACATGTTTAATATTATCGAGGAATCAATAGTCACCGTCAGAAACTACCTTAATAAGGGCGTATCGATAATTAAGAACATTAATTCGTTTGAGGGTATTTTTATAGAGGTTGACCCTATTCAAATTAAAGAAGTTTTTCATAATATATTAAATAATGCCTGCGACGAGGTTATGCCGGCGAAGGGACAAATAGAGATTATGGGTATATGTGAAGATGGATTTATCAGGGTTGTCTTTAAAGATAACGGACAGGGAATGGATAAGGAGACTTTAACAAAAATATTTGATCCATTTTTCACAACAAAAGCGAAAGGAATAGGCCTCGGGCTTACAGTCTGCCAGCAGATAGTTAATCTGCATCATGGTTCAATTTGTATTGAGAGCGAAGTTGGGAAAGGAACCACGGTTATGATTTGCCTGCCAAAAAAGAAAAAATAAATATTTAATAATACGGTAATATCCGGCAGCATCATTTAGGTGCTTATATTTGGGGGAAGGTATAGTATCCTGATTGGAAAAATCAATCAGGATTTTTGTTTTTAGATAGGTAAAGAGATTAATTGACACAATAAAAAAATATGCTAAGCTGTTATGAACATATGTTCATAACAAACGTTACCTATATCTTATCTTTTGAAATATGTATCACATAACACGTATCCTCGCCACCATATAAAAATATTTAGGCGAGTCCACTTGGAGTGGAGGTAGCACGTCACGTAATCATTAGAGGATGAAAAAACATAATACCTGTTGCCTGCGACGTGATACTTAACCAATATGAGGTATATTAAAATTTATGAGGCCTAAAAAAACAAGATGGGTTAAGTGCGAGCCTGGGGAGAGGTGTTTTAAGCCGGTATGTAAACCTTTAAACAGGCTTACGTGTGTGTGTTTAACTTTGGATGAGTTTGAAGCCATAAGATTAGCTGACCTTGAGGAGTTAAAGCAGATTGATGCGGCTAAAAAACTAAAAATATCGCGGCCGACATTCTCGAGGATTATATCGTCTGCACACAGCAAGATTGCTGATGGATTGGTTAATATCAAAGCCATTAGAATTGGCGGTGGTTGCTGCAAGATTGGCGGAAGGAGTAAGAAATGAAGGAGTGGAAAAAGTTTCTTTATATCTTAGCCATATTCTTAGGATGTTTTTATCTGCCGGTAGAGAATTTACGATTTACCCTGCTAGAAAATAATTTTCTAACGGGGTTTACCAATGCTATCCTTGAAGCTCTTGCTCTTGTTAAATGGTATGCCCGGGAGCATGTTATTTTGTGCCTTGTCCCGGCATTCTTTATCGCAGGAGCCATTTCGGTATTTGTCAGCCAGGCATCAGTCATAAAATATTTTGGCGCAAAAGCTAATAAATTTCTTTCATATGCTGTTGCTTCGATATCAGGAACTATCCTTGCCGTGTGTTCCTGTACGGTGCTCCCGTTATTTTCCGGTATATACAAACGCGGCGCAGGCCTGGGCCCCGCGATTGCTTTCCTATATTCCGGTCCTGCCATAAATATTTTGGCTGTTATTCTAACGGCACGTATTCTTGGCTGGCAATTGGGGTTGGCAAGAGCCATAGGTGCTATTATGTTTAGCGTTGTAATCGGCTTATTAATGCATCTCATTTTTTTAAAGGAAGAACGAGAACGTCATGCCACCGGTGATTTTAATGTAGGTGAGATAAAAGAAACCCGTTCTTTGGGTAAAACAGTTCTATATTTTGCTTCAATGGTTGCGTTTCTTGTTTTTGCTAACTGGGGTAAACCCCTTGAAGGTGACTATGGGATATGGACTTTGGTGTATCAATATAAATGGTGGATAGCTGGTTTTTCATTTATCAGTTTACTGGTTATGATTTTTAAATGGTTCAAAAAGGATGAATTAAAGGAATGGACTTCTGCAACCTGGGGCTTTGCTTTACAAATCCTGCCGCTTTTATTGGGCGGCGTGCTCATTTCCGGATTTCTATTGGGCCGAGTTGGCCATGAGGGCGTTATTCCTTCCAGTTTTATAGAGGCACTTGTCGGAGGCAATTCTTTGCGGGCAAATTTCTTTTCTTCGATTGTTGCGGCGTTTATGTATTTCGCTACTCTTACTGAAGTGCCGATTTTACAAGGATTAATTGGTTCAGGTATGGGCAAAGGTCCGGCGCTTGCGCTTCTTCTGGCCGGGCCCGCATTGAGTTTGCCTAGTATGCTTGTAATTAGAAGTGTCATTGGTACAAAAAAAACAGTTATATATGTTTCTTTGGTTGTTATCATGGCTACAGTTACGGGAATGATTTTTGGTTTTATTGCCGGTTAAGTTAAACGAAAAGGGAGTTATAAGATGAAAAAAGATACAAAAAATATTAAAGACGTGGTTAAAAAAGGTTATGCCAAAATTGCAGTTAATGAAGTTTCGTGTTGTTCTGGAGGTTCGTGTTGTCCAGGCATAGCGCAAGCTAAAGATATAAGCAAGATTGTCGGTTATACTGATAAAGAAATGAATGTAGTTCCTGATGGTGCTAATTTAGGCCTTGGCTGTGGAAATCCTGTGGCTATCGTATCTTTGAAAGAAGGTGAGGTTGTGCTTGATCTGGGCAGCGGTGCTGGATTTGATGCTTTTCTTGCTTCCCCTAAAGTAGGCAAGACTGGACGTATTATTGGCGTTGATATGACTTCTGAAATGATTAAAAAAGCGCGTACGAATGCTAAAAAAGGAAACTATACAAACGTTGAATTCAGGCTTGGCGAGATTGAAAAGCTTCCGGTTGAAAATAATTCAATTGATGTAATTATTTCAAACTGCGTGATCAATCTTTCTCCGGATAAAGAAAGTGTTTTTAGCGAAGCTTTTAGGGTTTTAAGGCCGGGCGGAAGGCTTATGGTTTCAGATCTTGTTTTGGTAAAGGAGCTGCCGGCAATTATTAAAGATTCTGTTGAGGCTTATGTGGGCTGTCTTGCCGGAGCGATTATGAAGGATGAATACTTGGAATATATCAAGGAAGCCGGGTTTAAAAACGTAGATGTTGTAAGCGAGACTAATTATCCTATTGAGGCGATGGCGAATGATATCACCGCACAGATTGTCAAAAGTAATCCCGGCATAAAACAGAAAGACCTGCAAGGCGTTGAAAGTTCAGTAGTAAGTATTAAGGTTAGTGCGTTAAAACCTAAATAAGAGGAAGGAAATTATGAAAATTGAAATATTGGGAGTGGGCTGCTCTAAATGTAGGCAATTAACTGCAAACGCGGAAATGGCGCTTAAAGAGCTTAGTATTTGTGGGGACATTTCAAAAGTAACGGATATTGGAAAAATTACCGAATACGGCGTGATGATGACACCGGCGCTTGCAATCGATGGCAAAGTGGTTTCTTCAGGCAAGGTATTGACGAAGGATGAGATAAAAAAATTAATAGCCGGATAAGGAGAGCTGTATGCGCAAGAAAACATTGTTGGTTCTGTTTATGCTTGGATTCATCACAGTTTATTTTGCCGCCGATAAGCCATCAGATAGCAAAGTAACAGCATATTATTTTCACGGAAACTATCGCTGTTCTACCTGTCGTAAACTTGAACAGTATTCCAAGGAAGCGATAGAATCAAATTTCAAAAACGAGCTTGCTTTGGGGAAATTGGCTTTTATTGCAGTTAATATTGATGAAAAAGGTAATGAACATTTCGTGAAAGATTACCAGCTTTATACAAAGTCCCTTGTATTGTCTTTGGTCAAAGATGGCAAAGAGATAAAATCAAAAAATCTTACTAAGATATGGGAGTATGTTCGTGATAAACAAAAATTCTTTGATTACATCAACGAAGAGGTAAATAATTTCTTAAAGGAAGCGCAATGACAGATATTTTGATTACTTTTGGCTCGGCATTATGGCTTGGGGTATTAACCTCAATAAGCCCTTGTCCTTTGGCTACCAACGTAGCAGCCATATCGTTCTTAGCAAAAAAGATAACTCATCCATTTTTTGTTTTACTCTCCGGAATCGCCTATACCGTGGGTAGAATGGCTACCTATGCGATACTAGGATTTATACTCATCAATTCAATATTGAGCATCCCGCAGGTGGCGCAGTTTTTGCAAAAATATATGACCAAAGCCCTTGGGCCCATTCTGATTGTTACGGGATTAATTTTACTTGATGTAATTAAGATAAACTTTACGGGATTATCGCTTTCCCAAAAGCATCACAGCAAACTTGTTGAAGCAGGTGTTCTGGGAGCATTTTTATTAGGAGCGATATTCGCTCTCGCGTTTTGTCCGGTATCAGCAGCTCTTTTCTTCGGCAGCCTCATTCCGTTTGCGCTTCAGTCTAAGTTTGGGGCAATACTACCTTTTATTTATGGAATCGGCACAGGGCTTCCGGTATTAATGTTTACTATCGCCATTGCCGCAGGCATTACTTCGTTAAGTCACTGGTTTCATAGGCTTGCAAAATTGGAATATTATATGCGAAAAGTTACTGGCGTTATTTTTATTCTTGTCGGTATTTATTACCTGGCATTAAATCTTTTGAAAGTTGGAGGTTAATAATGAAGGAAGCCATAACAAAAAAAATGTCTTTTTTTGATCGTTATCTTACTTTATGGATATTCTTGGCAATGGCAATTGGAGTCGTGTCCGGGTATCTCTATCCGCAGATTGTAAATTTTTGGAATCAATTCCAGGTTGGTACAACCAACATTCCTATCGCTATCGGCTTGATTCTAATGATGTATCCGCCGCTGGCAAAAGTGAAATATGAAGAATTAGGCGATGTGTTTCGCGATTTTAGGGTCTTGGGATTATCTTTGGTTCAGAACTGGATTATAGGTCCGGTTTTGATGTTTTTATTAGCGATAGTTTTTTTACGCGGCTATCCCGAATATATGATTGGTCTGATTATGATTGGCCTGGCGCGATGCATTGCTATGGTTATTGTTTGGAATGATTTAGCCCGAGGAGATACTGAATATTGTGCCGGCCTTGTTGCTTTTAATTCTATTTTTCAGGTATTATTCTACTCTGTTTATGCTTGGGTGTTTATCACAATCTTGCCCGCCTGGTTCGGCCTAAAGGGGAAGACAGTTAATATTACAATGGTGCAAATAGCCCACAGCGTTTTTGTCTACTTAGGTATACCTTTTTTAGCTGGAATTATCACGCGCCTCGCCCTTATTAAAATAAAAAATAAAGAGTGGTATGAAAATAAATTTATCCCGGCAATAAGCCCGATAACCTTGATTGCCTTATTGTTTACTATCGTGGTAATGTTTTCGCTTAAGGGTGAGTATATCGTAAAAATTCCCTTGGATGTAATTCGTATTGCTATACCGCTTCTGATTTATTTCATAGTGATGTTTTTGATTTCATTCTATATGGGAAAGAAGTTTAATGCCGGTTACGCTAAAACAGCAACGCTATCTTTTACCGCCGCAAGCAACAACTTCGAATTGGCGATTGCGGTTGCGGTAGCTGTATTCGGAATAAACTCCGGCGCAGCATTTGCCGCGGTTATTGGGCCTTTAGTTGAGGTTCCCGTTCTTATTGGTCTTGTAAATGTTTCGCTCTATTTTAAGAGGAAGTATTTCGATGGATAGGAAGAAAGTTTTATTTATTTGCGTACATAATTCTGGCCGCAGCCAAATGGCTGAAGCGTTTTTAAAGCAAATGGCAGGGGACAGGTTTGAAGTAGAAAGCGCAGGGCTTGAGCCCGGTGCACTAAATCCTTTAATTGTTGAAGTAATGAAAGAAATAGGCATAGATATTTCTCAAAATAAAACTAAAAGCGTTTTTGATTTTTACAGGCAAGGCAAACAATATGACTATGTAATCACTGTTTGCGGCCAGTCGCAGGCTGCTAAATGCCCGGTTTTTCCCGGGGCTGTTCAACAGCTACACTGGGGATTTGATGACCCTTCGGCTTTTAAGGGAAGCTGGCAAGAGAAACTGGAAAAAACAAGACAAGTGAGAGATGAGATTAAGCAAAAGATTAAGGAATGGATAAAGTGATTTTACGAATTTTCAAATAAGCCGATAAGCTGTCCTAAATGTTACTGCTTGATAAATATGAACAGTGTGGTATAATTAATTAATTGGATTAGAATTCTTAAGCCGTAGAGGGAACTAGCCTTTACGGTTTTTTTCTTTAGCTAACTTTTGTTTAAAAATAACATGGATAAAAAACCTAATATAAACAATTTTCCTCAAGGAATTAATCAGCCAGAATCCGGTTTTTATGGTTTGGGTATTGCGCCTAAAATTTTAGATATACTTCAACGGATGAGATTTAAGGCGCCAACGCCGATACAAATGAAGGCTATACCTTTGGGTATTCAAGGCAAAGATATTATCGGCGTAGCGCAAACAGGTACAGGGAAAACCCATTCATTTGCCATACCTATGGTGCAGAGGCTTGCTCAGGAAAAAGGAACGGGTTTGGTGCTTGCGCCAACAAGGGAATTGGCTATCCAGATAGATGATGCATTTAGAATGCTCGCGCATGCTTTTGGTATGTATACAGTTTGTCTTATCGGAGGTGCTCCAATGCAGCCTCAGATACAGAAACTGCGTAGAAATCCTCGTATTGTAATAGCCACTCCGGGAAGGCTTATTGACCATATATGGCAAGGCAATGCATCTGTGGATTATGTTTCAATGCTCGTTCTTGATGAAGCAGACCGCATGCTTGATATGGGATTTGCTCCACAAATTGAACAAATTTTACGTTTCCTGCCGCGTAACAGGCAAACGATGCTTTTTTCCGCAACTATTCCCAAAGAAATTATGGATATCACTTCCAAATATATGAAGCTTCCTGTTAGCGTAGAAATTGCTCCTTCCGGAACTACTGCCGAGCGCGTTACCCAGGAAGTATTTATTGTAAGGCGCGAAGCTAAATTAACTCTTCTTAGCAGGATACTTGCTCAATATCGCGGAGCAGTACTTTTATTCTCGCGCACCAAGCATAATGCCGGAAGAATTGTGAAGAGCATAAGGGATATGGGTTATAGAGCGGCTGAAATACACTCCGACCGAAGCCTTGGCCAACGGCGCGAAGCGCTTGAAGGCTTTAAATCCGGTAAATATAAAGTGCTTGTTGCAACAGATATCGCGGCAAGAGGAATTGATGTAACCGGCATTGAGTTGGTTATCAATTTTGATTTACCTGACGATGCGCAAAATTATGTGCATCGTATCGGACGCACAGCGCGTGCCGGCCACCCCGGCCATGCAATTTCTTTTGCAACACCTGACCAAGGCCAGGATGTGCATGCCATAGAGAAGCTTATAAGGGCGACACTCCCTATCTCAAAACACCCGCAAATTCCTTCGGAGCAATTTGTCCAAAGCCCTCCTAATCATCAAGCCCGCCACTTTAGGCGTGGTTTTGACCGTAACCGCCACAGGCCGCGCAAATTTTAGTTAAGCATATATAATCAAATAAATAATCTGTTTATCTGCGAAACTGCCATCTGCTATCTGTAATGTAACCGTTTACAAAAAATTCTTCAAAAAATCTTCAACTATACCCCAAAAAATGGTATCATTTAAAGAGTACCGGTTAAAACGAGTTTACTATATATAGGTAAGGGCGGCTCTCAGAAATTTAAAAAATGATTCCATTTCTTATATTACTTATGATCGGTGGCGTTGGTGCAGGGCTTTATGTGCTTTTATCTCCTTCTGGAGAAAAAGGTAAAGTTCCGGATATACAAAAAGAAGATTATGAAGCAACCATTAGAAGGCTTCAGGATAAAATAAGTTCTCTTAAGGAGAATGTTTCTTCGCTGAATACAAAACTAAAAAAAACCGATGAAAGTATAAAGAGCCTTGAAAAACAACTGCAGGCGCAGGAGAAAGAAAAAGCTGAGCTGGAAAAAATCATAGAGAAGCAGAAAAAATGGGAGGAATTAGGGACTAAAGATACGGGAAAAATAAAACAGCAGGCGATGGAATTTAAGGATAAGCTTCAGGAGAAAGAGAAAGAATTAGAGAAAAAGTTTTCAGAAAATGTAAAGCTGACGAGAGAAATAAAAGAGTTAAGCGATAATATAGAGTCTCTTACTAAAAGCAATAACGAAAAAGAAGAGGAAATAAGAGTATTAAAATTTAAATTAAAGGATTATCTTTCGAAACTGCAGGAGCAGACAAAAACAACGCACGGTTTAAAAAGAAAGCTGGAGCAAAGCGATTGGGTAACGAAAGATGAGTACAAAGAGCTAAAAGGAAACTTTGATTCGTTGGAGAAGGAAATAGAGGAGAAGAAAAAAATATTATTGGCCAAAGATGAGCGGCTTAACGAATTAGAAGCAAAAGTGCATCAATTAAATGCTCAATTGACAGCTAAAGCAAAAGAAGTTCCGTCTAAGGATGCTTTACCTGAAGAAGGGGCTGATAAGAGTGTAGCAGGGCCTGCCGAGCAAGTTGAGCCGAAGCTTCTTGAGTCTACGCCTGAACCAAGTAAGGCTTTAGAGGCAACTTCTGAGAGCCTACCTACGCAACCGCAACCAGCGCTACAACCAGAAGCTGTTGAGGCGCCTCAGTTGGAAAATCCGATAAAGGAAGAAATCGAAACCAAGCCTAGCGAAGAAGCGCCGGTGGATTTGTCCGTTGAGCCAACACCAGAGCAACCAGAAGAAAAAATAGATTTATCTGTAGACCTTAGCAAGGTAAGGAATATAGGTATTATGGCGCATATTGACGCCGGAAAAACCACACTTACGGAACGCCTGCTTTTTTATACAGGAAAGATCCACAAAGTTGGTGAAGTCCATGATGGTAAAGCAACTATGGATTGGATGAAGCAGGAACGCGAGCGCGGTATCACCATAACTGCAGCTGCAACTACCTGTTTCTGGCTTGATACGCGAATCAATGTTATCGACACCCCGGGACACGTTGATTTTACCGCTGAGGTTGAACGAAGTCTGCGCGTCCTTGACGGTGCGGTTGTAGTGTTTTGCGCGGTTGGAGGAGTTGAAGCGCAGTCAGAAACTGTGTGGAGGCAATCCGATAAATACCATGTTTCAAAAATGGTATTTGTAAATAAAATGGACCGTCTCGGAGCTGATTTTTACAAGGTTCTGGGTGAAATAGAAGAAAAACTAGCAGCTAACGCAGTACCGGTAGAAATCCCTATCGGCGCGGAAGCTGAATTTAAAGGTGTGATTGATTTAATAGAAATGAAATCCTACATGTATGGTACGGACGAAGATGTGAAAAAAGTAGCTGCAGAGGATATACCTTCGGAGTATTTGGAAATTGCAAAAAAATGGCGGCATAATTTATTGGAGAAGGCTTGCTCTTTGGACGAATCCTTGGCGGATAAATATTTGAAAGATGAAAGTTCGGTAACCGAGGAAGAATTAAAATCAGCCATAAGAAAAGCTACTATTGCCAATAAAATTATTCCTATGCTTTGCGGCTCAGCGCTAAAAAATAAGGGGTTACAAAAGCTTCTGGATGGGGTAACATTTTATCTGCCTTCTCCGGTAGACCTTCCAGCGGTTATCGGGCATGACCCAAAGGATAGCAGTAGCATAATTAAAGTTTCTCCTTCTGTGAATGAGCCTTTTGCCGCTCTTGCTTTTAAAATACAGTCAGACCCGCATGTTGGTAAGCTTGTATATTTCAGAGTATATTCTGGTTATCTTGCGGCTGGCTCATATATTTTAAACAGCACCAAAAATAAAAAAGAAAGAGTGGGAAGGCTTTTGCAAATGCACGCAAATCAGAAAGAAAACAGAAGCTCTATTTGTGCGGGCGATATCGGCGCGGCAGTGGGCCTAGGTTCAACTGTAACCGGAGACACACTCTGCGCAGAAACACGCCCGGTAATCTTAGAAGCTATAGAATTTCCTGAGCCGGTAGTTTCCATAAGCATAAAACCAAAGACAAGGCAGGACCAGGATAGATTAGGCAAAGCCATAATGAAACTTGTAGAAGAAGACCCGACTTTTGCTTTTGAAACCGATGAAGAGACGAATGAAATCCTTCTCTCGGGGATGGGAGAATTGCATTTGGAAATTATGGTAGACAGATTAAAGGAGGAGTTTAATGTCCAGGCAGAAGTAAGCCCTCCTAAGGTTGCTTATAAAGAAACCATTCTAAAAGCAGTGACAGGTGAATATAAACATATAAAGCAAACAGGAGGACATGGCCAGTATGGCCATGTAGTTATAGAATTTTCTCCTAACGAAAAAGGCAAAGGCTTTATTTTTGAGACTAAAATAAAAGGCGGAGCAATACCGCAAAATTTTATACCTTCAATAGAAAAAGGCTTAAAGGAAGTTATGAAAAAAAGCGTATATGCGGGATATCCCGCCGTAGATATAAAGGCAACATTGCTTGATGGTTCTTTCCACGAGGTTGATTCTTCGGATATAGCTTTCAGGCTTGCAGCCATGGGTTGTTTTAGGGAAACTTTTCCAAAGGCAGATCCCGTGCTCATTGAGCCTTATATGCGTATTGAGGTTCTGACCCCCGAAGAATATTTAAGCAGTATCGTGGGTTATATATGCTCTAAGAGAGGCAAGATTATAAATATAGAAGACAAAAGTAATCAAAAACTCGTCATATCAGAAGCTCCGCTTTCGGAAATGTTCGGCTATTCCCAGATTTTCCGCTCGCTTTCCAGCGGCCGCGCAACTTTTGCGATGGAATTTTCAAAATACGAGCCGCTCCCTTCGAACTTAGCAGAAAAAATTGTCGCAGAAAAAAAGAAAGAGAGAGAAGAACAGAACAAATAGAGATTTGACCTGCCTATTTTGAATAAACAATCAATTTCTATGAATTTCGCAAAGCAAATCTCAATTAATTTCAATTGAGATTGATAGAAATTTGTAGAAATTGATAGAAATTTATCGTCGCGATCTTGACAAAAATATATTTTTGAATATAATTTTATTTCCGTTATGGTTTGGAAAATTTTTTCTTCTAAAGCATTAGAATATAAATAATTGTCTTCATACAACTCTTACAGTAAAAATATTCTTCTGCTTGATAAGATTCTAAAAATTTTCTACAGCCTAGTAATTTAATATTAAAAATTTAAGCTTGCGGCTATAATTTTATAAATAACCGCAAAAAGGCAGGTTGTGATGTCTTGGTTTAAACTTTCCTGGCTGTGTAGAATTTTCGGCCATCATTTTGTATTAATTAGAGATTTACGGATAAGCCTTAAAAGAGAAAGGCTTATCTACAGGTGCGTAAGATGCAACCACCCGGTGATAATAAGGCAATCTGAGCACAGAAGGTTTGAACGCCGCAATAAGGTTGACAGAAGGAATGCGTTTCGCGGTCAATATGACAGGCGGCAATACGAAAGAAGGGGCGTTTACGTTTCGGGGCATGATATGCCGCACCTTTTGGGTAGATAAAACATAAATCCAGCCAAATAACTGCAATTCCAAAGCCATAACCAGCGTTTTCTGTTTTTTCTCAAAGATGCCAAATTGCCGCTTGTAATTCATTTATAAAATGCTATTATATTTACGGTTTTAGGGTGTTTACTTAAAAAACGGCTTATCGCTTGTAAGGTAATATTATGGGTGTAAAGCTTACAAGAAAGGAGGTTTTTATGAGTAAGGTGAAGTCGGAATTAATAATAATGCTTAATAAAGCTCTTGAACTGGAACATGCGGCAAGGATACAGTATCTTGCTCACGCAGAACTTATCAGCGGCATCAATGCAGAAAAAATTATCGAGCGTCTCAAAGAAATAGCATCAGACGAAGAAAAGCATGAGGGAAAATTCCGTGGATTAATCGGCGATTATCTTGGCGGAGAACCAGTGATGAGCCTTGCAGAAACCCATAAGGCAAAAGATTTGAAAAAGATATTAGATGTAAATCTTAAAGGCGAAAAAGACGCGATTGATTTTTACAAACAAATTTACCAAAAGGTCATTGAGAATAAAGAAGAATTTCAGTATCAATTTGAAACTCTTGAGCATGAAATACGGCATGTAATAATAGATGAGCAAGAGCATGTGACCGAGTTAGAATTGTTATTAGGAAAATAAATATTTAAAAGCTATCAGCTGTCAGCCTTCTGCTCTCAGCTGAAAGCTGAAGACTGAAAGCTGATGGCTTTTCGAAAGGAGATAAATATGCCTGACTTTAAAGACCTATTCCAAAGCGCTGACTGGAAAGCCGAGAAACATGTCCCGGCAATTGAATCACCGGAAAAAGCGAAAAAGGGGGAGTTTTTTAAGGTAGCCGTTAGCGTGGGCAAGGAAATTGCTCACCCAAACAAAACAGAACACCATATCCGCTGGATTGACATATTTTTTCATCCAAAAGGAGAAAAATTTCCTTACCAGATAGCAAAAGTAGAATTTAATGCTCATGGCGAATCTGTCCAGGGGCCAGATACAAGTTCAATATACACACACCACGAAACTGTCGTAAGTTTCAAAACGGAAAAGCCAGGCACTATTTTCGCTTCAAGTTATTGCAATATCCATGGTTTATGGCAGGCTTCAAAAGAGATTGATGTTGAATAAATTATACACGCAAACTTCATTTTTTGACGAATATCAATTTTTTTAGCTGCGATAGGTTCTCTTATATAAATCAGTACTGTAAGAAATAAAATAATATTGCGTAACATTTAGCGCAATCTCTGCCTCGGCAATAAACTAACCACTTGGGGCTTTAGCGTCTGCTTCCTTGAATAGCACCTCACGAAATGGCTGGTTACGCTTACTGTGATTCTCTTGTGTTTAAATAAACTTATCGATTAGCGCTTTACAGCCTGGAATAAAGGGTATTATAATAAAATAATATGTTTTCAGAGCTTACAATAAAAATTGCCGGAGAAGCCGGCCAGGGAATGCAAACCGTTGGTTTAAACCTATGCAGGCTTTTTAAGTGTATTGGTTTTTATGTTTTTGCTAATCAGGATTATATGTCACGCGTGCGCGGCGGAAATAATTTTTTTCAATTACGCATAGCAAATAAACCGCTTTATGCCTTAAGGAAAAACAGCGATATAATCGTAGCGTTAGATGAGCCTAGCGTAGGGATGCATAAGCCAACGCTTAATAAGGATGGAATAATAATTATAGACAGGAAAAAAAATAACATCGCCCAAGAGAGCCCGTTTGTAGATATTCCTATGCATGAAATAGCAAAGAATCTGGGGAATGAAATATTTGTTAATTCCGTAGCTTACGGTGCTATAGGAAGTATTGTCGGCGCAGAGATAGATTGTATGATTGAAATCATTCAAAAGAATTTTTCTGCTAAAAATGCAGATGTAATTGCAAAGAACATAGAAGCGGTAAAGGCAGGGTATATGTTTGCCAAAGATAACATAAAGGAAGAGCGACTTAAGATAAAACAAAACAAAAATAAAAAAACAATGCTTCTAAACGGTAACGAAGCAATTGCCCTGGCAGCCGTACGCTCAGGGTGTAAATTTTATTCAGCTTACCCAATGACGCCTTCAACAAGTATAATGAATGAAATGGCAGCTTATTCAGGGCAATTCAATATTATCGTAGAACAGGCTGAAGATGAGATTGCCGCAGTAAATATGGCAATTGGAGCTTCATTTGCCGGCGCACGTTCAATGACAGCTACTTCAGGAGGCGGATTTTGTCTGATGGTTGAGGGGGTCAGCCTTTCGGCAATGACAGAGACCCCGGTTGTAATAGTGGATGCCCAGCGTCCCGCGCCTGCTACGGGTTTTCCTACACGCACAGAACAGGCAGACCTTCTTTTTGTGCTCCAGGCCGGCCATGGAGAGTTTGCCAAGGCAATTTTTTCTCCGGGTACAGCCGAAGAAACTTTTTATATTACGATGCGTGCGTTTAATCTGGCTGAAAAATACCAAATACCTGTATTTATTATGACTGACCAGTATCTCGCTGACTCTTACCGCAACATTGATATGTTTAATTGGGATACTGTTAAAGTAGAGAGGTCGATTATCCCCAAAGAATTATCAAAAAAAATATCCGGTTATAAAAGATATGAATTTAACGAAAATGGTATATCGCCCCGTGCGATACCTTCCTGGATAAACGGTGTGGTTTATGCCGACAGCGATGAGCATACTGAAGAGGGGCATATTACGGAAGATGCTTCAATACGCATAAAAATGGTTGAAAAAAGAATGCATAAAAAAATGCGGGGTTTGATGGAGGAAGCAATAAAACCAAATACTTTTAATATAGAAAAAGCACAAATAGTGCTGATAGGATTCGGTTCAACGTATGGTGTTCTTCGCGAAATTTGCGAAGTTTATCCTGACAAGTTTGGTTTTATACATTTTCCTCAAGTATGGCCGTTGCCTGCGGATAGCGTGGTTAAATTCTTGAGAGAAAAAAATAACGTTTTTACTGTTGAAAATAATGCAACCGCCCAGCTTGCAAAACTTATAAGGCTGCAGACAGGCATACATATTGAAAAATCAATACTTAAATTTGACGGAAGGCCGTTTGATTTGGATTATCTGGTTGAGCAACTTAAGAACGCATAGATGGAGGTTATTGAAATTAATAAAAATTTATCGTACCAATAAATTTCAACAAATTTCGCGAAGCAAATTTCAATCAATTTCAGATTTAAAAGTGGTTTCTATGAACATAAATGATTTTAAAAGTAATGACCCAATTACCTGGTGCCCTGGCTGCGGCGATTTTGGTATTTTAAATGCGGTTAAAAAGGCATTTGTAAAGTTAGGCAAAGAATCGAAGGACATCTTGCTTGTTTCAGGGATAGGACAAGCGGCGAAGTTACCGCATTATATAAGATGCAATTGTTTTAATGGGCTTCACGGCAGGGCTTTGCCTGTTGCCGTCGGCGCAAAAATGGTAAATCATAATTTAACTGTGGTAGTTACAACTGGAGACGGCGATTGTTACGGTGAAGGCGGCAACCATTTTATTCATAATATCAGGAGAAACGTTGACATAACAGTAATAGTACTTAATAATCAGATTTATGGGCTTACCAAGGGGCAAGCTTCTCCTACAACAGACCCGGGTTATGTTACAAATGTACAAACTCAAGGCGTTATGGCTGAGCCTTTTTATCCACTTTCCGCTGCTATAGCTCTTGGTTGTGGTTTTGTTGCGAGGGGCTATTCTGCAGAAATAGAACACCTTTCCTGGTTAATTACAGAAGGTATCATTCACAAGGGCTTTTCCTTGATAGATGTCTTGCAGCCCTGTGTTTCTTTTAATAAAAAGAATACCTATGAATGGTATTCAAAAAGAGTTTATAAATTAAATGATGATGTATCATATGACTTACAGAACAAGCCAGTAGCTTATCAAAAAGCAGCAGAATGGGGTGACAGAATACCCATAGGTATAATATATAAAAAACAAAAACCATCTTATGAAGAAAAGACCGGCATAATCTCCCGTCTGCCTGTGATGGAAGAGGATATTGAGAATATTAATATAGATGGATTATTAAGCAATTTTATCTAAGGGCTTCGAGCCTTGCGCATCTTGCTTTATCCGTGTAAATAACTTGAGACCGTTGAAAAAGTCAACGGTCTCATCTTGAACGAAGTGAAGGATCTTAAAACTATAGAAAATTCACTTTGAGATCCCTCGCGGACGCTCGGGATGAGAGCGAAAAGGTTTTTCAACGCTCTCAACTTATAAATTTTTTAGTTCAAATTAATAAAAACTATCCTCAGCTATAACAGTTAAACGGTATCAGCCAAAAATTATTTTTTTAAAAATTACGGCGTTGCCATAATATGGGTAATCTTCATATTGTAAGCCGCGTGAGTACGCCTTTTTCTAACCGTATTGAGGCCGGCAAATTACTTGCCGAAAACGTTAGAGGCATCGTTTCTTTAAAAAGCATTATTTTAGGGATACCTCGCGGTGGCATTATTATTGCTAATGAAGTAGCCAAAGAGTTTTGCGCGGAGCTCGATATTGTGCTTTCCAGAAAAATAGGAGCACCATTAAATCCGGAATTCGCAATAGGCGCAGTTAGCGAGGATGGTAATGTATTTATCAATGAAGAAGCTTTGCGCCAGGAAAATATAAGCAAAAATTATATTGAACGCGAAAAGAGACATCAAATACGGGAAATACAACTTAGGGCTAAAGCTTACCGGGCTATAAAACAGAAAGTCATTCTTAAGGGTAAAACAGTTGTAATTAGCGATGATGGCGTTGCTACCGGCGCTACCATGCAGGCTGCTGTTTGGGCCATACGGCAGGAGAAGCCTGAAAGAATTATTCTTGCTTTTCCGGTTGCGCCTTACGACACTTTAAAACGGTTAGCAAAGGAAGCTGATGAGGTTGTATGCTTGCGTGTGCCTGATTTTTTTTCAGCTGTAGGGCAGTTTTATGCAGATTTTCCTCAAGTTGAGGAGAATGAGGTGCTTGTAATATTAAGCCAGGAAAGAAGACAAAAGTAATAAAAAATTTGACTTTAAAAAGAATAATCAGTTTTCTTAAATTCCTGCTATAATTAACTCATGTTAATAAGTAATTTAACAAAAAGCAAGAAGATATCGGGAAAAATACCCGAGAAGATATGTCATTTTCTCAATAAAGCAGAATTTTTGAATATTGCTACCTGTGATTCTTCAGGTAGGCCCAATGTTGCTCCTAAATTTTTGGTAAAAGTTGATGGCAGTAATGTATACCTTGCTGATTATGTATTCGGAAGAACATTTATTAATCTAAAAGCTAATCCTCGTGTGTCGCTTTCCGCAATAAACTTGGATACTCTAATCGGTTATCAGATAAACGGAACTGTCAAAATAATTGTTAACGGCCCTGAGTTCAAAAAACTGATAAAAGAAATGTATGCAAAACAAATAGGCTTTTCGGCAAATAAATTGATAGAGGGGTTGCATAAAGAAACTAAATACAAAGATTTTGAAGTAACTTTACCCGAGAAAGTATGTATATTTAAAATTAAAATAGAGGAAGTAGCTGAAGTTGGCAAAAGCGGTAAAGTAGAAAGAAAAAAATACAAATAAGGAGGCAAAGCCTATGAAAAACATGAAAATTATCATGGTTGACGATAATATTGATTTTCTAAAGGTTGTCGGCGATAGAATTAAAAGTTGGGGGTATGATTTAACCGGAGTAACCAGTGGTAAAGAGGCGCTTAAGTTAATTAAACCTGAGGAGCCTTGTGTTGTTATATTGGACTATAAAATGCCGGATATGAACGGCCTTTCAACTCTCAAGGAGATACGTAAAATTAATCCCAAAATGCCGGTGATAATGTTTACAGCTTATCCTACAGAGGATATGATGAAAGATACGGAAAAATTAGGCATAAATGCTTTTATCCCAAAATTAAGCTCAAATACCGATATTTTAAAATCTCTGAAAGCGGCTCTTGATATGATAATACAAAGCCAACAAAAATGAGATTCTAGCTAAGCCGTATAGCTTCAGCCCAGGCATATTTCCTAAACAATATTTTTGCAAGATGAATATTTTTTTTGCTGTTTTAAACAGAAAAATAACAGTAGCGGCATTAGCGATTATATTTTTTGCTTTTGTCAATCCATGCCACGCTCTCGATTGGAAAAAAATACACGAAGAGGCTGACAAAAAAGATATTAAGCAGGCAAAGAGCATACAACAAGAGAACCCCCAGTCGCAGGAAGCTTTTTATTTGCTTGGCCTGGTTTACCTTAATGAATATAAAAATAACGAAGCAGGGTCTACTTTTGGCATAATGCTTAACAATAACCCGGATAGCATAGAAGCAAAGTGGGGGCTTGCTGAAGTATTACGGCGCGGGCATAAGCTTGATAAAAGCGAAAAGATTTTAAATGAAGTAATAAAAGAAAACCCTCAATTTTCTCCTGCGTACATAAGCCTTGCTTATATAAGGTATATAAAACTGGATTTCAAGGGAGCCTCTCAACTGGCTTACCGTGTCATTAAGCAGCAAAGAAAAAATGTCGATGCTACCAATTATGTAAGAGCACTTCTTTTGTATGCCGGAGCAAAAGGAATGATTGCCCATTATGGCGGGCCTATTTCAAAAATTATAAACGGAACATCAGTTTTTCCGGCATTGGATACCGCACAAAAGCTGCTTCCGGAATATCCCGGAGTTTACTATGGTTTTGGCAGCTTTTATCTCCTGGCGCCTAAAGCTATCGGCGGAGATATCGATAAGGCAAAAGAATATTTAGAAAAAGCAATTAAAGCTGATCCATTTTTTGCTGATTCTTATGTAAGGCTTTCGCAGGCATACCAGTTGAAAGGAGATAGAGTAGGGGCT
>Ga0265297_10005322_pt1 | contig 19753 bp, 20 predicted proteins | sample Munlanlwell13791_FD_192502 | JGI IMG/M metagenome (GOLD analysis project Ga0265297, IMG submission 192502) | Leachate microbial communities from a municipal landfill in Southern Ontario, Canada - Leachate well 137-91 | ecosystem: Engineered > Solid waste > Landfill > Unclassified | place...
TCGGCGACTACGTCCGCCCCCGCCTCGAACTCATCCACTTCGAGGCCGACCCCGAACAGGGAATCCTCGGCATCGCAAACCACTCCGACAACGTCGAGTTCTCCCTCACCCTCCAGTTCTGAAAAGCGAAAAGGCCCCGGTCCTGCGACCGGGGCCTCGGCACTGGAAAGAGTGCGGTCAGGGCTTTTCGGGCGGCTCGCCCTTCGGCACGCCGCCGGTCGCGAAATGCCAGGGCGGCACTTCGCGGATGATGACCCGGACCGCCTCGCGCGGGGCGCCGAGGGACGAGGTGATGGCGCTCGTCACTTCCTCGACCATGCGCTTCTTGGCTTCGAAGCTGCGGCCTTCGATCAAGGTGACTTCGACGATCGGCATGGGCGCTCTCCTCAGGCGACGACGTGGAAGGATAATGTGCCGAGCGACTGGAAACTGGTCTGCAGATATTCGCCCGGGGTCAGGGGATGGGCGGCGGTGGCGCCGCCCGCCAGCACGATGTCGCCGGGCTCCAGCCGCTCGCCGGCGCGGGCCACCAGGCGGGCCGCCGCGACCAGCGAGCGGACCGGATGGCCGAGGATGGCGGCGGTCGAGCCGATCTGTACCGGCCGGCCGTTCACTTCCATCAGGATGCCGAGATTGCCGACCTCGGTCGACGGCTTCGCCCAGGAACCGACATAGAAGCCGGAGGAAGACGAATTGTCGGCGACGACGTCGGGCAGGGAGAATTTGAAGTCGCGGTAGCGGCTGTCGATGATCTCCAGCGCCGGGGCGATAGCCTCGACCGCGAGGAGGGCTTCGGCGGCACTCACCTCGCCTTCCAGCGGCTTGCCGATGAGATAGGCGATCTCCGGCTCGACCCGGGGGTGGACGTAACGGGCGCGGATCAGGTCGCCGCCCTCGGTCAGGCGCATGGCGTCGGTGAGACGACCCCACACCACCTCGGAGACGCCCACCTGCTGCATCTTGGCGCGCGAGGTGAGACCCATCTTGTAGCCCGCCCGGCGCTCGCCGCGCAGGCGCCGGCGGGCGACCGACAGGGCCTGGATGGCATAGGCGTCGTCGACCGTCAGCTCCGGCAGGCTGTCGGTCAACTGCGGGATCTCGGCGGCGGTGCGGGCCGCCTCGTCGACGATCTGGGCGAGCCCGGCGAGGGAGGTCATCTGGCTTCTCCGAACGCGATTGCTGGTGGAAACGAGTCTGAGATGGGGATGCTGCCCGGCCTCTTGTCCGGTCATGCGGCCCCGCTCAGGCGAAGGCGGCCCGGACTGCGCCGAGGCCTTCGATGCGGACGTCGAAGACGTCGCCCGGGGCGACCCCGACCATGGGGCCCAGGGCGCCCGAGAGCACCGTGTCGCCGGCCCGCATCGGGTGGCCCGCCCGGGCCATCACCTGGGCGAGCCACAGCGTCGCATTGAGCGGCGAGCCGAGGCAGGCGGCACCGGCACCGACCGAGACCGGCTCGCCCGCCTTCTCCATCACCATGCCGCACAGGCGCGGGTCGAAATCGCCGAGCCGCACCGGCCGGGAGCCGAGGACATAGAGGCCGGACGAGGCATTGTCGGCGATCGTGTCGGTGATGCGGATGTCCCAGTTCGCCACCCGGCTGCCGACGATCTCGATCGCCGGCACGGCGAAGTCGATGGCCCGGAACAGGTCGGCCATGGTGAGTTGCTCGCCGTCGAGGTCGCGGCCCAGGACGAAGGCGATCTCGGCTTCGACCTTGGGCTGCAGGACGTCACCGACCGCGATGTCCAGCGCTTCGGGCCGGGCCATGTCGGCGAACAGCATGCCATAGTCCGGCTGGCCGACGCCGAGCTGGCGCTGCACGGCGAGCGAGGTCAGCCCGATCTTGCGCCCGACCAGGCGCCGGCCGGCCGCCAGCGCCCGTTCGGTATTGACCTGCTGCACGGCATAGGCGGCGGCGACGTCGCCGGGCGCCAGCAAGTCGCGGATCGGGCCCGTCGGCGTGCCGCTGACGGCGGCGGCGTGGAGGCGATCGGCGGCTTCGCGGATCGCCTCGGCGGAACTGGTCATGACAGGCTTCCCAGGCTCACAGCTTGACGCAGACGTTGGTCATCTCGGTATAGAATTCGAGCGAATGGACGCCGCCCTCGCGCCCGATGCCCGACGCCTTGGCGCCGCCGAAGGCGGTGCGCAGGTCGCGCAGGAACCAGGAATTCACCCAGCAGATGCCGACGTCGAGCCGCGACGCGACCCGATGCGCCCGCGACAGATTCTCGGTCCACACCGCGGCGGCGAGGCCGTAGGGCGTGCCGTTGGCGAGGCGGATCGCCTCCGCCTCGGTGTCGAAGGGGCGGATGTGGCAGCAGGGCCCGAAGATCTCCTCGGTGACGCAGGCGGCGTCGTCGGAAAGCCCGGTCCAGATGGTCGGCTCGATCCAGGAACCGCCGGCGAGTTCGGCCGGCATCGCGGGCACGCCGCCACCGGTCACCACCGTGGCGCCTTCCTCGACCGCCTTGCGGTAGTAGGAGAGCACCTTGCCCTGGTGTTCCTTCGAGATGAGCGGGCCGAGGCCGGTCGCCGGGTCTTCCGGCCGGCCGAGCCGCAGGGCTTCGGCGCCCTGCTTCAGGCGGGCGACGAAGGTCTCGAACAGCGGGCGCTCGACATAGACCCGCTCGGTGCCGAGGCAGACCTGGCCGCAGTTCGAGAAGACCGAGCGCATGGTGCCCTCGATCGCCTTGTCGAGATCGCAATCGGCAAAAACCAGGGCCGGATTCTTGCCGCCCAGCTCGAAGGAAACCGGGCGGATACCATGGGCCGCCTGCTTCATGATCGCCTCGCCGGTGCGGGTCTCGCCGGTGAAGGTGATGCCGTTGACCAGCGGATGCCGGGTCAGGAATTCGCCGGCGGAATCGGGGCCGAAGCCGTGCACGACATTGTAGACACCCCGGGGCACGCCGACCTTGTTCATCACCTCACCGAGCAGGGTGGCGGTCAGCGGCGTTTCCTCCGAGGGCTTGACCACCACGGTATTGCCGAGCGCCAGCGCCGGCCCGACCTTCCAGGTCATCAGGAGAAGCGGCAGGTTCCAGGGGCTGATCACCGCGATCACACCGCGCGGCCGCCGCAGGGCATAGTTGAGGGCGCCGGCGCCGTCCGGCGTCGGCATCGGGAAACATTCGGTCGCCACGGTCTTGGCGACGTCGGTGAACATCTTGAAGTTCGCGGCACCGCGCGGAATGTCGACATGGGAGGCGAGCGACATGGGCTTGCCCGTGTCGAGGCATTCGGCCTCCAGGAAATCGTCGAAGCGGCGGTTGATCTCGTCCGCCACGGCGCCCAGCAGGTCGGTCCGCTCGGTCACGCTCATGCTGCCCCAGGGGCCGTCGAGCGCCGCCCGCGCCGCCTTCACGGCCGCGTCGACCTCGGCCTCGCCGCCTTCGGGCACGGTACCGATCGCGCTGCCGTCGACCGGGCAGAGGTTCTGCCAGCTCTTACCCGTCGTACCGGTGGTGAAGGCGCCGTCGATGAAATGGGCGGCATCGCGCCGTGCCGTGGACTGGGCGAGCGGACGGCGTTCATGAGGCGAATGGACATTCATACGACTGACTCCTGGCGGATGAAGGGGCGCCGGTGCGTGCCACCCCCGTGATCGTGATATTCCCGTGATCCCGGTATTCCCATGATCCCTGCGTTTCTCAGGGGGTGACCGTGGCGAGGCCGGCCGCGGCGCAGGCGCGGTCGTCGTCTTCCGACCCGCCCGAGACGCCGATCGCGCCGATCACTCGCCCCTGGACGACGCAGGGCATGCCGCCGCCGAACAATATCACCCCCGGCCGCAGCGCGATCCCTTCACGCAACACCTCGCGCTGCGACAGAGCTTCGCACAGACTGTCCGTCGAGAGGCCGAAGGTGGCGGCGGTCCAGGCCTTGTCGCGGGCGATGTCGAGGGAGGCGGTGAAGGCGCCGTCGGCCCTGATCAGGGCGAGCAGGTGCCCGCCCGCATCGACCACGGCAGCGACCACGGCGACGCCGCGGCCGGCACCGCAGGCGACAGCGGCCTCGGCGGCCCTGACGGCCGCCGGGGAGGTGAGCGTGGCGATCGTGCGCGAGATCTGCATCGTCTCCGCCCGCTGCTCAGGTCACGACGCTGAGGAAGGCGTCGTTCATCGCGCGTTCGTAATAGAAGATGCCCTTGCCGACCTGGGTCTCGTCCCAGGTGCGGGTCGGATTGTCCGGGTAATAGGTGTAACCGCCGGAGAACACTTCGTTGCGGTTGCCCGAGGGATCGAAGAAATAGATGGTCTGGCCGCGGGTGATGCCGTGCCGGGTCGGTCCGATGTCGACCGAGATGTCGTAGCGGGTCATGATGTCCGCGGCGTTGCCGACGTCCATCCAGGTCTCCAGCTCGAAGGCCGCGTGATGGAACTTGCCGGGTTCGGGGTGCTTCACGAAGGCGATGTCGTGCGCCTTCATGCCGGCGGTCAGCCAGATCGCCAGCAGGCCGTCGGGCAGGTCGACCCGCTCGGTGCAGCGGAAATCCAGCGCCTTCTCGAAGAAGTCGAGGGTTTCCTCGATATGCGGGCCGTAGAGCAGGGCGTGGTCGAAACGGCGGGCGCGCATGCCGTGGGGTTCCAGCACCCAGACGTCGGGATTGTGCGAGGCGGGCCGCGGGTCGGACTGGTCGGCCTGGGCATAGAGCTCGATCCGATGGCCCGACGCCAGAGTCCAGCCGATGCGACGGCCGATGCCCGGCTGCTCGCCCGCCGCCACATGGTCGACCGGGTAGCCATAGTCGGCGACGCGCTTTTCGAAGCGGTCGAGGTCGGCGTCTTCGCGAACCTTGAACGCCATCAGGTCGAAGCCGGCGGTATCCGCGCGGCGCAGCACCACGCTGTGGTGGTCGAATTCGTCCGCCGCCTTCAGATAGACGCGGCCGTCCGCCCCTTCGGTCACCTGATGCAGGCCGATCCGCTTGGTGTAGTGCTCGATCGCCGCGGGCATGTCGAGCACGCGCAACTGGATGAATCCCGGCCTGAGAACGCCTGTATGAGCCATGTCATTTCCTCCGGAGACTTTGCCGGCCTAACGGCCTTTCGCTTTACCGACCCTGGCCGTCTCGAGCTTCAGGGTCAGGTCGGACAGCGCGTAGATCGCGCAAGAGAGGACGATCCCGGCGGCCTGATCCTCTGCCGAGACGTGTTCGCGGCTCATCGGCGAGAGCCGATAGTCGCCTTCGAGGACACGGGCGCGGCAGATGCCGCAGCCACCCCGCCGGCAGCCTACCGGCAACTTGCACGGCAGTCCGGTCAGCCGGCCGAAGCCCTGAGCCCGCTCGAGGGCGACCAGGACGCGCTCCTCGGTCGTCGCACTGGCCACGCCATGCCCCTCGACCGTGATCGTCACCCGCCGGGGGCCCGGCGCGCTCACCACCGCAACGGCGGGAATGTCACTTCTCGTCGGCGCGGCGGCCTCGGCGTCGTCTGCCATCGCTGCTCTTCCGTTTCCTGGGGCGTGCCGGCTGTTCCGGTCATCGTCTTTGCATCGCTTATGCCCCCGGGCCGGCAGGGTGTCAATTTATTTTCGAGATTTTAGGAATTACCGGATTAAACGAATTTGGCAGAGATCTTGCGCTTAAGGCGCAGTTGAGATTATTCTCGTGTTTGTTGGAATTATTCATAATTGCATCGGCGATTCGGCCGGTGCGAAAGGATCCCGGGAATGGACAAGAGAGTGACCGATGTCGATTGGCACCAGTCCAAAGTGGTCGGCGCCCGCAGCCTGGTCGAGGCTGCGTATGAACTGATCCGGCACGACGTCCTGAACGGCGACCTGCGGCCGGGCATGAAGCTGCGGTTCGAGATGCTGCGCGAGCGCTACAACGTCGGCGCCTCGACGCTGCGCGAGGCCCTGACCCGGCTGGTCGGCGAGGCCCTGGTGACCTCCGAGGAACAGCGCGGCTTCCGCGTGGCGGACGTCTCGCTCGACGATTTCACCGACTTGACCGCGGCCCGCAAGATGATCGAGGTCGAAGCCCTGCGCCAATCGATCATGCTCGGCACCGATGCCTGGGAAGGGGCCCTGGTCGGCTCCTTCCACCGCCTCACCAAGGTGGAGGAACGGCTCGCCGACGGGGAAGAGGACCTGCGCGACGAATTCGAGGAGCGCAACCGGGATTTCCACTTCACCCTGATCGCGGCCTGCCCGTCGCGCTGGCTGAAATATATGCACGGCATCCTGTTCCATCAGGCCGAGCGCTACCGGCGCATCGCGCTGGCGAGCCGGATCGAACCGCGCGACGTCCATGCCGAGCACAAGGCGGTGCTCGATGCCGTCCTGGCCCGCGACATCGATCTCGCCTGCCGGCTCGAGGCCGAGCATATCGATCGCACGCTCGAGCACCTGCGCCGCACCTTCGCTGCCAAGAAGTAAGGCGTGGACAGACGAATTCGTCATTCTCGATAATGTCGAAAATATTGCCGGCCCTGCCCTAACAGCCTATGCTGCCGGCCACGCGACCGGGCCGGCGGCCCCCGCCGGTCGGCATGGGAGGCCGGCATGAGCCAGAACGATCCGGAAATCGGGGTGCGCCTGCGCACCGGCGACTTCGAGAGCAATGTGCACGACCGCGGTACCGGAGCCCCGGTGATGCTGATTCACGGCTCCGGCCCCGGGGTTTCGGCCTGGGCCAATTGGCGCGGGGTGATCCCGGCGCTGGCCGAACGGTTCCGGGTCGTCGCCCCCGACATGGTCGGCTTCGGCTTCACCGACCGGCCCGCCGGCACGGCCTACGGCCGCCCCGTATGGGTCCGCCAAGCGCTCGACCTCATGGACGCGCTCGGCCTCGACAAGGTCGACCTGTTGGGCAATTCCTTCGGCGGCGCCATCGCCCTCGCCCTCGCCATCGGCCATCCCGACCGGATCGGCCGGCTGGTCCTGATGGGCAGTGTCGGCCTGTCCTTTCCGATTTCCGACGGGCTCGACCGGGTCTGGGGCTATCAGCCGTCGCTCGCCGAAATGCGCGCCATGCTCGACATTTTCGCCTTCGACCGCGGCCTCGTGACCGACGAACTGGCCGAACTCCGCTACCGCGCCTCGATCCGTCCCGGCTTCCAGGAGAGTTTCTCGGCCATGTTCCCGGCCCCGCGCCAGGCTCATGTCGACGCCCTGGCGAGCGCCGAGGCCGACATCAGGGCCTTGCCGCACGAGACCCTGATCATCCACGGCCGCGACGATCGCGTGATCCCCCTCGACGTCTCGCTCCGCCTGGCGGCCCTGATCGACCACTCTCAGCTCCATGTCTTCGGCCGCTGCGGTCACTGGACACAGATCGAGCACGCCACCCGCTTCAACCGCCTGGTCGGCGACTTCATCGCCGAAGGGCACTGACCGCCGACCTCGGATTGCCGTCCTTGTGAGACGCCCCGCCGCCCACCCGGGCGGCGGGGCGTTTCTCGTCGTACCGGCGCCATCCCCGGAATGGCCGATCCACGCGGCACGGCCGTTTCTCGAAAATCGTCGATGCCGCACCGCTAAGGCGTCGAACGAACAGCTGAAATTGCCGTTTAGAACTATACGAACTTCGATGTATGGTGTTTCTTCCGCTATTAATCATTTTCTCGAAATTTTCGTTGACATCAGACGACCCCCCGCGGATAACCGAAAGCACAAAGATGGGGGCGGCCGAGCGACCCCCGCGCAGCTGGGAGGCGAAGGCGGTGGCCAGTTCTACCCCGACAGGTAATCCGTCTGATTACACAGGCGACCCGATGCAGGCATTCGTCCGCATCGTCGGGGTGCGGCTCGGCCGCTTCATCGAATTCGAGTTCCTCCTCGGGGACGGCGATCTGGCGATCGAACTGATCCTGCCGACCAAGGCCTTCGAGGAATTCTGCCGCGACCATTCGGCCAAGGTCCTGATGCCGGACACCGAGACGACCGCCGAGGTCGAGCGGATGGCCTGGCGTGCAGGGCACCCCGGTCTGCTGCAGCGGACCTCGCGCGACGAGGCCGGCTGAACGGCGAGATTTTCCAAAGACAACCGGAGCCGGCAAACGGTTTCACAGGAGGAACGCGGTGAGTATTCAGATCAAGACCATCGACCTCGAGCCGAAGCGGCAGACCTTCGGTCATGTCGCCCGCCGTCTCGGCGCCGACAAGGCGGCGACGCGCTACCAGGAAGGTACCTTCGACCTCCAGGCGACCGACAATTTCCACTACAAGCCGCTGTGGGAGCCGGAATACTGGCACTACGACACGCGCAAGACCGCGGTCGTGATGAGCGACTGGTACAAGCCGCTCGATCCCCGGCAATATTATTACGGCACCTATAATGTCGCACGCGCCAATGCCAACCAGGCGGTCGAGCGCAATTTCGACTTCGTCGAGGAACGCGATCTCCTGACCAAGGTCGATGAAGCGACCAGGCAGCGCATCGTCCACGGCCTGCTGCCGATCCGCCATCTCCACTGGGGCTCCAACATGAACATGACGGAGATCTGCCAGCGGGGCTATGGCACCGCCATCACGGCGCCCTGCATCTTCTCGGCCGGCGACCATCTCGGCATGGCCCAGATCGTCAGCCGGATCGGCCTGCTGATCGACGGCCAGACCGGCACCTCGCTCGACACCGCCAAGGACGTCTGGCTGAACGACCCCGCCTGGCAGGGCGCACGGCGCCTGATCGAGGACAGCTTCGTCGAACACGACTGGTTCCGGCTCTTCGTCGCCCAGACCCTGGCGGTGAACGGCGTGCTGCTCGACCTCGTCTACAAGCGGGCCGAAGCCGCCTGGGGCGCCGCCGCGGTCACCATCGCCATGCTGACCGAATTCGTCGCCGATTGGCGCGCCGAAGAGAGCAAGTGGTCCGACCATGTGATCAAGACGGTGGCGGCCGAGAGCGATGCCAACAAGGCGCTGGTCTCCGACTGGGCCCAGCACTGGATCGCGCGGGCGGAAGCGGCCGCCAAGCCCCTCGCCACCCTTCTCCTCGGCGACGAGACCGCGGCGACCGCCGCTGCCGACGCCACCCGCACGGCAACCTGGTGGTCTATGTCCACTGGGAGGAACACCTCTCGTTCTGCGCCGCCCTCGCCTTCCCGCTGCCGCCGGCCATGCCGTTCGGCACGCTGGTGTCGGACGTGGTGGCGCCCGCCTATGCCGCCCATCCCGACGCCGCCAAGATCGACTGGGCGAAGGTCGAATGGATGATCGACGGCGAGAAGCGGACGCCGGACTTCGGCGCCTCGCTCGAAGCCAACCGCATCGGGCACAAGAGCCTGATCCGCTTCTGGACCCCCGGCCTCGAGGGCTGGAAGGGTTCGGCGAGCTGACGGGCGGGAGCAGATCATGGGGCACGAGCTGACGATCGAGCCGCTGGGCGAGACCATCGAGGTTGCGGACGGCCAGACCATCCTGGACGCCTGCCTGCGGGCCGGCATCTGGCTGCCCCATGCCTGCGGCCACGGCCTGTGCGGGACCTGCAAGGTCGACGTGGTCGATGGCGAGATCGACCATGGTGCCGCCTCGTCCTTCGCGCTGATGGATTTCGAGCGCGCCGACGGCAAGTGCCTCGCCTGCACCGCCCTGCTGCTCGACGACGTCACCATCGAGGCCGAGATCGACGAGGACCCGGACCAGCGCCGCATCGCTGTCCGGGACAACGGCGACATGCTGCTCGGCCTGCTGACCGACGCCCAGCTCCTCGATGCCGAACGGCATCGCCGCTGGGCCGCGGCCCTGGTGAAGATGGCGCTGGAAACCGAAGGCAACCGCGACGTGCTGGCCGGCTGGCTGGCCAAGTGGGTGCCGCTCGGCGAGGCCGCGATCGACGCCTATTGCACCCATCTGCCGGATGCGCGCGACACGGCGGCCCTCGCCCGCGCCGCCGCCGCCGACTTCCGCACCAACATCGGCCTCTAGGACCGGCGCCGGTGTCGATGACCTACCATATGACGATCGACGGCGGCGGCGGCTTCGACGTCGCCGCCGACGAGGATTGCCTGCTCCGGGGTGCTTTGCGCGCCGGGGTGGGCTTCCCCCATGACTGCAGCGTCGGCGGCTGCGGCAACTGCCGTTTCGACCTCGTCGCCGGCGAGATGGAAACCCTGTGGGAACAGGCCCCGGGCCTTTCCGAGCGTGATCGCAAGCGTGGCAAGCGCCTGGCCTGCCAGAGCCGCCCGCTCGGCGACTGCACGATCAAGCTGCGCCCGGCCGCGGAATATCTCCCCGTCGTCCCGGCGCGGCGCCTGGAGGCCGTGCTCGAGAGACGCCGGGCGATCACTGCCGAGATCGCGGAATTCACCTTCTCGACCGCCGAGCCGGCGCGCTTCGTCGCCGGGCAATACGGCTTGGTCCGCCCGCCGGGCGCCGAGGGCTTTCGCGCCTATTCGATGTCCAACCTGCCGAACGAGCAGGGCGAATGGCGCTTCGTGATCCGTCGCGTGCCGGGCGGCCGGGGTAGCAACGCGATGTTCGATCGCCTGGCGCCCGGCGACCGGATCGTGCTCGACGGCCCCTATGGCCATGCCCATCACCGGGCCGAGGCGCCGCGCGACGTCGTCTGCATCGCGGGCGGTTCGGGCATCGGGCCGATCGTCTCGATCGCCCGGGCCGCACTCGGGACGCCGGGGCGGCGGCTCTTCGTCTTCGAAGGCGCGCGAACCCGGGCCGACCTCTGCTTCCCTTCCCTGCTCGGCGACGAGATGGCGGCGGTCGAGCATTATACGCCCGTGCTCTCGGCCGAGCCCGAGGACAGCGACTGGGCGGGTGCCCGGGGCTTCGTCCACGAACAGGTCGCCCAGGCCCTGGCCGACCGCGTCGACGCCTGCGAATTCTATTTCGCCGGGCCGCCGCCGATGGTCGAGGCGGTGCAGGACCTCTTGGTCATGCGCTGGACCGTGCCGATCGAGCGGATCCACTTCGACCGCTTCTTCTGAGCCGGGAAGTTCACCGGTCGCGGAAGTCGGCGCGAGGCGGTAGCGTGATCACGAAGGTCATGCTGACCGCTGGGCACGCTGCTGACGTGGACGGCCCAGAAAGCGAACACCCCCGAGAGCCCTGCTCCGGGGGTGTTGGTCCCAGCGGCTGCGGGAGCTGGCAGCTGCTGGGAGAGGCATTCCCTTATGGTGCCCGGGTGACCCTCGACCGGGCCGCACAAGCGCTCATCGAGAAGTCGCTTGAACTAGCCCCCGATGCCGGTCCGCGTGAGCCGGGAAATTCCGGCGTCATCCGGCGGCCGGCTGGCCGGGAGGATCGGGCGGCGGATGCTCACCCGCGACGCCCCCGGACCTGGTCGACCAACGCGCGCCGCCGCGCAGGCCGCAGAGCTTTGGCTTAATCACGCCCCGCAGCATCTCCTTGTCCAGCGACAGGTCCGCCACGATCCGCTCGAGCTTGGCGTTCTCTTCCTCGAGCTGCGTCAGCCGCTTCATCTCGGAAGGCATCAAACCGCCGCACTGCTTGCCCCCATTGCAGTAGGCCGCCTCGCTGATCCCTGCCGCCTTTCAGCAGACCTCGGGGACCGCTGCTCACTGAACCGCGACTTCTTCTTGGAAAATCCTCCGCCCGGCCGGGACGGCTAAACTAGAATTTTCCAGCTCAGCTCGGTCCAGCTTTCAGGAGACAGATCATCGGGCCCAGGCGAACCGGCATTTCGCCGAGCATCCGGCGAGGGGCTCAATCTTGCCACACCATGACGAAGGATCACGACATGCATACGTTCGCGCTCGAAAAGGCATTCACCCTATTGGAGCCCGGCCCTGTCATCCTGGTGACAACAAACGACGGCCACAAGAACAATATCATGACCATTACGTGGACAATGGTCATGGGGTTTTCCGCGAACTTCGCGATTACGACAGGAGCTTGGAACCATTCGTATTCCGCCTTGAAATCATCGCGGGAATGCGTGATCTCGATCCCGGCCGTCGACATGCTCGACACCGCCGTCGGCATCGGAACCTGTTCCGGAAGGGACACGGACAAGTTCGAGAAATTCGGACTTACCGCCTTGCCCGGAAGGCACGTTCGGGCCCCGCTCATCAAGGAATGCCTGGCCAATATCGAATGCCGGGTCACCGATATCATCGAGCGGCACAGCATCGTGGTGCTTGAAGGGGTCGCGGCCTATTACGACGATGCGCGCAAAGAAAAACGCATGCTGCATGCCGTCGGCGACGGCACCTTCATCGTGGACGGCCGCCGGTTCGACCGCAGGGAGATGATGCGCTCGAAACTCCCCCCGGGGGTTTGACTTGGCCGGGGTGGCGGGTTTCGGCCGCGATCTCGTCGGCATCCCGCTCACGCCGGGCGACGGGCACGGCGACGTTCAGAGAACGACCGGCTCGCCCGAGGTCACGGTGCAGTCGACCGCTTGGCCCGGAGCGAGGCCGGGGCTGCCGAGGCCGATCGCCTCGATCATGACGCCACCGACATCGACGGTCAGGCGGCTGGTGCTGCCGGTGTCGACGGCGGCGGCGAGGCGGCAGCCGCTCCAGGTCGGGGCCGGCCGGCTGCCCGCGGGGCCCACCGCGACCTGCTCGGGACGGAGCAGCAGACGGGCGGTGGCGGTGGGCTGCCGGCGGCTCCGGGCGGTGACCTGCGCTCCCGCCACCTCGAAGACCGGGGACTCGTCGTCGCCGCCGACGCGGCGTCCCTCGACGATCGTGCCGTTGCCGAGGAAAGTGGCGACGAATTCGGTTGCCGGCCAGCGATAGAGTTCGCCCGGAGGGCCGAACTGCTCGAGCTTGCCGCCATGCATCACCGCGATGCGGTCGGCCATGGTGAAGGCCTCCTCCTGGTCGTGGGTGACCAGAAGCGCTGTGACGTGAAGGCTGCGCAGGAGACGCGCCAGTTCCTCCTGCAGGCGGCCCCGGATCTGACGGTCGAGGGCGCCGAGCGGCTCGTCGAGCAGCAGGACGCCGGGATGCACGGCGAGCGCCCGGGCCGTCGCCACGCGCTGGCGCTGGCCGCCGGACAATTGGGCGACGGCCCGGTCGGCCAGGGCGGCGAGGCCGACGATCTCCAGCATTTCGAGGGCACGGGCCTTGGCCTCCGCCTTCGCCATGCCGCGGACGCGGAGCCCGAAGCCGACGTTCTCGAGGACCGAGAGATGGGGGAAGAGGGCATAGTCCTGGAACACGGTCGCCGCGTCGATCTTTTCGGGCGGCAGGCCCACGATGGAACGCCCGGCGATCCGGATGTCGCCTGCATCGGCCGCGATCCTGCCGCCGACCATGCCGAGCAGCGTGGTCTTGCCCGAGCCCGACGGGCCCAGGATAGCGACGATCTCGCCCGGTTCCACGGTCAGGCTGACCTCGTCCACGGCGCGGAAACGACCATAGGACTTGGAGACCCGGTCAATATCCAGGGCGTGGCCCTTCGGTGCGGCGATCTCGGTCATTTCGGGCCTCGAAGCAAACGGGTGAGGAGCGGCAGGACGGCGAGCGCGGCGACGGCGACCACGGCGGTGGAGAGGGCGGCATAGGCCAGCACCGTGGGCGGCAGGCCGTTTCGCTGCAGCGAATAGATCAGCATGGGCAGGCTGTTCACGCCGCGTCCGGTGAAGAAGGCGATGGCCCATTCGTTGAACGACAGCAGGAAGGCGAGCAGCGCGCCCGAGCGGATGCCGGGCCAGAGAATGGGCAGGGTGACCAGGCGAAGCGTGGTGAAAGGCCCGGCGCCGAGGTCGCGCGCCGCGGCATCGAGCACCGGATTATAGCGATAGAGCGGCGCCATCACCATGAGCGTGACGAAAGGCGTTGCATAGATGACATGGCCCAGGATCACGGTGCCGAAGCCGAGCGGCAGGCCGGCCTCGACGAAAGTGACCTGAAGCCCGGCCGCCAGCACCAGCACGGGCACCACCAGCGGCAGGAAGCCGAGGCCGGCCAGTAACCGTTTGAAGGGCACAGCGGCGCGGACGACGAAGAAGGCGAACATGGTGCCGATCACGGTCGCCAGCACCATCACCGCCGCCGCGATGCCGACCGAGGCGAGCAGGGAATCGCCAATCCGCCCGTCGGCCATCAACTTCTCGTACCAGCCGATGGTGAAGCCGGTCAGGGGAAAGGCATAGAAGGGCGACGGGTTGAAGCTGAACAGGGTGAAGGTCGCGATCGGCAGCAGGGAATAGACCAGCATCAGGCCGGTCACCGCCGCCGGGAACCAGTGGAACTCCCGCCTCATCGCGCCGCCCCGGCCCGCATGGCGATGCCGACCCGGCCCGACAGCCGGGCGAGCCCCGCCGTCGCCAGGGCGAGGGCGAGGATGGCGATGCCGCCGGCAACGATCAGCACGACCGTCAGGGTGCTGCCCATGGGCCAGTCCAGGGCGTGGAAGAACTGGTCGCGGATTTCGGTCGCGGCCAACCGGCCCGAGGTGCCGCCCAGGATTTCGGGCTCCAGCACGGTCGAGATCGTGGGCACGAAGACGAGAATCGCGCCAGTCCAGATGCCGGGGGAAGCGAGCGGCAGCACGATCCGCCAGAACACGGTGGCCGGCCCGGCGCCGAGATCGCGCCCGGCCGCGAGATAATGGTCGTCGATCATCTTCATCGCCAGGAAGACGGTGAAGAGCATGAAGGGAAAGGCGTTGTAGGTCATGGCGACGATCACCGCCGGACGGCCGTAGAGCAGCGACATGATCGGCTCGTCGATCGCACCGACCGCCTGCAACACCGTGTTCACGAGGCCGCTCCGCCCCAAGATGCCGCGCCAGGCGACGGTGCGGATCAGCGGGCCGACGAGGAAGGTGACGGCGACCAGGGCCAGGACCGCCGCCTGCAGCCGGGCCGAGGCGACGCATTTGGCGAGGTAATAGGCCGCCGGCACGGCGATCGCGATCGAGAGGAGGACCACGGTCAGCGCGGTGCCGATGGTGCGCAACAGCACCACCGGCCGGTCCGAGCCTTCGGCGAAGATCACCCGGTAATTCTCGAGCGAGGGAAAGCCACCCTCGCCCGAGAAGGACATCAGCACGAGGCCGACCAGCGGCAGAATGAAGAAGCAACCGATCATCAGCAGCCAGGGTGCGCCGGACAGCCAGGATCGCCAGGTCTCGTTCATCGCGTCTCCATCCTCCGCCGGCGGCCGTCAGGCGTTCAGGACTTTGTCCCAAGCCTTTTGATAGAGGTCCGGATGGGTCGGCGAGGTCCACCAAGCCGCCTTGCCCAGGAAGCTATCGTAATCGTCGAGGCCCAGGGTCTTCACCAGGTCCTTGTCCATGGCGGCGATCGCAGCGGTCGAGGTCGTCAGATAGCCGATATTCTTGCCGAGGACGGCACCATAGGTATCGCCGATCAGATAGTCCATGAAGGCGAGCGTGGCTTCCTCGACCTCGCCGGCAGCCTCCTTGGTCATGAAGGCGGCGTCGTACCAGGCGAGTTCGCCCTGCTTCGGATGGGCCCAGCGCACGTCGATGCCATACTGCTTGATGTCGAGCAGCATCTTCCAGCCCCAGCAGAGGGTGACCTCGCCCGTCGCCATCAGGTTCTTCAGGTCGCCGATGTCGTTCCAGTAGGAGCGCACCAGGGGCTTCTGCTTGATCAGCACCTTGGTGACCTCGTCGAGCTCCTTCTCGCCCATGGCGAAGGGCTTCTCGATGCCGAGGTAGAGGGCGGTCGCCACCAGACTTTCGAACAGACCACTCGGCATCGCGATCTGGCCCTTGTACTTGGGATCGAACAGGGCGCCGATGTCGTCGATCTCGGTCTTCACCGCGCCGAAATTATAGACGATCGAATCCGTGCCCCAGGCATAGGGAACGCCATAGGGCTTGCCGTCGAAGGAGAGCCCGCCGGCGGTCTTGAAGTTGGGGATCAGCTTGGCCCAGGACGGGATCTTGGCGAGATCGATCGGCTTCAGGACGCCTTCGCCGAAGGTGATCTCGGAATGGTAGGAGCCGTCGGTCATGACATGGACCCCGGCGCCGCCGGCGCGCAGCTTGGTGACCAGTTCGGAAGGGTCGGCGAAGAGCTCGGCGCCCACTTCGGTGCCGCTCGCCTTCTGGAACGGCGCCAGCATGTCGGGCTGGGCATAGTCGGCATTGGTGCCCCAGACGATCTTGGACGCCTTGGCGAAAGCCGGCCGGCCGAGCGTGCCGACCGCGAGGCCGGCGGCCCCGGCGAGGGCCGCGCTCTTCAGGAATTCACGACGCGATCGGGCCCAGGGGCCCGAGGCGGAAGTCGGATGCAGATTCCGTTTCATGTCTTACTCCCCAGTTGGATCAGGCCCAAGTCTCGATTCCAGGCGTTCCTCCCGCCGTCGCGGCTCATGCGCTGCGGGCCGCTTTCAATGCTGCCCGTCGCGCGGCGGTGGCTTCGGCATCGACCGTCAGTTCTTCGCGCATTCGTCCGGCGACGAAGGCGATGCCATAGATCTCTTCCGCCCGCTCCGGCGTTTCCCAACGCTCCAGCACATCGCGCAGCACGCGGGCGGGATCGCGGTCGAGCGGGTCGCCATAACCGCCGCCCGAACAGTCGAACCCGCGGATGCTCTCGCCCGGCTGGAGCGTGATGTTGGTCGCGGGCGGCAACGGCACTTCGCTGCCGTCGGCCCTGACGTGCCAGGCGACTGCCCGCGTTCCGTCCCGGCCGCCGCGCACGCCCTTGGGCGGCGTCACCTGACCGTCGCAGGGGAAGATCACCGTCATCGGCTGGTCGATCGGGCCATAGGCGACATCGCCCCCGGGCGCGCCGCGGAAGCGCCCCGCCCCGCCCGAGCCCGGCACGAGACGGACATGGTGGAAGCGCATCGGGTGCTTCAACTCGTCGATCTCGACCGAATCCCGATAGGTCAGGCCGCTGCCGTCCGGCAGTTCGTAGGTCACCCAACCGTCGGCGCGCGAACTCGCCGGGCCGCCGTTGTTGGCAATGATGAGCTGGTTCACGTAATCGCTGCCGTCGCGCGGGTCGCGGCCCGAAATCACCGCCATGCCCGGCCCCATGCCGATGCCGCCCTCGGCGACGCCATGGCCTTCGCCCAGGCTCGCCATGGCGGCACCGACGCAATTGACCAGGCGGTCGGCGACATTGGTGGTCGCAACCGAGCAGGAATGCGGGAAGGACGGCCGTCCGATCACTTTGCCGTCGCCGAGCAGCATTTTCACCCGCCGGAAAGTGCCGGCGTTCTTTGGAATGTCGGGCGGCAGGGAATTGAAGATGCCGGTCAGCACGGCCGAGATCGTGCAGGCCTCCGAGACGTTGAGGCCGCAATCGACATTGTCGATATTGTCGCGCAGGTCGACGGTGATCAGCGCCGCCTCGGGGTCGATCACCATGTCGACCTTGATCGGGATGCCGTGCGGGATCACGCCCTCGATCGGATCATGGGCGCCGTGGTTGATCACATGGGCCGCCGGCATCTGGCGCAGGGCATGGATCATGCGCTGTTCCGAATAGTTCAGCCAGTCGGCGACGAAGCTCTTCACCACCTCTTTGCCGTATTTGGCGCAGAGTTCCTTGAGCCGCCGTTCGGCGATGCGGGCGGCGCCGAGGCCGGCCAGGAAATCGCCGTGCCACTGGGCGGGGGCGCGGATGCGGGCCTCGCACATGCGGACGATGTCCTGGTTCATCTCGTAGGCCCGCTGGATGCGGACCGCCGGGAAGATCAACGCGCCTTCCTCGTAGATGTCCTTTGCCGTGACGTGATAGGTGGTCGGCAGGGAATTGCCGATGTCGGCCTGATGGGCCTTGGCGACGGCGGTGAAGAGATGCTCGCCCTCGACGAAGACCGGCACCAGGAAGGTGTGGTCGGCCGGATGGGTGTTGCCGCTGAAGGGATCATTGTGCAGGAAGGCGTCGCCTTCGGCGATGTCGTCGTGCAGGCGGCACATGGTCGCCGTCTGCAGGCTGGCGCCGAAGGAATGGATCGGCAGGCCGTCGGCGCAGGCCAGCAACTGGTTGTCGGCGGTACAGATGCCGCAGGAGAAATCGCGCGCCGAATTGATCACCGCCGAGCGGGCGGCGCGCAGCAGCGTGTTGGTCATCTCGCGCACGATGCCGTCGATGCGGTTCGAGATGACGGCGGTCAGGATCGGGTCGATCGCGGGCTTGGTGTCGCTCATGGCCTCTCTCCGGTCACAGGCAGGACAGCAGGTAATTGCCGGTCGGGCTGACCGTGGCCGCCGTGCCGGGATAGACGACCAGGGTGGTGGTCGCCTCCTCGACGATCGCCGGCCCTTCGATCCGATGGCCGGGGGCGAGGTCGGCGCCGCGATGGATCGGCGTCTCGACGGCACCCTCGCCGAAGAAACAGCGCCGCATCGCGGCGACCGGCGCCGGGCCGGCCGCGGGCGCCAGCCGGCGGCGGCCGGCCTCGGTCGGCAGGGCGACGCGGAGCCTGGCCTTCCAGTTGATGAATTCGACCGGACTGCCGGGATCGCGCACGGCGAAGACCCGTTCGTGCACCCGATGGAAGGCCTCGACCAGGTCCGACAGGTCACCGGCCGACAGGGGGCGAACGTCGGCGATCGGCGTGTCGAGCTGCCAGACCTGGCCGAGATAGCGGGCCTCGGCGATGAAGGCGATTTCCGCCCGCGTCGCCGCCTCGGGGCCCAAAGTGGCAAGGAAAGCGCGCAGCCGGCCAGCGAGATCGTCCAGCACGGACGTCACCCGCGCGGTCTCGAAGGCGGCGGAGGAGGTGATCAGGGTCGCCGTCTCTTCCTTCACGATGTCGGCGAACTGCATCCCGGCGGCCGAGAGGGCGGAAGCCGCCTTGGGCAGGATGACCTTCTCGCAGCCCAGCTCGCGGGCGATCGGCATGATGTTGATGCCGGCGGCGCCGCCCCCGGCGACGATCGTGCTCTCGCGCGGGTTCACGCCTTCGGCGATGGTGATTTCGTGGATCGCCTTGATCATCAGCTCGTTGGCGATCGAGATCATGCCCCAGGCGGTCTCCTCGATGCCGCGGCCCATGCGCTGCGCCAGCGGCGCGATCGCCGCGCGGGCGGCGGCGACGTCCAGGGTCATGCGTCCGCCGAGGAAGGCTTCCGGATTGAAATAGCCGAGCACGCAGGCGGCATCGGAAATCGTCGGTTCCGTCCCGCCGCGGCCGTAGCAGGCGGGGCCGGGTTCCGAGCCCGCGCTCTGCGGGCCGACGCGGAGCATCCCGCCGTCGTCGAGCCAGCCGATCGAGCCGCCCCCGGCCCCGATCGAGCGGATGTCGACCGAGGAAATGCCGAGCAGATGGCCGGTCCAGGTCGGCCCCAGCCAGGTGTCGCGGCTGTAGGTCAGTTCGCCGTCGCGCACCAGGCCGACGTCGAAGGTGGTCCCGCCGGTATCGCAGACGATGGCATTGTCGCCCAGGCCCTCGAGCGCGCTGTAGGTGGCGGCGGCGACGGGCGCCATGGCGGGACCGGATTTCACCGTGTGGATCGGCGCGGCGATCAATTCCTCGATCAGCATGACGCCGCCGACCGTGGTCGAGACCAGGATGTCGTTCTCGTAACCGCTGGCGCGCAGGTCCTGTTCGAGGCCGCGCAGGTGCTCCTGCATCAAGGGCTTCAGCGAGGCATCGATCGCGGTGGCCGAGGCGCGGCGATATTCGCGCACCACCGGCAGCAGCCGGTGGGACAGGGTATAGGGCACGCCCGGCAGCAGTTCGTCGAGCAGTTCGCCCATGTGGATTTCGTTCGCCGCATTGGCGATCGACCACAGGAAGCAGACCGCGACCGCCTCATAGCCGCCGGCCGCCAGTTCCGCGATCACCCGGCGCGCATCGGCCTCGTCCAGGGGCATGGGGCGGCGGCCGGCGGCCAGCGTCCGTTCGCTCACCTCGAAGGTGTGACGCCGGGGGAT
>Ga0265297_10005323_pt1 | contig 19750 bp, 20 predicted proteins | sample Munlanlwell13791_FD_192502 | JGI IMG/M metagenome (GOLD analysis project Ga0265297, IMG submission 192502) | Leachate microbial communities from a municipal landfill in Southern Ontario, Canada - Leachate well 137-91 | ecosystem: Engineered > Solid waste > Landfill > Unclassified | place...
CGCCGCCCTCGACGACTTTTTTCAAAACGAGCCAGCCGCGGACAAAAGCGATTGCGCCCATGATCTGAACGAAAGTCAAAGCCGAGACGATGGCGAGTTTAAATTCCTCGGACACAGGCGCGCCGATAATGGTTTCAAGCTTGGTCCAGGTAAGAACCGAAGAAGCGGCAGGATCGAAAACGCCGAAAAGCGAAGCCATCACGGTTCTCAAATTACTGCCGATGGTCATCAAAAGAGTGCCGAACCCGAGATTGGTAAGGATGCTATGAACCGAATAGGTTTTCGGGTCGGTGCCGTATTTCGACGCTTTAAGCAGGCCGTTCACGATCATAAGCAGACCCGCAAGAACGGCGGTCAAAGAAGCGAGGCCGGTCAAAGGCTCTTTAAAATTGGAAACAAAATTGACGACGACCTGATCCAGTCCTTCCGCTGCGGCAACAGCGCCGACAGCGCCGCATGTAAAAACGCCGCCATGGCCGCCGCCTGTGCCAAGGCTTTCCGTCAAGGTGGCGACGAAGCTCGGAAGCGCAAGCATGCACATGGCGCCGCCAAAATATGCCATAGGAATGACGATTTTGTTGTTTTGAGGATTATCGGCATGCATGCGCAGGTGATGTATGCCCTTAAGCGCCGCGATAACGCCGGAGATATAGGCAATCCATTGAAACACTTGGCCGAAAGGCTTGGCGTTTTCAAAGGCGTAACACATCATGCCGCCCAAGGTCGTCGCCTGAGCCAGAGCCGGTGTGGCGGAACCAAGCCAGAAAAGAGCGCCCGCGAGAGCAAAGGCAAAAGAAGGCGCGAATCTTGAAAAATCTTTTTTAGACAATTGTTTATCTCCGTCTAAAGGGCGGACGTATCGTTTATTCGATAATCGTCCAAAACTATCACGCGCACATGTATTTTGCCAATAAACTTATTAACGACCGTTTAATTAGGGCGGCTATCCGTCAATAAAAGAGGGCGTGTTTGCAATATATTAGCCCCCATTTAAGGCAGGTCGTGGCGGATTCTTGCCCCTTTTGGGGAGGGCTTATGATAAACTGAGAGATTATGTGCCCAGTCAACGATACATATTTCGAAACCTCCGACCGCCCCGTGCGGCAACGCCTGTGCGACCACCCCGATTGCGGGCAGGTTGGGTCTCACCGGGCTCCCAAAAGCCGCGAGCGGCTGGACGACTACTTCTTTTTCTGCCTCGACCATGTCCGCGAATACAACAAGGCGTGGAATTATTTTGAAGGCCTTTCCCCCGAAGAAATCGAAGACCACATCCGCGATGCGACAGTGTGGGAGCGTCCGTCGTGGCCGCTCGGGCACTGGAGCGTGCTGGAAAAAGAAATTCGCGACAAAGCGCTGCACGGCATTTTCTCCGAACCGAGAAAGGAAGAGGCGTCAATGCCTGCCGTTCCGACCTCGTTGGCCGAACGGGAAGCGTTGGCCGTGCTGGAACTGACCCCACCCGTGGATTTTATAGCGATTAAAGAGAAGTATCGGGCGCTCGTTAAAAAACATCACCCTGATGCGCGGCGCGGCGCAAGCAAAAGCGAAGACAGATTTAAAGACATCAGCATCGCCTTCGCGACACTGCGCAGAATTTACGCAACCGATCCGGAATAACTACTCCACCAACTCGATCTGATGAACGTCGGCGACGGTCATTGTCGGGCCCCCGACGTCCGTCACCCAGCCGCGCACGCGGACTTGTTTTCCGATCAAAGAAAAAGGCTCGACGCCCCGTTTTTTAAGCGGGCGCAGATAGCGCGCGGCAATCACGATCGTGAGATCCGGGGGATTTCGCTCCCCCATATAAAGATAAACCTTGTTTTTAATGCGCTCCGCCTTTGAAACGCTGCCTGTGATAAACCCAAGCTTTCCGTTAAGCGTCGCCGCTTGTTCGGAAGGAACGTCCTCATGGGTTGACCAAAACCCGCGCTTTTCCGTTCGCGCCTCGCGCTCGACCTCGCACAGATCGTCAAGCGGCTCATCGTCCCAAACCGGATAAACGAAAGCCAATCCTTCGCGCAGCAAAAGCGCTTCGACGGAGTCTCTTGTCTCTTTTACAAAAACCGATGCCGTGACGCGTCCAAAACGGTCTTCCGTTTCGTCCTGCAAAATTAAATCGCGCCCTGAAACGGCGGATTCCAGAAAAGCTTTGGCTTCGGGAGCGGCGGCCTTGATGTTTCTAAGCCGCAGCAAGCGCCCGTCTTCAAGAGCGACCTCATCGCCCGAGGCGGCGCCTTTTGCCGCGACAAGGCTGTCAGCCAAAGCCGGGCAGGAGAACAGGAGAAGGACAAAAACCCCGGCCGCGCGCCAGATCCGCATGGGGTAAAGCCTTAATGCCGGAAGTGCCGGATGCCGGTAAAGACCATGGCGAGATTAGCCTTATCGGCCGCCGCGATCACTTCGTCGTCGCGCACCGACCCGCCGGGTTGAATAACGGCGGTCGCGCCCGCTTCGACCAAGGCCATCAGGCCGTCGGCGAACGGGAAGAACGCGTCCGAAGCCGCGACGCTGCCCTTGGTCGTGGTTTCTTTCAATCCGGCTGCGGCGGCAGAATCTTCCGCCTTGCGGGCGGCAATGCGGGCGCTGTCAACGCGGCTCATCTGGCCTGCGCCGATGCCGACCGTAGCGTCGTTCTTGGCGTAAACGATCGTGTTCGACTTAACGTGCTTGGCGACGGTGAAGGCGAAAAGCATGTCCTTCATTTCCTGCTCGGTGGGCTGCCTCTTCGTCACGCATTTCAGCGCGGCCTTGTCCAGCACGATGTTATCGCGCGTCTGAAGCAGATAGCCGCCCGAAACGGCGCGAACGATTTTGTCCGATATATGCGTATCCGACATCGTCTTTGTCAAAAGCACGCGCAGGTTTTTCTTGGCCGAAAGAATTTGTTTGGCTTCGTCGTCCATATCGGGAGCAATGATGACTTCCGAGAAAATCTCGGTGATGGCTTTGGCCGTTTTGCCGTCGAGCATGCGATTGCACGCAATAATGCCGCCAAAAGCGCTGACGGTATCGCAGGCAAACGCGCGGGCATAAGCCGTCGCCAGATCGGGCCCTGTCGCGACGCCGCAGGGATTGGCGTGCTTGATGATGGCGATGGCGGGCGTTTCGGTAAATTCGCTGACCAGCTCGAACGCGGCGTCCGTATCGTTGATGTTGTTGTAGCTAAGCTCCTTGCCCTGAACCTGAATGGCGTTTGAAACGCCGGGGCGCGTCGGGTCATAAACGTAAAACGCGGCCGTCTGGTGCGGGTTTTCGCCGTAACGCATGGGCTGCTGTTTTTTGGCGGACAACGTCAGCACATCCGGATACTCATCGCCCAGTTGCGCCGCGAACCATGTGCTGATGGCGCTGTCGTAGCTTGCCGTGTGGGCATAGGCGGCGGCGGCCAGTTTTTTACGGAAATCGAGCGAGGTTTCGCCGTTGTGTTCCTTCATTTCGGCGATGACGTCGTCGTATTGCGCGGGATCCGTGACGACGGTGACGAAAGCGTGATTTTTCGCGGCAGAACGAACCATCGCGGGGCCGCCTATATCTATGTTTTCGATGCAGGTGGCAAAGTCCGCGCCTTTGGCGACGGTCTGGCGGAAGGGATACAGATTAACGACGACCAGATCGATGGTCGGAATATTATGCTTGATCGCTTCGTCCTGATGCTTTTTCAGGTCGCGCCGTTGCAAAAGGCCGCCGTGAATGCGCGGGTGCAGCGTTTTGACGCGCCCGTCCATCATTTCCGGGAATCCCGTGTAATCGCCGACGTCGGTGACCTTGATTCCGGCGTCCCGCATGGACTTAGCCGTGCCCCCGGTTGATAAAATCTCGATGTCGTAAGCCGCAAGTTTTTTGGCGAACTCGACAAGGCCGGTTTTGTCGGAAACCGAGATAAGGGCGCGGGCAATTTTGTTTGTGTTGGTCATGGCGGAACTCCAAGGTTAGACGTCAGAGGACGCAAAAGGTCTACACGGCAAAAAGAGTCTGCGCCAGCCCTATTTTTGGCCTGGAAACAGAGGTTTTATCGTGTCTTTACACTTCGCCTGAGCGCTGATATACCCTCGCCCGTAACTACCTTGAATAGCGGAGACAAAGCTATGAAGCTTATCGCGGGTAACGGCAACCGGCCCTTGGCGGAAGCGATTGCGCAAAATTTGGGAACATCTTTGGCGCGAGCATCCACCCGGCATTTCGCGGACATGGAAATCTTCTTCGAAGTCCTCGAAAACGTCCGCGGCGAAGACGTCTTCGTCATTCAGCCGACCTCGTTTCCGGCCAACGACTCCCTGATGGAACTGCTCATCATGATTGACGCGCTTCGCCGCGCGTCGGCGCGCCGCATTACGGCGGTATTGCCCTATTTCGGCTATGCCCGTCAGGACCGTAAAACGACGTCGCGTTCGCCGATTACGGCCAAGCTGGTCGCCAATCTTATCACGACGGCGGGCGCTCACCGCGTTTTGACGATGGATTTGCACGCCGGGCAAATTCAAGGTTTCTTCGACATTCCCGTGGACAATCTTTTCGTAGGCCCCGTTTTTGTGCGCCATGTGAAGGACAGCCTTTCCGTGCAGGGCAAAATGCCGGACAACCTGACGATCATATCGCCGGACGTCGGCGGCGTCGTTCGCGCCCGCGCGATGGCCAAGAAGCTCGAATGCGGCCTCGCTATCATTGATAAACGCCGCGAAAAAGCGAACGAATCCGAAGTGATGAACATCATCGGCGACGTCAAGGGCAAAGATTGCATCATGCTCGACGACATCGTGGACAGCGCCGGAACGCTGTGCAACGCGGCTGTGGCGCTCAAGGATGCGGGCGCCAGGTCGGCGTCGGCCTATTGTTCGCACGGCGTCCTGTCCGGCACGGCCGTGCAAAGGGTCAACAACTCGCCGCTTGAAAAGCTGGTTATCACGGACTCGATCGAAGCGACGCCCGATATTCTCAACTCGTCCAAGATCAAGCAGATCAGCGTAGCGCCCCTGCTGGCGGAAGCGATTATCCGGATCAATCAGGAACGCTCGGTTTCGAGCCTTTTTACCTGACCCAATGAAGCGATCTTGGGCTGCAAATCGTGCTTTTTCCGATTTTTGCTGCTCACGTACGCCAAAAGCACGCTCCGCGCAAAAATCTGAAAAATCACGATTTTCGCCTCAAGCTTGCTTAATTGTTGGGGCCAAAAACAAGTTATATTTAGGCAATCAAAAAAGGACTCGCCTTTAAAGGCCTGTATCTGCTATCCCATGCCCCGCACGAACCGGCACCCCTGGAGGCCGGTTTTTTAAATGAAACGCCGTTTTCCGGTTGTGTTGTCAGGGGGCAGCTCGGACTGCGCAAGACTTTTGCGCCTTTCTCAGCTTCTCTCCCTATTTCATAACGGCGGCTAATTGAAGGAGAGAGATTATGGCAGACATTTCCGTTATTCCCGCGCAGGCGCGCACCAAGTCCACCAAGGGCGCCGTGTCCGTGCTTCGCAAGAACGGTTTCGTTCCCGCGGTTATTTATGGCGACAAGCAGGCGCCCGCGCTCATCGCCGTCGAAAACAAGGTTCTGGTTCGCTTCGTGGAAGCCTCAGGCTTCATGACGCGTCTTTTCGACCTCGACGTTGACGGTAAGAAATTCCGCGTCCTTCCTCGCGACGTGCAATACGATCCCTTAAGCGATCGTCCCGTGCATGTCGATTTCTTGCGCGTGTCGGCCGAAACGCGCGTGCGCGTCGGCGTCCCGGTTTCGTTCCTCAATTCCGAAAAGTCGCCCGGCATCAAGCGCGGCGGCACGCTCAACATCGTGCACCATGAAATCGAAATCATGTGCGCGCCGGACAAGATTCCGACGCACTTCGAAGTCAGCCTCGAAGGGCTGGAAATCAATGACGCCGTTCACTTGAGCGCGTTGAAGCTTCCCGAAGGCGTCAAGCTTACGACCCGCGAAAAGGATTTCACCATTGCGACCATCGCGGTTCCGTCGGCCATCCGCTCCGAAAACGAAGAAGCGGCAGCGAAGGCGGCAGCGGCGGCAGCAGCTCCGGTTGCAGCCGAAGGTGCAGTGGCCGAAGGTGCAGCGGCTCCGGCAGCGGGCGCAGCGGCTCCGGCGGCTGGCGGTGCGGCAGCAGCGGCTCCTGCAGCCGGTGCGGCAGCCAAGAAGCCCGAAGCCAAGAAGTAATATACGCCCCTTGCTTAATCCTCGTTCGGACGAAGCCGTCTTTTGTCCGAACGGGTTTTGCAAGGGGTCTATCCAGGACTATCGTATCGTAATAGGATACGAAGTCCTCGAACGGCGCTATATTTCATGTCTGCTTTTTCTCGCCTCATTATCGGCCTCGGCAATCCGGACGAAGACTATGCCCGCACAAGGCATAATGTCGGGTTTATGGCCGCGGACGCCATTGCCGAGCGTTATCGTTGTCTGGCGTGGAAGAAAAAATTCCGCGGGCTTGTGACAAGCTACGACGGTTTTCTCCTCTTAAAACCCCAAACGTATATGAACCTGTCGGGCGAATCGGCGGCGGAAGCGCTTAAATTTTATCAGCTTGCGCCCGAAGACGCGATCGTCTTTCACGACGATATCGATCTTTTGCCCGGGCAAATCAAAATCAAGCAGGGCGGCGGCGCAGGCGGCCACAACGGCCTCAAGTCTCTGGACGCGCACATCGGCGCGAACTATTGGCGCGTAAGAATCGGCATCGGCAGGCCGATGACCGAACAAGGCGCTCCGGCGAAAGAAGACGCCGTGACGAACTATGTTCTCAATCCTTTTTCCAAAGCGGACAAGGCATGGCTCGATCCGCTGCTTGTCGCATTGGCCGGAGAACTCGATTTATTGTTGGCCGGAAAAATGGCGGACTATGCCAAGAAACTCCCGAAAGCCTGACTTTTTCGCGCGAGGCCTGACGCGAAAAGCGGCGCACAAAACTCAAATTAAGCGTTTCCGTTCTTGTGCACTTCTCTTGCGACAAGAATTCCCGAAACGATGATGATGGCCGACCCTGCGATAAGATTTCCCGTCGGAATCTCGTTCCAAAGCAAGAAGCCCAAAATCGCGCCCCAAACCAGCTGGGTATAGTGAAGCTGCTCGACGTTCGACGCGGCGGTATGCTGCAAAGCTCTGTTGTTGAGGACGTTGCCCATGGCGTTGAATATGCCCGCGACGACCAGCAGCGCCGTCATTTGAAGGCCCGGCATTTCGCCGGGTTGTATCAAAAGAACGCCCATTATGCCGAAAAGGCCGATGGCCCCGGCTCTGAAAAGCTGAAGGCTTTCGACGGTTTCCGTTTGCGCAATTCTGCGCATCAGAATGGACGCTGCCGAAAAACAAAGAACGCTGGCCATCGCGGCAATATAACCAATTCCCTCGCCGCTTTCCCACTGACGCGTAGCGACGGCCAGAACGACGCCAAAAAATCCGGCAAACAGGCAAAGCACTTTGGTCTTGGTTAAAACCTCATGCTTCATAAGCGCCGAAAAAAAAGCGATGACGAGAGGCGCCGAAAAAACGACAATGTAAAAGATCGTCAAAGGCAGATACTTCAACGCGACGACGTTGGCAAAATTGACGCCGATGCCGCACAGGCAAATCAGGGCATGAAACCGCCACTTTCTGGGGCGCAACAACGCGATATTTTGCCGGGCCACGACCGAGCCGCCGATGCTTGCAAAAGCGGTCACGCCTAAAAACGCCAATATCATGAAAGGAGAAAGAGCTGCCTGTCCGCCCAGTTTGACAACCGTATCGCACAAGACCCACAGAAAAAAACCGGCCAAGGCGCACAACATTGCGCGAGAGGGAGTCATTTTTTTCCACCCAAAGCTTCTTTGACGCGCGCCATAAACCCGTCGCTTTCGGGATGCGTCTTGTTTTGTTCGGCTTCGGTTACGAACTCTTCCAGAAGCTCTTTTTGCCGCTTGGTCAGGTGCTGGGGCGTCTCGACGGCAAATTCGACATAAAGATCGCCGCGCGAGGCGCTGCGCAGAACCGACATGCCCTTGCGTTTGATGCACGAGCGATGGCCCGATTGAGTGCCCGCGTCAATTTTGACTTCCGCAACGTCGCCGTCAATCGTCGGAACCTCGATTGTGCCTCCCAAAGCGGCCGTCGTCATGGCGATGGGCACGCGGCAATAAAGATTGGCGCCTTCGCGCTGAAAGACATTGTGTTGCTCGACGCTGATAATAACGTACAAATCACCGGCATGGCCTCCGCGGATTCCGGCGGAGCCTTCGCCCGAAAGGCGAATGCGCGTGCCGTCTTCGACGCCTGCCGGAACCTCGACCGCCAGCGTGTGTTGCTGATGGACTCGGCCCTGGCCGCCGCATTTTTTACACGGATTCTGAATGACGCGTCCGACGCCTTGGCATGTGGGGCAGGTGTGTTCGACGGTAAAAAAGCCCTGTTGCATACGCACGCGGCCATGGCCTTTGCACATGCCGCATTCGGTTGGTTGCGTTCCGGGTGCTGCGCCCGACCCCTTGCACTCATCGCAAGCGACGGCGTTCGGAATAGTGATTTTTTTGGTTGTGCCCGCGAAAGCCTCTTCGAGCGAGACTTCCATGTCATAGCGCAAATCCGCGCCGCGTTGCGCGCCGCCGCTCTTTTGTTGCCGGCGCGCGCCGCCGCCCAGGATTTCGCCGAACATTTCGTCGAAAATGTCCGAAAATCCGGCGCCGAAATCGAATCCGCCGCCGCCCATGCCCCCCTGTTCGAAGGCCGCATGGCCAAAGCGGTCATAGGCGGCGCGGCGCTGGTCGTCGCGCAGGACGTCATAGGCTTCGTTAATTTCCTTGAATCTGTGTTCGGCTTCGGGGTGTCCGTGATTGCGGTCGGGGTGATATTGCATGGCGAGCTTGCGATAAGCTTTTTTAAGCTCATCCGCCGAAGCGCCGCGCTGTACGCCTAATAACTCGTAATAATCTTTCTTGGACATTTTATACCATTAAACGCATGAACCGACATGCTCCTTGACATCACTCGCTCTCTCGCCCGCGCTCGTCGCATGCGGGGCTTCGCTATTTATTCTAATGGCTTATCCTCTCCCGCGTGCGCCTCGCTTGTCGCAACCACTCGTGACCCAAGCGAGTCTTTTCATGCGCCGGCTAGGATACAGACCCAAAACCCTAAAGTTCAGGGTTATATAGGGGGTTAAAGCGTCAAATACAATGGGCAAAGCCGGCCTTAAGAAGAGGTGACGAGGCTGGCTGTAGTCGCGGCCGGACGGGAGGTAGAGGAATAAACGCCCGTAACGTCGCTTGAAGACAATGACAAATCTCCGGCTTGAAGAACAAGGCCTCCTTCGCCATCGGATTGAACGGCCGTGACTTTAAAGAGCGCCGTATAGTTGGTGACGGAAACGGTGCTCTTGGTGCTGTCGGTTGCGGAAATCGAGAACGTATAGGCGCCGTCTGTCGCGGTGGTGCCGTCGGTGCATTTGCCGTCCCAAAGAATGTAATTGTCGCCGCTGGTCGTCGTGCCCGAAAGCTTCGCCACGGTATCGCCGTCCGAGTTTTTGATCGTGACGGTGACGGCCGCCGCTTCCTTCGCCAGCGTATATCCGATTTCCGCCGAAGTTTCCTGAAGAGAGAAGTCCCCGTCTTCCGAGGCGGAGCGGACATACTGGTTGATATAGCCGACGCCGTTAACGAGATTTCCGGCTGCGGTAACTTCGGTCAGTTTATCGATCGCTTCGTTATTGTTGATCTGCATCTGGATCAGCTCTTGCGTGAACTGGTTCGGATCGGTGGCATTGGTGGGGTCCTGATTTTGCAATTGCACGCAAAGGATTTTCAAATAGGTCTCGAAATCGAGGCTTAAAGACGACGACTGCGCCGCGTTGGAACTTGTCGTGTTCGCTGCATTGGCGATGCTGGTAAGGCTGCTGACGGCGCCGACGGACATGGCTCTCTCCTTCTATACGCGAATATTCACGCCGGTCGGCGTAATATAATAGGTCTCCGGAAGCACCCCCGGATCGAGGCTTTCCGCACTGTCGTTTTCTGCAAGAAGCGCGCCATTTTCCCTGTCCGCGCCGCCTTCGTGGGCGGTTTGAGCCGCCTGGTCTTGGTTATTCTGGCCGCTCAGGCTGAAGTCCAGGCTGCCAGGTTCGGCGCGCAGACCTGCATCCTGCAGCGCGCGCTCGAGGCTTCGAGAGTCCTTCTGAAGCATCTCTAACGTCTTGGGGTTTTCGGCGGCAACGGAACCCTGGACTTTGCCGTCGGAAGAAAATTCGAGTTTGATCGAAATTTTTCCCAAGTCGCTTGGTTGGAGCTGCAACGACATCTGGCTCAAGCCGTTTTTGACGTTGCGATTCAAATGCAAAAGAACCTGATCGACGACGGACGCCCGGCTTCTTGCATCCGCGTGCGCCGTGCGGAAGGCGGCCAATGTTTTTGCAAAGCCGTAGCCTTCCGTGACGCGGGCGCTTTCCGCCGGGAAAGACGCCGAAGGCGTCGTCGTATCCGTTAGGGAAAAATATTTATTTTCTCCCGCCAAATCGTCCGAGAGGTCGGCAAAGGCGCCGCTGTTTTGCGCCGCCGCCGCGACGACGATGGGCGCCGTCGGGGCCGAGCCTGTCTTCGCTTCCGGCAGAACATCCGCCTTGGCGACGGTTTCTTTGGCGCTCTTTGGCGCCGCAGCCTTCGCCGGAGCCGGAAGAGACGCGGCGAGCGTTGTCGGCGCCGCTTTTGCCTCTATCGTCGGCGGGGTCGCGGGTTCGGTTGCCGGAACGGAAGCTTCCGTCGTTTCTTCCGCCTTCGCGGGCAACGCAGGATTTTTTGCGGCAAGAATGAACGGTTTTGTTTCCGCATCCGTTGCCGGACGATCGGCCGCCGTCAGAGCCGCGCGCGGCGACGCCGTTTCTTCGTTGTCTGCCGTTTGTTTCAGAGTCTCGATAGCGGTCTCAATATCCGTTTCCAGCTTTGCGAGAAGCTCCGGCACGTCAGTTGACGCAGGCGGCGCGATAAAATCGTTTGTTTCTTCGGGAATGTCGGCTGTCGTCGTCGCAACGGCGGAATTTGCCGGCTCCGTTGACGATGAAACGCAGGCGAAACTCTTGCGCAGTCTTTCGGCGACGTCTTCCGCCACTTTCACCATGGCAAAAAGAGCTTCAGGCCCCGTCTTTTCGGAATCCGGAAGCGCCGGAGACAGCGATGCCGTCGCGTCGTCAGCCGCCGCCGTTTGAAGGGCTGCCGTCAGATCGTTTGCCGCTTTTGTCGCCGCCGTCAGAGCCTGAATGGCGGGCTCGCTGTTGCCGGCGGGAGCGGCGACCCCGCCTTCCGTTAAAGGGTTTTTTTGTATGGCCTGAACGATAAGCTGCATCAGTTCCAGAATCTCAAGAACGGTCTCGGACGCCGATTTCTTCTCGGTTTCGGGCATATCGGCATCTTCCAAAGCGTCAACCACGGTTGTTAAATCCTCCTCGATAGCCGCCAGCGCCGCCAGAAGCTCGGCGTCCCCGGTTGCGGTCTGCGCGGCGGCGGCGGACTCTTCTTCCGTCGTTGTTGCCGCATCGTCGGCGGTCATTTCTCTGTCGCGCAAGGCGGCGACAATTTTACGCAACGCCGCTTTAAGCTCGTCGGCGGGGGTGGCTGCCGTTTCCGGCAGGACGGGCTCCAAAGGCATTTCCGTTTCCGAAGGAATCTCTTCGGCTCCGGCCTCAAGCGTTTCCGGCTGTTCTTCCGTCACGGCGCAGGTTTCGGACACAAGGCTCGAAAACAGGGCGTCGAGGCCGGAAGCTTCGCCCGCCGTTTCGCCCAATTGGGGCAAAGGGGAGGCGCCCAAAGCCGGAGAGCCTTTGATAAACGCGGTCGAAAGAGCTTGTGCCTGATTCATAAGGACGGCCTTTTAAACAGAGCGATGAATGGCAACGGGACGGCAAACGGGATTGCGGCTACCTAACATCAAATGTCTCTTGGCGTGGTTTTTATAGGACATCTGCGGCATGACCTCGCTTCTGACCATTGCCATGATGTTCTGAATCAGAAGGCGCGTGGCATCCACGGCGGTGCGCAACATGCGGGCATTGGCGTCCGTGGTGGCGGCAAGGCGCTTGGCGGTAAGGCGAATGGCCTGCTTGGCGTCGTCCGAAAGCGCCTTAAGGATTTCGGGATGCGCGGCGATAGACTTCATGTTGGCTCTGTAATCGACAGCCAGCCGTTGCTTGTTTTTAAGAAGCGCGGGGTGTTCCGTCATTTTGCGCTTGGTGACGATGTCGGCCTCCGACGCCAGAACGCGCGTCAGCTCCTGCATCAGCGCAACGGTCGAAATCACCAGTTGAGGCGCGTCCCTCAGCGCGGCAGCCGTTTCTTTATCGAGAGGAAGCATAAGGAGTCCCTTTCATCTTTGTCTCAGGGCTCGAAGGCGAGCTTTGATTTTTGGCGGCGCTTGGCGACGTGCCGCGTCCCTTGGCGTTTTCCTGGGCGCGCAGCATTTCGGCCTTAACCTGCGATGCGATGCCGAGGCAGCCGGTTTTTGCGATCATCTTGCCGTATTCCTGAAGCAGAAACGTCCGCATGACTTCTTCGCCGTTGCCGCCGCCGAAGATGCCGTTGACGGGAACGGTATCGAACATCGGCTTCAGCAATTGCGTCGCGAACATCGCCTCAAAATCTTCGGCGGCGGCGGCGATATTGGTGTTGTTAAGCGCGGCCTTCGCTGCAAGCGCCGACGGCAAAGCGCCCATCGTCGTTAAATCGTTAGCCATCGTAGGAAGAACGGCGCCAATCATCACATAACCTCCAGCTCGGCTTGAAGAGCTCCGGCTGCCTTTATGGATTGCAATATCTGGATCATGTCGCGCGGGCCGATGCCCAGCGCGTTAAGATTCTGCACGAGGTCTTGCAGGCTGACGCCGCTTTTCAAAAGCGCCAGTTTCTTTTCTTCGCCTTCGTCAATGTTGATGTCCGTCCGCGCGACGACTTGCGTCGCGCCGCCGGCTGTCAGAGGCGCGGGCTGGGACACCTGAGGCGTTTCGTTGATCTTGATGGTCAGGTTGCCCTGCGCGATGGCCACGGTATTGATGTGAACGCTTTCGCCCATGACGATAATGCCCGATTGTTCGTCAATGACGACGCGGGCGATCTCGTCGGGAACGACCTTCAATTGTTCGATTTCCGTCATAAAGCCGACGATGTCGTTGCGCTTGGCTTCGGGCACGCTCAGCTTGACCGTGGCGGAATCCTGCGCCGAGGCCAGCGTCGTTTTGGCGTATTTATTGATGGCGTCGGCGACGCGCTTGGCGGTCGTAAAGTCGGGATTGCGCAAAGACAGGCGCATGGAACCCAGATCGGCCAGACGGAAACGGACTTCGCGTTCGACAATCGCTCCGGCGGAAATGCGCCCCGATGTGGGAACGCCCTTGGTGACGTTGGAACCGCTGGCGCCGGTGGCGCTGAATCCCGACGCGACGGTTCCCTGCGCCACGGCATAGATTTCGCCGTCCGCGCCTTGCAGCGGCGTAACAAGCAGCGTGCCGCCCAAAAGGCTCTTGGCGTCGCCCATGGTCGAAACGACAACGTCAACGCGCGATCCCTGCGCCGCAAAAGGAGGCAAAGTGGCGGTTACCATGACGGCGGCGAGGTTTTTTGTCTTGATCGTGTCGAAGTCGGCGGTCGAATTGATGCCGAGCCGCTCCAGCATGCCGATCAGGCTGCGGGCGGTGAAGGGAGCGTTGGTCAAGGAATCGCCCGTGCCGTTAAGGCCGACGACAAGCCCATAGCCGACAAGCATGTTATCGCGAACGCCCTCGAAATTGACGACATCCTTAAGGCGCGAAGCGGCCTCCGCGCCGTGAAGGGGAAAAAGAGCCAAAAGCACCATGACCGCCGCCGCCTTGGGCAGGGAGGAAAAGCGAGGGAAAAACAAAGACGAAAGGCTGGCGAACATAAACACTCCTGGTTCTCGGCTTGTTATGCGAGAGTCGTGCCAAGATTTTGTCCGCGCATGTCTTTTTATAATTCATTGTAATGTCATAATTATTTTCATCGCACCTTGCGTCGTGTTTCAACTAAGCTATAGTTAAGGCAAGGCACAAATTGCCCACCGGAGGAAGAGGAACGCGTGATTGAAAAAATTGATGGTTTAGGCAATGTGCGGACGCCGCAGCCCGTAAAGCGAGTGGTCAGAACGGGGGCGAGCGGCGGCGCGGGCTTTTCGCGCCAGCTGGAAGAAAGCGGAGAAACCGGCGCGACAAGCAGCATCGCAAGCGCGAGCGCGGTGTCGGGCATCCTCAATGTTCAGGAAGTTGACGACGCTTTGGCGCAGGCTTCCCGGGGCAAAATGCGCGCCGAAGACATCCTCAACCGGCTTGAAGATTTACGCATAGAATTGCTCGAAGGCGGCATCTCGCGCGAGAAATTGCTGCAACTCAGCCGCATCGTCAATCTTCGCCGCGCGCAAATCAAAGACCCGCGCCTTGGCGAAATTCTGGACGCCATAGATCTCCGCGCGCAAGTGGAACTCGCCAAATACATGCCTGCATAAGGGCGATTTCGTAGGGTGGTCTGCAAATTGCGCTTTTCGCCTTAATCTCCGAAATTTAAAACCGTATCAATCGCCGCCACAACGTTCGCGACGCTCAGGTCCTCAAGGTTCGTGCTTTGCCGCCATGCGACGTTCGGCCCCGGAGGCCGCGACCAGATCGGATCGGACTTGCCTGAAAAAAGCGCAACGGTCGGCGTCCGCAAAACGGCGGCGATGTGCAAAGGCCCCGTGTCGTTGCCCACAGCCAGCGCCGCGCGGCGCAAAACGCCCGCCAGCTCAAAAAGCGTGGTTTTTCCGCACAAATCCATCAATTCCGGCACGGAAGCCTTGATGCTGTTGACGACGTCTTCGTCTGCTTGAGTGCCGACGGCTACGCAGGCGAGCCCCTTGTCGTGCAGTTTTTTTGCGAGCGTCGCGAATTTTTGCGGCGGCCAGCGTTTGTGCAAAGCGTTAGGCGAGCATCCCGGAATAAGAACGGCGTAATGGGAAGGCAGCGCAAACTTGGCGGTCGGCGCGTCGAACCAAAACAGATCGGGCGCGGGCATGGACAGAACGCCCGCCGCGCGCAGTTGCGCCGCCATGAATTCCGGAAAGCTCATACCGGGAGCAGGCGGCCAAGGCCGGGGATATTTGCACAAAGGCGCCGCGCCCGACCACGCCGGGCCGAAGGGCCCGCCCAAAAGCGCGTACAAAATCGTCTGCCTGTTTTTTCCTTGCAGGTCGTAAACGACGGACGGAGCGAAGGAAGCGATTTCATGCCGCAGCTTCAGCCAGCGCACGGGCGTCGCGAAGGTCGGATGCGTATCGATGATGACGCGGTTGAACCAAGGCAAAGAAGCGGCAAAAGCGGCAAAAGGCTCGCGGGTCAGAAGAGCGATGTCGGCGTCGGGATGGGCTTGCCTGATTTCGTGGAAGGCCTGGAAACAAAAGACTAAATCCCCCAGTGCGCCGAGGCGGATAACGAGGATATGTTCTTTCTCCAGGGTCACGAAAGAGCCCCTTTTTTTCAAACCGAATCGCTATCGGTATCCTACAACCGCTGTTAATATCAGAGCAATCGCATTAAGAATTGGCGGGGGCGTTTTGAACTATAGAATACGGGGTGAGGTGGGATAAAATGCGGGAAATAGTGCTGGATACGGAAACGACGGGTCTTGATCCTTTGAAAGGGGACAGGGTCGTTGAAATCGGCTGTGTCGAGCTTCGCAACCACATAACGACGGGGCTGACGTTTCAGGCCTATCTCAATCCGGAACGGGACATGCCGTCCGAAGCGGCGATGGTTCATGGCCTGACGGACGAATTTCTGGCCGATAAGCCCTTGTTTTCCGACAAAGCCGAGGATTTTTTGGCGTTTATAGGCGACGCGCCGCTTGTCATCCATAACGCCTCTTTCGACATGGCGTTTATTAACGCGGAACTCATCCGGTCGGGCTACAAAGCCCTGCCGATGGATCGGGCGACGGATACGGTCGTCTTGGCGCGACGGATGTTTCCAGGCGCGCCCGCCTCGCTCGACGCGCTATGCAAGCGTTTCAGCGTGGACGCTTCGGGACGCAAAGTTCACGGCGCTTTGCTCGACGCGCAGCTGCTTGCCGAGGTGTATCTTGAATTGCGCGGCGGCCGCCAGCCCGATCTCGCCATTTTGTCGGAAGACGGAGGAGCATCCGAAGAAATCCGGCGTGCCGTGCGCGACCACCGCGCGCCGCGCGCCCATGCCGCCAGCGACGAAGAAATCGCGGCGCACGAAACGTTCCTCGCTCAACTCAAGGGCCCGCTATGGAAACGCGTCTAGCCGCGAAAGACGATGCCCGAACGCTTGCGACGTTGCATGCCGAAAGCTTCGGGCCTGCGGCGTGGACGCTGGATCAGGTCAGCGAAAGCCTGTTACTCAAAACGACGCTTGCGCTTGTGGCGGAATACAAAGGCGCGGCGTACGGCTTTATCATGTGCCAGGTCGTCGAAGAGGACGCCGAGATTCTGACGATCTGCGTATCTCCGGCATCCCGCAGGTCGGGGGTGGGGCAAACCCTTCTCGAAGCGGCCATAGAGTCCTTGCGCAAAAGAAAAACGCGCAACCTGTTTCTCGAGGTTGCCGAAGACAACGTGGCGGCCAAAGGTCTTTATGAAAAAGCGGGATTTTGCGTCGCGGGCAGGCGCGAAAAATACTATAAACGCGAGGGATATTTTGCGAACGCCCTCAGGATGTCCCTTGATTTACAGGGGCATAATAATGCTTGGCTTCGATGAAGGGACTTGTTCAGGTCACGAGCGGTTGCGACAAGCGCGGCGTGCGCGGGACAGGGTAAGCCGATAGAATAAAGGCAAAACCCCGCTACGGTGAACGCAGATGAGAGAGCGAGAGACGTTAACCGTCATGGCTAAAATCATTGATCCTTTGGCATAAGGCGTGGTAACCATAATGCCAACGGCTCGAACAATTCTCGCTTGGGTCACGAGTGGTTGCGACAAGCGAGGCGTACGCGGGACAGGGTAGGCCGTTAGATAAAAGGTGAAGCCCCGCATGCGATGAGCGCAGGCGCAGAGCGAGTGAAGTCACCCGTCGTGGCCGAAATCATTGGTCCTAATATAAAATGTCCGTTGCTACATACCATCTGTACCAACATCCCCTAAGCCCCGGCTCGCGCTTTGTCCGGCTGGCTTTGGCGGAAAAAAACGTTTCCTGCGCGATGGTGCTCGAAAAGCCGTGGGATCCCAGCCCCGTTTTGCGCACGCTCAATCCTGCGGCCGAAGTGCCGGTTCTCGTCATCGAACAGGACGGCGACAAACAGGTTCTGATAGAGTCGATGGCGATCTGCGAATATCTGGACGAAACGCACACGGGAAGTCTTTTGGGCAAAGCGCCGCTTGAAAGAGCCGAAACGCGCCGCCTCGTCGGATGGTTCAACGGAAAATTCCAGAAAGAAGTGACGGATCTTTTGGTCGGCGAAAAAGCGATGAAGCGCTTGTGCGGACAAGGCGAACCGGACAGCAACGTCATCCGCGCCGGATGCGCGAACATCAAAGGGCATCTCGATTACATCGGCTGGCTGACCGAGCGCCGCAACTGGCTCGCGGGCGACGCGTTGACGCTGGCCGATCTTGCGGCGGGATCGCATCTGTCGGTCATAGACTACATGGGCGACGTGCCATGGGATTCCTATTCGTTTGCCAAGGAATGGTACGCGCGGCTGAAATCGCGCCCTGCTTTCCGCACGCTGCTTGGCGATCATATTATCGGCTTTCCGCCCCCGACCCATTACGCCGATCTTGATTTTTGACCCACGCTCGTTCGCGTGAGGCCGGTCTGCAAACGCGCTATTTGCGCTCCCGGTGCTCACGCACCCAAAAGTACGCTCCGCTCCGGTTCTCAAAAATCGCGGACCTCGCCACGGCCTGACGCGAAGAGTTTATTCTATTCCGTCAAAAATTCCTCTGCGCGAAGCGTGATGTGAACGTGCAGCAATAACAATAAATTCCCCTCCCCTTGCGGGAGGGGTTAGGGGCGGGGTAAGAAGGTTCCATTATGAAAAACCCATCCAATCTTGCTTCCCATAAAAACAAATCAACCGATTATCACAGAGCAAAAATTTTGCGTCGTGATTCAACAGACGGCGAACAAATTATATGGTTTCAATTACGCGCGGCGACAAAAAACAGGGGATTTCATTTCCGTCGCCAACACCCCATACATCCTTATATCGCCGATTTTGTGTGTCTTAAACTTCATCTGATCGTCGAGATTGACGGCAATTCACATGACGCGCGACTGGATAAGGACAAACGTCGAGACGAGTATCTAAAAAAGATGGGATACGAAGTCCTGCGTTTTACAAACGATGAAGGCCTGAAAAATCCTGAAGGTGTCGTTATGGCTATTCTTAACCGCGTTTCCGAGAAATCCAAAAAATTCCCCTCCCCTTGTGGGAGGGGATAAAGGGGAGGGGTTAGCGGTTGTTCCAATAACCATTGTCATTTTGTGTGCGTTGGAATCCATCGCCGTATAAACGGTGCGGTAAGGAAATTTAATGGCTAATATAATGTAATTCAGAGAAAACTCGCCACTAACACTTAATTTTACGAAGTATTCTCTTAAGGCTAATAGTTGTATTCTGAGCAAACTAAAAGGATCCAAGAACCGTCAACCTATTTTGTAAGGCAAGAATTATGGAAGAGCTATCAGAAGGGGATCTTAAAAAACTATCTGTTCCAGTGCACCCGTTATTAGAGCAGATTTTCATTTCGACACGATTGAGGCAGTGCGCCAAGCACAAGCAATGGATTGCTACCTCAATGAAAATTGCATCAAAAATACCGGACTCGTTGGCTATGTGTAAGGTGCAGTTTATCGGCGATATAGACATGTTATTGCGTTGTATGGAGGAAGAGGAGTTATTAGTTCTTTCCAAAAAAGAAAAGGAACCGATTTTTGGGCTTAATATTCAAACCTCTTTTTCTGAGATGTGGGTTTGCGGGGTGTACGAAATTTGTCGTGCATTAATACAAAGAAAAACGGCTCCAGATACAGAAGAGTTTCGAAAACTTTTCCATATTCTTGAGGGAATAAGAGTGACCTTAGATAAATTTGAAATCGCGAAAGATGAAAAAAATAATTTAAAATGCGACTTTGCCCCACTTAAGCAGGATGGAAGCATGGACTTGGAGAAAGCACAAACTTATGCTCACGATAATATATTAAAAGCCCATATTATGCCCACAGGGATAAGTCAACGTACGGGGGCAATGCTGTGGATTGTGACTCATGCAGACGATAAACAACCACTCGAAGGAGAAAGGCAAACTCTTTCCGATGCTTTTCTAAATCTATTTTAATTTGGCGGCATCCAAGAATCTGAGCCTTTGTTCTCTCGCTATTCACAGATTAGATAACTCTAAAAGTCATATAAATTGCCAACATACTGTTGAGCTTGTCTGAATTGATTCAGTTTGGTTGGTGCAGGGGGCGTGCTCACTTTTATAAAGCGCGATTATCCGGAATCCCATTTGGTTTCTCTTTTGCTTTTTTCCTCGTCATGCCCGCCCCCGCCTTCGCGAGGGCAGGCTCCGGCGGTATTCCCTTTGGTTTCTTCTCTTTTTTTACCCACTTTTCCCATAATTCGTCATTGCGCCGCACAAAAAACGGCCTAAGTCTTTGTTTTCCAACAATAGATATTTCCTCTTTTTTACTTGAATTCCTCCCAAGAATGTGTATGATGGCTCCCGCACCCTTCGATATACGAACTTAAGGAGGGTTTGTCCGGCCGTGGTAGCGCTCTTCGCCTCAACT
>Ga0265297_10005324_pt1 | contig 19749 bp, 16 predicted proteins | sample Munlanlwell13791_FD_192502 | JGI IMG/M metagenome (GOLD analysis project Ga0265297, IMG submission 192502) | Leachate microbial communities from a municipal landfill in Southern Ontario, Canada - Leachate well 137-91 | ecosystem: Engineered > Solid waste > Landfill > Unclassified | place...
CGCTGGCTGGTTGTTGAGAAATCGCCGAAACGCCCAAGGCCCAATAATCGGCATAATTTTTAATCAGACTTTGGTCCGCTGTTATTTGCGGCAATGGCGCAACACTATAATTCAAATACGGATTTTTATTTTTAATTTTTTCCCGGCTGGAAGAATAATCAATAATCATTGCCACTTTGCCTTGGCTGAAAGCATCCAGGCTATCGGCAAAATTATCATTCCACGCATAATATTGACTGCCGGGATTGGAAAAAGAAGTATAAAAAGCTAAGGCTTGATGACTGGCTTCATTATTAAAATCGGCCTGACCGCCCAGTTTGGTAATGGAAGACCCTGATTGAATCATTAAGGCGCTTAAAATATCAGCGGCATTATTAATATTGGAGGCCGTGCCGAGCGCGGCTCCTGATTTTCTTATTTCTCCAGTCAAGGCTTTATCGGTCAAAATTTTACTGTCATCCTGAAATTCTTGCCAAGTTGGAGGCGCCAGAGCAATGCCCGCGCTATTAAATAAATCTTTGTTATAAAAAAGCGCTAAAGTATCGATCCACAAGGGCAAACCATAAATTTTATCTTGCCAAACTAAATCATCAGCCACCACATCCGCAAACGCCTCTTTTAATTGTTTCATATTCAAAAGAGTGGTTGGCACCGGATAGAATTTTTCAAAATGTTTCGGCAGCCAAAAATGATAAAACATTAAAACGTCCGGTCCACGTTGACTGGCCAAAGAATCAACCAAGGTTTCCTCATAATCATCCGGAGAAATCTGGCGATAAGTAATTTTGATATTTTGATTGGCATTTTGATAAGCCTCAATTGCGCCCCTAAAAGCGTCGGCTGAGTCAATCCCCCAAAATTCCAAAGAAATTTCCGCTTGCGTGCCGCCCCCTTTGGGGTTTTTCTTAAGGCCGGGTAAAATCCCCACCGCCATTAAAAGCACGATTAAAATAATGGCCGCCACGATGAAAAATATTATTTTTTGATTTTTAGTTAAATTAACAGTCGGCATATTTTTTATTTATGAAACAAGAGGCCCCAATGACTTTCTCCGATATCCAATTTTTTTACAAATTTTAACTGTTCGCCGGCCAAAGATTTTATTTTATCCTCGGTCACCCTTTGATCTTTGGGCGGACCAAGCGGGCTGTCCTTTTTCCAATCAATAAAAAGCGTCTGACCGCCCGGTTTTAAAACTTTGGTTATTTCTTTAATAATCGCCGGCCAAAATTTTGCATCAACCTGGAAAAAAACATTGGCTGCCAAAATAAAATCACAACTGGCATTATCTAAGGTGCTGGTTTTTTCCAAATTCGCCCAGCGCGTTTCCACATTTAAGAATCCGCGCATTTTAGCTAAAGAACGCACTGACTCCAAGGCGGTCGGTAAAACATCAACCGCATAAACCTTTCCTTTATCTCCTACTCTTTTGGCCAATTCCAAAGCAAAATAACCGGAGCCGCTGCCAAAATCAGCAGCCACGCTTCCGGCTTTAATTTCCACTTGCTCCATCACTTCTAAAGGATTTAAAATTGATGGCATATCTTTAAAATTCCCGATAATGAATTCCTAAATTACCTCTCAGAGCCAGACAATACCGGCGACCGCGTCTCCGGGCTCCAATTTAATGATGCGAACTCCCTGAGTAACACGCGATTGCTGAGAAATTGTTTCCAAATTGGTCTTGATAAGAATTCCTTTTTTGGAAATCACCAAAACTTCTTTGGTTTCGGGCGGAACAATCTGAGCCGCCACCACCTTGCCGGTTTTTTCCGTCACCTTGGCAGTCTTGGTGCCTTGGCCGGCTCGATGCTGCAAACGATATTCTTTAATCGGCGTTTGTTTGCCAAAGCCGTTGGCCATGGCCACTAACAGCGTGGCTGTTTTTTCCATCCCCGATTTTAAAATATCAAAACCACAAACTTCATCGCCTTTTTTCAGACGCAAACCGGTAACGCCGCTGGCATTGCGGCCCATTGGCCGCAAATCCGATTCTCTAAAGCGCAGGGCTTGACCGTTAGCGGTTAAAATAATCACTTCATCTTTGGCGCTGGCAAATTTAGCCCAACACAACTCATCTCCAAGTTTAAGCTTCATGGCGATTAAACCGGAACGACGCACGGAACCAAATTCAGCCAGGCTGGTCTTTTTGATTATACCATTTTTTGTCAACATTATTAAATGAGTTTCTTTCATTTCTTTCGGCTGACTATTATAGGATAAGATGGCGGCAATCGGCTCATTTTGCGGCAACTCAATAAAATTATAAATGCTCTTACCGCGAGAAGTGCGTGGCGCCTGAGGAATTTCATAGGCCTTCAATTGGAAAACTCGGCCCTTAGTTGTAAAGAAAAGAAGATTGTCGTGAGTATTAACCTGTAAAATATGCTGAACATTATCTTCTTCTTTGGTTTCAAAGCTCATTACCCCCCGACCGCCTCGCTTCTGGCTTTTAACCATTGTCGGTTGAAAACGCTTGATAAACCCGTCTTGACTCATCATGACAATATTTTCCTCGGCCGGCACCAAATCTTCTTCTTTAAATTCGCCCACGGCCGAAGCAACCACCTTGGTCCGCCTTTCATCGCCAAAGCGCTTTTTGATATCCTCGATTTCGTCTTTGACTATTCTTAAGATTCTCTTGGGGTCTTTCAAAATCGCCTTCAACTCGGCAATTTCTTTTTCTTTGAGCTTTAATTCATCTTCAATCTTTTGCCGTTCCAAACCAACCAAAGTTTGCAAACGCATTTCCAAAATAGCGTCGGCTTGAATTGGGCTTAATTTAAAATTCTTGACTAATTTTTGATGCGCCTCTTCCTTGTCTTTGGAACTTTTAATAGCCTTGATAATGGCGTCAATATTTTTTAAGGCTTTGGCCAAACCCTCCAGAATGTGCTTGCGCGCTTCGGCTTTTTTCAAATCAAATTCGCAACGCCGACGGATGACCACCTGGCGATGTTTGATGAAATTTTCCAAAACCGCCTTCAAAGATAGGGTCTGCGGCTGAATGCCGTCAACCAAAGAAAGCATGTTCATATAAAAATCTTTCTGGAGATCGGTGTGTTTGAATAAATTATTTAAAACTTTCTGAGGATGACTGTCGTTCTTTAATTGGATAACGACAGATAATCCATCCTTGTCCGATTCATCGCGAATATCTTTAATGCCCTCTATTTTTTTCTCCTGAATTAAATCCGCAATTTTTGACAGTAATTCCGATTTATCAACCTGATAAGGAATTTCCGAAACAGTAATTTCATACTGACCATGCTTCTTCTCCTGGATTTCCGTGGCAGCCCGAAGAGTAATCCGGCCGCGACCTGTAGAATAAGCTTCGGAAATGGCTTTTTTATTGTAAATTACCCCACCCGTAGGAAAATCCGGACCCTTAACGAATTCCAAAAGGTCGTTAGTGGCCGCTTGGGGATGGTCAATTAAATAAATAACAGCGTCAGAAACTTCAGAAAGATTATGAGGCGGAATATTGGTGGCCATACCTACGGCAATGCCCGAAGTGCCGTTAATCAAAAGTTGCGGCAATTTGGCCGGCAAAACCTGCGGCTCTTTGCGGGTGGCATCATAATTTTCCAAAAAATCAACGGTTTCTTTATCCAGGTCTTTGAGCATTTCCTCGGCAATCAAAGAAAGCCGCGCTTCGGTATAACGCATCGCTGCCGGCCGATCACCGTCAATGGAACCCCAGTTCCCCTGTCCCTCAATCATCGGATAACGCAAAGAAAAATTCTGAGCCATTCTCGCCAAGGCATCGTAAACTGCCACGTCGCCATGCGGATGATATTTTCCTAGCACCTCGCCGACCACGTTAGCCGATTTATGGAATTTGGTGCTGTGAGTAAAACCTGATTCGTACATGGAATAAAGAATCCGGCGGTGAACCGGCTTTAAGCCGTCACGCACATCCGGCAAGGCGCGGGAAATAATTACGCTCATCGCGTAATCCAAATAGGATTCCTGAAGCTCTTCGGTTATTTCTTTTTTTTGAATTTTTTGCATTTTAAAATCCGCCATAGTTTTATTTTTGAGAAATTGTGGCTAAGGCCAAAGAAAAATATGATTCCAGTTGGAGGCTGATTTCTTGGTTCGTTTCAGTTAAGCCCCGAGTTGCCGCTTGGAAAGACGAAGCGCCTGATTGCAAGCGCGTTTTAGCATCATTAAAAACATTGCTTAACTCATGGATCAACCAAGCACCGGCTTTCAAAATAAAAGAAAAAATTGTCACAAAAAATCTGGCCACCGCCGCAGCAACGGGCTGGAGGAAAGACATGACGCCATTAGCGGTTTTTTTAAATCCGCCAACGAGAATTGGAAGGAAATCAGAAGATGAACTTTCCGCTTCCGCAACTTCGGAAACGGTCGGAGAAGGAGAAGCTAACGGAGAAAGGTTGGCCTGAATATTTTTAGTGAAAGAAGCCAGCCAAAAAACAAAAATAATAGCCGTGAGAGAGATGACAAAAATCCAAAGCCAGCGCCTTCGAACATCCTCGGGCTTCTGCTGCAAATTTTTAAAAAAATCGGTGATTTTTTGAAAAATTATCATAAAGCCATTAGGGGAAAAATTTTTGTTTCTTCTATATTCAAATCTTTTTTCTTAATTAATAATTTTTCTTCTGGCTTGACGCTGACTCCAGCTTCTTTCAAAAATAACTCTAAAGAATCGGCCTTTCGCTTCAAGCCAGGTATTTTATAATACATCGGAATGGCGATTTTCGGTTCGATTTGATTCACTAAGGCCATGGCCGCATTGGCATCAAGCATTTCTCCGGCACCGATTGGAATCATTAAAACATCTACGTCTTCAAAAAAGCCGACCAATTCCGGCGTCACTTCTTTTTTGCTAATTTCTCCCAAATAGCCGATTTGTAAATCTTCGGCATTAATTAAATAAGCGGTTTTAATGGAGTTGGCGTCGCTAGAAAGCTTAACACCTTTAATGGTAACGCCCTTAACCTCATATTCGCCTGGCCCGGAAATGACAAAACGGTCTTCCTGCTTTTTGGAAAACAACGTATCTTCCAGACCCGCCCAAATGCTTAGTAAAACATCGGTTTTGGTGCGCGGAGCATTCAAGCCGGAATCCCGACTGGGCAATTCCGTTAAAATAGAAAAATGATCGCCGGTAGTTGATATTTCAAAACAACCCTCGCCTCGCCATTCAATAGTCATAATATCTACATTTTAGCAGAAAATTTGGAGAATTTCAACTGAAAAATAATCAAACTTTTTCTTATATTGCCTTTTCCTTTTAAATTTGCTAACCTAAAAGGCAAATGAATACAGCTGCATTTAATTTCAACCAGAAGACCAAACCTCTTTGGTGGCATGCTCTGGATTTGCCCATGTTAAACACGGGCGCCATTGTCGAAGGAATAGTGGTGGCAAAAACAGCCAAGGCGCTTTTCGTGGACCTGGACAAATACGGTAGCGGCATTATTTGGGGGGCGGAATTTTTAAATTCTTTGGGAATTATTGATGGCCTGAAAACCGGCGATGTGGTCAGGGCCAAGATTTTATCTTTAGATAACGAGAATGGCTTTATTGACCTTTCCTTACGGGAAGCTGATAAAGAAATGGGTTGGAAGTGGATTAAAGACGCTTACACTAAAAATGAAACGGTTGTCGGCCGAGTACTCAACGCCAATCGCGGCGGTTTGATTATTCAAGCCAACACCTTTCAGGGGTTTTTACCAACTTCTCAAATGAATGAAGAACATTTCCCGCGAGTTGACGACGGCGACAAAGAAAAAATTTTGGAAAGCTTAGGCAAGTTAGTGGGACAGGAAATAAGCGTAAAAATCCTGGAATTTAACGCCCGCGAAAATAAAATAATTTTTTCCGAAAAGAAAATTGACCAGGAAAAAATGGCGGTGTTATTGGAAAAATATAAAATCGGCGAGACTCTCTCCGGAACGATCAGCCGCATCACTAATTTCGGCGCCTTTTTAACCTTAGACGACAATCCTCAAATCAAAGGGTTTATTCCAATTGGCGACATTGATTGGCAACAAATCGAAAAGATCGAGGATGTCATAAAAACCGGAGAAAAACACGAAGCCCAAATAACCAGCACCAAAGACGGCGAATTAAAGCTTTCCCTCAAGGCTTTAAAACAAGATCCTTGGTTGGAAAAAATAGAAAAATATAAGGAAGGCCAAACAATTTCCGGCGAGGTTTACAAATTTATGCCCTTCGGCGCCTTAATTAAATTGGAACCGGATGTTTTCGGCTTTATTCACTCATCGGAATTCGGCGGATTAGAAGAAATGAAAAAACAATTGGAGATTAAAAAATCTTATGACTTTATTATAGAGGCAATCAAAGTCAAAGAACGCAGAATTAATCTCAAATTAAAACAATGAGTAAAAATAATAGCCTCAACCGGAAAGAGGCGCCAAATTTCCGAAAAGAACAAATAATTGATTTGAAAAAAATTGCCGAACAGCGAAAGAAAGAAGTGAAGGTCCAAATTCAAACCGAAGAAGAAAAAAATAATATCCCTAGTCAACCCGAAAACGACAAAACGGTTTTTTGGTGGACAATGGCTGAAAGTCCCAAGGCCCAACACGGACTTTGGTGGTACGTTATTATCGGCGCAGCTTTAATAATCTCGGTTATTTTTGCCATCAGTCAAAAAAACTGGCTCTTCCTCATTTTTATTGTTTTGGTGACAATAATCTATTATCTTTTAGCTACGCGCGAACCGGCCAAACGAATGTATCGAATCAATTCTGACGGCCTCACGATTGAAAATAAATTATTCAGCTTTGAAGAATTAGTCGGTTTTAGCCCGCATCAAAAAGCTGAACAAAACTATATTGTCTTTGAAACCAACCACCTTAGTCAGAAATATCTGCCGGTGCCGTTAAAAAAGGACGACAAAAAAATAGCGGCGTTTTTAGCCAAATACCTGCCAGAAAAAGAATATAACGAACCGTTTTCCGAGACTTTAAGGAATTTTTTGGGATTATAAAAACAAAATAACTGCCCCCATAGCTCAACGGATAGAGTGTGGGTTTGCGGAACCCAAGATTGAGGTTCGATTCCTCATGGGGGCACTAATAAGGTTTTTAATTCGAAATTTCTCTGCCGTTCCAAACGGTTTTTTTATTACTCAAAAAATGATATAATATGGGCGATTTATGCTGGATTTTAAAACGCCGGTTAATTTAGTCAGCGGAGTTGGCCAATACTACCAGAAAAAAATGGAAAGACTCGGGATTAAAACAATCCGCGACTTGTTTTTTCATTTCCCCAGCCGTTACGAAGATTTTTCCAACTTTAAAAATATTGAAGATCTGGAACCAGAGGAAACCGCGACCATCAGCGGCCAAATCATGGACATTAAAACCCGACGGAGCTGGCAAAGAAAACTATTTATCACCGAAGCAATTGTCCAAGACCAAACCGATTCCATTAGGGCTATTTGGTTCAACCAACCGTTTTTAAGCCAAAATTTAAAGCCGGGCGATTTGGTCAGTTTGGCCGGAAAAGTGACAGAAAATGAAAAAGGCCTTTTCCTTTCCGCTCCGGCTTACGAAAAAATTTCCGACTTTGATGAGGATCGCAGAGAAACCGGCCGCCTGATTCCTGTTTATCCGGAAACTAGAGGCTTGGGATCACGAGCTTTAAGATTTTTCATAAAAAAACTTCTAGCCCAAGCTCGCTTCCCCGTTGATCCGCTGCCCGCTTCTCTAAGAAAGCGCTTCGGCTTTCCGGAATTAAAAATCGCCTTAGAGCAAATGCACTTCCCGACAGAACCGGAAGAAGCAGAATTGGCGAAAAAACGCTTTGCCTTTGAAGATTTGTGGCTTTTAGAGCTGCTAATTCTTCAGGAGCGCCAAAAACTAACTCTAAAAAAATCTTTTGCCATCCGGCCCAATTTGGAAATTCTGAAGAATTTCGTTGAGGCTTTAAACTTCCAGCTCACTGATAGTCAACGTCAAGTTATTTTTGAAATTCTAAAAGACCTGCAGAAATCTCAACCGATGAACCGACTTTTGGAGGGTGATGTCGGTTCGGGTAAGACAGTAGTAGCAGCCTTAGCGGCCCTGGCCGTCATTAAAAACAACTGCCAGACCGCCTTAATGACGCCGACTGAAATTCTTTCTCAGCAACATTTTCAAACTCTGGGCCGCATTTTTAAAGACTGGGGAGTCAATGTCGGGTTGCTTACCTCATCCGGCGCCAAAATCAACTGGTCCGGATTAGAATCGACAACAACTAAAAAAGAATTCCTGAAAAAATGCGCGACCGGAGAGTTAAATTTGATTATTGGCACACACAGCCTTATCCAAAAAAATGTTCAGTTTAAAAAATTGGGTTTAGTGGTGATTGACGAACAACACCGTTTCGGAGTGGGACAGCGAGCGCAGTTGTTGGAAAACGCTAAGAATGGAATAACGCCCCACCTTCTTTCCATGACCGCCACGCCCATTCCCCGAACTTTGGCTTTGACTATTTGGGGTGATTTGGATATTTCTTTTATCAAAGAAATGCCAAAAAACCGCAAACCCATCATCACAAAATTAGTGGCGCCCCTTAACCGCCCCAAGGCCTATGCCTTTATTCGGCAACAAATTAAATCAGGCAGGCAAGCTTTTGTTATTTGCCCGCTCATTGAAGCGTCAACGGCCAATCCCTCAACGGACCTCATGGAAAGAAAAAGCGTTTTGCAGGAATACGAAAAACTTCATAAACAAATCTTTCCTGATTTAAAAATCGCCATGCTCCACGGGAAAATGAAGCCCAAAGAAAAAGAAGAAATAATGAAAAGCTTTAATGACAGAATGATTGATGTTTTAGTTTCTACTTCGGTCATTGAAGTGGGGATTGATGTGCCCAACGCCACGATTATGATGATTGAAGGCGCGGATCGCTTTGGTCTAGCGCAAATCTATCAATTCCGCGGACGAGTCGGCCGAGGCGAACATCAATCGTATTGCCTCCTTTTCAATGAATCCGCCAGCTCCCACGCCCAGCAAAGATTAAAAGCGATTGTCGAAGCCAAAAATTCTTTTGAGCTGGCAGAGCAAGACCTCCAAATCCGAGGACCAGGAGAATTTTTAGGAACGCGACAATCAGGCATTCCCGACTACTTGATGCTAGCTCTAAAAAATTTAGAAATGGTTAAATGCAGCCGAAATGAAGCGGAAAAAATTTTAGCCGAAGACCCAAAACTGGAAAAACATTTAACTATTAAAAATCGTTTAGCTGAATTCAACCAAACGATAAAAATACTGAATTAATTAAAATTTCTAGCGGTGTTTTGGCGTTACCCAAAAACCCATATATTTTTTTGTCATCAGGCGCGTTTGAGAAATTAAAGCCGGAATGGCGCCAAAAACAATCGTAGAAATGGGCACTAAAAACCATTGCAAAATCATCCAGATGTATTTGCGCGATTTATATTTTTCCGGCCGTGGCGGAAGAAGCTGCAAGGTATAAAGCGCCGAACCCAATAATCCGACCATAGCCACAGTCATAATTAACCTGGTCAGATACGGCAGATTATAAGAAAGAATGGTTTGATTAAATTCCCTGCCGCCCAGCCAAACCGGCAACCAGCCCAACATAAAAATCAATAGGGCGTTGGTTGCCCAAGACCAAAATGCTTCTAAATGGTTAAAACAATGATAAATTTTCTTTCCAAAGGCCATGGCTTTATTTTTAATGCAGCCGAAAGTGAAATAAGGAACATTTTCCACTCCCCAACTCCAACGAGTTTGCTGCTTAAAGACGTTGATGGTGGTTTGCCAAAAACTTTCCGCCAAATTGGCATCCATGGAAACCGGATAATACAAAGGAACATTCTGGTAATGACCGTCATAAAATAGCATTGATTTCCAAAAAATCCGGGAATCTTCAGAGACATTTTTTTCCGGCCAAAAATCCATTTCCACAATTGCCTTAAAGCTCATGGAATGCGAAGAAAAAGTAGCCATTCGCTCCGGCCGAGATTGCTGAATAGAGTGCCAAAAAGTAGCGCCCATAGCGATAACACGGGAAATTGCCGGCGCATCCCAGATATTATTGTTATAGATCGGAATCGGCTGAAAACTGGAATGAAACGGGTCAAGACAAGTTAAATAATTATACGTGGCGCAAGCAAAGTAATAAGGGTAAACCTGGGTGTCAATGTCAAAAGAAGAAACAATGATTTGTTCGTAAGGAATTTGAAGTTCGTCAATCAATTCTTTCGCCTTTCGGCCAGCCCAGGTTTCATTGGAGCCCTTGCCCGCAATTTCACCCTCAATATTTTGCGGGTGAACAGTTATCAAAAAACGAAAAAATTTCTGGCCGAATTCTTCCTGAATTTTTTTGGCCGTTTCTTGACCCAAAACGCCAGCTCTTTCTTCTGTCGCCAAAACAACAATCAGTTTATCCAAAGGATATTTAGAAGAAGCTAAGGCTTGAAAAGTGGAATGAACTAATTCTATTTTTTCTTTATAAACCGGCAAAATGACTAAGTGATGGATATCGGTCCAGCTCTTTAAACTTACGCCAGCTAATTTAGGATTGGTTAAATGTCCCAATTTATCAATCCAATCAACTTTCAAGTTGCGCTTCATTTTAATAAAAGAGGATTGCTGATGAAAAGACAAAAAAATAGTCTTTAAAAACCAGTAAAGATCGAACACAATAATAAAAAAGGCGACCCAAACAGGCCTTTGCCAGGATAAAAATATCACGAGAAGAAGCGTCAGCCAGCTCAAGGCCCCGGGCATTATTTCCAAAAAGCGAAAAAGCCGGCGCTCCTTAGGTTTGACCAAATCAGCTGCTTTACCGATTTTTAAATAATATTGTTCTGGTTTTAACATTTTAAAGTCCCCTCAGTAGGAATCGAACCTACATCCCGAGCTTCGGAGGCCCGTACTCTATCCATTGAGCTATGAGGGGCGAGCACAACCATTACCAACCTTTTAAATCAAAGTGGACGTGGGTAGCCTGGGAGCAGGAAACAATATTACCGGCATTATCACAAAAAGCATTATAACCGCTTTGCCGCAAATAACTCACAATCCCATCCCATTCGCCTTTATTAGGGGTCCAAATATCAGCTGCCTGGCCCTTATAATGATACGAGCCGGGGACGTGCTGGCCGCCGGTAGTTGAAGTAACGGTAATGTTATAGCGCTGTTTCAATTGGTCAAGCATAGAAGAAATCCGAGAATCTAATTGAACATCCGTCCCGGTAACCGATGGGTTAGAATTGGGAGCGCAACTTTTTTTACATTGCATTTCAGCCACCTGACCGTTTATTATTGCCTCAAAACGAAGGGGCGACTTCGAAATAATAATCATCACCGTATTAACCAATAAGCTGGCGCCAAAAACAATGGCAAAGCCCACAATCGCCGAGCTCATAAATTTTTTGCCGTTTTGGCTGCGCTTGGCCGAGCCGCCGGAAAAAATCATCAGCACGCCGCCATAAATAATGAAGAAAATCGCCAGCGGAAAAGCGATTTCATTGCGTAAAAATTTAAAAATATTGCCGACCACGGTCACAAAATCGCAAAGGTCACAGCAACCCGTATCTAAACAAACTTTTAAAGATTGCCCCTGGATACCGCCCGCCGATAAAAGAGAAGATGAATTATTTTTCGGACTATCTTCTGAAGACTCGGCGTAAACATTTATTGATAATCCGACCAAAAAAATCACAAAGAAAAATAAAAAAATTAAAGATATTTTTTTGGTGTTTTTCATAGATTGAATTAATGGCGAAAACCAGCGGCTTAGCGCGTCGCTGGTTCGGTTAATTTAAAATATGGCCTTTCTTTATGGTTAGTTAAATCCATAATTGCTTCTACGCCAATGGGCATAGTCAAAGGAGTGCTGGTGAGACCAAAATCAACGTTGGCTAAAATAGGAATATCGTAATCAGCAAACAATCTTTTTAAAATCTGGTAAAAAGTAAAACCCTTGGGAGTTTTCCACTGTTTCGTGTCCGGATCATTGGAACCGATGGCGATATTAACGAATTTACCGAAGATTATTCCTTGAACCAGTTTTCCGCCGATAATGTCGGCATTAATCAAACGGGTTAAAGAGTTTTCTACGTCTTCGGAATAATCATCATGCTCTTCAAAAAACAAAATACTGTCGGTTAAGTCCGGAGAATAAGATGTGCCGAGTAAATTAACAAAACTCAAAAGGTTACCTCCCAAAAGTCGGCCGGAAGTTCGGCCTGGTTTTAAAATCCGCCAATGAGAGCGCGGGTAAAAATGCGTGCCGTTGTTTTGGATAATTCGCGAAAAAGAATCAACCGTATAGGGAGTGGAGCGTTTGAAAAAATGCTCAATGGAAAAACCGTGAAAAGTCACCAATCCGGTCTTGGCATAAATGGCGTTCAATAAAGTAGTGCCGTCGGAAAAACCCATTATCATCTTAGGATTTTTCCGAATTAAATCATAGTCCAAAAGAGGCAAAACTTTATTGGCCAAAAACCCGCCGCCAGACATAAAAATTCCCTTCACTTTCTTGTCGCCAAAGGCCTGCATTAAATCAGCGTTGCGCTGTTCGGCCGTGCCAGCTTCATACATTCCAAAAACCGCATCCACATACTTGGAAAGGCGCACCTCAAAACCTAAGCCATTCAAAGTTTTGACTCCCCGATTGAAATTACGCGCGCTACTAATGGGCTGGGAGGGCGAAACTACCATTACCACATCACCGTTTTTCAGTTTTTTCGGTCTGATAATTCTCATAAGCGTTCTCCTATAATAGCCAATTTTTTAATTATTGCAAATTGTTAAAAAACCGCGAAAAAAGAACTCACCGAGCGAGGCGCTTCTCCTTAGCCGCTCCCGGTCCCACTTTCATGAATGTTATCTGCATTAAAATTATTTTGCCTTTCTTGCTTTTTCTCCTCCTGGGCAGGGGGATTAGATTGCTTAATCTGTTTTAACGTCTCCGCCTGCTGATCAATTTGTGCCCTTAAAGAAACTAGGGTGTGATAAACATCGCCTTCAATTTTTTTAACCTCCTTATGTTCTTGATTAACATTGCGGCCAAAAATAAAGAAGCGGCGGCGCACTTGCCAAATAATAAAAATTAAAGCGGCCAATAAAGCAATAATGGATACAGCTACAGCTAAAATATTAATAGTGAGGGAACCAATTTTTAATAAAGTTGCCGGCCGCACCACAAAACCCAAAACCTCGCTGGGATTACTTCTGGCACCATAATCATTAAGCGTTTCGGACCAAAGCTTATATGTTCCGTCTTCTAATTTCTGAGCGGAAATATAAATAAAATTTCCCGCGTCGTCGCTCCTGACGCTTTGGCTTTTTGGCTCTTCGCTATCTAACTGCAACCATAAAATGACATTGGCGCTCGGATACGTTCTGCCCCTAATTATCAAAGGCGCTCCGCTAGACAGTTCTTTGGGATAATCATCAATAAAAGGCGCCTCGAGAGCAGTAATAACAAACTCTTCAACGGCCGTCGTGGCATTGCCGGCCTTATCAACCGCCTGCACCACCAATGTGTGCTTGCCCGGTGATTGAATGGGTAAGGTATACGGATTACTTTTGGCAATTTCCTCTGAAAGTTTGGATACAAAATCACCATCGCCAATTTTAATTTTATAATAATCAACGCCGGACAATGAATCATTCGTTTCAAAAGTGATCGTCGGCCTGGGATTGCCCGATTCTGAACCACTGACAACCGCTATCATAAATGGATCGGGCGACCTCGTATCAATCTGAAAACGAAAATGTGCAATACCGCCCCAGCCATTCTTGTTTTTAAATTGAAGATGAAAATACCAAGCACCGTCCGGAATATCCTTATATTCTTTGCTAATTACGCTTGAATCATAAGTAGCGCTGGGAATAGAACGAGGGTCAGAACTATAAGAAAAACGCAGGCCAATAACATCCGCCGGAACCTGCCAATTAAATTGTGGGTTATTGATCGGATACCATTTTTCCGGATCAGGGTGGGTGCCGGAGGTAATCACCGGAGCCAAGGGAGTTCCAGCCACCCCTGAAGGAGTTGATATCTTAGGCGCTTGCGTTCCGCTAATCGTCGGCTCAAAAATAAAAGCGGCCGTCTCCGAATTCGCCAAATCAATAATATTAGTCCCTTGACCGTCATTGGCTAAAATCGCGCCGCTGGTAAAAGTCAAAGAAGCACTACCCATTGCCTTGACTCGAAAATTAATAGCAATCACCTTCCCACTGTCACCGTTAAATCCCGGGTTTAACACAATGCCCTCAAAATTTAAAGTGCCAGTGCTATTGGAAAAAATAGGTTCCTGAACCCATAAGCTAAAGATGGAGTTCGCTTTAGAAACAGAAATAATTTCTAACTTGTCTCTGGGAAAAGAAACGGTGCCAGAAGCGGCATTCATTGTCTTATCGGGACTAGAGACATAAACACCGATTGAGATGCTGTCGCCCACCACATACGAACCGCTAGCAGGAGAGAAAAGTAAAGTGGCAGCCTCAGCGGTGTGGCTAAATAAAAAGTTCCGACTTAGAAACAAAAAACCTAAGCAGATAATAAATTTTATAATTTTTTTCTCGCGTCTTTTCATTAATTAAAAAATTAATTAATCCGAGAAATGTTACGGCGCTTTAAAATTAGGCCGGCCGCTCCGGCCAAAATCATTCCCAATCCAATTATAATCCAAAGCCGATATTTTTCATACCAAACGAGTGAATGAGTCGGCGAAAGAGCACTCATCCTTGCATTTCCGGCCTTGTCCATTGCCCTAACATAAATAAAACTCTTTAGGGCTTGATCTTTCAAACAATAAGGACTCTCGACTTTTTGCCAATTTAAATCGCTATAATCAGCTGCAGCCGGACTGCGTCTTTCCGCTACGGCATAATAATCAATGCCCGAATCTTTATCTTGCGTGGAAAAAACCAAAAACCATTGATTGTTAAAAATATTTTCATCGCGGCCAATAATCGGGATAAATTCTTCGGGCAGGTAATTATCCGCAGCCATTGGCTGGACCATTGAATTCGGTTGCGGCGAATAAATTTTCAAATTAAGCGCCGGGGTTTTCGCGAATGCCAAATTTCCCTGGCCGTTATTTGAAAAAATCTTGACATCGGAAGTTTTTATTAAAACGCTGGTTTTTTCTTTGGCGCGAAAAACCAAAGAGAGAATCAATCCCTTGGCGCTATTATAACCGCCGGGGATGATCCCAGAAAAAACAACGACGCCCGCCTCCGCCAGCCGCGGTCTTTCCAGCCACAAACTAATAATAGAAGCACCGTCTTTAATTCCTTGGAAATCTAAAAACTCGGAGGGAAAAATTATCTTTCCTTCTAAAGCATTGATATCTTCGTCTTCGGTATTAACAAATAATTTAATTTCTGACTGTTCGTCCACTCGAACGCCATTGGGGTCAGCCGTAAAAAATAATTCCGCTGCCGAAACCGAACCGGCAAATAAAAAGCTGAGAAAAGAAAAGGCAAAAATAATCGATAAAAAACGCTGGTTTGAAATCTTTAATTGTGTTCTTAAATTTTGCATTTTTATTTTTTAATTTATTTGCTATCCGGTCCAATAATAAGCCATGATGCTGAAGTCTTTAATGTCTATTTTTCCGTCGCCGCTTAAATCAATGCTTGATGGAGGACTGGGTCTTTTGTACCAATAAGCGCTAATAGAAAAATCAATCAAGTTGATCCGACCGTCTTTATTGGCATCGGCCCTCTCAGCCCCCTTTTTGGCTGGCGCTTTTTCCACGTTTTTCAATCCGACAGAAAAGCCAACGGCTGCGCCAAAAGGACTTATCCCCTCGGCCAGAGCCGCCTTAGCCATAACGGCATGTTGGCCAATTGTCAAATTAGTTGTATCTAAATTATAAAAATAGGCGCCGCTTTTGTCGCTTTTAACCTTGAGAAACAACTCTTCATCAGAGTGAACGGCAATGGTGATGGCGGCATTAGCCGCAGACTGCCCAAAAATCGCCAAGTTATCTCCTTTTTTCACTTCGCTTTTATCCAAATCAATGGTCGGCGCAATAAAAATATTGCTGACTTGTGTAATCACGCCCGAGGTAATAGTTATGGGAAAAGTGAATAAATTAGAGCGACGACCGCTATTGTCTTCACTATAAAGAGAAAAAATATAACTGCCGGCCGAAAGGCCGGTTAAAGAAATCTGAAAATTAGCGCCAGGATCGGCCACTGTCTTGGCTACTAACTGCGCGTCCTTTAATAAGCTGACTCCGCTGCCAGGATAAGCGCGGCCACTAAAAACAACTTGAGTAACCGGCAGAAGCGCCGCACCGCCGCCGCCTCCGCCGCCACCGGGCGGACTGGTCGGAACAGGCGTGGAGCCGATAACTTTAATAATAATGTTCTGCGAAGAATTGGCGGCGAAAACAAAAAAATAATCGGAAAAAAACAAACTTCCGATTATTAATAAGATTCCAATAAAAAAATATTGGCCCTTATTATTCAACATATCTATATAAAAAATTACGGCCCAACTTTAATAATTTTGAATTTCTTTTTGAATGTCCTCACAATCAACCAAATTAGGACAACAGTCGCCACCAGAATCAAAAATTCTTGCCAAGGAAACGCCCAAACCGTTATGCTCATTTCCTTTAAGGTTTCGGCGCCGGGAATATTCGCCGCTAAAGTAATTTTAATCGGCCCGAAGAAATATTTATTATCCCAATTAACTTTAAAGGTCCTGTCATAGCCGGGGAAAACCACGCGCGGCTCCCAATTCAATTCCTTTTTTTGAAACAAACCGGAAACAATAATTTTCCCTTCGGGGCTAAAATGGGTATTACCGGTATTCTTTACTTTAAAAGAAATTTCCAAAGGACCGTGACTAATAAATTTAGACGCGTCTAAAGAAGTTATTTCCCCGGATTTTTGAACGTCACCTGCTACCTCAACCAAAACCGTTGTTCCCACCCGACCGGAAACGCCAACGCCGCTGGTGCTTTCGCCTAATTGATCCGGACCCAAACCCCTGAATAAAATAGCGGCATAATGACCGCCGGGCTGAGCGTTTAAGGGAACGGAAATAACAAAGGAAATTTCACGTCGCTCCTGCGGCTTTAAGACCATCTCAGTTTCATTAAAGTAAATCCAAGAAGCTAAACCGTATTTTGTTTCCTCGTTTCCTAAAAGCTGCACTTCTCCTTCGGCGCCGCCGGAAATATTCTCTTTTTCCGGCCGTACGCCTAAATCAAAATTATTGGGATTAACAACGGTGACTGAACCGGTATAAGTTTCGCCGGGGTTAAGGGCAATGCGAAAAGAAACAGGATAAATGGAAATGGAAACCTGCGCCGAAGCAATTTTAATCGAGAAACCTACGCAAATGATGAGGGCTGCCAAAAGCAGCGCCCTGCTTATTTTTTGCAACATAATTTTAATTTCAATAATGGCTTATCCCAACCTTTAAGGATTGGCAAGGGCAGTTAAAGTAATGGCGCCGTCATAACTGCCGGTCTTTTGAGTTGCTGGCGCATCAGCCCTTAATCCATAAATCACGGTTTGATTGCTACTGCTATAAGTGGCAATGGTGGCAATTGATTGATTGGCCGTCGGGAAGCCGGCGTAAAGCGGCGAAGCGTCATTGGTGCCCCACCAGGTGGTGCTATAAAGTCCGGCATCGGTTCCTGTTTGGTAAACCCGGAAAGAAAGATTGGCGCCGGGAGTTCCGGAAGAATTACCGCCGTTCCAAGCGGTAGCATCCGGAAAATTATTAGCCGCATCAGTTGTCAAATCCATTGTCGAATCGGCATCGTCGCGTTTAATGCTCAAAGTCCAACCGCCGGCATTATTGGTTGCAGTTTCGCAACTCGTGGTCGCTGTAACCGGAGTGCCCGGAGTCAAAGTATTTAAAGTAATGGTGGAGGTGGCAACGGTAAAACTAATGGTAGAGGTGACCGCAACTGAAACGGTCTGGCCCTGGACGGCCGCGTCAACACGCGAACCCATTTCAAAAACATTAAAATCCGCGCCGGAGAAAACTAGGCCTAAAATAATAGAGCCAAAAACGACAAAATATGAAATATATTTTTTCATTTTTTTAATTTTAAAAAATTTCCGCTAAGATGACTCAAAACGACTTTTATTTTTCCAATGAAATTATATCACAAAATAAAATTAAAGAAAAAAATTACTTATCCACATTTTAAAAATTAGGGGTTCACTAAGGCGGTGAAAGTAATCATACCGTCATACGATCCAACCGGCTGGTTAATCGGCGCGTCTAATCTGTATAAAATAACGCTGGTTGTGGTGCCGTTATTACAAGCACTCCCGGAATTGCAATTGATTATTTGCTGGCTATCTGCTGGCAGGCCCGCATATTTGGCAGTGCCATTGCTGTCGTTCGCTCCCCACCAAGTTGAACTATAATTGGCATCCGTCCCTAATTGCCTGATTCGAAAAGAAAGATTAGCGCCCAAAGAAGTGGTGGCATTACCGTTTCCGCTTGAATCCCAAGGCGTAAGGTCTGGAAAATTAATACCAGAATCAGTGGTTAGATCCAAAGTGGAACTGGCGTCATCTCTTTTAATCTGAAGATTATAGCCACTGCTGACCCCGTTCACGTAAACAGCGGCGGTTGATGTGGCTGATGTTGGATTGTTGGGTACTAAAATACCGACGTCTAAACTTAACGGGTCAACTGTTAAAGTTAAACTTTGAGTGACGGCGCTTGTGGTAATTTCCGGATAAACATCGTAATAATCCAAAACACTATCATTCAACTTGGCCACCCTAAAACAATAGGTGGCGCTGGTGGCCGGATTATTATTATCAATCAAAGAAAAGTCCCATTTACCGTCTTGACCCGAAGGAATAGCGGCAATGGAATTAGTAAAATTATTTAACTCTTCGTAAGTTTGGTTCACGCGCGTATCTGAGTTATGAATCGGGTCATTGTCGTTGGCCGTAAGTGCATCGCCGTCAGCTGGCGTTGCATTATCATTAAAAGCGATGGCAGTAGAAGTAGAAACATCAGTATAAGATGCGGGTGTCCCGCCCGAAGGAGAAGAACAAGTGCCAGCGCCTTTGCCGACAAATTGTAATTTAAAATCTTGACCCGAAACAATGAGTTGATTAGAGCTAACATGCAAAAGCATTCTTAAACGAAAAGCAGCGCCGGCAGCTCCTAAATTAGCCGCTATGTCTTGGATCGCCAAAGCCGTACCAACATCGGTTGAATCAGTATTATTGAAAAAACGATAAGCGCTCTGATTAAAAATCGGGGCAACAAACCTTTCTGACGCAATATCAATTTTGGATAAAGACAGCGCCCTCGGCACCGGACCAACCCAAACCGTTGACACGGAACTCCAGGTCTGGCTACCGCCCGTCAATTGTAAAGTGGTGATATCGTCATTCGCAGAAGAAACATCTTCTTCTAAAAGGGCAAACACTGCTCCACTATTAGGATGGGCATTGAGGCGAATATAACCGGTATCGTCGCCGGAAGTTGTGGCTGTTTGCCAAGCTGGAGTGCCGCTGCCATTCCAAAGCCTACGAGAAACAGCAGAGCCATTGCCCCAAACAAGCCAAGCGTCATTGGCATTGGAAGAGTGGGTTTCAAAGATAATGTCAAAAACTAAATTTACGTGATTCTCCACCCCGGCTGAATGTTCGGTAAAAGAGCCCCAGCCAGTGCCAGACCACATGGCAGTGTTAAGATCGCTTCCGCCGTCTAAGATGCCAACCATGATTTGATCGGAACCAGCAGTTGGATCAGAAGCAAGTCTAATCCAATTGG